>Ga0209373_10000654_pt1 | contig 51027 bp, 40 predicted proteins | sample Higcelweek5metaG_FD_187173 | JGI IMG/M metagenome (GOLD analysis project Ga0209373, IMG submission 187173) | Freshwater pond sediment microbial communities from the University of Edinburgh, under environmental carbon perturbations - High... | ecosystem: Environmental > Aquatic > Freshwater >... | reverse complement strand
CGGCAACCTGGTGGCCAAGCTCCAGCCCGCCAAGCTGGCGGCCATGGAGTCCCACTGGGAGACCATGAAGAACGCGCCCATGTACCTGCTCCAGATTCCTGATGAAAAGGGCGAGAAGAATATGGTGGAGGCCCTGCCCGTGCCCTCGCTGCTGAGCCTCCTGGCCTTCAACGATCCCGACGCCGAAGTGAAGGGCCTGAAGGACTTCGCCCCGGCCGACCGTCCTCCGGTGGGCATCACCTTCATCTCCTTCCGCGTCATGGTGGGCATCGGCACCTTGATGCCGCTGTTGATGCTCTTCGGCCTGCTGAAGCGCGACGCCCTGGCCTCCGTGCCCCTGTACCTCAAGATCATGATCTGGGCCATGCCGCTGCCGTATCTCGGCATGCAGGCGGGCTGGGCCGTGGCCGAGGTGGGCCGCCAGCCCTGGATCGTCTACGGGCTTATGCGCACGGCGGACGCCGTCTCGCCCATCACCGCGGTACAGGCGGGCAGCTCACTCGTGGCCATGGTTCTGCTGTATACCTTGCTCGGCGCGGCCGGGGCCTATCTGATGGTCACCACCGCCCGCAAGGGCCCGCAGGACGCCTAAGGCCACAACCCGAACAACACCAAGGAGTCGGACATGCTTGAGACCATCTGGTTTTTGCTCTGGGGAGTGCTCTGGGCAGTGTATTTCGTCCTGGACGGCTTCGACCTGGGCATGGGCACGCTGATGCCCTTCTTGGCGAAGAATGAATTCGACAAACGCTCCATCTACAACGCTGGCGGCCCCTTCTGGGACGGCAACGAGGTCTGGCTGATCTCGGCGGGCGGCGTCACTTTTGCCGCCTTCCCCCTGGCCTATGCCACCATGTTCAGCGGGCTGTACACCGCGCTGATGATGCTGCTTTTCGCGCTGATCATCCGCGGCGTGTCCTACGAGTTCCGCAGCAAGGTGGAAAGCATCGGCTGGCGCAGCCTTTGGGACGCCTGCCACAGCGTGGGCAGCTTCCTGCCCGCCCTGCTTCTGGGCGTGGCCTTCGCCAACCTGTTCCACGGCCTGCCGCTTGATGAGCAGCACGTGAACCAGGGCGGCATCCTCGACCTGCTGAACCCCTACGGCCTGCTGGGCGGCGTGTTCTTCGTGGCCATGTTCGCCCTGCATGGGGCCTTGTGGCTGGCCATCCGCGCCACGGGCGACCTCAAGGCCCGCGCCGCCGCCACGGCGGGCAAGCTCTGGGTGGCGGTGCTGGTGCTGGTGCTGGCGTTCTTGGCCTACAGCTTCGTGCACACGCAGCTCTTCGGCAACTACATGAAGAACCCGCACCTGTTCCTGATCCTCGTCGCCGCCGTGGGCGGCCTGCTGGCCTCCCGGCTGTATCTGGCCTCCGGCCAGCTGTGGAAGGCCTGGGCGGGCTCCGCGGTGTTCATCGCCTGCGTGGCCCTGTTCGGCGTGGTGGGGCTGTTCCCGGCCATTCTCATCTCCACACTGAACCCGGCCTGGAGCCTGACCATCCACAACGCTTCCTCCTCGCCGCTCACGCTCAAGATCATGCTCGGCGTGGCGCTGGTCTTCGTGCCCATCGTCATCGCCTACCAGGCTTGGTCGCTCAAGACCTTCAGCCAGCCCATCGAGAACGACGCGGACATGGAATACTAGCCCCCGCGCAGACCGCCAACGAAAAGGGCCGCTCCCGACCGGGGGGCGGCCCTTCTTGTTGCTGCAAACGGGGAGGCTGCGCCACGCGGGAGCGCAGTGGAGGCGCGAAGAGCCTCCTGGGTGATGAACAGGGAGCGCGAAGAGCCTCCTGGGTGATGAACAGGAGGCGCGAAGAGCCTCCCTGGCCAAAACCAGACACTCAGCCGGTCTTCTTGACCACCCGGTGTTCCTGCGGAGGCTTTACATTGAAGAGCTTGCGCCGGAAGAGCGACAAACAGGCCCCGGCGGCGGCCAGCACCACGCCGGTTCTCAGCGCCGCGCGAAAGCCGCTCATGAAGACCGCGTCCGGGTCGAGGCCCGCCGTGAGTGCCAAGCCCTGGAAGCCCTCGAACATGGTGATGGCCACGGCGATGCCGGAAACCATGCCCACGTTGCGCACCAGGGCCAACACCCCGCCCACCAGCCCCACCTTGTCCTGCGGGGCGCTGGAAAGCACGCTGTTGTTGTTGGGCGACATGAAGACGCCCACCCCAAAGCCAAGAATCATCTGGCCCAGATACACGTGCCACAGGGGCGAGTTCGAGGCCAGGAGCGACAGCCAGCCGAGCCCGCAGCACATGACGCCCAGCCCCAGGGACGTGAGGGTGGCGAAGTTCACGCGCTCCGAGATATAGCCGCTCACCGGGGCGACCACGGCCATGGTCAGCGGCAGCGACGAGAGCACGAAGCCCATGGCCAGGGGTTCCAGGTGCTGCTGGCCGTGCAGATAGAACGGCAGCAGGATGGCGTTGGTGAACATGCTCATGAAGGCCAGGAAGGCCACCACGTTGCCGGAAAAAAACGGCCAGATGCGGAAGAGCGAGAGATCGAGCATGGGATGCCGGCAGCGCCGCTCCCACCAGGCGAAGCCGGGCAGGCAGACCAGCGCCACGCCGAGGCAAACCAGCACCCGGGCCGAGGTCCAGCCCCAGTCGTGCCCGTGGCTCATGGCCGTCAGCAACCCCACCATGCCCAGGGCGAACAGCGCCGCGCCGCCCAGGTCCAGGGTTTCGTCGTGCCGGGGCTCTTGCGGGGGCAAAAACCGGCGGGCCAGGGCCAAACCCCAAAGCCCGATGGGCAGATTCAGATAAAAAACGCTGCGCCAGCCGAAGCCCTGGATGAGCATGCCGCCCAAGCCCGGACCGGCCAGGGAGCCAAGGGCCACGGTCATGCCCACAAGACCCAGCGCCCGGCCGCGCGTGGGTCCGGGAAAGGCGGCCATGATGATGGCCGGGCCGTTGGCCATGAGCATGGCGGCGCCGATGCCCTGGGCCACGCGGGCCGCGATGAGCGCCCACAGGGCCGGGGCCGAGCCGCACAGCAGCGAGGCGATGATGAACACGAGAAAGCCGAGGGAATACATGCGCCTGCGGCCATACATGTCGCCCATGCGGCCAAACAAGGGCAGCAGGCACGAGATGACCAGAAAATAGCTGGCCACGATCCACTGGACCTCGGAAAGGCTGGAGCCGAAGCCCTGCCCGATGGTGGGCAGCGCCGTGTTGACGATGCCCGCGTCGAGGGTGGCCATGAAGGTGCCGGAAATGGCGACGCTCAAGGCCCGCCAGTCGCCGGAGGCCGTATTGTTCCCGTGTGTCTGCATAATCCTCCCCGCTCAAAGCGGAAGAGCTTCAGTATTCCAATTGACTCCGTCAATCAAGCGTTTTAATCTGCCGTTTTACGACTGATTCTGGAGGAATGAATGGACCAGAAGGGCATGGGCGACACCAAGCGGCGGCTGATGGACGCCGCGGGCGAAATCTTTTCGGAAAAAGGCTTCAAGGCCGCCACGGTGCGCGAAATCTGCCGCCTGGCCAAGGCCAACGTGGCGGCGGTGCATTATCACTTCGGCGACAAGGAAGGCCTGTACCAAACGCTGCTGGAGGAGGCCTTCGAGGCCGGGCTGCGGCGCTACCCGCCCCACCTGGGACTTGGACCGGAGACCACCTGCGAGGAGCGGCTGCACGCCTTTGTGCATTCCTTCCTGCTGCGCATGCTGGGCAGCGAACGCTGGGCCTGGTGCGGCAAACTCATGGCCAGGGAGCTGCAGGAACCCACCAAGGCCCTCGACCACATCGTGGAGCGCTACATTCTGCCCCTGGCGGAGCATTTGCGGCACATCGTGGCCGAGGTGCTGGGCGGCGGCGCCAAGGCCGGGGACCAGCACACCCTTCTCTGCGCCATGAGCGTGGTGGGCCAGTGCCAATATATTTTCCGCTCCCAGGCCGTCATCGGCAAGGTGGTGCCCACCATGCGCTTCGACGAGCCGGGCATCGCCGCGCTGGCCGACCACATCACCAGTTTTTCCCTGGCCGCCCTGAAACATTTGCCGAAGCAGGGCGGGCTGCGCGCATAAGGGAAACCCGCTGGGCGTCAGCAGGCTGTGCGGCTTTCCGAAAAGGCGGGCGCGGCCTGTGCGAGCGGAAGTCGTAGGCGGGTGGTACGGGTGGCGGGCTAGCCGTCGATGTAATCCGAGACGAGCTTCATGAGCTTTTCGTACTGGGCGGTGGGATCGCCGGATTGAATGGCCGCCTCGTTGCAGCGCAACAGATAGCGGCGCATGATCTGGTTGGTGGCCGAACGCAGGGCCGAGCGCACGGCCCGCACCTGCACCAGAATATCCACGCACTCCTTGCCCTCTTCTATCATGCGCTGAATTCCGCGCACCTGTCCCTCGATGCGCTTCATGCGCGCCATGACATCCTTCTTGAGCGCTTCCTGATCCTTGATCGCTTTGGCCATGGCCACCTCCTGAGATGCTGGCGACTGAGCGCCGGGGCCGCCGCCATCAGGCCGGCCAAACCGCGCAGCCAAGCAGCACGCCCCCTGCCCGCATGGGGTATCAGCGGGGCAGGATGAAACATCTCTGCCACACATGGCACTGAAATCAACACTTTGCAAGAGGGACCGCCTTAAACGAACGTTCAATATGCTCTCGTCAAGGCACCTGCCGCCACCCGGCAACTCCAATACATATATAGAGAAATTACGGTTGTTGCCAACATTTCCGGTTCTGAAGATTCCATGGGAAAGCGGACCGGAGGTGTGCCCCCCGGCCCGCCGCAGCGTCGGCTACTTCTTCTTGTTGTCAATGATCTCGCAGGTGCCGTCCTTTTGCCACTTGGTGGTGGCCTCAAGGTAGTGCACGTCCTTCACGTCCTTGCGCAGGTCGCGCACCATGTAATAGGCCTCGCCGCTACGCGCCCCCGTGGCGCAAACAAACACCACGGGCTTGTCGAACTTCATGTCCTTGAGCTGCTTCTCCAGGTCGTTCACCGGAATGTTCACCGCGCCCTTGGAATGGCCCTTGGCGAACTCGTCGGGGTCGCGCACGTCGATGATCTGGATGCTTTCGGGCTTCTCGGCCAGGATCTTCTTGAACTGCTCCACGTTGATGGAGCCTTCCACACCGCCTTCCTGCATCTTCACGCCGCCGGTGGAGCCGTAAAGCTTGTCCCAAGCGGGCTGGCCGGCCTCGCAGACCTTCACGTTGGCGTAGCCGAGGGCCTTGGCCTTCAGCGCGCTCTTGTGGCTCAGCGGGCAATCGTACCCGCCGCAAAAGAACACCAAGAGCGAGGCCTTGTCCGCGGGCAGCAGACCGGCCTTCTTTTCAAAGGCCGATTCCGGGATGCTGATGGCCGAAGGGATGCTGCCCTCAAGGAACTTCACCAGGGGCCGCGAATCCACCAGCAGGTAACTCTCGCCCTTGGTCAACATGTCCTTCACCGTCTCCACGCCGATGGCCGGGTAGTTGCCGGCCTTCACCCACTCCGGGTAGCCGCCGGGAAACACCTTCACGTTCTTGTAGCCCAGCTTCTCGGCCCTGCGGGCGGAGTTGTGGGAAAGCTTGCATTCCGGACCTTCGCAATAGAACACCAAGGTCGTGTTCTTGTCCTTGGGCAGCAGGTCGGTCTTCTTGTCGAACTCGCTGTCCGGAATGCTGATGGCCGTGGGGATGTAGCCCTGGGCGTATTTGGCCATGTAAGGGCGCGAATCGATGAGCTTCACGCCCTCCGGCCCGGGCACCTTCACCAGGGGCTTCACGTAGCCGATGTCCACAAGGTTCTTGTAGAAATAGTCAGGGTTGGCGGCCTGGGCCTGCACAGCCAGGGCCAGGGTCAGCACGGTCAGGAACAACGCCTGAACAAGTCGCTTGCCGTGTCGCATGGTGGTCTCCTTCACGTTCGTTTGTGTGCAACTATTTCGGGTCAGGGGCTGCCCCTGCTCCCGTCAAAACCTCTTGTTGGTCTCTTCCGCGCCGGACCTGCCCTTCTCCAGGCTTTCCACCCACAGGCCATGATGGTGGCGGGCGTAGTCCACGGGCACGCTGCCGGTGAACATGGACCGGAAGCCGGGCTTCTCCTCCGGCGAGATGGCGGCCATGTAGATGTGCACGAGCAGGCCGGCGAACACCAGGCCCACGGCCAGGTAGTGCAGGGTCACGGCCCAGCCGATGACCACGACGACAGCGGCGGGCAGCGCCTTGTCGGACAAAAGCAGCACCAGACCGGAAAGGGCGATGGCCGCGCCGCCCACGACGGACGCCTGGGCAAAGGCCTTCTGGCCCATGTTGTAGTAGCCCTGCGGCGGCAGTTCTCCGCCCCGGCCAATGGTCATGCGGCCCATCTTGCGCAGAAGCCAGAGGAAGTCGCCGGGCCGCACGGAAAAGATCTCGCGCAGGAAGAACCGTGCCCCGCCCGCGTTCACCGTCAGATATGCGGCAAAGCCCAGCAGCCAAAGCACGCCCACGGCCTCGTGGATGGCCAGGAGCGCCGCGCCGCCCGCGGTGCCGCCGCCGAACAGGGCCCGCAGCGCATCCGGAAACCAAGCGCCCAGGGGATTCAGGCGCTCGTTCTTGATGAGCCCCAGGCCGGTGGCCAAAAGCAGCAGCCAGCAGGCCGCGTTGAACCAGTGGATGCGGATGTCCGAGGGGGCGTGGCGCTTGATTTCGGTGTCAGCTGGCGTCATGTCCGTCCTCCTTTGTGTCGTGGCCGGGGGTGGCTTCCGGCTTTGGGCCCGCCAGCAACTGGCGGCCCAGCATGGCCAGCACGCCCAAGCCGGAGAGGCCCACGGCGTACTTCACCAGCGGGGCCACCACCTGCGAAAGCGCGTCGAAGCTCAAGGGGTCCACCGGCTTCACGGCCCAGCCGTCCGGGGCGGTGCTGGCGAGGTAGTACATGTTGGGTTTGGTGTCCTTTTCCTTGGCGATGACGCGCACCACCCGGCCCTTGTTGGCGGCCAGAAGCTGCGCGGCGGCGCTGCCGGGGTCGTTGATGTCGCCGAACACGCGCGCCTTGGTGGGGCAGGTGTCCACGCAGGCCGGTGCCAGCCCGGCAGCGCGGCGCTCCGGGCAGTAGGTGCACTTGTCGGCGATGCGCTTCACCGGGTCGCGGAAGCGCGCGCCATAAGGACAGGCCTTGAGGCAGTTGCCGCAGCCGATGCACAGCTTGTGGTCGATGACCACGGTGCCGTCGGCCGTATTTTTGTAGGTGGCCCCGGTGGGGCAGGCGGCCACGCACGAGGGCTCGTCGCAGTGCATGCAGGCCCCGGGCTGAAAATGCCCCCGGCCCAGCTTGCCGTTCTCAAGCGGGGGCGCGGCCTCCTTGATCCAGTTGCGCCAGACCCCGCGCGAAACGTGGTTGGCCTGCTTGCAGGCGGCCACGCAGGCCTTGCAGTCTATGCACTTGGCCGAGTCTATGACCATGGCGAGCTTTGCGTTCATGCCGCCCCCTTCTTCCGCACGCTGACGAAGGTCTCATGGATGGCGGAATTGCCGCAGATGGCGTCGAAGCGGCTTTCCATGAGCTCCACGATGCTGGCCCCCACGCCCCTGGTGCGCGAGAGCCCGCCGGAGATGCTGCCGAAACCGGTGAGCATGTACACCGTGTCGCTGCGGATCTTCGGCGTCACCAGCGCCTTGAGCTCGCCCTTGCCCGCCGGGCTTTCCACCTGCACCACGTCGCCCTGCTTGATGCCCAGTTCCTTGGCCGCGCCATCGTTCAGCCACAGGGTGTTCTCCGGCTCGAATTCGGACAGCAGCGCGTTGTTGGTGCTGCTGGCCTGGGTGACGCAGGCGCTGCGGCCCGCCACCAGCCGGAACCGGCGCGCGGCGTCGGGGCTGGGCTTCGGCGCGGCGTACACGGGCAACGGGTCGAGCCCCATGTCCGCGTAGCGTGTGGAATACAGCTCGATCTTCTGGCTGGGGGTCTTGAAGGGCTGGCCGTCGGTGGTGCCCAGGGGCGGATTGGGCGGATAGAACACGCCGTCGCGCTTCAGGATCTCCGCGGCTTCGGGCAGTCCCGCAAGCTGCATTTCGCGGTACTTGGGAATGTCGAAGTCAAAGGCTTCGGGGAAGCCCAGCTTGCCGGCCAGGACCTTCAATACCTCGAATACCGGGCGGGATTCGTGCAGGGGCGCGATGACCGGGTCGCGCCAGACCAGGCACGCACCCTCCGCACCGGCCTGCAAGGCCTGCACGGGATCCTGGCGCTCCAGCGCGCTGGGCGCGGGCAGCACCAGGTCGGCCATCCAGGCCGTGTCGCTCATGGTGATGTCGACCACGACCATGAAATCCAGCTTGTCGATCATCTCGCGGGTCTTGCGGCGCTCCGGCGCGGTGGCCATGGGGTTGGTCTTGTACACGAACCAGCCCTTGAGGGGGTATGGCGCGCCCTTGATCACCGCATCGCGCGTGATGACGAAGGAGCCCTCCTCGTCGAAAAGCAGCGGCACGCTCTTGGCGTCCACGCGGCCCGGCGGGTTGTCGTCGTAGAACGGCGGCTCGAAGGGCACTTTCTTGAGTCCAGCGGGCCGGGCGGGCACCAGTCCGCCGGGGCGGTCCCAGTTGCCCAGCAGGGCGTTGACGATGGCGAAGCTGCGGCGGATCTGGGTGGAATTCTCGTAGTCCGAGGAGCGGCGGCCCGGATAGACCATGGCCGCGGGGGCCGCGGCGGCCAGTTCGCGGGCGATGCGCGCGATGTCCGCCGCCGGAATGCCGGTTTCGGCTTCGGCCCAGGCGGGCGTCATTCCGGCCACGTGGGCGGCCAGCTTGTCCAAACCGCTGGTGCGCTCGGCCATGAATGCGGCGTCGTACAGCTTCTCCGCGATGATGACATTGGCCAGGGCCAACATGAAGGCCATGTCCGTGCCGGGGCGGATGGCGTGCCACTCGGAGGCCAGCGCCGCGCTCTTGGTGTAGCGCGGGTCCAGCACCACCACCTTGGCCCCCTGCCCCAGAATGGACACGATGTCCATGCTGTCCGGCGTCACCAGGGCCTCCAGCCGGTTGGCCCCGGCCAGAATGACATACTTGCTGTTCCTCACGTCCGGCAGGGGCACGTCGCCGAAGGTGTCCACAAAGGCGCGGTTGCCGGAAAGCAGGCACAGCGACTCGTGGCTGGTGACGTTGTACGAGCCGTAGGCCTCGGCGAAGCGGTTCACGAACTGGCTCTGGGTGTCGGCCCCGGCGCTGAAAAGCATGCCGCAGCGGGTATGCTTGGCGGCGATGTCCTTCATCTTCGTGGCCGCCAGCTCAAGCGCCTCGTCCCAGGAAATGCGCTTCCACTTGCCCTGGCCCCGCTCGCCCACGCGCAGAAGCGGCGTCTTCAGCCGGTCCGGGTCGTACACCTGGTCCACGCCCGCGTTGCCGCGCGCGCAGAGCATCCCGCGCGACTTGGTGAACCTGGGGTTGGGGTCGAGCTTGGTGATGACGCCCTTCTCCACCCGGGCGATAAGCCCGCAGCGGTTGAAGCACATGTCGCACACGCCGAACTTCGATTCCCAAGCCGGAGCGGGCGCTGGCGCGGCGGCGCGGGCTTCCGGGGCGAGCACGGCCTGGGCCGCCGTGGCGGCCGTGGCCGTGGCCGCTGCTCCGGCCAGGCGCAAAAAGTCGCGTCGCGAAAGATGCGAAAGATTGTTTGTGCTCATAAGTGTTCCCTTGGGGCGCGGCGGAGCCGGCCAGAAAGCCCTCCCCCGCCGCGCCGAGCAGGCTGCTAGTTGCACTTGGCCGGAGACGGGGAATCCTTGGCGTAGTCGTGCAGATAGGTGAAGATGTCGGTGCGGTCCTCGGCGGAGACGCCCTTCCAGTCCTTGGCGCACTTGATGCCTTCCCACTTGGCGAAGGTCTTCTTCCAGTCGGCCTGGGTCTTGGAGTTGGGCGAAAGGTCGGAGGCGCTTACGCCGTGGCAGGTGCGGCACTTTTGCCGGTACAGATACTTGCCCTTGCGGGCGTTGCCCTCGGCGAACGCCAGGCTCACGGCGGCGAAGACCAGAACCAGGGCCACGAGAATCGAGGTGTTGCGCTTCATGATGCTCTCCTTGTGGTTTTTCCAGATACTGTTTTGCGGCCAGCCCCGCGGCGGGACGCATGACATACACCTTTAAATGCCCACTACCCGTACGGGGTATGCGTGTCAAGTGCCTCATCACGAAACTTGCAAAAAAAGTTGACCCGACGGATTCAGGGGGATATGAACGCTTACTTATGTTTTTTTCAGCATAACTACCAACAGCCAGGAAGCCCCATATGAACATCGGCAACAACACGTTTGAGGAATTCAAGGTCAAAGCAGCGGCCTTTCACGGCTATCCCGCGCCGGGGCTTCTTATCGGCGGCTACATGGTGGAGCTGGCGCGCCGCCAATTGCCGGAAGGCACGCTTTTCGACGCCGTGGTGGAAACCGCCAAGTGCCTGCCGGACGCCGTGCAGATCCTGACGCCCTGCACCGTGGGCAATGGCTGGATGCGCGTGCTCAACCTGGGCCGCTACGCCCTGGCCATGTTCGACAAGCACACCGGCGTGGGCGTGCGCGTGTGGCTTGATGTTGAGAAAATGGCCCATACTCCGGAGATACGTTCCTGGTTTCTAAAACTCAAGAAAAAAGCCGACCAGGACACGGACCGGCTGTTCCGCGAAATTGAAGAAGCGGGCGAGACCCTTTGCTCCATGGCGCCGGTGCAGATGGACGACCGCGCGCTCGGGCACAAGAGCATGCGCCGCGTGGGCATGTGCCCCATCTGCGTCGAGGCGTATCCGATGGACGACGGAGCCATTTGCCGCGGCTGCCAGGGCGAGGCCCCCTACGCCCAGTTGGGCGGGCAGGCGACCTGCCAGCCGCGCCGGCAGCCCGATGAGCGGCACCACGCCGACAGCGGCCCGCAGCTCACCGCCGTGCCCGTCACCGAGGCCGTGGGGCAAAAGACCCTGCACGACATGACGCGCATCGTGCCTGGAGAGTCCAAAGGCGTTGAGTTCCGGGCCGGGCACGCCATCAGCGGCGGCGACGTGTGCCGCCTGCAGTACATGGGCCGGGCCCACGTGTACCTGGAGCAGGACACGCCCACGGGCTTCCTCCACGAGAACGAGGCCGCGCTGGCCTTCGCCAAGCTCATGGCGGGCGATAACGTGGTCTTTGACGAGACCCCGCACGAGGGCAAGATCAATTTCCGCGCCAGCGTCACCGGCGTGCTGGATCTCGACCGCGAGCGCCTGGAGGCCTTCAACCTGGTGCCGGACGTGATGTGCGCAAGCCGCCACCACGGCGTGCTGGCCGAGGAAGGCAAGGAACTGGCCGGGGCGCGGGCCATCCCGCTCTATCTCTCGGCGGAGAGCTTCCGCAAGGCCCAGGCCGTGCTGGCCAGCGGCCCGCTGTTCCGCGTGGCGCCCATCAAACCCGCCCGCGTGGGCGTGCTGGTCACCGGCACCGAGGTGTTCCAGGGACTCATCGAGGACAAGTTCGCCCCGGTGATTCGCGAAAAGGTGGAGCGCCTGGGCTCCAGCGTCATCGTCGTGGACATCGTGCCCGACGAGGCCTCGCGCATCGCCGACTCCGTGGGCAAGATGCTCTCCGCCGGGGCGGACCTCATCGTCACCACCGCCGGGCTCTCCGTGGATCCGGACGACGTGACCCGCAAGGGCCTCCTCAAGGCCGGGCTGACTGACTGGTTCTACGGCGCGCCGCTGCTGCCCGGAGCCATGACGCTCATCGGCCACCTGCCCGGGCCGAACGGCATGGCGCGCGTCATGGGCGTGCCCGCCTGCGCGCTGTTCCACAAAACCACCAGCTTCGACATCCTCCTGCCGCGCATTCTGGCCGGGCTGGAGATAAAGCGCGCCGACCTGGCGCGGATGGCCGAGGGCGGCTTCTGCCTCAACTGCCGCACCTGCGTCTATCCCAAATGCCCCTTCGGCAAATAGCCGAAAAGGCGCCATAATGCAGGCCGGGCCGCTCCCTCCACCCGGGGCGGCCCGGCCTGCCGACATCTTGACCATGCGTGCGGAAATGACTAATTCTGGGGCAGGCTGAACCAGGAGGCGCACCATGCCCGAAGCCGTTCTCCAGCCCCCGCTCCTGTCCGTGCGCGCCCTTGTGGAGCACTTCAAGCCCCCTGTGGGCGTCGGCACGTATGGCACGGTGTTCACCGACACCACCGAATTCATGAGCATCAGCTACGGCGACGTCATCAAGGTCGGCGGCGCCCACTACCTTGTGCTGGGCGACGAGCGAGAGCGGCGCTTCGGCATGGAGGACCCCAAGTTCTGGGTCAAGCGCTGCATAGAGCTGGAGAGCGGCCAGTACCGCATTCTGAAGCTGGAGTTCCAGGAAACCTTCGACCAGCACATCGGGCCGCTGACCATCACCTGCCACCGCAGCGCCGCCAAGGAGGCGCGCATTTTGCGTCTGGTGGCGGGCGACGCGCGCTTCATGCAGGGCCAGGCCCACCGGGACGAACGCGGCAACCTGGTGCGCGTGCTGGAGCGCGTGGCCGGACGCAGGCTCGACCTCAACGTGGAGGACATCCACGCCGACCACCGCAGCTATTTTTTCGAACTCTACCCGGACATTCTGGAGCGGTTCATCCGGGCCTGCCACGCCATCCACTTTCTGCACAGCCACGGCGAAAGCCACGGCGACATCCGGCGCGACCACCTCTACGTGGACCACGCCACCGGCGAATACTGCTGGATCGACTTCGACTACGGCTACGACACCACGGAGAACCCCTTCGGCCTCGACCTGTTCGGGCTGGGCAACATCCTGGCCTTCATCACCGGCAAGGGTGTGCACACCACACAGGACCGCAGCCAGGACGACCCCGCCGGGCCGGCCATAACCGAGTCCGACTGCTCGCTGTTCTTCCGCCATCGCATTGTGAACCTGCGCAAGCTCTTTCCCTATGTGCCGGAGGATCTGAACCGCGTGCTGATGCACTATTCGGCCACCGCCGAGGTGTATTACGAAACCGTGCCGGAGCTTCTGGCCGACCTGGAACCCTGTCTGCACACCCTGCGCCGGGCGTAAACCCAACGCGCCCGAAGGAGGCCACATGGACTTCAAGAACGTTCTCATCGCCGTGGACGCCTCGGACAACGCGCGGCGCGCCGTGGACTACGCGGCCACCATCCTTGCGCCCGCGCCGCAAACCCGCGTGACCCTCCTGTACGTTGAACGCGCGCCTGGCCGCGACCACTTCGAAACCGACGAAGCCTGGCTGAACCAATGCCGGCTGGAGCACGACCGCGTGTTCGACTTTCTCAAGGACGCCCACGCCCGGCTGACGGAAGCCGGACTGCCGGAAGAAGCCGTACAAGAACGCAAGGTGCTGTGCAGCGCCGAACCCAGCATCGCCCAGACCATTCTCGACGTGCAACAGGAAGGCGGCTATGGCACGCTGATTGTGGGCCGGCGCGGCCTGACCAAGGGCGAGGAGTTTCTCTTCGGCAGCGTGTCCACAAAGCTGGTGCACAACGCCAAGAACTGCGCCGTGTGGGTGGTGCAGTAGCCCCCCTCCATGCGCGCCAAAGCGGAAGCGCTCCCCCCGACGGCTTCGTCAAAAGGAGCGCTCCACGCTATTGGCTCTGGCCCGCCGCCGGTTGCGGCCTGCCGCGCCGCTTCACCCACAGGCGCAGGCGTTCCAAATACAGATAGACCACCGGGGTGGTGTACAGGGTCATGGCCTGGCTGAACACGAGCCCGCCGATGATGGTGATGCCCAGCGGGCGGCGCAGCTCTGACCCGACGCCCTGCCCCAGGGCCAGGGGCAACGCGCCCAAGAGCGCGGCCATGGTGGTCATCATGATGGGCCGAAAGCGCAGCAGGCAGGCCTTGGCGATGGCGTCCTCCGGCGAGAGGCCGTGGCGCCGCTCGGCGTCGATGGCAAAGTCGACCATCATGATGCCGTTCTTCTTCACGATGCCGATGAGCAGGATGATGCCGATGATGGCGATGACCGAAAGGTCCGTGCCGGTGGCCAAAAGCGCCAGCACCGCGCCCACGCCCGCGGAGGGCAGGGTGGAGAGGATGGTCACCGGGTGCACCAGGCTCTCGTAGAGCACGCCCAGCACGATGTACACGGAGATGAGCGCGGCCAGGATAAGCAGGGGCTGGTTCTTCAGCGAAGCCTGAAAGGCTTGCGCCGTGCCCTGAAAGCTGCCCCGGATGCTGGCGGGCAGGCCCAACTCGCGCGAGGCCTCTTCGATGGCCTTCACCGCATCGCCCAAGGCTGTGCCGGGCGCGAGGTTGAAGGACAGCGTCACCGCCGGGAACTGGCTTTGGTGGTTCACGGCCAGCGAGGTGGACGTTTCGGTGTGCCGGGTGAACACGGACAAGGGCACCAGTTCCCCGCCGGCGACGGGCACGTAGATGTCGCGCAGGCCCTCTGGCCCCAGCAAATGACCGGGCTCGGCCTCCATCACCACATGATACTGGTTGAGCGGCGCGTAGGTGATGGACACCTGCCGCTGGCCGAAGGCGTCGTAAAGAATGCTGTCGATAAGCTTGGGCGAGACGCCCAGGCGCGAGGCCGTCTTGCGGTCGATGACCAGATTGGTCATGAGCCCGCGGTCCAACTGGTCGCTGTTCACGTCCACCACCTGCGGCAGCGAGCGCATTTTGGCCAGCAACTGGGGCGACCACTGGTTCAGGTCGCCCACGCTCTCGCCCTGCAGGGTGTACTGGTAGAGCGCGCTGGAGCCGCGCCCGCCCACGCGCAGGTCCTGCACCAGCGAGAGGAATGTGGGCGCGCCGGGCAGTCCGGCCAGCTTCTTGCGCAGGCGCGTCATGACCTTTTCGCCGTTGATGCCGCGCTTTTCGAACGGGGCCAGGGTGACGAAGAGCCGCGCGCTGTTGGACGTGGAGCTGGCTCCGCCCCCCGTGCCGCCGATGAACCCCGTGACGAAATCGACGTCGGGGTCCTCCTTTATGATGGCCATGACCTGGCGGAGCTTCTGCTCCATGACGCCGAAGGAGACGTCCTGCGCGGCCTGGATGTTGCCCGTGAGCCGCCCGGTGTCCTGCATGGGGAAAAAGCCCTTGGGGATGAGCACGTAGAGGTAGACGTTGAGCAGCAAAGTGCCGATGGCCACGCAGAGCGTGATGCGCCGGTGCCGCAGGGCCACGCTCAGGGTGGACGCGTAGAGCGCGGCCAGAAGGTTGAACACCCGCTCGCTGCCGGAGGAAAACCGGCCCTGGCGCTCTTTTCCCGGCGGGCGCAGCAGAAACGCGCACATCATGGGCGTGGTGGTGAGCGAAAGCAGCATGGACACGAAGATGGCGGCGGAGAGGGTGACCGCGAATTCGCGGAACAGCCGGCCCACCATGCCGCCCATGAGCAGAATGGGCAGAAAGACCGCCACCAGCGAGATGCTCATGGAGACCACGGTGAAGGAGATTTCGCGTGCGCCGAGGAAGGCCGCCTCGCGCGGCTGCATGCCGCCCTCCACGTGGCGGGTGATGTTCTCCAGCACCACGATGGCGTCGTCGACCACGAAGCCCGTGGCGATGGTCAACGCCATGAGCGAGAGGTTGTCCAGCGAATAGCCGAACAGAAACATGATGGCGAAGGTTCCCACCAGTGAAACCAGCGTGGCCACGGCGGGAATGACCGTGGCGCGCAGGGTGCGCAAAAACACGAACACCACCAGAATGACCAGGGCGCAGGAGAGCAGGAGACTCATCTCCACATCGTGCAGCGACCCCCTGATGGGCGGCGAGCGGTCCACCACGGGGTTGAGCTTCATGCCGCCGGGCAGCGAGCTTTCCATCCGGGGCAGCAGGTCGCGCACGTTCTGCACGGTCTCGATGATGTTCGCCCCCGGCTGGCGAAAGATGACAAGCAGAACCGCAGGCTTGCCGTTCACATAGCCCGCCGCGCGCACGTCCTCCACGCTCTCGGTGACCTTGGCCACATCGGCCAGGCGCACCGCCGCGCCGGAGCGGTAGGAAAGCACCAGCGGCTCGTACGCCGAGGCCTTGGGCGCCAGTTGATCGTTGGTCTGCACCTCCCAGGCGCGGTCGCCTGCGGAAACCTGGCCCTTGGGCCGGTTGACGTTGGTATTGGCCAACACGCCGCGCACGTCCTCCAGGCTCAGGCCATAGCGGCTCACGGCGGCGGGATTGAGCTCCACGCGCACGGCGGGCAGCGAGCCGCCGCCCACGAACACCTGCCCCACTCCGCCCAGCTGGGCCATCTTCTGCTGCAGCACGGTGGCGGCGGTGTCGTAGAGCTGGGCGCGGGTGTGGGTGTCGGAGGTCAGCGCCAGAATAATGATGGGCGCGTCCGCCGGGTTGATCTTCCGGTAACTGGGGTTGGAGGGCATGTTCGTGGGCAGAAAGCCCCGGGCCGCGTTGATGGCGGCCTGCACGTCGCGCGCGGCGCCGTTGATGTCGCGGTCGAGGTCAAACTGGAGCGTGATGCTGGTGGCGCCCCGGTAGCTGGTGCTGGTCATCTCGGTCACGCCCGCAATGCGCCCGAACTGGCGCTCCAGCGGCGCGGCCACGGAGGTGGCCATGGTCTCCGGATCGGCTCCGGGCAGCGCGGCGGAAACGGAAATGGTGGGGAAGTCCACCTGCGGCAGGGGCGAGACAGGCAAAAGGCGGTAGGCCATGGCCCCGGCCAGGGCGATGGCCAGGGTCAGAAGCGTGGTGGCCACGGGCCGCCGGATGAACGGGGCCGAGAGGTTCATGGCGCTGCCGTCGGTCCTTGGGCGGAGTGCGCGGGAGCTTCCGGCGGCGGCGTTCCGGCCGCGCCCCGGCCCAAAATACGCCGGGCCAAACGGTCAAAGGCCAGATAAATCACGGGTGTGGTGTACAGCGTCAGCACCTGGCTGATGACCAGGCCGCCGATGATGCTCACTCCCAGGGGGCGGCGCAGCTCCGAGCCCACGCCGGTGCCCAGGGCCATGGGCAGCGCGCCCAAAAGCGCGGCCAGGGTGGTCATCATGATGGGCCGGAAGCGCAGCAGGCTGGCCTGATAGATGGCCTCACGCGGGCTCAGGCCGTGCTCGCGTTCGGCCTCCAGGGCGAAATCCACCATCATGATGCCGTTCTTTTTTACGATGCCGATGAGCAGGATGATGCCGATGACCGCGATGACCGTGAGCTCCATGCGGCAGAGCATGAGGGCCAGCTCCGCGCCCACGCCCGCCGAGGGCAGGGTGGAGAGGATGGTGATGGGGTGGATGTAGCTTTCGTACATCACGCCGAGCACGATATAGACCGTGATCAGGGCGGCCAGAATGAGCAGGGGCTGGTTGCCGAGTGAGGCCATGAAGGCTTGCGCCGTGCCCTGGAACCCGCCCTGGGTGCTTTCCGGCAGGTCCACGTCTTTGGCGGCGGCGTGCACGGCCTCCACCGCGTGGCCCAGGGCGACGCCAGGGGCCAAATTGAAGGAGACGGTGACCGAAGGGAACTGCCCCTGGCGAGAGATGACCAGCGGCCCCACGGTCTCGGTCACGCGGGCGATGGAGGTCAGCGGCACGCTTGTGCCGTCCGTTCCGCGCAGAAAAATGGAATCCAGGGCGGCCGGGCCTTCCTGCATGCCCAGCGGCGCGGAGAGCACCACGCGGTACTGGTTCAGCTCCGTAAAGATGGTGGACACCAGGCGTTGGCCGAAGGCGTTGTACAGGGCGTCATCCACATTCTGGGGGGTGATGCCCAGACGCGAGGCCGTGGCGCGGTCGATGTCGACCATGACGCGCTGGCCGTTGTCCAGCTGGTCGCTGCTCACGTCGCTGAGCTCGGGCCGGGCGCGCAGGGCGTCCACAAAGCGCGGCGCCCAGAGGGAGAGCGTTTCCTGGCTGGCGTCCTCCAGGGTGTATTGGTACTGCGTGCGGCTGGTGCGCGCGTCCACGGTCAGGTCCTGGGCGGGCTGCATGAACAGCGTGATGCCCCCCAGCTCCGAAAGCCGGGGCGACAGGCGGCGGATGACTTCCTGAGCGCTCTCGTCGCGCTCGGAAAGCGGCTTCAGGGTGATCTGGATGCGGCCGGTGTTGAGCGAGACGTTCTGGCCGTCGATGCCGATGAAGGACGACAGGCTCTCCACCGCCGGGTCTTTCAGAATCTCCTTGGCCAGTTCCTGCTGGCGCACGCTCATGGCCTGGAACGAGACGGACTGCGGGGCCTCGGAAACGCCCAGGATGAGTCCGGTGTCCTGCACGGGGAAAAAGCCCTTGGGCACCAGGATGTACAGCGCCACGGTGAGGACCAGCGTGCCCACGGCCACGGCCAGGGTCGCGCCCTGGTGCTGCAGCACAAAGGTGAGGCTCGTGCCGTAGCCCTGGACCATGCGGTCGAACTGGCGCTGCATCCAGGCGGCGGGGCCGCGCGTGGGCAGCGCCTCCTTGGGCACGTGCTTCAAGAGCCGCGCGCACATCATGGGCGTCAGCGTCAGGGAAACCACGGCGGAAAGCAGGATGGTGACGCCCAGCGTGATGGCGAATTCGCGGAACAGACGGCCCACCACATCGCCCATGAACAGCAGCGGAATGAGCACCGCGATAAGCGAGATGGTGAGCGAAAGGATGGTGAAGCCGATCTGCTTGGAGCCCTTGAGCGCGGCGGTGAAGGGGTCCTCGCCCTCCTCCACGTAGCGCGAAACGTTCTCAATCATGACGATGGCGTCGTCCACCACGAAGCCGGTGGAGATGGTCAGCGCCATGAGCGAGAGGTTGTTCAGGCTGAAGCCCGCCAGATACATGACGCCGAAGGTGCCGACCAGCGACACGGGCACGGCCACGCTGGGAATGGTGGTGGCGGGCAGATTGCGCAAAAACAGGTAGATGACCAGCACCACCAGGCCCACGGCCAGCATGAGCTCGTGCTGCACGTCGCGCACGCTGGCGCGGATGGTCATGGTGCGGTCGGACAGCACGGTGACCTTGACCGCGCTGGGCAGCGAGGCCTGCAACTGCGGCAACAGCCGCTTCACGCGGTCCACCACCTCGATGACGTTGGCTCCGGGCTGGCGCTGGATGTTCACGATGATGGCCGGGTCGTTGTTCATCCAGGCGGCCTGGCGCACGTCCTCCGGCCCGTCCACCACCTCGGCCACGTCGGTCAGAAACACGGGCGCGCCGTTTTTCCAGGCCACCACGAGCTGGCGGTAGTCCTCGCTGGTGTAAAGCTGGTCGTTGGCGCCGATGATGGCCGACTGCCTGGGGCCGTCGAACCCGCCCTTGGCCTGGTCCACGTTTGCCGCGGAAATGGCCGTGCGCAGGTCCTCCATGGTCAGCCCCAGGGCGGCCAGGGCGCGCGGGTTGGCGTGCACGCGCACCGCGGGGCGCTGCCCGCCGCTGATGCTCACCAGACCCACGCCCGGCAGCTGGGAAATCTTCTGGGCCAGGCGCGTGTCGGCCAAATCCTCCACCTTGTATAGCGGCAGCTCGCTCGAGGTCAGCGCCAGGGTCAAAATGGGCGCGTCCGCCGGGTTGACCTTGCTGTACACGGGCGGATTGGGCAAATCCTTGGGCAGATAGGAATAGGCGGCGTTGATTGCGGCCTGGACCTGCTGCTCGGCCACGTCGAGGGTGATGGCCAGCGAAAATTGCAGCAGAATGACGGAGCAGCCGGAGGAACTGGTGGAGGTCATCTGCGTCAGGCCGGGCATTTGCCCAAACTGGCGCTCCAGGGGCGCGGTGACGCTGGTGGCCATGACGTCCGGGCTGGCGCCGGGATAGAAGGTGCGCACCTGGATGGTGGGATAGTCCACCTGGGGCAGCGCGGCCACGGGCAGTTGCTTGTAGGCCACCAGGCCCGCCAGCACGATGGCCACCATAAGAAGCGACGTGGCCACGGGACGCCGGATGAACGGCTCGCAGATGTTCATGGCTGGTCCCTCAAAACACTCATTGCCGCGCCTTGGGCTCGCTCCCTGTCTGGGCTTCCGGCGCGGGCGGCGGCGTGGGGCCGGGCTCCGGCTGAGGCTCCGCCTTGGCTTCGGGCTTGGCGCGCTTGGCTTCGGGCTTGGCGGCCTTGGGCGCGGGCGCGGTCACGGGCGCGGCTTCGGAGGGCCGGGGGGCGACTTCACCCCTGGTGGCGTTCTGGGGCGCGGCGTCGCGCTTCGGGCCGGGCGTTCCGGCCTCCGGCTCCGCGCCGGGCTTCTCCGCCGGCTTGATACCGGGCTTGGCGCCGGGAACCTTGATCTCCACCAGGGCGCCGTCGCGCAGGCGGTCGGCTCCGTCCACCACAACCTTCTCGCCCACGGCCAGGCCGGAAAGAATGACGCTCATGCCGTCGCTGGCTTCGCCCACCCTCACGGGCCGGGCAACGGCCACATTCTCCAGCGTGACGACATACAGATACGTGCCCTGCTGGCCGCGCTGCACGGCGGGCGCGGGCACCACCACAGCGTCCTTCAAAACGTCCACCAAGAGCTTCGCGTTGACGAACTGGTTGGGGTAGAGTTCGGCCTGAGTGTTGGTAAAGGCGGCCTTGAGGCGCACGGTGCCCGTGCTGGTGTCGATCTGGTTGTCCAGGCTGGCCAGTTCGCCCTGGGCGAGCTTGCGGGTCTGTTCGCGGTCAAAGGCGTCCACGCGCAGCTTCTCGCCCGCGCGCAGCTTGGCCAGCACGCGGGGCAGCTGGTCCTCCGGCAAGGTGAAGGACACGTTAATGGGCGAAATCTGGTTCACCACGAGCAGCCCGGTGGTGTCGCTGGCGCGCACCATGTTGCCAGGGTCCACCTGACGCAACCCCACCTGCCCGGAGGCGGGCGCGGTGATGCGGCAGTAGGAGATTTGCAGCCGGGCGCTGTCCGCCGTGGCCCTGTCCGTGGCAACGGTGCCCTCGTACTGGTGCACCAGGGCCTGCTGGGTGTCGAGCTGTTGACGCGCGATGGCGCCCTGGGCGCTCAGGTCGTGGTAGCGCTTCAGGTCCAGGCGGGCGTTTTCCAAAAGGGCCGTGTCGCGCTTGAGCTGGCCTTCGGCCTGGGCCAGCTGGACCTGGAACGGGCGCGAGTCGATGACCAGGAGCAGCTCGCCGGCCTTGACCATCTGGCCCTCGCGCACGAGAACCTGCATGAGCTGGCCGTCCACGCGGCTCTTGACGGTGACGGAACTTTGCGGGGTCACGGTGCCCAGGCCGGAGAGGAACACCTCCACGTCCTGGACCTTGGCCTCGGCCACGGCAATGGGCGAGGGGCGATTCTTGCCGCCGGCGCCCAGCTTGGCCGCGCCGCCGTTGCTCTTGTACCAGGAAACTCCGCCCACGGCCGCCAGGCAAAGGGCGGCCAAAAGCAGCAGCCATTTCATTCTGCTTCCGGAAGCGGGGACTGGTGTGGTCTCACTCATTGCGATGTCCTGTGGCGGTTGCGCAAAAGCCAGGGAGCGCGCCCCGGCCTGCGGGAAGTTCTGGTTTCATCGGCGAAAACGGCGAACTCCTGAACACTTGCAACAAGCGTACCCATCATGAATGCCAAGACAAAGTCCTTGTCCCCAGCGGCCTGCAACGCGTTGCGGCAGAAACAAATAGTTGACCAAAGAAACATTTACCAGCCTGCAGCGGACTGTGCAAGCATGGAAATACCCCATCAAGCGGTGCGTTATTGCGGCCTATGGCGACCGAAATAATGCAAAAACTCGCACAAATCCCCAGAGATGTGCAATACATGTGCGGCACGGGGTTGACGCGACGCCGGGGCGGGCATAATTATTTCGAAAGGAAACCATTTTCCCAGGGAGGACCATGCACGCGACCAAGAGTCAAAATTGCGCGCAGCGGCTGCTCAGCCTCGCCCCCATGCTCATGCAAACCCTGCGCGTGGAAATGCGCGCCGGACGCCCGCCGGAACTCACCGTGCCGCAGTTCCGCGCCCTGGTGTTCTATCACTATCACCCGGGTTTCGCCCTGGCCCAGGCGGCGGAGCATTTGGGGCTGGGCCTGCCCTCGGCCTCCAAGGTTGTGGAAAGTCTCGTTTCGCGCGGGTTGCTGGTCCGCGCCACCAGCCCCCAGGACCGCAGGCGGTCGGTCATCGCCCTCACCGACGAGGGCGCACAGGTGCTTGCCGTGTCCAAGGCCGCGGCAACGGCGGTATATACCCGCAAGCTGAAGGGCCTCTCCGACACGGAGCTCGATGTGCTGTTCTCCGTGCTGGGTCTGTTGCAGCGCGTGATCGGCGCGGACGATTCCGAGGCAGGCCAGCCCGGAACGGACAACGCCCGGCCCTAGCGCCGCCGCCCATACATGCGCAAAACCGCCGGTGGAGCCCATCTCCAGCGGCGGTCTTGGCAAAAAGGGAATGCTTTTTCGAGAGGTCTTTCGGCCTGCCGCACATCTCATCGGCCAGGGGCCGCAAGAGCTTTAGGCGCGGCCTGAGCACAGCCCCAAGCGCCAGGGAAAACCGTGTGCGGAATAAAATGATTCTTTGGCAGTCCGGAGGCTGCCCCGTGGGCGCCCCCTGCTTTGGACGTTTCTTCAACCCATACCAGCCGCGTAGAAGAATCCCCAGACCCTGCCAACGTTTGACCCCGGCCCGCCTCGCCTGCGGGGATGACGGGGCCCTTGCCTCTTGCCTGCCGGATGCTTATCGCGTACATCTCTCCCGTTTCAAGGGACGGCAGAAACCTTTCACCCAAGCGGCGGAAAAATGCCCAAGCGCACAGACATCAAGAAAATCATGCTCATCGGCTCTGGCCCCATCGTCATCGGCCAGGCCTGCGAATTCGACTACTCCGGCACCCAGGCCCTCAAGGCCCTGAAGGAAGAAGGCTACGAGGTCATCCTGGTCAACTCCAACCCGGCCACCATCATGACCGATCCGGAGCTTGCCGACCGCACCTATATCGAGCCCATTGAACCAGAAACCGTGGCCAAGATCATCGAGAAGGAGCGCCCGGACGCCCTGCTGCCCACCCTGGGCGGACAGACCGCACTGAACACGGCCCTGGCCGTGGCCGAAATGGGCGTGCTGGAAAAGTACGGCGTGGAGCTCATCGGTGCCTCGGTGCCCGTGATCAAGAAGGCCGAAAGCCGCGAGCTTTTCCGCGCCGCCATGGAGAAGATCGGCCTCAAGGTTCCCAAAAGCGGCATTGCCCGCACCATGGACAAGGTGCGCGAGATCGGCCGCACCCTGCCCTTCCCGCTCATCATCCGCCCGGCCTTCACCATGGGCGGCACCGGCGGCGGCGTTGCCTACAATATGGAGGACCTGGAGTCCATTTCCGCCCAGGGCCTGGCCGCCAGCATGAAGAGCGAAGTCATGATCGAGGAGAGCGTGCTCGGCTGGAAGGAGTTCGAGCTTGAGGTGATGCGCGACAAAAAGGACAACTGCGTCATCATCTGCTCCATCGAAAATCTGGACGCCATGGGCGTGCACACGGGCGACTCCATCACCGTGGCCCCCGCGCAGACGCTTACCGACGACGAATACCAGAAGATGCGCGACGCGGCCCTGGCCATCATGCGCGAAATCGGCGTGGAAACCGGCGGCTCCAACGTCCAGTTCGCCATCAACCCCAAAAACGGCGACATGATCATCGTGGAGATGAATCCCCGCGTGTCGCGGTCCTCGGCCCTGGCCTCCAAGGCCACGGGCTTCCCCATCGCGAAAATCGCGGCCAAGCTGGCCGTGGGCTACACGCTGGACGAAATCCCCAACGACATCACGCGGGAGACCATGGCCAGCTTCGAGCCGTCCATCGACTACTGCGTCGTCAAAATTCCGCGCTTCACCTTTGAAAAGTTCCCCGGCAGCGAGGACTACCTGACCACGGCCATGAAGAGCGTGGGCGAGACCATGGCCATTGGCCGCACCTTCAAGGAGGCATTGCAGAAAGGCCTGCGTTCCCTTGAGGTGGGCATGCCCGGCCTGGGCAAGAAGTTCGAGACCTGCCTTATGGAGCGCGATGAGTTGCTGCGGCTCATGCGCAAGCCCAACTCCGGGCGGCTCTTCGCCGTGCGCAACGCCATGCGCTGCGGCTTCAGCATCGAGGAAATCCACGCAGCCTCGTTCATCGACCCCTGGTTCCTGCGCCAGATTCGCGACATTTTGCTGTTGGAAACCGAGCTTGGCGCCTTCGGCAAGTCCGAGGAAATCTCAGCCAAGAACCCGGCCGTGCAGCCTATTTTGAAAAAGGCCAAAGAGTACGGCTACTCCGACAAGCAGCTGGCCGTGCTGTGGAACACCAGCGAGGACACGGTGCGCACCCTGCGCAAGTCGCTCGGCATCGTGCCCACGTTCTACCTGGTGGATACCTGCGCCGCGGAGTTCGAAGCCTACACGCCCTACTACTACTCCACCTACGAAACCGGCTGCGAAATCGAGTCCAAGGACGTGAAGAAGGTGGTGATTCTGGGCGGCGGTCCCAACCGCATCGGCCAGGGCATCGAGTTCGACTACTGCTGCTGCCACTCCTCCTTCGCCCTGCGCGAAATGGGCGTGCAGTCCATCATGGTCAACTCCAACCCGGAGACCGTGAGCACGGACTACGACACCAGCGACCGCCTGTACTTCGAGCCCGTCACCTACGAGGATGTGCTGAACATAGTGGAGTTCGAGAAGCCGCTGGGCGTCATTGTGCAGTTTGGCGGCCAGACTCCGCTGAACCTCGCCGTGGCGCTCAAAAAGGCCGGCGTGCCCCTGCTGGGCACCCCGCCGGAAAGCATCGACCGGGCCGAGGACCGCGAGCTCTTTTGCGCGCTCATCCGCAAGCTGCACCTGAAGCAGCCCGCCAGCGGCACGGCCATGACCCTCACCCAGGCCAGCGAAATCAAGAACAGCCTGGGCTACCCCCTGGTGCTGCGCCCCTCGTACGTTCTGGGCGGCCGCGGCATGGAGATCGTCTACGACGACGAGGAGTTCAACAACTACTTCCGCAAGGCCTCCATCATCTCGCCGGAGCACCCCATCCTCATCGACAAGTTCCTGGAGAACGCCATCGAGGTGGACACGGACGCCCTTTCCGACGGAGAGGACACGTACATCGGCGGCATAATGGAACACATCGAAGAGGCCGGCATCCACTCCGGCGACTCCGCCTGCGTTCTGCCCCCGCACACCATCGCCCCGGAGCTGGTGGCCGAGATAGAGCGCCAGGCCAAGGAGCTCGCCCGCGAGCTCGGCGTCATCGGCCTCATGAACATCCAGTTCGCCATCAAGGACGGCGAGGTGTACATCCTTGAGGTGAACCCGCGCGCCTCGCGCACTGTGCCCTTTGTCAGCAAAGCCACGGGGGTGCCCCTGGCCAAGCTGGCTACCCGCGTGATGATGGGCGAGAAGATCAAGGACCTGAAGCCCTGGGACATGCGCAAAAAAGGCCACGTGTCCGTCAAGGAATCCGTGTTCCCCTTCAACCGCTTCCCCGGCGTGGACATCCTGCTGGGACCGGAAATGCGCTCCACCGGCGAGGTCATGGGCATCGACACAAGCTTCGGCCTGGCCTTCATGAAGGGCCAACTGGCCGCTGGCCAGCGCCTCCCGCGCGAGGGAACGGTGTTCCTCTCCGTCAACGACCGCGACAAGGCGGCCATTACCCCCGTTGCCAAGGCCTTCGAGGATCTGGGCTTCCGCATCGTGGCCACCGGCGGCACAGCGGACCACTTGGCCGAAAAGGGCGTGCACGTGGAGCGGGTGCTCAAGGTCAACGAGGGCCGCCCCAACGTGGTGGATCTCATCAAGAACAAGCAGATCGCCCTGGTGGTCAACACGCCCTCCGGCAAGCGGACGGTCAATGATTCCAAGGAGATTCGGCAGACCACCCTGCTCTACGGCGTGCCCTACACCACCACGGTGTCCGGCGCGGCCGCCATGGCCCAGGCCATCCGCGAGGAACGCGGCGTCGGGCTCTCGGTGCGCTGTCTGCAGGATTATTACGGCGATTAGTCTCCGGCGCGGCTGCGCCAGGGTCGGGCGGCCGGGGGCGGAATGCCCGCTCCCGGTGCGCTAGGCGTTGTTCCCCGGCCTGGACCAAAACGCAAGGACACATCATGAAACGCGAGTATTGCGGTCTCTTTGGCATCTACGGACACCAGGAAGCCGCACGCATGGCCTATTTCGGACTCTATGCACTGCAGCACCGCGGGCAGGAGTCCGCAGGCATCGTCACCTGGGACGGCGCCGCCATCCGCGAGCACCGCGGCATGGGCCTGGTGCACGACGTGTTCAACGAACGCCACCTGGGCAAGGAGCTCAAGGGCCAGATCGCCCTGGGGCACATCCGCTACTCCACCACCGGCGTCTCGCTCATCAGAAACGCCCAGCCCTTCCTGGTGCGCTTCAAGGACTGGCACATCGCCGTGGGCCACAACGGCAACCTGGTGAACACGCTGGAGCTGCGGCACGAACTGGAGAACCAGGGCTCCATCTTCCAGACCACCATGGACACGGAAGTGTTCGTGCACCTCATCGCCAAATACCTGAACGGCAGCACCATCGAGGAGGCCATCCTCAAGGCCTGCGCCAGGGTCAAGGGCGCATATTCCCTGCTCATCATGGCCAACAACAAGCTCATCGCCATCCGCGACCCCCATGGCGTGCGGCCCTTGGTGCTGGGCCGCCTGAACGACAACTACGTCTTCGCCTCCGAGACCTGCGCGTTCGACCTCATCGAAGCCGAATACATCCGCCAGGTGGAGCCCGGCGAGATGATCGTGGTGGAGGGCGGACGCCTGACCAGCCACCGCCTGCTGGAAACCGCGCCCAAGCGCCAGTGCATCTTCGAGCTCATCTACTTCGCCCGGCCCGACTCCATGGTCTTTGACGAGGGAGTGTACGAGCGCCGCAAGACCATGGGCGCCACCCTGGCCCAGGAAGCCCCCGTGGACGCGGACTTCGTCATGCCCTTCCCGGACTCCGGCAACTACGCGGCCGTGGGCTACTCCCAGGCCTCGGGCCTGCCGCTGGAGCTGGCCATGATCCGCAACCACTACGTGGGGCGCACCTTCATCCAGCCCAGCCAGGACATGCGCAACTTCAGCGTGCGCGTAAAGCTGAACCCGGTGCGCAGCATGATTGAAGGCAAGCGCATCCTCATCGTGGAAGACTCCATCGTGCGGGGCACCACCATCCGCACCCGCGTGAAGAAGCTGCGCGAGCTCGGCGCGCGCGAAATCCACATGCGCGTGTCCTGCCCGGCCATCCGCTTCCCCTGCTTCTATGGCATCGACTTCTCCAGCAAGGGCGAGCTCATCGCCGCCACCACTCCGGTGAACGACATCGCCCGGTTCATCGGCCTGGACAGCCTGCACTACCTGTCCATTCCGGGGCTGCTCAGCTCCGTGAACGAGAAGAACGCCCACTGCCTGGCCTGCTTCAATGGCGAATATCCCATCGAGCCCTGCAACCATCAGGGCAAAATGTGTCTGGAGTCCGAGAGCAAGGTCACGGGCTAGCGCATGGCGCCGGAAGTTTTCCGGGCGCGCAATCCGAAGGGGTTCGTCGACATGACACAAAAGAAGCCCACCATGAACCGCAGCGCACAGGCCGGCACGCCGCCTCCGGGCGGCTGGCTCGAACTGGCCCGCGAGGTGCTGGACATCGAGATCGAAGGCCTGGCCGCCGTGCGGGGCCAGCTCAACGGCGGCTTTCTGGAAGCCCTGGACCGCCTAGCCGCCTGCACGGGCCGCGTGGTGGTCACGGGCATCGGCAAGTCCGGCCTTGTGGGGCGCAAGATCGCGGCCACCCTTTCCAGCACGGGCACCCCGGCCTTTTTTCTGCACCCGGTGGAGGGCGCCCACGGCGACCTGGGCATGATCCGGCCCGAGGACGTGGTTCTGGCGCTCTCCAACAGCGGCGAAACCGACGAGCTGAACACCCTCCTGCCGGCGCTGAAGAGCCTCGGCGTGGCCATCGTGGGCCTCACCTCCGGGGTCTCGTCCACCCTGGCGCGCCTGTCCGACGTGGTCATCGAGGTGCGCGTGCCGCGCGAAGCCTGCCCGCTGAACCTGGCCCCCACCACAAGCACCACCGCGGCCCTGGCCGTGGGCGACGCGCTCTCCGTGTGCCTCATGCGCATCAAGGACTTCGGCACCAGCGAGTTCCGGCGCGTGCATCCCGCCGGGGCGCTGGGCGCGCGCCTGTCGCAGCGCATCGCCGCGCTCATGCACACCCAAAACCTGCCCGTGTCCGGCCAGGACGCGCCCCTTTCCCAGGCCCTGGCCGCGCTCAACACCGGGGGCTTCGGCCTCGCGGCGCTGACGGACGCCAAGGGCCGCCTTACGGGCGTGCTTACCGATGGCGACGTGCGGCGCATGCTCTGCAAAAGCGGCTTCGACCCGGCCCGGCCCGTGTCCGAGGTCATGACGAAAAAGCCGCGTAGCGTTTCCGCCGCGGCCAGCGCGGCCCAGGTGCTCGACCTCATGGAGGCCAAGCAGATCACCGTGCTGCCGGTGCTGGGCGAAGAAGGCGTGCTCGCGGGGCTGGTGCATGTGCACGACCTTCTGGGCAAGGGCCGCGTGCGCTTCGCGCCGGAGTAGCCCATGGCAAGATCCGCCGAGGCGACACAACACGTCTGCGCCCGCTGCGCCCAGACGAGCAGCACCTGCTGCACCCTCACCCCAGGGCAGGAGGAACTCTGCTTTCCCCTTTCCGCCAGCGAGCGCGCCGCCATGCAGGCCGCCGGGGCCACGGCCGCACACTTCGCCAGCCAAGCCAACACCGAAGCCTTTGTGGACAACCTGTGCCGCCTGTTTCCCGGCGAGGGCGCACACATCACCGCCCTGTTCCCGCCCGGGGGCGCGCACGACAGGCTGGCCGTCTCCCAAACCGGGGCCTGCCTGCTGCTGGGGCCGCAGGGCTGCGCGCTGCCGCGCCACGCCAGGCCGCTCTACTGCCTGCTGTTCCCGTTCTGGATCCGGTCCGGGCGGCAACTCTATTTCGAATTCACCACCTGCCAGGCCCAGCGCGATGCCCAGGCGGGCGCCGGGCTGCTTGGCCGCCTGGGCATGACCGCCGAAAGCGTGCGACACCTTTACTCAGAACTGCGCAAGGCCTGGGGCCTGCCGGAGCCAACATAAATGCCGAAGAAAAAGAACACCAAAAAGCCCACCACCAGAAGGGAATCATCCATGAGATGGAGCCGCCGGATCAAGCGCAGAATTTTCTGGACCATCCTGGCCATGCCCGTGGCCGCGGCGCTGTGCGCGGCCTTGGCCTTCTGGCTCCTCTCGCGTGATCTGCCGGGCTTCCGCAACATCACGGACTACAAGCCGCCCCTGGTTACCACCGTGCTCTCTCGCGATGGCCGGGTGCTGGGATATTTTTACAAGGAAAAACGGTTCCTTGTGCGCCTGCAAGATATGCCCGACTACCTGCCCAAGGCCTTTCTGGCCGCGGAGGACTCCGGCTTCTACAAGCACGACGGCGTGGATCCCTGGGCCATCTTCCGCGCCTCGCTCATGAACCTCAAGGCCGGGGGCATCAAGCAGGGTGGCAGCACCATCACCCAGCAGGTGGTGAAGCGCCTGCTGCTCTCGCCCGAGAAAAGCTTCGAGCGCAAGATCAAGGAGGCCGTGCTGGCCTACCGCCTGGAGAACTATCTCACCAAGGACGAGATCCTCACCATCTACCTGAACCAGATCTTCCTGGGCTCCAGGGCCTATGGCGTGGAGGCCGCCGCGCGCGAGTTCTTCGGCAAGCACGTCAAGGACCTCACCCTGGCCGAAGCCGCCATTCTGGCCGGACTGCCCCAGGCCCCCAGCCGCTACAATCCGCTCTCCGACCCGGAGGCCGCCAAGACCCGCCAAAAGTACGTGCTGGAGCAAATGCTCTCGCAGGGCTGGATCAGCAAGGAGCAGCACGACCGCGCCCTGGCCCAGAAGCTGGTGTACAAGAGCATGGAGGACCATTCCTGGAAGGTCGGGGCCTATTATCTTGAAGAAGTCCGCCGCTTTCTCATCGAGAAGTACGGCGAGGACGAAGTCTATCAGGGCGGCCTCACCGTGGAGACCGCCTGCGAGATTCCGCACCAGATCGCCGCGGACAACGCCATGCGCCGCGGCCTGGCCGACATCGCCCGGCGCAAAGGCTGGGAAGGCCCGGCAGGACACCTGAAGCCCGAGGAATACGCCCGCTTCCTGGAGGAGACCCGCTCTGCGGAACCCCTGAAGCCGGGAGCCTGGGCGCGCGCCCTGGTGGTGGAAAGCGCCAAGGACAAGGCCACCGTGCGCTTTGGCCAGAATACGGGCGACATTCCCGCCAGCTCCACCACCTGGTGCCGCAACGGCCGCAAGGACGTCACCGGCGAGGCCGCGCCCGTGCCCGGCGATCCCTCGCGCATCATGCACAAGGGCGACATCGTCTGGACCACCGTGCGCGAGAACAAGGGCGGCCGCTTCGTGCTGAACTTGGAGCGCGAGCCCGGTCCCGAAGGCGCCCTCGTCTCCATGCTGCCCGAAACCGGCGAGGTCGTGGCCCTGGTGGGCGGCTTCAGCTTTGAAAAAAGCCAGTTCAACCGCGCCACCCAGGCCAAGCGCCAGCCCGGTTCGTCCTTCAAGCCCATCGTCTACAGCGCCGCGCTGGACAACGGCTTCACCCCGGCCAGCGTCATCATGGACGCGCCCATTGTTTTCGCCAACGCCGAACAGGGCACCATCTGGCGGCCAGAGAACTACGAGGACATCTTCTACGGCCCCACCCTGCTCTCCACCGCGCTGGCCAAGTCGCGCAACCTCGTCACCATCCGCGTGGCCCAAAAAATCGGCATCCGCAACGTCATCGACCGCGCGCGCGCGCTGGGCATAGAATCCGAGCTGCCCGAGAACCTGTCCATCGCCCTGGGCTCCTCCGCCGTCACCCTGACCAACCTGTGCCAAGCCTACACCGCCTTCGCGCGTGACGGCAGCTACGTCAAGCCGCGCCTGGTCCTCTCGGTCAAGAGCGCCTGGGGCGAAACCCTGTACAAGTCCGAGCCCGAATACGTCGAGGCCATCAGCCCGCAGAACGCCTTCCTCATGGTCTCCATGCTCAAGGAGGTCATCAACGTGGGCACGGGCGGCGCCGCCAAGGTTCTGGGCCGCCCCCTGGCCGGCAAAACCGGCACCACCAACAACGAGCAGGACGCCTGGTTCATGGGTTTCACGCCGCACCTCCTGACCGGCGTCTACGTGGGCTACGACCAGTTGCAGAGCATGGGCCGCGAGGGCTCCGGCGGGCGCACCGCGCTGCCCATTTGGATCGAGTACCGCAAGGCCATTGAGGACCGCTACCCGCCCGACGACTTCCTGCCGCCCGAGGGCATCGTCTGGGCCCGCGTGGAGAACAGCCAGGCCGTGGGCAACAAGGGCCAGCCCGCGCCGGAAAGCTACTTCCTGCCCTTTGTGGAAGGCACCCAGCCCAGCACCACCGATGTGGGCGCGGCTTCCGACAACAACGCCGCCAGCGACGCCGCGCTGATGATGCAGGGATTCTAGCCCCGCAGGCCAGCGGTCGAACGCGCCGGGGCGAGGAACACGAGACGCCCCGGAGTTCCTTTCGGGTTGGCGGCAGAACTTTGCGCGGGGCACCGTGGCAAGGCCTGCCGCCAAGCGCGTTGAAACCCCTGGCAAGCCAAGGAGGACGCACATGCCGCGCACGTATGCCATATACCAGGTGGACGCCTTTGCCGAGGGAGTGTTCTCGGGCAACCCGGCGGCGGTGGTCCCCCTCGGTCAGTGGCTGCCGGACGCCCTGCTGGCGGCCATCGCAGAGGAGAACAACCTCTCCGAGACCGCCTTCTTCGTGCCCCTGCCCCAGGAGCGTGGCGGCGGCTACCATCTGCGCTGGTTCACCCCCACCTTTGAGATAGACCTGTGCGGCCACGCCACCCTGGCCTCGGCCTGGGTGATCTTCAACGAACTGGGCCACGCGGGCACGACCATACGTTTCGAGTCCAAGAGCGGACCCTTGTCCGTGGAGCGCGACGGCGACCTGCTGACGCTGGATTTTCCGTCCTGGCCGCCGCGGCCGGTGGAGGTGACGCAGACCATGATCCGGGCCTTTGGCGCCACGCCGGTCGAGGCCTGGGTCGGGCGCGACCTGCTGTGCATTTTTGAGGACGAGGACGTGGTGCGGCAGATGAAGCCCGACCACGCGGCCTTCCACGAGCTGCCCTATGTGTGCAGCATCGCCAGCGCCGCGGGCAGACCGGGCGGCGGGTTCGACTTCGTGTCGCGGGTGTTCTGCCCGGAGGTGGGCATTCCGGAGGACCCGGTGACCGGCTCGGCGCACAGCCTGCTGACACCCTTCTGGGCCGCGCGGCTGGGCAAAACCACCCTCAAGGCCTACCAGGCCTCCCGGCGCGGCGGGCGGCTCTTCTGCGAACTCAAGGGCGACCGGGTGCGCATCGCGGGGCGGGCGGCGCTTTACCTGCGCGGACAAATCTCGCCGGGCGGCGCGGCATGACCATGGACACTTCGCCCCATTACGCCATCGCCAACCGGCAGGCCATCATCGAGACGGCGGAGGTCCGCGTGACCCTCATGACCTTGGGGCCGGGCGAGGCCACCCCCTGGCACAAGCACAGCGCGGTCACAGACACGGCGTTCCGGCTCGATGGCGAGGTGGAGGTGCAGGCGCGCGAGCCCGAGACCAACACGCGCCTGCTGCCGGGAGAGCCCTGCCGCATGGCTCCGGGGCGCGTGCACCGCGTGGCCAACGTAGGGGCCGAACCGTGCCGCTTTCTGCTCGTGCAGGGTGTTGGCGAATATGATTTCGTGAAGGCGCAGGCGTAAATGGACAGCCTTTTCGTGGCCGTTGCCAGCCTGCTGATGGGCGTGCTGCTGCGCCGCCTGGGCAGGTTCCCCCAGGGCGCGGACCGCACCGTGGCCGGCCTGGTGGTCCAGTTCAGCGCGCCGCCCGTGGCGTTTCTGGCCGCACGCGGCATGCCCATTTCCATGGAAATGCTGCTGCCGGCCAGCATGGCCTGGGTGATCTTCGCCGGAGGCTTTGCGTTTTTCGGCCTGGCGCGGCGGATCTTCGGCTTCTCGCGCGAGACCTTCGGGTGCCTTATGCTCACGGCGGCCTTGAGCAACGTCGTGTTCATCGGCCTGCCCATGATCGAAGCCTTTTTCGGACGCGAGCTGACCTATGTGGCGTTCTTGTGCGATAGCCCGGGCACGTCCCTTGTGCTGGCCCTGCCCGGCGTGCTGCTGGCCTCGTACCTTTCGCCCCTGGAGCGCAGGTCGGCCAGCAAGTGGGAGCAGGTGCGCCAATCCCTGCGCCGGGTGCTGGCCTTTCCGCCCTTTCAGGCGCTGATTCTGGGGCTGGCGCTGCGGCATGTGGAGTTGCCGGACTGGCTGATCCACGGCCTACAGCACATCAGCATGACCCTGGTGCCGCTGTCGCTCTTCTCCGTGGGCCTGGGGCTCACGCTGCGGCTGCCCAAGGGCTCCGGCAGGCCGCTGCTTCTGGGCCTGGGCTACAAGCTGGTGCTGGCTCCGCTGCTCATGCTCGCGGTGGCGGTCCTCGGCTTCGGCAACACCGGGCCGGTGGCCCAGGTGACCGTGTTCGAGGCCGCCATGCCCCCCATGATCCTTGGCGGCATCCTGGCCACGGACAACGGCCTGGACCCGGAGCTGGTGGCGCTTCTGGTGAGCGTGGGCACGCCGCTGTCCTTCCTCAGCCTGCCTCTGTGGCACTGGCTTTTGGCCGGGCTCTAGCGTTCGCCTTACAGCAGCCGCGTCAACACGAAAAACCACGCGATGCCGCACCCGAGCAGCAGCATGCAGGGGACGAGAAGCCGCCGCCAGGTGGAGGCAAGGTCCGCGCCGAAAAACTGGCAGGACAGGATGAAGCACACATGCAGCGGCGAGACCATGACCCCGGTGAACCCGGCGAAGAGCCCCAAGGTCAGGTGGGGCAGCAGCTGGTCTGCCGCGCCGATATTGTGCAGCACGCCCAGGATGATGGGAAAGGTGGCGCCCACAAAGGCCACGGTGATGCCCGAGATGAGCCCCACCAGGAACGGCAGGCCCAAGGTGAGGGCGAAGAGCGCGCCAGGGCCGGAGGCCACCGCGGCCAGTTGCTCCACCGCGCCGGAGGCCTGCAGCACGTCCTTGAACACCAGCACCGAAACCACCAGCGCCACCAGCCGGTAGAGCTCACGGTCCTTGAGCACCCCGGCCACGAAGCCCGGCCCCACGCGGTTCTGCGCCAAGGCGCAGCCAATGGCCAGTACCAGCGCAGCCATGATGCCCAGCTCAAAGGGCAAATCCGGGGCCAGCACGGTCATGCCCACCTCGAACCCCAGCCCGCAGCAGATGGCCACCAGCATGGGCAGGCCCTCGTACAGCGCGGCGCGCAGGTTGCGCGGGCCGCTGGCCTGGCGGGGGGCGTTCTCCAAATGCGCCACGGCCGGGCGCATGATGAACCGCCAGCCCAGCACCATGCACAGGGCGATGCACGGGCAGGTGTAGACGATGAGCCGCGCCAAGGGCACCCCGGCCAGGGAGGACGTGAGGATGATGCCCGGATACAGCGGCCAGCACAGCTCCCACAGGTGGCGGAACCAGTAGTTCACCAGGGCGGTGTCGCGCCGGGCCAGGCCCAGTTCGTCGGCCATGTCGCGCACCAGGGGCGCGGAAAACACCGCTCCGCCGGGCATGGGCAAAAAGCCCACCAGGGCCGGAAAAAAGGCCAGCCGCAGCCTGGGATCGACCAGAAAGCCGGTGGCGGCCTGCATGAGCCGCCGGGTCTGACCGCTCTTTTCCAGCACCTCGGAGAGAAACAGGATGAGCGCCAGGATGAGGATGAGGAAGGTGGTTTCGCGCTGAAACATGGAGGCCCCGGCCACGCGCGCCCATTGGCCGAGCGGCATGTGGAACAGAAGGGCCAGCACAACCCCGCCCGCCAACACCGAGAGCCACAAGGGCCGGCGCAGACGCAGCCCCGCCAGCATGACGCCAAAGGCCAGCAGCACCTTGCCCAGCGGCAGAAGATGAAGAAGCGCGTCCGTCACAAGACTCTCCCATATGACCGCCAGGCGCCATGCGGCGGCGCATTGCCAGCGGCGAAAACGGGTGATACTCCCTTTGCGCGCTGACGGAAAGCCCCGCCGTGAGGCCCTTCCCGGAGACCGCCACGTTTCGAAAGGAGACACGCCATGCCCACGCCCCCCGACACAACGCTCGGCGCAACACTCGACGCCGCCACCAAGGCCGCCCTGCGCGCACACATCGCCAGCGTGATCATGGCCCGCGTGGATCAGGACGAGGCCCGCCGCGCCGAGGCCCTGCGCGACTATCTTTCCGTGACCCAGGCCGCCGCGGACTCAAGCGCCGCCGACACCTTGTCGCTGATGGTTCCGCCGCTCATGCCTTCGCTGTACCGCCGCTGGATCGGCATGTTCGCCGCACGGCTCTTCGAGACCGCCACGCCCGAACAGCTGGCCGTGCTCTGCGACGGCAGCCAGGAGAACGGCGCGGCCCTGGCGCTGGCCTTTGTCATGTTTCTGGAGTCGGAACGCATGGAAAAGCAGATGTCCGAGGACCTCTGCGCCTTTGGCCAGGCCGGGCCAGGCCAGACGGGAGTGGACGAGCGCATGGCCGACCTTGCGGCCGGCTATCTGCGCGGCAGGGTGGCCGAACTGGCCAAGAAGCAGGGCAAAAAAGACAATTAGGCGGTCTTGGGCTGGGCCAGCACCCGCTCCACGGCCTCGGCCACGGCCTGGGCAGCGGGCAGCGTCGTGGCGGCGCCTTCCGCAGCCTCATCTCCAGCGGCCTCGTCGCCTGCGCTGGCCGCCGCGCTCTCAATCAGCGCAATCTGCAAATTCAGCTCACGCTGCAACACCACGCTGTGGGGATCGAAAAAAAGCTTCCAGACCACAGCGGCCTTCTGCACGCGGTCCAGCCGCGCCAGCACCAGCCCCAGGAACAGAATGGCCCGGTTGGCCTTGCGGTTCTTTTGCAGCAGGCGCTCGAACTCCACCTTGGCCTGAATGTACTGCCCCTGGCGGTACAGACACTCGCCCAAACGCTGGCGGGCCTCGGCGTTGTCCGACTCCGCCGCGAGAAAGGTCTTATACTGCGCGGTGGCGGCGGCGAAGTCCCCGGCGGCAAAGGCCGCGTTGGCCTGGGCCAGCACCGGCGCGCTCTGCGAGGCGGCGGCCATGGGCGCGCTCTCCGTGCCGCGCACACGGTCCAGGAACCCGAACAGCAGCTTGCGCCGCGAAACGTCGATTTCTTCCTTCTTGTCCTGGGCCACCGGTGTCCTCCCGTGCATGCAAGGCGCTTGCGGGCCTTGCGATTCCTGGCGGCAGAGCATACTTCTTTCAGCCACGGGGTCAAGGACGCAATGACCGGGAGGGGTGCCAAACAGCATGGCGGAGCGAATGTTCGGGTGGACCGGAAAAATCCTGCGCGTGGACGTGTCCACGGGCGCCAGCGGCATGCTCCCCCTGTCGGGCGAACTGGCCCGCGCGGTGCTGGGCGGCAGGGGCCTGGGCGGCTATTTTCTGCGCGACCATGCCACCCTGCCCTGTGACCACCCGGACCTGCCGCTGGTCATCGCCGCCGGACCGCTGACAGGAACCGGTTCGCCCGCCTCGGGCCGCTGCCACGTCACCAGCCGCTCGCCCCTCACTGGGGCCGTGGGCGACGCCAGCGTGGGCGGCAGCCTGGGCGCGGAGCTCAAGCGCGCGGGCTATGACGCACTGGTGATCACCGGCCACGCGGCCCGGCCTTGCGGCATCGAGATCGACGACGCCACAGTGCGCGTCACCGACGCCACAAATCTTACCGGCCTGCCCACGCCCGACGTGTTCACACGGCTGCGCGCCAGCAGGCCCCACGGCTCCCTGGCGGCCACCGGCCCCGCGGCGGAGAACGGCTGCCGCTTCGCCACCCTGCTGGTCGACACGCACCACAGCGCCGCGCGCTGCGGCCTGGGTCTGGTGGCGGGGCTCAAGAATCTCAAGTACATCGGCGTGCGCGGCGGCGGCGAGGTGCGCGTGGCCGACCCGGCCGGGCTGGAGACCGCGCGCGAGGACATCCTGCGGCTGGCCAACGCCTCCCCGGCGCTCATGGGCCAGCACGGTTTTGCCAACTACGGCACGGCCAGCCTGTTCGATCTGGTGGACGCGCGGCGCATGATGCCCACGGACAATTTCGCGCGCACGCACTTTGCCCCGGCGGGCGGGCTCAACGCCCACGCCTACGCGCAACGCTACCATCCCCTGCGGCGCGGCTGCAACGGCTGCCACGTGCGGTGCAAACGCCTTTCCGCAGATGGCCGCCCCCTGCCGGAATACGAGGCCATGAGCCATTTCACGGCGCTCATCGGCAACGAGCTCATGGAGCTGGCCATGCGCGCCAACGACTACTGCGCCTGCCTGGGCCTGGATCCGGTGAGCGCGGCTGTCACCCTGGCCTGCCACCGCGAGATCACGGGGGATGAACTGGCCCCGGACCGCGTGCTGGCCTTGCTGCTGGGCATGGCCACGGGCACGGGACCTGCGGCGGAGCTGGGCCGGGAGCTTGGCCAGGGCTCGGTCCGGTACGCCGCGTCCAAGGGCCGCCCGGAGCTCTCCATGAGCGTGAAAGGCCTGGAACTGCCCGCCTACGACCCGCGCGGGGCCTACGGCCTGGCCCTGGCCTACGCCGTAAGCACCCAGGGCGGCACGCACCTGCGCGCCTATCCGCTGAGCCACGAGATTCTGCGCAAGCCCGTGGCCACGGACCGCTTCAGCTTTTCCGGCAAGGCGCGCATCATCAAGGGCGCGGAGGATATGCTGGCCGCGGCGGACTCCCTGACGGCGTGCAAATATCTGTTCCTCGCCGCCTCGCTGGAAGAGTACGCGCGGGTTTACGCCGCCGTCACGGGCATCGCCGCCACGGCCCAAGACCTCGCCCTGGCGGGTGAGCGCATCGTGTACCAGGAGCGGCTCTTGAACGCGCGGAACGGGTTCTCGGCAGTGCACGACGACCTGCCCGGGCGCTTCTTCACCGAGGCGGGCAGCTCCTCGCCCGACATCCCGGTGCCGCCGGTCCCGCGCGAGGATTTTCTGGCCGCCCGCGCGGCGTATTACCGCATCCGCGGCCTGGACGAAAACGGCCTGCCCCAGCGCGAGACGGCGCAACGGCTGGCACTGCCCTGGCCCCAGGACACGGGGGCGAAATGACCGGCCCTGCACGGCAGTTGACGAAATACGCCGCCAAGCTGGCGGACGCCGGGCTGTGCGCCCCGGGCGAGCCCCTGCTGGCCGCCCTGGACGCGGAGCTTTCCTTCAGCCACGCGGGCGATCCGCGCCAGCCGCTGGCCGAGGAGGTCATCCAGGGCCTGGGCGCCAGCGCGCTGCTGCTGGCCCGGCCTCTCGGAGTCTGCCAGGCGGCCATGCTGGCCCTGGCCCGCGAGGCTCTGGCCACGGGCGTCGGCTCCGTCACCCCCGGCGACTGCGAGACCCGCACCTTTCTGCACGACCTGCCCGTGGTGGACGGCCTCAACGCCGCGGGCGTCATCGACGCGCTGACGCGCCGCAAGGGCTGCATCATCCTCGAGGACGGCCGAGCCCTCATCGCCGCAGCAGGCTCCGTGAGCCCGGAGCAGCCCTTTGTCACGGCCAGCTCCATGGCCTTCGCCTGCTTCGTGGCCTACTTCGCCCAGCACCTGCGCGCCGTGCGCACGCAAACCATGACCGCTGCCCGCAGGGCCGAGTTCGCGGCCATGCGCGCCCTGTTGGACCAGGAGCTGGCGCGGCTGCCGCAGGCCATGCCCAACCTCATCCCCGGCCCCTTTGCCGACGAGGATCAGGCGCGCGCGGCCATGACCCAGGCCGGACGCCGCGTGGTGGAGTATGGGCTGGTGGATTCGTCCTTCGGCAACGTGTCCTGCCGGCAGATGACGCCCGCGGGCGAACTGCTGCTCATCAGCCAGACCGGCAGCTCCCTGGACGAGCTGGGCGGGTGCATCGACCCCTGCCGCATGGACGGCGCCTCCTGTGCGGGCCTTACCGCGTCCAGTGAGCTCACGGCCCACCGGGCCATCTACGACGGCGAACAGACCTCCGCGACGGTCAGAACCATCCTGCACGGGCACCCGCGCTTCGCCGTGATCCTGTCTCTGGACTGCCAGCGCCTGGACTGCGAGCGGCAGGGCCAATGCCACCGGGCCTGCGCCATGCCGCGCAACGTCAACGATCTCCACGCCGGACCGGACATCCCCATCGTGCCGGGCGAGGTGGGCACCGGGCCGTTCGGCCTGTGCAACACCCTGCCCCCGGCCATGCAGGGCAAGCGCGGGGTCATCGTGTACGGGCACGGCCTGTTCACCACCGGGACCAGCGACTTCCGCGAGGCCTTCGCCACCCTGCTGGAGGTGGAGCACTTCTGCCGCGCGGAATACTTCCGCCGGGTGGCGGAGCTGGACAGGTGAATGGGACGGATAGATTGAATGGACCAGCCGAAGGGCTGAGACTGCGGAATCCTGCCCCAAGAAAGTGATTTTCTTCCGGCCCCAGGGGTGGTACCCCAGCCTTCCCGCCACCCACCGGCGGGGCAACCGGGGAGCCAGAACAATGACCGAACAGCGGCGCGCAGCGCTTTTGCCCATCCTGGCGCTCACGGCGGCCAGCATTCTCTGGGCCAGCGCGTTCATCGCCTTCAAGCTGGCCTTCAAGGCCTACGACCCCATGTTCGTGCTCTTTGGCCGCATGCTCGTGGCCTGCATCTGCTTTCTGCCCCTGGCCCCGCGCTTCCGCTCCCAGCCCTACCGCCGGGGCGACTGGAAACCCATCCTGCTCATGTCCGCGTGCGAGCCCTGCCTGTACTTTCTGTTCGAAACCGCGGCCATAAAGAACACCGAGGCCGCCCAGGCGGGCATGATCGTGGCCATGCTGCCCCTTATGGTGGCCGTGGGCGCGCATTTCCTGCTCAAGGAAAGCGTCACCCCGCGCACCTGGGCCGGCTTCCTGGTGGCGGTGGCCGGCGCGGCGCTGCTCTCGCTGCTCAGCACCGCCACGGAAAGCGCGCCCAATCCGGCCCTGGGCAACTTTTTGGAATTTTTGGCCATGTGCTGCGCAACGGGCTACACCATCCTGCTCAAAAAACTCTCCGCGCGCTATTCGCCCATGTTCCTCACCGCCTCGCAGGCGCTGCTGGGCTGCCTGTTCTTCCTGCCGCTGATGTTTCTGCCCGGGCAAAGCCTGCCCACGGAGTTCGTGCTCGTTCCGGCCCTGTCGGTCATCTACCTGGGCGCGGCCATAACCCTGGGGGCATACGGCCTGTACAGCTACGGCGTGAGCAAGATTCCCGCCAGCCAAGCCTCGGCCTTCGTGAACCTCATTCCGGTGGCCACGGTGCTCATGGCCTGGCTGGTGCTGGGCGAGGTGTTCACCCTGGGCCAGTATCTGGCCTCCGGCCTGGTGCTGGGCGGTGTGCTTTTGAGCCAGGACCGGAAGCCCAAACCGGCCAAGACGCAGGCCTGACCATGTTCCGCTGGCCCAAAAAGGACAGCGTCGAGTCGCACGAACTCATCCACGACGGGCAGCGCATTCCGGTGCAGGTGCGCTTCGACCGCTTCAGCACCCTGCGCCTCTCGGTGCGGCGGGACGGCACAGTCAGCCTGCGCGCGCCCTTCGGCACCAGCGCCGAGCATCTCCGCGCACGCCTGGAGAGCAAGGCCCCGTGGATAGCCCGGCACCTGGAGCGGTTCCGCGCGCTGGGGCAGGCGGCCAGCCCGTGCGCGTTCACCAGCGGCGAAATCCACCCCTACCTGGGCACGGGCTACCGGCTGGAGGTCGTCCAAGGGCGGCGCAGCGCCGTGCGGCTCGACGGGGACGCCCTCGAGGTCGTCACCTTGGCCCAGGCCCGGCCAGACACGGTGCGCAGGCTTCTGGACGCCTGGTACGCCCAGCAGGCGCGAGAGGTCTTCACACGGGTCATCCGGGAGCTTGTGCCTCGCCTTGACGCCCATGGAGCGCCCAGGCCGGCGCAGCTCAAGATCCGCGCCATGACCAGCCGCTGGGGCACCTGCTCGCGCGCCGGGGTCATCACCCTGAACCGGCACCTGGTCAAGGCCCCGCTGCCCTGCGTGGAGTTCGTGGCGGCGCACGAGCTGTGCCACCTGAAACACCTGGCCCACAACGCCCCGTTCTACGGCCTGCTCGCGGCCATCATGCCCGACTGGCGGGAGCGCAAGAAGCGTCTGAGCGGCGAGGCCATCCTCTAGCCTCCCTTCCCGCTTGCCGCACCATTCGTCCCCTTCGCCCATTTTTTACGCTGTCGCGGCGCCACCCGTCCTTGACCCTGCGCACAAATACTGTAAGTAGTAAACAATTCCCGGTTGCAGGCTTGGGCACGGTTTCCTGTTCCGTGCAAAACCCACCCGCAACGCCTGGTCGCCGGGGCGGCTTTTCAACACACTCCGGGAGGAATCTATGTTGCCATCGGGCGGATGCCATGCGCACACATCATGGAAATGGCTGATTGTGGCGGCCCTGCTGCTGGCCTGTCTGGGCGGAAGCGCCACCGCCGGCCTTGCGGCCTCGGCGCATCAGCCCAAGTGGCCGGGGGGCAAGGCCCTCAAGGCCAGGCTGGCCCAAGGCAAAAGGCTCTACGCGGATCAGTGCCTGGGCTGCCACAGCATCGGCGGCGCAGACAACGACATCCGCCCGCTCACGGCCCATGTGGGCACAGTGGGCATGGAGGCCTATCTTACCGGCCAGGGCCGCCTGTTCGACCACATGCCCCTGTTCGAGGGCACGGCAAAGGACCGCCGGGCGCTGGCCGAATACATCACCATCGCCATCAATGGCCGCAAGGCTGACGACGAGAGCTTCGTGACCGTGAAGCCGCTGGCGCACACGGTGCCGCCCTTTGACGCGGCCACGGCAAAATATGTGCTGCTGGCCTGGAACACCCTGGGAATGAAGTGCATTTCCGACGCGGACCCGTTCTTCTCGCTGCTGCCGCCGGGCAACGCCTTCAACGCCGTGCTCATCCGGCGCGGCCCCAAGCCCGTACTCGTCACCGAGGGCGTGGACCTGGCCTACGAGGCGCAAGAAGGCTTCCGCAACCCATCGGCCCATGTGGACTTCTGGAAACACGCCAAGTCGCTCGTCGGCAAAGACCTTGCGCCCAACGTCTCGGCCACGGGCAAGAGCCTGGCCGGAAACCTGGCTTACAACGACAAGAGCAAGCTGTACGAGGCCTTCGGCATTCCGGTAACGCCGTTTTCCGACGACGGAACCATCAACCCCTACCCGCTGTTCACCGTGAGCGCCACGGACAAGGCCACGGGGAAGCTGGTGGCCCAAACCAAGTTCGTGGCCCCCGTGGGATCGGAGATGGGCTGCCGCAACTGCCACGGCGGACCCTGGCGCAAGAACGGGGTCAGCGGCATCTCCGCGGAGACGGCCAAAAACATTCTGCGCGTGCACGACAAGCGCTCCGGCACCAGCCTGCTGGCACAGGCCGAACTGGGCAAGCCCGTGCTCTGCCAAAGCTGCCACCCGGACCCGCTGCTCAACGCCCCTGGCGACCCGCAGCGCCTGAACCTGCCCGCCGCCATCCACGGCTTCCACGCCAATTACATGACCGGACGCGGCGAGGACGCCTGCTCGCGCTGCCACCCGGACAGTCCCACGGGCCTGACCCGCTGCCTGCGCGACAACCACCAGGCCTACAAGATCGGCTGCTCCCGCTGCCACGGCCTGCTGGAAGACCACACCATCTCGCTGCTCAAGGGCGAACAGGCTGTGGGCAAAACCCGCGCCGAGGCCTTCATGCAGCACCTCAAGCCGCAGCTTGCGGCCAGCGCCGGGGCCATCAAGGCGCGCGCGCCCTGGCTGCAGGAGCCGGACTGCTCCGCCTGCCACAAGAATGGCAAGAAGCCGGACCGCAAGACCTCCTCGGCTTTCAACGCCTGGGTCGACGGGCCGGGCAAGCTGTACCGCAACCAGAAGGACGCCATGGGCTCCATGCCCTGCATAGGCTGCCATGGCGCGCCACATGCCACGTATGCGGCCAAGAGCGACTACGGCAAGGATCGCGACAACATCCAGCCCATGCAGTACATGGGCCTGGCGGCCAGCCTGGGCGCGCGCGGCAACTGCCTGATGTGCCACACCCAGCACATGAAGCTGGACAGACACCATGCCGTTCCGGTGATGAAGTAGACAAGAGAACAGGCTCCACAGGCCGGGGGAAGTGCGTCCCTCCGGCCTGCCGGAGCTGCCGCTATTGCTCCCGCAAAAACACATCCCGCGGCAGTCCGCCCGCACCGTCCGCGCGGCGCGCCTCGGCCAGCAGGGCCAGGCTGGCGGCCTCGCCCTCGGCCCCGATGTCCAGGCTGGACTCCGTGACGAAGGTTTCGATGTGCCGGGCGATGACCTCCGGGTCCATCTCCTGCGCGTGCGCGCGGATGTACTCCGCACTGTCTTGCGGCCGCTGCAGGGCGTGCCCCAGGCTCTCGCGGATGCCGTTGGTGACGGCCTGGGCCAGCGCTTCCCCCAGGCTGCGGCGCATGACAATGCAGCCCAGCGGAATGGGCAGGCCGCGCTCCTCTTCCCACCAGGCCCCCAAATCCAACAGGCGAGAGAGCCCGTGCCCGGCAAAGGTGAAGCGGCCCTCGTGGATGACCACCCCGGCGGCGCATTGGCCGGAAACCACGGCGGGCATGACCTGATCGTACACGAGCTCCACCAGCTGCGGCGCGATGCCGCGCTCGCGGCACATGAGGCCGAAGATGAGGGCGGCTGTGGTGCGGCGGCCGGGAATGGCCACGGGCCGGCCGTCCAGATCCTCCAGGCGCGTGGCGGCCCGGCTGACGAGCACCGGGCCCACGCCCCGGCCCAGCGCCCCGCCCGCGCGCAAAAGGCGATATGTGTCCAGCACGCCCGCGGCGGCGGCCACGGAGACCTTGCAGAGATCCGGCGCGCCAGTGGCGGCGGCCTCGTTCAGGCGCTCCACATCAGCCAGGGTGACGTCGAACTCCACTCCCGGCACGCGCACAAGCCCGGCGGACAGGGCATGGAAAATGAACGTATCATTGGGGCAAGGCGAATAGTGCAGCGACAGGCGCATGGCAGTCCTCCGAGACTCGTGTTTGCCGTGCCGGGTTGACACGGGAACGGCGCGGGCATACGAATGACCACCCGGTCACTTCCCCGGAAACATACCCGGCCAAGGCCGCAGAGGCAAGCAGCAAGCGCATGGACACACCGCGACCGACCTTTGACAACCTGGACCCGCAAAAGCGCGGCCGCGTGCTCGAGGAATCGCTGCAGGAGTTCGCCGAACACGGCTACCACCAGGCCAGCGTGAACCGCATCGTGGGCCGTCTGGGCATCGCCAAAGGCTCGCTGTTCCAATACTTCGGCAGCAAGGAAGGGCTGTTCCGCCACCTGTTCAGCCGCGCGGTGGACGAGATAAAAGCCCCGCTCAAGGCCATCCGCGACGCGGACAGCACCGAGCCTTTCGCCCTGCGCCTGCGGCGGGTGTTTCTGGCGGGCGCGGCCTTTGCGCGGTCGCATCCGCTCATTTGGCGCGTGTACCGGCGCATGGTGACGCAGGACGACTTCCCCCTGCGGGGCCCCCTGCTCTCCCAGGTGCGCAGCGAGGCGCTGACCTACTTCCGCGAATTGGTGGAGGGCGGCCAGGCGCGCGGCGAGGTGCGCCCGGAGATCGATCCGCAAGCGGCCGCCTTTCTCATCGAGGCCGCGCTGGACCGGGCGCTGACGGCCCAGGACTCCCCGCTGCTGGACGCGGGCTTCGGCCTGAGCCAGGACGACGACGAGACCCGCCAGAACCGCCTTGCGGCCCTGGCCGACATATTGAGCCAGGGACTGCTGGTTCCGGCGCACAAAGGAGACGCACCCCATGCTTGACGCAAAACGCTTCGCCGACCTCGGCCTCTCGGACATCGCCCGCAAGGTGGAGACCGGGGAACGCCTGACCATAGAGGAAGGCCGCCAGCTCTTCGCCTGCCCGGACGTCACCGCCGTGGGCGCGCTGGCCCACCTGCGCCGCACGCAGCTGCACGGCGACAAGACCTTCTACGTGGTCAACCGGCACATCAACTACACCAACGTCTGCGTCAACGGCTGCGCCTTTTGCGCCTATCAGCGCGCCAAGGGCGAGGACGGAGGCTTCGAGCTCTCCATAGCCGAGGCCGTGGAGCGGCTGCAAAACGCGCCGCTGCCCCCGCGTGAGGTGCACATCGTGGGCGGCTGCCACCCGGACCTGCGCCTCTCGTTCTTTGTGGACCTGCTGCGCAGCGTGCAGAAGGCCCTGCCCGAATGCACGCTCAAGTGCTTCACCGCCGTGGAGATAGCCCATTTCGCGACCCTTGAGGGCATCAGCACCCGCGAGGTGCTGCAAACCCTCAAGGATGCCGGACTGGCCATGCTGCCGGGTGGCGGCGCGGAAATCTTCGAGCCCTCGGTGCGCCGCCGCATCTGCCCCAAAAAATCCACGGCCGAGGAATGGCTGCGCATCCACGGCGAGGCCCACGAGCTGGGTCTGGCCACCAACGCCACCATGCTCTTCGGCCACCTGGAGAGCATCGACGACCGGCTGGACCACCTGGACCGGCTGCGCCGCCAGCAGGACCTGTCGCGTCAGAACGGCGGCGACGGCTTCACCTGCTTCATCCCCCTGCCCTTTCAGACCGAAAACAGCGCCATCAAGGTGGAGCGGCCCCTCACCGGGCTGGATGAGCTGCGGACCATCGCGGTGAGCCGGCTCATGCTCGACAACATCCCGCACATCAAGGCCTACTGGGTCATGCTGACGGTGAAGCAGGCCCAAGCCGCGCTGTTCTATGGGGCCGACGACCTGGACGGCACGGTGGTGGAGGAGAAGATCGGCCACATGGCCGGGGCCAGCAGCGAACAAGGCCTGGCCAAGAGCCAACTGGAGGCCATGATCCGTGGGCTGGGACTCACCCCGGTGGAGCGCGACGCGCGGTTCAATCCGGTTGGCCCCGTGGAAACGCCCAAGCCTGCGCCGCAGGCCGCCGATGCGCCCTCCCCGGCCACCTTGCAGGGCATTCTGGACGCCGTGGCCGCTGGCCGGCGCCTGGACTTCGACAGCGCCCGGCTGCTGTACCGCTTCGCCGATCTGCACGCCCTGGGCCACGCCGCGCACAAGGTGCGCCTGCGCAAGCACCCGGAACCCATGGTGACCTATGTGGTGGACCGGAACATCAACTACAGCAACGTTTGCGTGTGCGCCTGCCGGTTCTGCGCCTACTACCGCGCCCCGGGCGACAAGGACTGCTTCGTTTTGAGCTTCGAGGAAATCGGCAGGAAGATCGACGAGACCCTGGCCCTGGGCGGCACGCAGATCCTTATGCAGGGCGGCCACCACCCGGACCTGCCGCTGGCCTGGTATGAGGACATGCTGGCCTACATCAAGACCAACCACCCCATTCATGTGCACGCCTTCTCGCCGCCGGAGATAGCGCATTTCGCCAAAATATCTGGTCTAAGCACGGCGCAAGTCATCGAGCGCCTGCGCGCCGCCGGCCTGGACTCCATCCCCGGCGGCGGGGCGGAGATCCTGGTGGACAGCGTGCGCGCCAAGGTTTCGCCCAACAAGTGCCCGGCGGGCCAGTGGCTCGGCATCATGGAAGAGGCCCACGCCCAAGGCCTGCGCACCACGGCCACCATGATGTTCGGCCACGAGGAGACAGCGGACGAGCGCCTGCAGCACCTGTTCAACGTGCGCGCCAGCCAGGACCGCACCCACGGCTTCACGGCCTTCATCCCCTGGACCTTCCAGCCGGAGAACACCAATATCGTCGCGCGGCCCCTCACCAGCCCGGAATATCTGCGCATGCTGGCGCTCTCGCGCCTGGTGCTGGACAACGTGGACAACGTGCAGGTGTCCTGGGTCACCATGGGCCCAAAGATCGCCCAGTTGGCCCTGTACTTCGGCGGCAACGACTTCGGCTCCACCATGATTGAGGAAAATGTGGTGCGCGCCGCCGGGGTCACCTTCCGGCTCTCGCAGCAAGAAATCGACACGCTGGTGCTCGCGGCGGGCTTCGCCCCCCGGCAGCGGCGCATGAACTACGAGCTGGTGCCCCAGGCCAAGCCGATCGCTCCCAACGCGGCGGGGAAGCAGTGTTGATGAACGCACCGCGCCCCCCCCTGCGTCTGGGCCGCATCGGGTACCTCAACGTACTGCCCCTGCATTATCCCCTGGAGCAGGGCATCCTGGCCGGCAACTTCGAGTTGGTCTCCGGCCCGCCCGCCGAGCTGAACATCCTCATGGACCAGGGGCGGCTGGACATCTCCGGCTGCTCGTGCATCGAGTATGCGCGCCACCCGGAAAAGTACCTCATCGTGCCGGACTTGGCCATCGGCAGCCGGGGGCCAGTGCAGAGCGTGCTGCTGCTGTGCCGCGACAAGCCGGAATCACTGGACGGCAAGACCATTCTGGTGAGCGCGCAGACGCACACCTCCGCCGCCCTGGTGGACCTGCTGCTCACCCAGCACATCGGGGTAAAGCCAAGTTACCGCACGGGTCAGGCCACCGCGCTGTTGCAGGCGGGCGAGCGGCCCGAGGCCATCTTATGCATCGGCGACGAGGCCCTGAACCTGCGCCGGCACCCGGACTACCCACACCGCATGGACCTGGGCGAGGCCTGGCGGCAATGGACGGGCCTGCCCTTCATCTTCGGGTTGTGGATAGCCAGCCGCGAGGCGGCCTGCACCCGCCGTGAGGACGTCAAGGCCGGTGCCCGGCTGCTCATCGAGGCCAAGAAATGGGGCCAGACGCATCTGGACCTCATCTCCGCCGTGGCGGCCAGGGACAGCATTCTCACCGAGGCGGAGATGCGCTCGTACTTCGCTGGGTTGGTCTACGACCTGGGACTGGAGGAATTGGAGGGGCTGAGGCTCTTCTATGAGCGCCTGGCCGAGGCGGGAGTGATTCCCGCCCCGCCAGAGCTGAGTTTTTTGCCGCTGTAAAAGGCGCGGTCCCGCAGGCCTTAGCCTTTGGTGGCGTTGCGCACGTGCTCGATGAACAGGCTGGCCGCGGGCAGAAGCTCGCGCCCCTGGCGTTGGATGAGGTAGAACGAACGCTCCAGCACCTGGGGCATGATGTCCAGGCACTCCAGCTCGCCGCGTTCCAGGTACGGCTGCGCCGCCAGCCTGGAGACCACGCTTAAGCCCAGCCCGGCGCGCACGCACTGGATGGCCGCCTCGGTGCTTTCCACCCACAGGGCCACCTTGAGTTCGCTGATGCCGATGCCGGCGCCCTTGAGCAGCGTTTCCATGAAGCGCCGGGTGCCGGACCCGCGCTCTCGCAGAATCCAGGGCCAGGCGCGCAGATCGCGCAGGTTCTTCGGTTCATTGCGCCCCTTGCGCAGGCCGGGAGTGGCCACAAGGACCAGCTCGTCGCGGTGCAGGGGATAGGAGGCGATGCCTTGCTGTTCCGGCTGCGAACCAACGATGCCGAGCTCAAGACGCCCCTGCCCCACCTGGCGGATGATGGAGTCCGTGTCGCCGATGGTCATGTGGATGCGCAACGAGGGATACAGGCCCAAAAAGGCTTGGAGCAGCTTGGGCAGGATGTAGTTGGCGGGAATGGTGCTGCCCCCGATGAGCAGGTCACCCACGACCATGTCTCGCAGAAGCCCGATTTCGGAGTTGATGCGGCCCACCTGCTGGAACACCTGCTTGGCGCCGCGATAGAGCACCTCGCCAGCCTGTGTGGCCAGCACGGTGCGTCCCAGCCGGTCGAACAGGGGCACGCCCAGCTCTTCCTCCAGGTTGGCCACATGGGCGCTTATGGTCGGCTGGGAAAGCTGCAACTCCAACCCGGCCTTGGAAAAGCTCTTCAGTTCATAGACCTTGCAAAAGGCTTCCAGTTTTCGGAAATCCATTCATCACCTCCGATATAAGTCCCCTTTAGCATCGACCATAACTATGCCGCAAGACAAAAAAAAGGACGGCGAACCGTCCTTTTTAAGAATCATGCTTCTGCGAGAAGGCTCGCAGCAGTGGATTATTCGGCTTTCTTTTCCTCGGCCTGAGGAGCGGAAACGGCCTCGGCGGCCTTTTCAGCCAGCTTGGTCAGCTCGAAGATGACCATGGGGGCGGAGTCGCCGATGCGGGGCTGGGAAAGCTTCACGATGCGGGTGTAACCGCCCGTGCCGCCGGTGTAACGCGGGCCGACCACGTCGAAGAGATGCTTCACCATCTGGTGGTTGCCAAGAACCTTGAAAGCCTGCCGACGGGCGGGCAAGTCGTTCTTGAGAGCCAAAGTGATGAGGCTATCCACCACACCGCGCAGCTCCTTGGCCTTGGCCTCGGTGGTGCGGATGGATTCGTAAGTGATCACGGCCCGGGCCATGTTCTTGAACATGGCGCTGCGGTGGGAGCTATTGCGGTTGAGCTTGCGCCCGGACTTGTTATGCCTCATTTCTTTCTTTCCTCTTGAGCAGTTCCTGGAATTTTTTCTCCACGACCTCGTCGGTCATGCCAAAGCGCAGGTCCATGCTCTCCAGAACGCGGCGGATCTCATCCAGGGACTTGCGGCCAAAGTTCTTCGTCTTGAGCATGGCGCCCTCTGTGCGCTGCACCAGTTCGCCCACATACGCAATGTTGGCGGCCTTGAGGCAATTGGTGGCGCGCACGGACAGCTCCAGCTCGTCAATGCTCTTGAGCAGATTGGGATTGAGGTCCATGTCCAGATCAGCGCTCTTCTTCTTGTCCGAGGACTGCTCATCGAAGTTGATGAACACGGAGAGCTGATCCTTCAGGATCTTTGCGCTGTACGCCACGGCGTCCTCAGGGGAGAGGGAGCCGTCGGTCCAGACCTCAAGCAGAAGCTTGTCATAGTTGGTCATCTGGCCGACACGAGCCTGCTCGACCATGTAGGCCACCTTGCGCACGGGGCTGAAGCTGGCGTCCATGGTGATGAGGCCGATCTCGTCGTCGAGGCCTTCGTGCATTTCAGAGGGCACGTAGCCCTTGCCCATGCGCACCTCAAGCTCCATGCGCAGCTCGCGGTCCTCGGAGAGGGTGGCGATGATCTGCTCAGGATTCAAAATGCGCACGTTCTGATTCTCTTTGATGTTCGCGGCGGTAACAGGGCCCTTCTTCTTGGCCTCGAGCACCAGTTTCTGGGGCTCGACACTGGTCATGGCCAGGCGGACCTGCTTGAGGTTGAGGATGATCTCGGTGACATCCTCAAGCACGCCCTTGACCGTGGTGAACTCGTGCTGCACGCCTTCGATGCGCACGGCCACAATGGCCGCGCCCTGCAGCGAGGAAAGCAGCACGCGCCGGAGCGAATTGCCAATGGTGGTGGCAAAACCGCGTTCCAGAGGCTCACACACGAATTTCCCATACATGTCGTTAGACTTGGGATCGCGTGCGAGCTGTTCCGGCCTCACCAGCTCGGACCAGTTGCGTGTATTTATAAGCTTGTCGCCGTTTTGAATAAGCATGCCTACACCTGCTTATTTGGAGTACAGTTCGACGATGAGCTGCTCATTGATCGGGAATTGGATGTCTTCCCGGGTCGGCAGAGCTTTCACAACGCCTTTGAAAGCGGCGCCGTCGCTCTCGAGCCAGGAGGGGCAGCCACGGCGGGCAATGACTTCCTGGGCCTCGGTGATGACCGGGACCTTACGGCTCTTCTCGCGCACCTCAATGATGTCGTTGGGGCGGACGAGCAGAGACGGAATGTTCACCTTGCGGCCATTCATGACGAACAGGCCGTGACGCACCAGCTGGCGGGCCTGGTCGCGGGAGTTGGCAAAGCCCAGACGGTAGATCACGTTGTCCAGGCGGCGCTCCAGCAGGATCAGAAGATTGGCGCCAGTGACGCCCTTCTGTCCTTCGGCCCGCTTGAAGTAGTTGCGGAACTGTCCTTCCAGGATGCCATACATGCGGCGCACGCGCTGCTTTTCACGCAGCTGCACGGCGTAGTCGGTGAGCTTCTTGCGAAGCTTGCCGGCGAAACCGGGGGCATACGGACGGCGCTCATAGGCGCACTTGTCGGTAAAGCAACGGTCGCCTTTGAGGAAAAGCTTCTGGCCTTCACGGCGGCAAAGCCTGCATTTCGCTTCGGTGTAACGAGCCAAGTTGGTTCCTCCTTGGTCTTAGACGCGACGGCGCTTGGGAGGCCGGCAGCCGTTGTGCGGGATGGGGGTCACGTCGCGGATGAAGCTGACCTTGAAGCCCACGTTGTTGATGGCGCGCATGGCGGCCTCAC
>Ga0209373_10000653_pt1 | contig 51044 bp, 47 predicted proteins | sample Higcelweek5metaG_FD_187173 | JGI IMG/M metagenome (GOLD analysis project Ga0209373, IMG submission 187173) | Freshwater pond sediment microbial communities from the University of Edinburgh, under environmental carbon perturbations - High... | ecosystem: Environmental > Aquatic > Freshwater >... | reverse complement strand
TAAGAAGAGAGAATGCCGGAATGAGTAGCGAGAAAGAAGTGAGAATCTTCTTGGCCGAATATCTAAGGTTTCCAGAGTAAAGCTGATCTGCTCTGGGTAAGTCGGGGCCTAAGGCGAGGTCGAAAGACGTAGTCGATGGACAACAGGTAGAGATTCCTGTACTAAGATAAAACAGAACTGTGGGGACGCATGTGGAAAGCACAAGCCGGAAATGGAAAAGCCGGCATAAGCGAGGTAGGAGTAAAGTAGGAAAAACCGCTTTACAATCTGAAGACGTGAAATGGACCGAATTTAAGTAGGGAAGTGTGTGAGCCATGTGCCAAGAAAAGCCGCTATTGTTTTTATTTTACCCGTACCGTAAACCGACACAGGTGGATGAGGAGAGAATCCTAAGGCCGACGGGAGAAGCATTGTTAAGGAACTCGGCAAAATAACCCCGTAACTTCGGGAGAAGGGGTGCCCATGAAAGTGGGCCGCAGAGAATAGGCTCAAGCAACTGTTTAGCAAAAACACAGGTCTATGCAAAACCGAAAGGTGAAGTATATGGGCTGACGCCTGCCCGGTGCTGGAAGGTTAAGAGGAGAAGTGCAAGCTTTGAATTTAAGCCCCAGTAAACGGCGGCCGTAACTATAACGGTCCTAAGGTAGCGAAATTCCTTGTCGGGTAAGTTCCGACCCGCACGAAAGGCGTAATGATTTGAGCACTGTCTCGACAATGCACCCGGTGAAATTGAAGTACCAGTGAAGATGCTGGTTACCTGCGCCAGGACGGAAAGACCCCATGGAGCTTTACTCTAGCTTGATACTGGGATTCGATACTGTATGTACAGGATAGGTGGGAGACTTAGAAGAAAGGACGCCAGTCTTTTTGGAGTCAATGTTGGGATACCACCCTTGCAGTATTGGATTTCTAACCTACGCCCGTAATCCGGGCGGGGGACAATGTCTGGTGGGGAGTTTGACTGGGGCGGTCGCCTCCGAAAGTGTATCGGAGGCGCTCAAAGGTTCCCTCAGAATGGTTGGAAACCATTCGCAGAGTGCAAAGGCATAAGGGAGCTTGACTGCGACACCGACGGGTGGAGCAGGTAGGAAACTAGGACTTAGTGATCCGGTGGTATAAAGTGGGATTGCCATCGCTCAACGGATAAAAGCTACCCTGGGGATAACAGGCTTATCACTCCCAAGAGTTCACATCGACGGAGTGGTTTGGCACCTCGATGTCGGCTCATCGCATCCTGGGGCTGTAGTAGGTCCCAAGGGTTGGGCTGTTCGCCCATTAAAGCGGTACGCGAGCTGGGTTCAGAACGTCGTGAGACAGTTCGGTCCCTATCCGGCGTAGGCGTAGGATATTTGAGAGGAGCTGCCCTTAGTACGAGAGGACCGGGGTGGACGGACCACTGGTGTATCTGTTGGTAACCAATACCATAGCAGAGTAGCCAAGTCTGGCAGGGATAAACGCTGAAGGCATCTAAGCGTGAAGCCCCCCTCAAGATGAGATATCCCAAAGCAAGCAATTGTGAGTAAGACCCCTTGAAGACGACGAGGTAGATAGGGCCAAGGTGTAAGCATAGCAATATGTTCAGCTGATGGTTACTAATCGGTCGAGGGCTTATCCAATCGGAGATAGGTTATAGGATGGCTTATCAACAAACATTTCATTTCGGATTCGGTTTTGAAGGTACAAAACCAAATATAGAATATACTATAACTTATTCCAACTAGGAGTAAGTTTTTTTATATTGAAATATATGATAGAATTGCATAAAAATCTGTATTTTTTAGAGAGCTTATGATATAATCTGACTATAAAAAAGAAAAAATTTTGAAAGTATAGAGGTGAACTGTATGGATTCAAAAATCTTGCTTGAGAATGGAACAAACGAGTTAGAGGTACTGGAATTTATATTAGATGGTAATTCATACGGAATTAATGTAGCGAAAATTCGTGAAATTATACCGTTTCAGGGTGTGACACCTGTTCCTAATGCACATCCGAGTATTGAAGGTATTTTTATGCCAAGAGATGTAATGATTACTGCCATAGATTTGAAAAACTGCTTACAACGAGGACAGTCAGATCCTAAAGGATTGTTTATTATTACAAACTTTAATAAGCTCGATATTGCATTTCATGTTGATCAGGTGATTGGAATTCATCGAGTATCTTGGAAAGAAATCATTAAGCCGAATTCGACAGTGAGTAATGCGGACGAGGGAATATCAACAGGCGTTATCAAAATGAATGACAAGTTAATTATTATTCTTGATTTTGAAAAAATAATTTTGGATATTAACCCAGAAACGGGACTGAAAATGACTGAGATAGATGCTTTGGGTGAACGTAAAAGAAGTGATATTCCGATTTTAATTGCAGAAGACTCTCCACTTTTAAACCGTTTAATTGTAGATTCTTTAAAGAAGGCAGGATATCATAATTTGATCCATACTGAAAATGGTCAAGAGGCGTGGGAAGTAATATCGGATTGTAAGAAAAAAGGGATATTGAAAGAGCATGTTCAATGTTTGATTACGGATATAGAAATGCCAATTATGGATGGTCATAGATTAACAAGACTAGTAAAGGAAGATGATGATACAAAAGATATTCCAGTTATTATTTTCTCTTCGTTAGTAAATCAAGAAATGATGAAAAAGGGTGAAGCATTAGGTGCAGACGCTCAGTTATCGAAGCCAGAGATTGGTAATTTGGTACGTGTGATTGATAAATTAGTATTATATAATGAATAAGTATAACGAATAATATGAAAGAGACTTCCTTGGAAGTCTCTTTCATATTATTAGAAATGATAAGCTAGTTTTTCAAATTGATCAATGGGTAATGGCTTTGAAAAATAGAATCCTTGGGCCATATCACAACCAATGGTTGCTAAATATTCGGATTCATCTTTTGTCTCAACACCCTCAGAAATAACGATGATATCAAGTTCTTTTGACATCTTAATAATATTAGAAAGAATGATTCTTTCACGTTTTGTGTCCAATCCTTTTTTTAAGAATTCCTTATCTATCTTGAGAATGTCAACAGGGATGTCTTTGAGTAGGTTAAGGGATGAGTAACCTGCACCGAAATCGTCCATGGATACTGAGAATCCTTCCTTCTTAAAATCGATAACAGCGGTTGTAATTTGAGTAGTATTTTCGAAAAAAGTTGATTCCGTAAGCTCAATTTCCAAATAGGAGGGTGAAACATTGTGCTTTGAGGCTATTTTCTTAAGTCTTGGTAAAAAATCATTACTTAATAAGTGCTGCTTTGAAAAATTGACAGAGATTGGGAAGGTTTTATTAAAGAGTTTGATCCAATAACTCATATGACGGCATACAGATTCAAAAATATAATAATCTAAGTCGCATATAAATCCATTGCTTTCAAAAAGTGGTATAAATTCAGAAGGAGTTATTAGTTTGCCATCAGAATTTATCCACCGCGCTAATGCTTCAGCTCCAACAATTTTGTTACTAATCAAATCATATTTCGGCTGATAATAGACAACAAATTCACCACTGTCTATTGCGGAAGACATGGACGCTAGAATCTTTCGCTCGCTTAACACCTTATCTTGCAGTTTGCGGTCGAATAATTTGTATGGAAGTGCTTTCGATTGTTTTGCTTCACGAAAAGCGATTGTAGATAGTTCAATAATTTCAGTTGTCATTAATGTTGTGTCGGTTACTAAGTAAATTCCAAAAGTAAATTGGATGGACTGATGAATTGATGGACTTTCATTTGTAGATAAATAAATATGAAATTGGTTTAGTAGTTGGATGAGTTCTTCAAGGCGCTCTTGGCGTAATAATAGGAAAAAATTATCGCCACCTAGTCTTGATAGAAATTCGTGCTTAGATAGAAAAAAAACGATTTTATTTGCAATTTCAATAAGAGCAACATTTCCAATTTGAAATCCATACTTCAAATTTATTAATTTGAAGTTATTAATATTTAGGAAAACTCCACAATAATCAAGTGAATTCTGTTCAAGGATGATTTCGTCAAATTTTTGAGAGATGCCAATTAAATTGTACGCTTTCGTAAGCGGATCAAACAGATGGGTTTCAAGTAGTTGTTTGTGCATCTCAAAATGATTCATAAAAAAAGTGATAATATTTATGCAGGTATTCACTTTAGAAATTGTTTCTTCGTTGAAAGAAGTATTGCTATTTGATTCAAGGCAATAGTAATAGAATTGTTCGTTTGAATAATAAGATTTAAGATATAGTGCAAATTTGCAATGATTGAGCTGCATTTCATCGTCACAAAGATATTGTTGATTACACTCAAGGAATTTTTGGAAGGAAAGAAAATAATCATAGGTATATGAAGGGGAGTGCATTGGAACAAAATAGTCAAATAAGGATTCGGAGATAGAGTTGAAATTATAAATTGAAATATGAACGAGAGCAAACTCGTTGCATAGAATTGATAAAATAGAATTGATTTCAGATTGCAAATCGGATGTTTTAAAAAGCAAATTAAAAATTGTACTTTCAATTGAATCCCCTAAAGCTGCTTCAAAGTTATTTTGGTGTGTTGACATAATAACCTCCTATATTTTGTCGTGATTTACATAATACTATATCAGAAATCAATTATACTGACAATAGTTACAAAAAATATTTAAAAAACAAAGAAAATAATGACAATATAGATAAAAAGAATTAAAATAAAATAAATAAATATGCATGAAAGAAGCTTGCGTGATATAAAAATTAGTGCTATAATGATTTAGCATAATGACAATATAGTAAGAGTGGACTCCTCGGTCCACTCTTTTACATTGTTTTTAGTTTTGTTTTCTAGAAAGGATAAATCAAGAATGGCAAAAAAAGAATCGTATGAAATGCGAACTGAATCATTATTACAGCCTATAATAGAATCGCAGGCATTTGAGTTGGTGGATGTAGAATATGTAAAAGAAGGTGGAAACTGGTTTTTACGTGTCTATATTGATAAGCCAGGAGGTATTACAATAGAAGATTGTGTTTTAGTGAGCAGAGAAGCTTCTATATTATTAGATCAAGAGGATTTTATTGAAGAAACCTATACTTTTGAAGTGAGTAGCCCAGGACTTATGCGTCCATTAAAAAAGGACAAGGATTTTACTAGAAGCATTGGTAAATTAATTGAGGTAAGAACTTACAGAATGATAAATCATCAAAAGGAATTTGTTGGAAAATTGATTTCTTTCGATACGGGAGGCTTTGAAATAGAACTTGAAGACTTATCCCACATGACATTTGAAAAAACTAATGTTGCTTTGGTTCGCCAAGCATTTGAAGAATAATAGATATTAGGAGGAATAAAGGAAAATGAATAAGGAATTAATGGAAGCACTTGATATTTTAGAGAAAGAAAAAGAAATTAGCAAAGAAGCTTTGTTTGAAGCAATTGAGAATTCTTTGATTACAGCATGTAAAAATCATTTTGGTAAAGCGGAAAATATTTTTGTTGAAATTAATCGTGAAACCTGTGACTTTATCGTGTCTGCTGAAAAAGTGATTGTAGCTACTGCCGATGAGATAGAGGATTCGTGCATGCAAATTACTTTGGAAGATGCACTTCCTTATGACAAAAAAGCTGAAGTTGGTGGTAGCGTAAAAGTTGAAGTGAAATCAAAAGAATTTGGAAGAATTGCGACTCAGAATGCAAAAAATGTAATTTTACAAAAAATCCGTGAAGAGGAAAGAAGTGTAATTTACAATCAGTATTTTGAGAAAGAAAAAGATGTGGTAACAGGAGTTGTACAACGATATATAGGAAAAAATATTAGTATTAATCTTGGAAAAGCAGATGCAATGCTGAATGAGACAGAACAAGTAAAAGGTGAGGTATTTAAACCAACCGAGAGAATAAAAGTATATATCATTGAAGTGAAAAACACGACTAAAGGACCTAGAATTTTGGTTAGCCGTACACATCCAGAATTGGTGAAACGCTTGTTTGAGTCAGAAGTTGCGGAAATTGCAGATGGAACAGTTGAAATTATGAGTATTGCAAGAGAAGCAGGAAGTAGAACCAAAATGGCAGTATGGTCTCAAAATCCAAACGTTGATCCAGTGGGAGCATGCGTGGGGATGAATGGGGCAAGAGTGAATTCAATTGTTGAGGAATTACGAGGTGAGAAGATTGATATTGTGTGCTGGGATGAAAATCCTGGAAACTTCATACAAAATGCCTTGTCACCTGCTAAAATAGTTGCTGTCTTTGCAGATCCAGATGAAAAAACTGCAAAAGTAGTGGTTCCGGATTATCAATTATCATTGGCAATCGGAAAAGAAGGACAAAATGCAAGATTAGCAGCAAGATTAACTGGGTATAAAATTGATATCAAGAGTGAAACGCAGGCAAAAGACGCAGAAGGTTTCAGATATGAAGATTATCTTGATGAAGATTATGATGATTACGAGAATGATGAGTATGCAGAAGAGCTTGAAGAGGATAGTGAGGAATAATGAATAAAAAAATTCCATTGAGACAATGTATTGGATGCGCGCAGATGAAACCAAAGAAGGAAATGATGCGAGTGCTTAAAGATCAAGAAAACAATATTGTCTTGGATTTAACTGGTAAAAAAAATGGAAGAGGAGCATATCTTTGTGTTTCCAAAGAATGCTTGCAAAAAGCAAGAAAGAGCAAAGGATTAGAACGGTCTTTCAAAATGGCGATATCGAATGAAGTATATGATGCTTTAGAAAAGGAGTTCTATGAATCTGACAAATGATAAAGTCTTTTCTTTTATTGGATTAGCGACAAGAGCCAGAAAGCTTGTAAGTGGAGAGTTTTCAACGGAAAAAGCGATTAAAGAAAAGAAGGCGAAAATAGTAATTATTGCAACAGATGCATCTGAAAATACCAAAAAAAAGTTTCGTAATTCATGTTTATTCTATCAGTTAGAGTATTTTGAGTATGGAACAAAAGAAGAATTGGGTCAGTGCATGGGAAAAGAAGCGAGAGCATCGCTAGCAGTATTGGATGAGGGAATGGCAAATGAAATCATTAAATATTTAAAGCGGTGATATGGAGGTAGTGGTTAAGAATGGCAAAAAAGAAAGTGCATGAATTGGCAAAAGAGTTAAATGTTACAAGTAAAGATATAATTGCGTATTTATCTGATCATGGAGTTGAAGTTAAAAGTCATATGAGTACATTGGAAGAGGATGCTTTAAAACTTGTTGGTCGCAAGTACAAAGAGCAAGAAAAACATAACCCCATAAATGTTGATAAAGAAAAAGCGAAAGAGGCTCAGACAAACTTGAAGGAAGAAAAAGAAAATGTAGTAGTTAAAGAAGAAACAAATCAAACAGATGCAAGTCAAGCAGATGCAAATCAGGCAGTAAAAAAGAAAAAAACAATTATTGTTGTAAGTAATCCTCAAAACTCTAAAATACAGGGAAAGGGAACGACTCAACAACCGACAAATCACAATAATAGTGCAAATCACAATAATAGTGCAAATCATAGTCAGTCTGGAGCGCAAAATTATAAAAAGCCACAGCAGACGAATCAAAGTAATCAACAAACAATTCATAGACCTTTGATAAAGCCTACTACAAAGCCACTTACACCTCAAGACTTTGAAAATATGAAACCAATTACAGTTCATGTGGATGATCATGTGAAAGTAAATGAAAGCCAAGCTCCAGTTGTGAAAAACGATGTAGTAACTGAGACATCTGTGAAGGTGGAAGATAAACCAGTAGAACGTCCTACTTTGTCTACAACTAGTAATCAGGGAAGTTACCAGAATCGTCCACAGGGAGATAGACCACAGGGAACATACCAAAATCGCCCACAGGGAGATAGACCACAGGGAACATACCAAAATCGTCCACAGGGAGATAGACCACAGGGAACATACCAAAATCGCCCACAGGGAGATAGACCACAGGGAACATACCAGAATCGCCCACAAGGAGATAGACCACAGGGAACATACCAAAATCGCCCACAGGGAGATAGACCACAGGGAACATACCAAAATCGCCCACAGGGAGATAGACCACAGGGAACATACCAAAATCGCCCACAAGGAGATAGACCACAGGGAACATATCAGAATCGCCCACAAGGAGATAGACCACAGGGAACATACCAGAATCGCCCACAAGGAGATAGACCACAGGGAACATACCAGAATCGTCCACAGGGAGATAGACCACAGGGAACATACCAGAACCGTCCACAGGGAGATAGACCACAGGGTACATACCAGAATCGTCCACAGGGAGATAGACCACAGGGAAATTATCAAAACAGACCACAAGGAAGCTATCAAAATCGTCCACAAGGTGACAGACCTCAGGGTGGTTATAATAATAGTTATAATAAGGACGGGCGAGGAGCTGCAGGGCAAAGACCAAACAAACCATTTGCGCCTGAAAGCCCAATAAAAGAAAACGAAAAGCATCGTGACGAAGAAAAAAGAAGAATTAATCAAACACAGGATCGCGATAAGAGAAGTAAAAAAGATAAAATATACGAGGAAGATAGTAATAAACTTGCAAACACAAGTAAAGTTGGAAGGTTTATTAAGCCTGAGAAAAAAGTAATGACAGCGGAAGAGGAAAAAATCAAAGTAATTACAATTCCGGATATAATTACAATTAAAGAATTGGCAGAGGCAATGAAATTGCAACCTTCAGCGATTGTTAAAAAGTTGTTTTTACAAGGACAAATTGTTACTGTGAATCAGGAAGTTGCATTTGAAACAGCAGAAGAAATTGCAATTGAATATGAAATCATGTGTGAACGCGAAATCAAAGTAGATGTCATTGAAGAATTACTTAAAGAAGATAAAGAACAGGATCATGTGTTGATGAATCGACCACCAGTAATTTGTGTTATGGGACATGTTGATCACGGTAAAACATCGCTTCTTGATGCAATTCGTAAAACCAATGTTACGGATCGTGAAGCAGGTGGAATTACACAGCACATTGGAGCATATATGGTATCGATTAATGGTCAGAGTATCACGTTTTTGGATACACCAGGACATGAAGCGTTTACCTCTATGCGTATGAGGGGTGCGAATGCTACAGATATAGCAATACTTGTAGTTGCCGCAGATGATGGAGTAATGCCACAGACAGTTGAGGCAATTAACCATGCCAAAGCTGCTGGAATCGAAATCATTGTAGCAGTTAACAAAATTGACAAGCCAAGTGCAAATATGGATCGCGTTAAACAAGAATTGACAGAACATGGTCTGATTGCTGAGGATTGGGGTGGTTCAACTGTTTTTGCACCAGTTTCAGCCAAAACGGGAGAAGGAATCGAGCATTTACTTGAGATGATTATCTTATCAGCTGAATTATTAGAATTAAAAGCAAATCCAGACCGTAAGGCGAGGGGTATTGTAATTGAGGCTGAATTAGACAAGGGAAGAGGACCAGTTGCAACAGTGTTGGTGCAAAAGGGAACACTTCGAGTTGGAGATTTTGTATCAGCGGGTGTAGCACATGGTAAAGTAAGAGCAATGGTGGATGATAAGGGAAGAAGGGTAAAAGAAGCTGGACCTTCTAGACCAGTAGAAATTCTTGGGTTATCAGATGTTCCGAATGCCGGAGACATACTGATTTCACATGAAAACGATAAAAGTGCAAAAACATTTGCAGAAACATTCGTTTCACAAAATAAAGAAAAGAAAATCGAAGAAACAAAGAGCAAAATGTCATTGGATGATTTGTTTACCCAAATACAAGCTGGTAATCTGAAAGAATTGAACCTGATTATTAAGGCGGATGTTCAAGGTAGTGTTGAAGCAGTAAAGCAAAGTCTTGCAAAATTGTCAAACGAAGAAGTTGTGGTTAAGTGTATTCATGGCGGTGTTGGTGCTGTTAATGAATCGGATGTTATTCTAGCACTTGCTTCAAAGGCAATTATTATTGGATTCAATGTTCGTCCTGATGCAACAGCAAAAGCAACCGCTGAGAGAGAGGGCGTTGACCTTAGACTTTACAAGGTAATCTACCAAGCAATTGAAGATGTTGAAGCGGCTATGAAGGGAATGTTAGACCCTATCTTTGAAGAAAGAGTAATAGGACATGCAGAAGTTCGCCAGATCTTTAAGGCATCTAATATTGGAAATATTGCTGGTTCCTTCGTACTAGATGGTAAATTCGAGCGTGGATGCAAAGTACGTATTCACCGTGAAGGTAAGCTCATATTTGAAGGCAAACTAGAATCATTGAAGAGATTTAAAGATGATGTGAAAGAAGTTAAAGCGGGTTATGAATGCGGTTTAGTATTTGATGATTATGATCAAATGCAAGAACTAGATGTTGTTGAAGCATATATTATGGTAGAGGTACCACGCTAGAGAGGTAGAGCATGAGAAAAAATAGTGTTAAATCCACTCGAGTAAATGAGGAAGTGTTGAGGGCGTTATCAAGTATTTTGCGCTTTGATCTTAAAGATCCGAGGGTTAGTTCTCTGACATCAATTCTTGCTGTTGAAGTTGCTCCAGATTTGAAAACCTGCAAAATATGGGTTTCTGTTTTAGGTGATGAATTACAGCAAGAAAAGACCTTGATTGGATTAAAAAGTAGTTGTGGATTTATTCGCGCTCAGTTAGCAAAAAAAGTAAATTTGAGAAACACTCCAGAATTGACTTTTATTATGGATCACTCCATTGAATACGGAGTTTCTATGTCAAAGCTAATTTCAGATGTTAACGAGAAAATGAATTTGGAAAATAAGGACGGCGAGTAGTCAAGGGTAGGGGTGAAAATGATTAATATTATTGAGTTGTGCAAACATCAGAATTCGGTATGTATCACGGGACATGTGCGCCCGGATGGGGATTGCGTTGGTTCTTGTTTGGGATTGTATTTGTTTTTAAAAAAGGCTTTGCCAGAATGTAAGGTAAATGTTGTTTTAGAAGAATCCTCAGGTTCATTCGCAGGACTAAAGGGATATGAAGAAATTCTAAGGGCAGATCAATGTACAGAACCATTTGACGTGGTATTTGTCTTAGATAGCACGCTTGAAAGATGTGGAGAAGCCCATTCTTTTGTGGAAACTGCAAAAATGGTTATTAATGTTGACCATCATATAAGTAATACGGGAAGTGGAAATGCGAGCTATATCGTTACGGATGCAAGTTCAACGAGTGAACTGATTTACGATCTGATTCAAGTAGCAGATCCGCAATTACAATATATGTGTGAGGATATTGCACAAGCAATTTACATGGGGGTTGCGCATGATACGGGAATCTTTCAGTATTCCAATACATCTCCAAAAACATTGAGAATGATTGCAGATTTGCTTGAATACAAATTTGATTTTTCGAAATTAGTGGATGAAACTTTTTATGAAAAAACATATTTGCAAAGCCAGATTACGGGTAGGGCAATTCTTGAAAGTATACGATTTATGGATGGAAAATGTATTGTTAGTGCGATTGATCTTAAAATGATGCACTTCTATAATGTAACGTCTAAAGATTTTGAAGGGATTGTGAATCAGCTTCGAATTGTTAAAGGAGTGGAATGCGCCATCTTTATGTATGAAACAGAGCGTTTTGAATACAAAGTCAGCTTACGCTCAAAAGGGAAGCTGGATGTTTCAAAAGTAGCCACCTATTTTGGTGGAGGTGGACATGTTCGAGCTGCTGGTTGCAATATGAAAGGAACCTTCCATGATGTTGTAAATAATCTTTCAAAACAAATTGCATTACAGATGGAGGATTGAACGAATTGATACAAAGAAATGGTTTTCCATATAATGGATTATTGAATGTATATAAAGAAGCGGGCTACACATCACATGATGTTGTAGCCATTTTGCGTGGTATACTTAAACAAAAGAAAATTGGGCATACGGGAACGCTCGATCCAGACGCAACCGGTGTCCTACCGATTTGCCTGGGGAACGCAACAAAGCTTTGTGATTTGATGACCGAAAAAAAGAAAGAGTATCAAGCGGTTGCAGTTCTTGGGATCGTAACGGATACGCAGGATTGTAGTGGTAAGATACTAGAAGAAAAGAACGTAAAAGTATCTGAAGGTGACATCATAGAAGTTGTAAATCAGTTTATCGGCGAAACGACTCAAATACCACCAATGTATTCTGCTTTAAAAGTGAATGGAGTCAAACTTTACGAATTGGCGCGAAGGGGTATTGAAGTGGAAAGAGCGCAAAGGGGTATTGTAATTGATGAAATGGAAGTGTTGAATGTTGATTTAGAGCATAATCGTTTTGAAATTAGAGTATCTTGTTCAAAGGGGACCTATATTCGGACACTTATCCATGATATGGGACAAGCGTTAGGATGTGGCGCTAGTATGGAACGTTTGATTAGAACTAGATCCGGAGAATTCAAGGTAGAAGATGCATTTACAATTCAGGAAATCAAAGAATTAGTTGTAGCAGGCCAATTGGACGAAAAAATAGTAGCTACGGATCTTGTGTTTATAGAGTATAAGGGTGCATTTGTTTGTGAAGAGTATCACCAACGACTTGAGAATGGAAATACATTGAAACAAGACTATTTATTTGGAGATGATGATTATTGTAATCTAAAGGATGGGGAGAAAGTTCGTATTTATTCTCATTTAAAACGATTTTATGGTGTGTATGAGTTTGTTCAGGATAAGCGAGAACTTAAACCTTATAAAATGTTTTTTTAGTAAAGGTTAGAAACTTGGAGAATAGTCATGGAAATAATAGGAATAAAAGAATTTGCAAAGATAAAAGATAAAACAGCTATTGCAATTGGTAAGTTTGATGGGATACATTTGGGTCACCGTGAATTAGTCAAACAAATACAAATGGCAAAAAAACAGCAGTTAAAAAGTGTAGTGTTTACTTTTTCACCCTCCCCACTTTCCTTTTTTTCAAAAAATCCAGTAAAAGAGTTAACAACTAAAAATGAGAAAAGATGGTTTTTTGAGAAAATGGATGTAGATTATTTGGTGGAGTATCCATTTGATGAAGAAACGGCGCAAATGACTCCAGAGTCATTTGTAAAAGATATATTGGTTGCTAAGCTAAATGTTGCCCTCGTTGTTGCGGGAGATGACTTGAAGTTTGGTAGAAAAGGGATGGGAAATGACGCCTTACTCCAAGAAATGGCAGAAGAATTTGGTTACGAGGTTCGAATCATTGATAAGCTTACAAATCACCAACGGGAAATAAGTTCTACTTATGTGAGAGAATCTTTGTCAAAAGGAAATATTGAGCTAGTAAACGAACTGTTAGGACAGTCCTATTTTGTGCAAGGAATTGTTCAAAAAGGCAGGCAGATTGGTAGAACAATTGGTTTTCCAACAATGAATATTCATCCAGATCAACAGAAATTGTTACCTCCTTTGGGGGTTTACTTTTCAATTGTCTGTGTTCGAGGAAAACGGTATTTTGCAGTTACTAATTTGGGATTGCAGCCTACAGTAAGTGACGAAAAACAAGTTGTGATTGAAAGTAACCTGTTTGATTTTCATGGCGAATGCTATGGAGAAGAAGTGGCTGTAGAGTTCATTCGATATCATAGAAAGGAAAAGAAGTTTCCAAATATTGAGGTACTTAAGAACGAAATATGGAAGGATGTGGAGTCTGCGAAGGCTTTTTTCAAGGTAGATTAGTGGGAGTAGTGTATTGTGGATAAAAGCAATTGACAGTCAGGAAATAGATTGGTATAATCGGATTGTAACATTTTGTAACAATTACGTAACATCTACAATCAGAAAAGGACAATTCTATGTTAAAAAATAAAATTATAATTGTTGGCGGAGCGAGTTTGGTATTATCACTTTTAGTTGGAACACTAACCTATGCAAAGGCAGTTCAGTTTATACCCAGCTTAAATGCAGGTGTTGCAGAAGCACTTGATGATCCACAGGAGGCAGCAAGTGAGCAGACGACGGCATCAGAGGCTTTACAAGGAGAAGAGACGGTATCAGATAACAGCGAAAGTATGCAGCTGACAGCAGGTGCAGGTGATATGGTGGATACAATCGTTACTAGCTTGAGTGATGAGGATATTGCTTCGGATAATGAGGATGAGGATAATGCAGGTGCGAATTATGGCTATACACAGCTAGGGATAGCGTGTGTTGAAGATCATCTGAATGTTCGTGCAACAGGTGATCCGAATAGTAAATTGGTAGGTAAAATGAGTGATGCGACAGCATGTGAAATTCTTGGTGTTGAGGGTCAAATGGCACATATTACATCTGGTAGTGTTGAAGGATATGTTAGCCTTGAATATTTGCTGACAGGCGAAGAGGCAATAGCAAGAGCGGACGATGTAATTCGTAAACTTGCAACGGTTAAAGCAGATGGTTTGAAATTAAGAACAAGTGCGGATATTGATAGTGAAATTAAAGGAATGGTTCCATACGGTGAGGAATTACTTGTAATAGAAGAAGTTCCAGGTTGGGTAAAGGTTCTTTATGATACCGAAATATGTTTTGTAAGTGCAGACTATGTAAGCGTTGACATGAAGTTAAAAACAGCTCTCAATATGAGTGAATTCCTCTATGGAGCTGGTGTATCAGATGTTCGTGTTGATTTGTGTGAGTACGCAAAACAATTTTTGGGAAATCGTTACGTGTGGGGTGGTACTAGTTTAACAAAGGGTGCTGACTGTTCGGGATTTACCCTTAGTATTATGAAGAAATATGGTGTGAGTTTACCACATTCGGCAGCAGCACAATCGAAAATGGGAACCAAAATTACGATGGCAGAAGCAAAACCGGGAGATTTGGTATTCTATGCAAAAGGTGGAAGAGTAAATCATGTAGCAATTTACATTGGTGGTGGACAGGTTATCCATGCTAGCTCTCCTAAAACGGGAATCCGTTACTCGAGTGCATATTATAGAACGCCTGTTGCAGTAAGAAGATTTTTGCAGGATTAGGTTTACAACGAAACAACATTGTGGTAAAATTGCTTGGTATGAATTATAACCTTTTCTCGGTTTTAGGATGCTCCGACCTAATGCCTGGTGAAGGCCAAATGAAAGAAGGAGAAAACAATGATTACAAAAGAAAAGAAAACAGCAATTATTAACGAGTTTGCAAGAACTGAAGGGGATACAGGTTCTCCAGAAGTACAAGTAGCTGTTCTTACAGCTAGAATTCAAGAATTAACTGAGCATTTAAAGAGTAACGACAAAGATCATCATTCAAGAAGAGGTCTTTTGAAAATGGTAGGTCAAAGAAGAGGTTTACTTGCATATTTAAAGAAAACTGATATTGAAAGATACCGTACTTTAATTGAAAAACTTGGAATTAGAAAATAATTTTTGGAGTAAAGTAAAATGGGCGGATAAATATCCGCCTTTTTTATACATTAAAAATGTGATTTGGGGGAAGTGCCTTACCGAGACCGCTGAAAAGGATAGATGTCTTAATCTGTATTTTTCAGTTGTTTCGGACCTTCTTCTAAAAATAAAAATCAAAGGAGATATGAAACATGTACAAAACCTATTCAATGGAATTAGCGGGACGTACTCTTAGCGTGGAAATCGGAAGAGTGTGTGCGCAGGCAAATGGAGCTGCATTGTTAAAATATGGTGATACCACTATATTATCAGCAATTACAGCATCAGACAAACCTAGGGATGGCATTGATTTTTTCCCACTCGGTGTAGAATATGAGGAAAAATTATATGCTGTTGGTAAAATCCCAGGAGGATTTAATAAACGAGAGGGAAGAGCCTCAGAAAATGCAATTTTGACGAGTCGTGTTATTGACCGCCCAATGCGCCCATTATTCCCTAAGGATTATAGAAACGATGTTTCACTGAACAACATGGTATTATCAGTTGACCCAGAAAATAGACCGGAATTGGTTGCGATGATTGGTTCAGCACTTGTAACAAGTATTTCAGATATTCCATTCTATGGTCCATGTGCGACAACACAGGTTGGTATGGTGGATGGAGAACTTGTTATGAATCCAAACCAAGAACAGTGGAAAAATGGCGATTTAAATCTAACGGTTGCATCAACAAAAGAAAAAGTGATTATGATTGAAGCTGGTGCAAATGAAGTAAAAGAAGAAAAAATGCTTGAAGCAATTTATAGAGCTCATGAAATCAACCAAAGTATTATTGCTTTTATTGAAACCATTGTTGCTGAAGTTGGTAAACCAAAACACACTTATACTAGTTGTGCAATTCCAGAAGAAATGTTTGCTCAAATGAAAAAGATTGTTACACCACAAGAAATGGAAGTGGCAGTATTTACAGATGAGAAACAGGTGAGAGAAGGAAATTTAAAGCTTATTAAGGAAAAACTTGAAGAAGCGTTTGCTGATAACAGTGAGTGGCTTTCTGTTTTAGGAGAAGCACTTTATCAATACCAAAAGAAAACAGTTAGAAAAATGATTTTAGTGGATCATAAAAGACCTGATGGAAGAAAGCTTGATGAAATTCGTAAACTTGCATCAGAAATCGACTTATTACCACGCGTTCATGGTTCAGGAATGTTTACAAGGGGCCAAACACAGATTTGTACGATTACAACATTAGCACCTCTATCAGAGCAACAAAGAGTGGATGGACTTGATTCTAATGAAACGAATAAGCGTTATATGCATCATTATAACTTTCCTTCTTATTCAGTAGGAGAAACAAGACCTTCAAGAGGACCAGGAAGAAGAGAAATTGGACATGGATCATTGGCTGAAAAAGCTTTAATGCCAGTTCTTCCATCAGAAGCAGAATTTCCTTATGCAATTCGTACGGTTTCTGAAACATTTGAATCAAATGGATCGACATCACAGGCTTCAGTATGTGCGTCATCTTTATCGTTAATGGCAGCTGGCGTTCCTATTAAAGAAGCTGTTGCAGGTATTTCTTGTGGTTTGGTTACAGGAGATAGTGATGATGAGTATGTTGTATTGACAGATATTCAGGGATTAGAAGACTTTTTTGGAGATATGGATTTTAAAGTAGCGGGAACGAAGAATGGTATTACAGCAATCCAGATGGATATTAAAATTCATGGATTAACAAGACCAATCGTTGAAGAAGCAATTGCAAATACAAAAGAAGCAAGAATGTTTATCTTGAATGAAGTTATGAATCCGGTAATCTCTAAGGCAAGAGATCATGTTGGCGAATATGCTCCAAAAATTATTCAGATAAAAATTAACCCTGAAAAAATTGGAGATGTTGTTGGGCAACGTGGTAAAACAATTAATGCAATTATTGACCAAACAGGGGTGAAAATTGATATTACTGATGATGGATCGGTATCAGTATGTGGAACGGATGCAAAAATGATGGAAGCTGCACTTGACATGATTAAGATGATTACTTCCGAATTTGCTGAAGGACAAAAGTATGTTGGAAAAGTAATTAGCATTAAAGAATTTGGTGCATTTATTGAATTTGCACCTGGAAAAGAAGGAATGGTACATATTTCAAAAATTTCCAAAGAACGCGTAAATCACGTAGAAGATGTATTGTCTTTAGGTGATGAAGTTGAAGTAGTATGTCTTGGAAAAGATAAAATGGGTAGAATAAGCTTTTCAATGAAAGACGTTGTAAAAGAATAAGTTTTGCATATAAAAGGGGGTTGCTAATGGGCAATCCCTTTTTTGATTCGCTCTAAGCACAAAATGGACGCTAATTTATATGAAAAACGATGAATATTACAAAAAAAATGTTTACTTTTTGTATAAAAGTGATATGATACCTTTGTGAGTATTTTTTGTTTCAATAATATAAGGAGTGTAAAAGAATGGGTTTATTGACGAAGCTATTCGGGGGAAGTGGCCAAGAGGAATTAGATCAAATACGGCTTGAGGTTGCTGAAGAAAAAGCTCAACTTTGTATGGAACATGAGAAAGAAATGGACCAACTAAAGCAAGCGCATGCGACTGAGTTGTTGAAAATGAAAAATTTGTATTATGAGCAGATTGATGAAATACAAGAAGCGTTTAGAAATAAAACAAATTCCATTAAAAAGGAATTAGATGAATATAAGAATGAATATGCAAATGCTGCAGAACTGAATAAAATGCAAGAAGAAAAGCTTGAAAAAATGAAACTTTTGTATGGGCAACAGATTGATGAAATCCAAGCAGCTTTTCGTGATAAGAATGCAAAGTTACAAGCAGAACTGATTTTATATAAAGAAAAAAATATTGAGGCTCAAAGAGCACAACAAGAAAAAGAATTTCAATTAGAAAAAATGAAAAAACTATATGCAGAGCAGCTAGATGAAGTTGCTGCTATTTTCCAAAATAAAATCAAAGAATTGCAAGAATCGGAATACAAAGAATCTGATTATGAGAATTTTAGAATCGCACATGAAAATGAGCTGGATAAAGTGAGATCAATCTATAGTAATATGATTGAAGTGATACAAAGTACATTCCGAGAAAAGTTCATTGTAATCCAAAGGGAATCTGATGGGTATAAAAAGCAGATGGAACAATACAAAGAAGGTATTCGAATATATGAAGCGCAGCTAAGTAAAATGAAACATTTATATGAAGAGCAGCTAGAAGAAGTGGCGCAGGCATTTCAGAAAAAGAATGCATCTTTACAGTATCAAATTGATCGATTTAAAGAAGAAATATGTTTACTGTTAGGGGAATAAGATCAAAGATATGAGGAGAAATAATCATGAAAGAGTATGAGAAGAAAGTAAACGAAGACGTTTTTGAAGGAAGAGGAACCAGTATTTTGCTAAAGAGCGATTGGCAAATTGCGTTATCAAATCTTGAATCAAGTGTTCAGGCAGAAATTGATAGGCTTACGAATGTGATGGAAGGAATGGTTGCTGTTGAAAAGGTTAAAGTTCAAACAGCGATTGCTGATGAGCGTGCAGAAATCAAACGAGAAGCAGATAAAGAAATAGAAGAAGTAAGAGCAGAGTGTAAACTTGAAGTGACTTTAATGAAGGCTAATTATGAAAAAGAAATTGAAGAATTAAAACAAGCATATGAAGAGCAATATAACTCATTGAAAACAAGTACGGACGAAGAACTTGCGGTACTAAGAGAAAGCAAGGAAAAGCACATTGCAGTTGCAAAAGGAAATAGCGCAAAAGAAATTGCTGATGCAAAAGAAGCAAGCGCGAAAGAAATTATGGAATTAAAAGTTACAAATGCTAAAATGAAAACAGAACTTGAAGAAGAAAAATCAAAAGAAATCAATGAAGTGAAGGCTAAAAAAGATCAACAAATTAGAGAGTTGCAAGAAGAACATACACAAGAACTTGAAAAAATGAAACGTCTTTATGCAGAACAAATCGATGAAATTCAAGAAGCTTTTCGTGAAAAAACGGCGGATTTTAGAAAAGAAATTGATCGTTATAAAGAGAAGGTGGAAATTCTGATGTTGAACCAAGAAGATATGTCAGCTCCGTCGCCTGTTGATTTAACAAAAGCATAATTATTATTTATATCCATAGAACAAAACACCCATCTGTGATTAGTGATGCATTACAGATGGGTGTTTTGTTCTATTTACTGGCATTTGCATATATTTGTGTCAGTTCTTTTTTAGACACAGCTTTTGAAATCAAGAAAGAAATAATTAGAATTCCAGGTATATTTACGAGAAGCCTAGTGAGTGAGAATGCAAGTCCAAGGGAAGAAGTTTCAAACAAAAACATGGGGATTTTGGTAGTTGACCATGCACCAATGAAAATCAAAATATTCTTGAAAGACACTCCTTTTTTCATGAAAATCGCAGCAACTGGAAAGGCACCATATAATGGACCGGCAGCTGCAGAGCCAATCAAAAAGGCAAGTATGATCCCTTTTAAACCGGATTGTTCACCCATGAATTTAACCATTGTTTCCTTGGGAACCCATACATCTAGTAACCCAAGAATAACAAAAATGGGAGGGATAACGAGTAGCATTTCGATAAATGATTTTACACTGATAACAGTTGCTTTGAAAGCAAGTTCACGTTGAATGATATACATAAAACCAGTTGCAACAAGTGCAATCAAAAAACTGCGATAACGTTTTAATTGAGTAAGATCCATATTTAACCTCCAAAGGATAGACTAGTTACAAGTTGAATAACAAGAGCAACAAAAAAAGAAAAGATAAAGGCAACTAAGTTTCTAAGAATAGCAACCTTTTTGCCAAAGTATTTGATTTCCACGGGCATTGTTACAATTCCGACCATCATCAAGGTTGATACAAAAGCACCGATTTGAGTGAGCCCAGCACCATGTTCAACAAGCATGGCCGCCATTGGAAATGCTACAAATCCAGGAATAAGTGTAATTGAACCGATGATTGCAGCAAGGATAACACCCCAGAAGCCGGATTTTGAACCAATTAATAAGGAAATTGTTTCAGGATTTAAAATGGCTAATAGAAATCCAATGATAATCAGGACGGTGAGTAGTTGGGGCAAAATATTTTCGAAAGACTTCCAGGCTTTTTTTAAGGCTGAGAGAGTCTTCTTCTTATCTTTTACAAACGATAGAATGAGCAAAATAATTGCCAAAGAATAGTAAACGATAGAATCCATAAGCGGTTTCCTTTCTCAAGTACATAATTGTATATTTTACATTTGTATGACTGTGAAAACAATAGCTGAAAATAATATAACAAATGAAAGAAAATCCTTCTGTGATGAAATCACATTTAAAATCACATTTACTTAGTAAGTATTGTGTATTTCTATTTTCTTAAATCTAATAAAATGATATAATGTAGTTTAAATGGGGGTGCACATGGACTATTTAGAAAATCGGGATAATGCTCCAAAGAAATCAAACAAAATAAACAAAGCAAGAGGGTTAATACTGGTTGAAGTGTTTCTGTTGCTAGTGGGAATTCTGTTAAATATAGTAGTGATGATTCAAAATCTATTGCATTTTAATCAAGAGAAAACGGCAAATAGAGTATTGGTTATTTTGGTAATTGAAATTTTAATAATTATAGTTATTTTTCTGATTTTCATTTACTACAATAGAACAATCAATCAAATAAAATCAAAAGTTCAAAATGATAATGAACAATTATTAGATGTTTTTGAATTGTTAAAAGAAGCTGTTGTGATGGTTCGAGAAGCGGATCACAGTATTTTGAAATTGAACCAGGCAGCCAAGCAATATATTAATTTCAGAGAACAAGATGTTCAATATATTGATGAACAGATACAATGGATTTCATATGATTTCAAAATCCTATGCAAAAAGATTCTGTTGGATGATTGTGTAGAAGAGTTAGAGGTTGAACTACTAGATCGAAGAAACAACAAGCGAATCTGTTTGGTTTCGATGGCGAGATTGGAGTATCGTAAAGAAAGTATTATTATGCTAACACTTTTTGATATTACGGAGCAAGAACTTGCAAAAGAACAAATGCATGAAATTGCAATTCGAGATAAACTTACAGGGTTGTATAATAGACATTATCTAGAAGAAATCATCCATAAGGAAATTGAAAAATCAGAACTGTATGATACTCCTTTATCCATGATTCTATTTGATATTGATTATTTCAAAAAAATCAATGATACCTACGGGCATCAGGTTGGGGATTCTGTATTAATACTGATGGCAAAAGTAGCGCAGGAAGAAATTAGGACGACGGACTATCTATTCCGAGTTGGGGGTGAAGAATTCTTAATTGTTTTGCCGCATATGAAGGGAGAAGGTGCAAGTTTTGCTGCAGAGAGATTGCGTACTCGAGTGGAACAAATCATCCATCCACAGGCAGGAAAATTCACGGCGAGTTTTGGAGTTGCGCAAAGAGTGGCAGGAGAAACATTTAGAAACCTTTACAAGCGCGTGGATGATGCAATGTATGTAGCCAAATCAAGTGGAAGAAATGTGGTGGCTCAGGCTAGCGATATTTCGGAGGATGCAAATAAAGAAATTACATATAGCACGGAACTAGTATGGAAGGATCTATGGGATTGTGGTGAATTTCATATTGACGAACAACATCGTGAACTATTTCGATTATCCAATGAACTGTTACATACCTTTGTAGATGAACAAGTTAATGAGCAGACGATGACAATTTTAGACGCTTTTATCTACCATGTGCAAAAGCACTTTCGATATGAGGAAGCTGTTCTTAACAAAATTGAGTATGAACAAGCGCTTATGCATAAAAACATCCACCAAACGATTTTGAAAAAAGGAATTATGTTAAAAGAACAGTATTTAAACAAGGAGATTGAATTAGTAAAACTCTATTCGTATATTTTGGATGAAGTAATTGTAGGTCATCTATTAAATGAAGATATTAAGTTCTACGATGCTGTAAAGAAATATCGGTATGAACAAGAAGAAATAGAATTTATTAATTGAAAGGATGGGTTGATATGAAAAGTCAGTCGATTATCGATGTAAAAGCAAGAGAAATACTTGATTCAAGGGGAAATCCAACAGTGGAGGCAGAAGTCACATTAGAAGGTGGAATCATTGGAAGGGCTAGCGTTCCAAGCGGAGCATCCACTGGGATTTATGAGGCACTAGAACTCAGAGATCAGGATGAAAATCGTTATCTTGGAAAAGGTGTGCAAAAAGCAGTGAATAATGTAAATACCCTGATTGCAGATGCATTAATTGGAATGAATGCACTTGATTACCAAGCAGTTGACAAGGCGATGATACAGCTAGATGGAACGAGTGACAAATCAAATTTGGGCGCAAATGCAATATTGGCGGTTTCTTTAGCAAATGCGAAGGCGGCGGCAAAATCTCAAGGCTTATGGCTCTATGAGTTTTTGAGCGAGGGCGAGAAGGAATTAATTTTACCCGTTCCGATGATGAATGTCTTAAATGGTGGAGCGCATGCTGCAAATACTTTGGATGTTCAGGAATTCATGATTATGCCCGTTGGAGCAAGTAGTTTTAAAGAGGCACTGAGAATGGGAGCAGAAGTGTTTCATGCACTTGCCAAAGTGTTAAAGAAAAATGGTTTATCAACAGCTGTTGGGGATGAAGGTGGATTTGCGCCTAATCTAAAGTCCGATGAAGAAGCGTTATCCTACATAAACATTGCGATTACAGAAGCGGGTTATAGTCCGGGTAAGGATTTTATGTTGGCAATCGATGCAGCGGCCAGTGAATGGAAAACGGGCGAGATTGGAAAATATCGCATGCCAAAAAGCAAAAAAGAGTGGACAAGTGATGAATTGATTGAACATTGGAAAGAACTTAGTGAGGAATATCCGATTATATCAATAGAAGATGGACTGGATGAAGATGATTTTGATGGGTTCAAGAAAATGACAGAGGTTATTGGAGAACGTGTACAACTTGTCGGAGATGATTTGTTTGTGACGAATACGCAGAGAATTAAGATGGGAATTGAGCAACAATTTGCAAATTCTGTTTTGATTAAGTTGAATCAAATTGGTTCATTATCGGAAACCATTCATGCAATCAAGATGGCTCAAGATGCGGGCTATACTGCAATCACATCACATCGTTCAGGAGAAACGGAAGACGTTTCTATTTCGGATTTAGCAGTGGCACTAATGACGGGGCAAATCAAGACGGGTGCACCAAGTAGGAGTGAAAGAGTTGCTAAATATAATCAGTTGTTAAGGATTGAAGAACGACTTGGTAATCAAGCCATTTATCCTGGAATGAAGGCATTTAAAGTAAAACGATAATTGCACCTAGATGAAAAGATGTGTGGGGAATTTGGGAGGTAACAATGACAAAAGTATTAATTGTGGATGATGCTAGTTTTATGAGAATTTCAATTAGAAGTATGCTTGAGAAAGATGGATTTGAAGTAGTTGGAGAGGCAGCAGATGGATTAGAAGCTATATCACAGTATAAAACATTACAACCGGATGTAGTGACAATGGACATTACAATGCCCAATATGACAGGGATTGAAGCGGTCAAAGGAATATTAGAGTTTGATGCCAAAGCAAAAATATTGATGGTTTCTGCTCTAGGGCAGGAAAAGTTTGTAAGGCAATCGATATTAGCGGGCGCGAAGTCTTTTATAGTAAAACCCTTTAAATCAGAGGAGTTATTGGACGCAATCACAAAAATAGCTAGTATTTAAGGTCTGTTTTTCGTGAATATGTTGAAAAAAATCTTCAAATGAGTTAAAATTGTAAAGGATTTTATAAAACCTACTAGGAGGTGAAAAAATGGCAATAGAAACAGTAGAAGCAGTCCGAGAAGCAGAACTAAAGGCGCAGGAAATGGAAAAAAATGCGACGAAAGAAGCCGAAGATAGAGTGAAAACTGCTGAACAAGAAGCGAATCAATTATTAGCGAATGTTTCGGCCGAGATGATAACGAAAAGAAAGACAATGTTAGAGCAGGTAGAACAAAGGGCAGAAGAAATGAAAAAACAGGCAGTTATTTTAGCTCAAGCAGAAATCCTTCAATTAGAAGATCAAGTAAAAGCAAAAGAAAAAGAAGCAATATTTATGATTCAAAATGTGGTTTTATAATAAACGTTTAGGAGAGGAGGTGCATTGTGTATGGCAGTGCTGCAAATGCAGCGTATAAACATATGCGCCCTAAGGAAAGATCGTAAACAAATTTTGGAATCTTTACAACGAATGGGTGTTGTTGAAGTGAGTGACCAGACTAGCCAGGATGCTGTATTTCATAAGGTGGATGTTGAGACACAACAAGACATTTTAGAAAAACAGTTGTCTAGAGTAAATGAAGCTCAGAGAATCCTGAATGAAAGAGTACCAAAGAAAAAGTCTTTGACAGAGACACTTAATGGCAGAACAATTATTGAAACAAATGATTATACCAAGTTGTACGAAACAAATGATGAAGCATTACATGTTGCCAAAAAAATCATTACGCTTGATAAAACAATTGCAGAGACCAAGATAGAAATACTGAAGTTACAAGCAGTGATCGAAATGATTAAACCTTGGGAAGGTTTTGATTTGTCATTTGACTTCAAAGGAACAAAGACCACGGTAGCATTTATTGGAACTTTACCAAGTGAGTGGACACTGGATGCCTTGAGAGAGGTACTTGTTGACATTGATTCGGTGGATATATCCATTGTAAGTGCTTCAAAGATTCAAACGAATATCTTTGTGTTGGCGTTGAAACAAGATGAACAACGGGTTGGCGAATTACTGAGAGGAATTGGATTTTCATATCCGTCCCTGCAAATTTCAAAACCACCTGCTAAGTATAAAGAGGAAATATTCGCAAAAATTGATAAGCAAAATCAGATGTTGGAAGAAAGCGTTCAGCAATTGGAAGACTTATCAAAACAAAGACAATTACTTCAATGGACACAGGATTATCTTAAGATGCGATGTGATAAATATGAAGTGATTACAAAGTTACAGCATAGCAAGAGCAGCTTTTTATTGTCAGGATTTATACCTGAACAAAAGAGTGCAGTTTTAGAAAAAGAAATTGGTGAAAAGTTTGACGTGGTTATCGATTTTCAAAAACCAGATGAGAATGAAGATGTACCAGTTGTTCTAAAAAACAATGCTTTTGCAACACCTCTTGAGGGAACACTTCAGTCCTTTAGCCTTCCAGGAAAAGGAGAGATGGATCCGACTATGCCAATGGCAATTTTCTATTATGTGTTGTTTGGATTGATGCTCTCAGATGCGGTTTACGGACTGATTATGGTTCTAGCATGTGGAGGAGTGCTTCTAAAGTTTAATAAAAAATTAGAAGAGGGAACAAAGAATGCTGCCAAAATGTTTTTCTATTGTGGAGTTTCCACTACTTTTTGGGGTGTAATGTTTGGAAGTTACTTGGGTGATATCGTGAATGTTGCCTCGGAAACGTTTTTTGGAAAACTTGTATATATCAAACCACTTTGGTTTGAACCAGTAAAAGATCCAATGCGTATGCTTGTTTTTTCAATGGTACTAGGCTTGATTCATTTGTTTACAGGTCTTGCACTTAAGGCATATCAATGCATTAAGAACAAAGATTTTGCTGGCGTAATATACGATTGCTTATTTTGGTTTATGTTACTAATTGGTTCAGTTGGAGCATTAATGAATGTGCCTACCTTTACAAAAACGATTGGTGTTTCAATTCAAATGCCAAACATTGTTAGCAAAGGGTTTGCAGTCATGGCGGTCATTGGAGCAATAGGAATACTACTCACCAATGGAAGGGAATCTAAGAATCCGTTTAAGCGATTCTTAAAAGGATTATATGCTCTTTATGGTATAACTGGTTACTTGAGTGATGTTCTTTCATATTCCAGACTATTAGCACTTGGACTTGCAACTGGAGTCATTTGTACCGTTATTAACAAAATGGCCGCAATGACAGCAAAGGGGCCAATCGGAGTTGTGATTTTCATCATCATCGTATTTTTTGGACATGTATTAAATATTGCAATTAATGCGTTAGGAGCATATGTGCATACAACACGTCTACAATACGTTGAGTTTTTTGGAAAGTTTTATGAAGGTGGAGGAAGGCCGTTTGAGCCGTTCCGCGCAAATACAAAATATTTTAAATTTAAGGAGAGTAAATAAGATGGAAAAATTGGATGGTTTAGGAATTGTATTGGCATTATTGGGAGCAGTTTTAGCAGCATTACTTGCAGGAATGGGTTCTGCAAAGGGAGTTGGACTTGCTGGACAGGCAGCAGCAGGCGTAACAACAGAAGATCCTTCAAAATTTAGTAAGGTTCTTATTTTACAGTTACTTCCAGGTACACAGGGTATTTATGGATTACTAATTGCATTTATCGCTTTAACACAAATTGGTGTATTGGGTGGAAGTTCTGATATTTCTTTTGCAAAAGGGTTATTATATTTTGCTGCTTGTATGCCAATGGCAATCGTAGGTTATTTCTCAGCAGTGAAGCAAGCAGAAGCTTCAGTGGCTAGTATTGCTTTAGTTTCTAAAAAACCAGATCAATTTGGTAAGGCAATGATTTTTCCAGCAATGGTAGAAACTTATGCGATTCTTGCATTGTTAATTTCTATTCTTGCAATCACACCAATTGCAGGTCTTAATATATAAGATAAGGAGATCGGGCGATGACCGGATTAGAAAAAATAGTAGGGCATATTGAAGCAAATGCTTCAGAGTGCGCAGAAGCAATTTTAAGAGAAGCAAATAAAAAGGCAGAAGATATCTTGCACAAAGCTGAAAAAGAAAGTGCTGCAAAGAAATCCGCTGAATTAGAGAAGCTTAAAATTGAAGAGGAATCCTTTTTACAACGTGCAGAATCAGCGGCAGCCCTCCAAAAAAGAAAAATGATCCTTGAAACGAAGCAGAATTTAATTGTTCAGGTGATTGAAAAATCTAGACAGGAATTGTTGGATTTACCAGTAAATGATTATTTTGCTAAACTTATAACCATGATACCAAAATACGCTCAAAAGCAAAGTGGATCTATCTGCTTTTCGAAGAAGGATCAGATGCGTTTACCAAGTGGATATGAACAAGACATTGCAAAAGCTCTGGAAAGCAATTCTGGCGCGAGCTTAAAAATTAGCGATCAAACAGTTAAAATAGATGGTGGTTTTATACTAATTTATGATGATATTGAAATTAATTGTTCTTTTGAGGCCCTATTAGCCGAGCAAAAAGATCAGATTGCTGATCAAGTAAGTGCATTGTTGTTTGAAGTGTGAGTATAGAAAGGAAGGGTGGTCGAAATGACCAATGAGCAATATGTATATGCAGTTGCCCGTATCCATTCAAAAGAGCTTACACTACTAGATAAACAGGTGCTTGAACAATTACTTGCATCAAAATCTCATGAAGAGTGTATGCGTATTTTATCGGATAAGGGTTGGGGTAGTTCGGACTATATGAGTGCAGAGCAAATGCTTTCTTATGAACGAGAGAAAACATGGGAGCTTATAAAGGAACTTGTAAAGGATATGTCCGTATTTGACACCTTTTTATATGAAAATGATTTTCACAATTTAAAGGCATCTATAAAGCAGTATTATGCACATAAAGAAATGCCAAATGTATTTATAAAGAATGCTACAGTGGATCCAGAATTGATCAACCAGGCAGTGAAAGAACATGATTTCACACTGTTACCTGAGTTCATGAGGAAAAGTGCAAAGGAAGCTTATGAAGTTTTGATGCATACTGGGGACGGTCAATTATGTGATGTGATTTTAGATCGTGCAGCGCTTGATACACTTTATCAAAAAGCAAGTGAAACAAAACTAGTTCTTTTTCAAAAGTATGCGGAACTTAGGATTGTTGCGGCAAATATTAATATAGCGGTTCGTGGACTGAAAACAGGAAAGAAAAATTCGTTTTTTCAAGATGCAATTGCAGAGTGCGAAACCCTTAATAAGAATCAGTTAATAGAAGCGATACTTCAGGGAGAACAAGAGCTGTATCAATATTTGGAAACAACAATCTATGTGGATGCGGTGCAGGCAATTAAAGAATCGCCTTCAGCATTTGAGCGATGGTGTGACAATGTGATTATGGAAGAAATCAAGAAACAAAAAAATAATCATTTTTCTGTGGAGCCATTGGCAGCATTTATACTTGCTAGAGAAAGTGAAATCAAATCAGTTCGCATTATTTTATCAGGTAAGCTAAACAATCTTTCGCAAGACTTGATTCGGGAAAGGATAAGGGAAATGTATGTATAAAGTAGCAATCATGGGAGACTCTGACAGCATCTATGGTTTTGCGGCTCTTGGCATTGCAACCTTCCCAGTAGAAAGTAGTGAAGAAGCTGCGAAAACCTTAAAAAAATTAGCAGAGCAAGAGTATGCTGTAATTTATGTTACAGAAGCAATACAAGCATTAATAGAGCCGGAAATGGATCGCTATTTAACGACTTTGATTCCTGCAATCATACCAATTCCAGGTGTGTCTGGTAATACTGGTATGGGAATTCGAAATGTTAAAAAATCGGTAGAGCGAGCTGTTGGGTCAGATATTATATTTAATAACGAAAAATAGCAAAGCAGGTGATAAGTAGGATGAAAAATGGAACGATTAAAAAAGTTGCAGGTCCACTGGTAATTGCAGAAGGAATGAGAGAAGCTAACATGTTTGACGTAGTTCGTGTTAGTGAACAGCGCCTAATTGGTGAAATCATTGAAATGCATGGGGATCAAGCATCGATTCAGGTATATGAGGAGACTTCTGGGTTAGCACCAGGAGAACCAGTTGAATCAACTGGAGCACCTTTGAGTGTGGAATTAGGACCTGGACTCATAGGAAGTATCTTTGACGGAATTCAAAGACCATTAGAAGAGATTATGAGACGTACGGGAAATAATCTTACAAGAGGTATTGAAGTACCATCCCTTGACCGTGAAAAGAAATGGAATTTTGTGGCGAGTGTTGCGATAAATGATACTGTTGTAGCGGGAGATGTTATCGGAACTGTTGTGGAAACGGTTATTATTTCTCAAAAGATTATGATACCAAATGGAGTAGAAGGTGTTATCAAATCCATTGAATCAGGTGAATTCCTTGTAACAGATACCGTTGCCACGATTGAACAAAAGGATGGAACAATTGTAGAAGTTACGATGTTACAAAAATGGCCAGTTCGTGTTGGAAGACCATATCATGAAAAATTATCTCCAGATAAGCCATTAGTAACGGGGCAAAGAATTGTAGACACTCTGTTTCCAGTTGCAAAAGGGGGAGTAGCTTCTATACCGGGACCATTTGGAAGCGGTAAGACGGTGGTTCAACATCAGCTTGCAAAATGGGCAGAAGCAGACATTATCGTATATATTGGTTGTGGTGAGCGTGGAAATGAAATGACTGACGTATTAAATGAATTTCCAGAATTAAAAGACCCTACAACAGGCTATTCCTTAATGGAAAGAACGGTTCTGATTGCAAATACTTCTGACATGCCAGTAGCGGCTCGTGAAGCATCGATTTATGTTGGTATTACAATTGCAGAATACTTTAGAGATATGGGATTCTCAGTTGCACTAATGGCTGACTCAACATCAAGATGGGCTGAGGCACTAAGAGAAATGTCTGGTCGTTTAGAAGAAATGCCAGGTGAAGAAGGATATCCAGCATATTTAGGAAGCCGTTTGGCACAGTTTTATGAAAGAGCAGGTCGTGTTATTTCATTGGGATCAACTGGTAGAGAAGGTACACTTTCTGTTATTGGAGCAGTATCACCTCCAGGAGGAGATATTTCTGAACCAGTATCGCAGGCAACACTTCGTATTGTTAAGGTGTTCTGGGGGCTTGATGCAAACTTAGCTTACAGAAGACATTTCCCAGCAATTAACTGGTTGACGAGTTATTCGTTATATGCAGATAATATGGGAAAATGGTTTGATGATAATGTAAATTCAAAATGGGTCGAAGATAGAACTCGAATCATGAAACTTTTGCATGAAGAATCTGAACTCGATGAAATTGTTAAGTTAGTTGGTATGGATGCTTTATCTGCACCGGATCGATTAAAACTAGAAGCAGCAAGATCCATTCGTGAAGACTTTTTACATCAGGATGCATTTCATGAAGTGGACACTTATTCGCCACTTACCAAACAATTCCAAATGATGGAACTTGTGTTGGCATTCTATGATATTACTTTGAATGCACTTACGCAGGGAGCAGATATTAATCAGTTAGTAAAGTTACCTGTTAGAGAACGTATTGGACGATTTAAGTACATGGAAGTTGAAAAATTAGAGGTTGAATACGATTCCATTTTGGAGAGTATCCATCGTGAGTCAAATCTATTATTACAGAAGGAGGAAGCCTAATGCCAAAGGAGTATAGAACCATACAGGAAGTAGCGGGTCCTCTTATGTTAGTGCATGGAGTGGAAGATGTTTCTTATAATGAGTTAGCTGAGATTGAGTTAGCATCAGGAGAAAAACGTCGTTGTAAAGTGTTAGAAATTGATAAGGGAAATGCATTGGTACAGTTATTTGATAGTGCTAGAGGTATTAACTTATCCAATAGCAAAGTGCGTTTCTTGGGAAGAAGTATGGAACTTGGAGTATCGGAAGATATGCTTAGCCGTGTGTTTGACGGTTTGGGACGTCCGATTGATAATGGACCAGAAATTTTACCAGAAAAAAGAATGGATATTAATGGTTTACCAATGAATCCAGCGGCAAGAAATTATCCTCAAGAATTTATTCAAACAGGTGTTTCGGCAATTGACGGATTAAATACTTTGGTTCGTGGACAAAAATTACCAATTTTCTCAGCAAGTGGACTTCCACATGCTCAATTAGCTGCTCAGATTGCAAGACAAGCAAAGGTACGTGGAACAAGTGAACCATTTGCGGTAGTATTTGCAGCAATGGGTATTACGTTTGAAGAGGCAAACTTCTTCACTGAAAGCTTTAAAGAGACGGGAGCAATTGACCGTACGGTTATGTTTGTAAACTTGGCGAATGACCCAGCTGTTGAGCGTATTGCAACACCACGTATGGCACTTACTGCAGCGGAATACCTTGCATTTGAAAAAGATATGCATGTATTAGTTATCTTAACAGATATAACAAACTACGCAGATTCATTACGTGAAGTATCAGCCGCTAGAAAAGAAGTTCCAGGAAGAAGAGGATATCCAGGTTACATGTATACTGACTTGGCTTCTCTATATGAAAGAGCAGGCAGACTAAAGGGAAAAGCTGGAAGTATTACAATGATCCCAATTTTAACCATGCCAGAAGATGATAAAACACATCCGATTCCTGACTTAACTGGTTATATTACAGAAGGACAGATTATTCTTAGTCGTGAATTATATCGTCAGAATATTGCACCACCAATTGATGTATTGCCTTCATTGTCTCGTCTTAAAGACAAAGGTATTGGTGAAGGAAAAACCCGTGCAGACCATGCAAATACGATGAATCAGTTATTTGCTGCATATGCAAGGGGTAAAGAAGCAAAAGAATTGATGGTAGTATTAGGAGAAGCAGCATTAACCGATATTGATAAGTTGTATGCGCAGTTTTCTGAGGCTTTTGAAAAAGAGTATGTATCTCAAGGTTATTTAACAAACAGAGATATTGAAGAAACCTTACAACTTGGTTGGAAGCTATTATCTATTTTACCAAGAACAGAGTTGAAACGTATTAAAGATGAGTTTTTAGATCAATATTATGGAAAACAAGAATAATACTAGTAACTGACAAAAGGAGGTGCTTATCTTGGCAAAAACCCGCGTGAATCCAACTCGTATGGAATTAACAAAATTGAAAAAGAAGTTGGTTGTAGCAGTAAGAGGGCATAAGTTGTTAAAAGATAAACGCGACGAATTGATGCGTCAGTTTCTGGATTTAGTACGTGAAAACAAAGCACTAAGAGAACGAGTGGAAGAAGGAATTGCTTCAGCAAATAAAAATTTTGTTTTGGCAAGAGCAGGTATGTCTCAGGAAGTACTAGACGTTGCATTGCTAGCACCAAAACAAGAGGTTTATTTAGAAACGTCCACTAAAAATGTTATGAGTGTCGATATTCCTGTTTTTGAGTACCATACAAAAACACCTGATGCAAATGATATTTATTCTTATGGGTTTGCTTTTACTTCAAGCGATTTAGATGATTCTGTAAAGGCTTTGGCTGATATATTTCCGGATATGTTAAGGCTTGCGGAGTGTGAAAAATCCTGCCAATTGATGGCAGCAGAAATTGAAAAAACAAGAAGAAGAGTAAATGCTTTAGAGCATGTTATGATTCCGGAGCTACGGGAAAACATTAAGTATATTATTATGAAATTAGACGAGAATGAAAGAAGTACTCAAATTCGTTTAATGAAGGTAAAGGATATGATGTTAGAGCAAGCGCATCATTATAGCGAGCGTTATGTAACAGAATAAAATGAAGAAGTGGTGTGCAGAAAAGCTGTGCACCACTTTTTTGTGCAAATGATATGAAGATAGGTTTATTTTTTTGCTTAAATGTGGTAAAATGACCAAGTAAATATGTAAATTAGGGAGTATATGAAAGGAGTTATTATGTTAGAGGATTTAAAACGAAAGGTTTGCGAAGCAAACATGGAATTACCTAAAAATGGATTGGTATCATTAACTTATGGAAATGTAAGCGGAATTGATAGAAAGACAGGTATGTTTGTAATCAAACCTAGTGGCGTTCCTTATGACAAACTAACCCCTGCGCAGATGATTGTAATGGATTTAGAGGGAAATAAAGTAGAAGGAATTTATCAACCATCGTCGGACACAGCGATTCATGCAATTCTTTATCGTGCATTTCCATTAGTGGGCGGAATTACGCATACAAGATCAATTTTTGCAACAAGTTTTGCACAGGCAGGAAGAGAAATACCATGTCTTGGTACAACACATGCAGATTATATACTAGGAAACGTACCATGTTTTGATGTATTTGAGCAAAATATGACGCCACAATCCTATGTTGATTCAGTTGGATCGAAGATTGCAGAGCATTATGTTGACAAGGATTACATGGATACACCAGCGATTCTGTGTAAAGGACATGGGCCTTTTACATGGGGAAGAGATGCCAGAGAGGCGGTTTCGACTGCAATTGTTTTGGAAGATATTGCACAGATGGCAATGCTGACAATGCAGTTAAACGAAAACACGCAAGTGCTAAGTTCAGAAGTTCAACAGATGATTTTCTCTTTGCGTCATGGGGATAGTGCTCATTATGGACAAAAACATAACTCAATTGTATAAAATGCGTAAATAATAGAAGGATATAGAATGAAGCAGTATTTTGGAAAAACAGTAAGTGACAGAATTTCAATTGGAAAGTTAAAGTATCATGAAAAGACTCAGACCCTAGTTGAAAAAAGATTGGTTGCAGATGTTGAGCTAGAAATTGAGAGATTGCGAGAAGCAGTTAAGATTAGTTTGGTTCAGTTAGATGAATTATATCAAAAGGTGTATCTTGAAGCGGGAGAATACCATGCTTCTGTATTTATGGGGCATCGAATGATTTTATTAGATGAGCATTATGTGGGTGAAATTGAAAATAGCATTCGACAAGACCATGTAAATGTAGAATATGCAATCGAACAGCTTTCAAAAGCTTGGGTCATGAAGTTTGAAGCAATGGAAACAGCATATATGAGAGCGAGAGCCGCTGATATTAATGATATTAGTCAAAGGTTGCGTGAAAATCTAGATGGCGAAAAGAACAATGAATCGTGGCCCAAGGAACCAGCCATTATATTTGCAAATGATTTAACGCCAAGCGAAACAGTTCGAATGAATGTATCAAATGTTTTGGGGTTTATCACAAAACATGGAAGTACGTATTCCCACACCTCCATTTTGGCAAGAACCCTTGGGATACCAGCAATTGTGGATATTTCCATAGAAGCTATTTTAGACGGCGAACTTGCAATTTTAGATGGCGAGAGCGGTCAAGTAATTGTATCTCCAACAAAAGAGATGCTCGAGGTGATGCAAACAAAACTGGAGCTTCAAAAAGAAGAAGAACTTTTGTTGAAAACATACCAGAAGCAAGAAGCGATTACAATGGATGGAGTAAGTATCCAGATCTTTGCAAATATTGGGAACATTGATGATGCAATGGAAGCAATTAAAAATGGCGCACAAGGAATTGGTTTATTTCGTACAGAACTCTTGTTTCTTGGAAGAAATGATTTTCCGTCTGAAGAAGAGCAGTACCTAACATTTTGCAGTGTTGCAAATAAAATGAAGAATAAGAAATTTATTATTCGTACGATGGATATTGGTGCAGATAAACAGTTAGATTATTTAAACCTTGGAAATGAAGAAAATCCGGCCTTGGGATTTCGGGGAATTAGAATCTGTTTGGAGTATCCCAAATTACTAAAAGATCAGTTGGCAGCAGGATTTAGGGCGGCATATCATTATCCAATACAGATTATGTTTCCAATGATTGTTTCCATTAGAGAGGTTGAACAGATTCAAGAAATTGTTAATCAAGTCGTAGAGGATCTAGATACAAGGAATGTGGACTATAAAAAACCACCTCTGGGTATTATGATTGAGACGCCTGCTGCGATGTTGATTAGTGACGAGTTAGCCAGGAAGGTAGATTTTTTTAGTATTGGAACCAACGATTTGATGCAGTATTTAAATGCGGCAGACCGACAAAATCCAAGAACAGAATATTTATATGATTTTAAAAGTGATGTGTTTAAAAGAAGTATTCAGATGATTGTGAAAAGTGCAAAAGATGCAGGAATTGATGTATCCATTTGCGGAGAAGCAGCTGGTGATCCTGAATTAACCGAGTTTTTTTTGAAAGAAGGAATTCATGAACTGTCAGTTGATCCTAAGAGAATACTTAAAATAGTTAAGCGAGTGCGAGAAATCAATTTGAAGAGCTAGGTAGTATTTGTTTGCAGTTTGGAAGGAAATGAGACATGTATGGATAGAAAATACGATTTGTTTTTCAAAAAAACTCCTTTTGCAGCCGTCTTACTTAAGGGAATTATGGATGAAGGGTTGCTTAAAGAAATTGATATTCTAGAGTGGAATCAGAGTGGAATTGATAAATTTGATTTTTCAATTGAAAAAACGGAAGTTGATTTTTCATACTATTTTGATATTTATCAAAATAAAGATTCCGAAAGTTTTATGGAAATATTTATGGAAACGATCAAAACACATCGTGAACAAATTGGAAAATTATCTAGAATTGCGAACAACGAACAAGTGTATTATTATCTAATACCTTTAGAAGAAGATTATGTGGCATGTGTATTTTCAGATGCCTTTTTTAAGTCTGATGAAGAACGAGAAGCAGACGAATTTGTGAAACGAAATCTGGAGATGCTATGTATTTGGGATATATACGGTAAGTTTGTAAAAGTGAACAAGCGATTTAAAGAGGTGACGGGGTATACAATAGACGAACTTGTGGGAAAAGATTTTTTCTCATTCATACATCGTGGAGATGAGGATGCAAGTAGGGATGTTATTGTCCGTACTTATGACAGTGATAAAATCAGGGTTTTTAAGAATCGTTTTTTATGCAAAGATAATACGATCAAACATTTTGAGTGGTATACGCAAGAAACCACAAAGCACTACATTTTTGCATCTGTCCGTGATATTACGCTACAGGTAAAGTTAGAGGAACGATTAAAGAAAATTGCATCAAAAGATGAGTTGACAAATTTATATAATCGTCATTATTTAGAAACTATTTTAGAAGATTTGGTTAATGATTCTGAGCATAATCAAAATAATCTTGTACTGGCAATGATTGATATTGATCACTTTAAAGTTGTAAATGACACCTGGGGACATCCTATTGGAGATGTAATTTTGAAGCAAATTGTATTCTCGGCGGGGACGCAGTTAGATGAGAGTGATATTTTCATCCGTTTTGGTGGAGAAGAGTTTTTAATTGTGTTTCAGAACAAAAAAGTTGAAGACGTAGTGGAGCAGTGTGAACGGATTCGCATGGCAATCGAAAAAGAAAAGCACCCTGTAGTAGGTAAAATGACAGTTAGTATTGGTGTGGCAGTTCGATGTGAACATGAATCTTTTGCAAGTTGGTATAACCGAGTGGATTATGCAATGTATGAGGCAAAAAGCAATGGAAGAAACAATGTGGTAGTTGCAGATACATGTATTATTGATGATACTTCCAATTTCCATCTTCTCTGGGATGAAACAATGAAGAGTAATGACTCTGAAATAGATGCACAGCATTTTGAATTGTTTGAAATGGCGCATTATTTTATGAAGATTACAGGTGAGGGAATTGAAAAAGACGAAATCAATAATTTTATTGATTTGCTAATGGGGTTATTAAAAGAACATTTTGCATTTGAAGAAACAGTTCTTCGAAGAATTGGATATACTGATTATAAAGAGCATATGGAATTACATAAAAAATTATACTTGAAGGCAGAGTTATTGAAAGAAAAATATGATCGTGGTGAATATAAGTGGTATGTATTTAGAGATTTTCTTGTGAATGAAGTAATTATTGGTCATATCACACAGTACGATCGGAAGTTTTTTTCTTGTCTACATGAATCTGATTAAGAGAGGTATGGATCAAAAATGAAAAGAGTTTTTTTGATAGTATTGGATAGTTTTGGAATTGGAGCACTTCCAGATGCAAACGAATATGGGGATGAACATACAAATACACTTTATTCATGTAGTTTGAGTGAGTATTTTGATTTAAAACAATTAAAGAAAATGGGTTTGTTTGAAATCGATGGTGTGCGTGTTGATCCAAGTAAAGCGGATGATTATCAAACGGGGGAACCCTATATTGGGTCTGTTGCGAGGATGACTGAAGCGTCCAAAGGAAAAGATACGACCATTGGGCATTGGGAAATTAGTGGTATTATTTCAACAAGCCCGCTTCCAACCTATCCCAATGGATTTCCAGCAGACGTATTGGATGCGTTTTCAAAAGCAGTGGGCAGGAATGTGATTTGTAATTTGCCCTACTCAGGAACGCAGGTAATTCAGGATTACGGTGATGAACACTGTAAAACGGGTGATTTGATTGTTTATACATCAGCGGATTCTGTATTTCAAATTGCTGCACATGAAGAAATCGTCCCATTAGAAGAATTGTATCGTTATTGTAAAATTGCCAGAGAAGTTTTGCAAGGAGAGCATGGTGTTGGAAGAGTGATTGCAAGGCCATTTGTGGGATCGTCAGGACAATATGAAAGAACCACACATCGTCATGATTTCTCGTTGGAACCACCACAAAGAACCATGCTTGATATACTGAAAGAACATGGTAAGAAAGTAATTGGTGTTGGTAAAATAAATGATATTTTTGTAGGCAGGGGAATTGATGAGTATGTGTATACCTCTGGTAATAAAGAGGGAATTGATAAAACTTTCTACTATTTAGAACAAAATTTTAATGGACTTTGTTTCATAAACTTGGTAGACTACGATATGTTATATGGACATCGCAATGATATTGACGGATATGCAAAAGCACTTACGGCGTTTGATCAACAATTAGGGAATCTAGTGAGTCAACTAAAAGAGGATGATTTGTTGATGATTACTGCTGATCATGGATGTGACCCTGGATATAAAGAATCAACGGATCATTCAAGGGAATATACGCCTTTAATTCTATATTATAAGGGCATGGAGCCTAAGAATTATCATACCAGAGATAGCTTTTGTGACATTGCGGCGACAATATTGCAGTATTTAGAAATACCAGAGCAGGACATTACGATAAGTGGAACTGCAATCTTTTAGTTGGAGGAACAAACGTTGAACAACCATTTTAATGAAATAAAGAGACGTAGAACATTTGCGATTATTTCACATCCCGATGCAGGAAAAACAACATTGACTGAAAAGTTTTTATTGTATGGGGGAGCAATTAACCTTGCAGGAAGTGTGAAGGGAAAAGCAACAGCAAGGCATGCAGTATCCGATTGGATGGAAATTGAGAAAGAAAGAGGAATTTCGGTTACCTCGTCGGTTCTCCAATTCGAATATGGAAACTGTTGTATCAATATTTTGGACACGCCGGGACATCAGGACTTTTCGGAGGACACTTATCGAACGCTGATGGCAGCAGATTCAGCAGTGATGGTTATTGATGCTTCAAAAGGAGTTGAAGCTCAAACGAGAAAACTCTTTAAAGTATGTGTCATGCGAAAAATCCCAATCTTTACATTTATCAATAAGATGGACAGAGACGCAAGAGATACTTATGAATTACTTGATGATATAGAAAAAGAGCTTGGTATTGCTACTTGTCCAATCAATTGGCCAATTGGTTGTGGAAAGCATTTCAAAGGGGTTTATGATCGTGAAAATAACCAGATTGTTACCTTTTCAGACACTTTTAAGGGTACAAAAGAGGGTGCAACCAAGAAATTATCACTGGATGATAAAGACTCGGTAATAGAACTGGTAGGTGAGCAGCTTACAGATACATTGATGGATGAAATTGAGCTTTTAGATGGTGCAAGCGCAGAATATGATTTGGATAAAATCAGACAGGGTGAATTAACGCCGGTATTTTTTGGATCAGCATTAACGAATTTTGGAGTTGAATTGTTTCTACAGTCTTTTCTGGAAATGACAACCCCACCATTGCCAAGAAAAGCGGATATTGGATTGATTCAGCCAGCAGAAAAGGAATTTTCGGCATTTGTATTTAAAATTCAAGCCAATATGAACAAAGCTCATCGGGATCGTATTGCATTTATGAGAATTTGTTCTGGTAAGTTTGAAGCGGGAATGGAAGTTAAGCATGTTCAAGGGAAAAAGAGCATGCGATTGTCGCAACCACAACAAATTATGGCGAGTGATCGTAAAATCGTTGAAGAAGCATATGCAGGGGATATTATTGGTGTATTTGATCCAGGAATATTTTCAATAGGCGATACGCTATGCATGCCAAATGAGCAGTTTTCATTTGAAGGAATTCCGACATTTGCACCAGAACATTTTGCAAGGGTGAGACAGGTTGACACAATGAAAAGAAAGCAATTTATGAAAGGGATTTCACAAATTGCCCAAGAAGGTGCCATACAGATTTTTCAGGAGTTTAACACTGGTATGGAGGAAATCATTGTAGGAGTAGTAGGTGTTTTACAATTTGAGGTATTAAAATATCGTTTAGAAAATGAATATAATGTAGAAATCAAAATGGAATCTTTGCCATATGAACATATACGCTGGGTAGTTCATTCCCCAGTTGATTTGAAAGAGATCATTGGAACATCGGATATGAAAAAGGTAAAAGATTTGAAAGGAAATCCATTACTCCTATTTGTGAATGCATGGAGTATCGGAATGACACTAGACAGAAACAAAGGATTGGAATTATCAGAATTTGGTGAAAACTAGAGGGTGATAGTATGAAGAGAAGCTTGGTTGTGTTTGGTTTTATGGTGATTTTACTAGGGGCATGTATGCAGGAAAAGCATAGCATTCGTGATTTGGATCATATTTTTGTGCGCGTTGAAACGAAAGAGGAGAGCGTTCAATATACTCCATTAGCGAGCACTGCAATCGAGTATTTCCCAGAAAATCGTTATGTTGATAAACCAACACCAAGATTCTACTATGAAACATTATCGCAATCAGAAAAGGAATTATACCATCAGATTTATTCAGGAGTTACCAACTTAGAACCAGAGATTTACGTTTCTTCTTATGATACAAACGAAGTTGAAACTGTTTTTCGGAGTGTCATGTATGATAGTCCTGAAATATTTTATATATCAGGATATGATTGTGTGAAACATACTAGAAAAGATGAAATTATATCGATTTCACTCCAAATCAAATATGATTTCGATTTCCAGGAAATTGAAGAAATACAAGATCAGGTGGATTGCTATCTTACTGAGTGCATTGCAAGGATGCCACAGGAGACGAGTGATTATGAAAAAGTGCTTTATGTATATAATTACATCGTAAAGAACACGGAATATAATCTAGAAGCTGAGAATAATCAAAATATCTGCTCAGTGTTTGTTGGTGAAGAGTCCGTTTGTCAAGGCTATACAAAAGCCGCACAATACATTCTGAATCGAATGGGAATCGAAACCACAATCGTATATGGTGTTGTAAATAATAATGAGCCGCATGTATGGAACTTACTAAAACTAGAGGATGATTACTACTATATGGATTTGACATGGGGAGAAAATCGTTTTGGTGGAATGAAGGACGAAGAATTGTTACAGGCCAAAGAATTGTTTCCAATATCCTATGAGTATTTTCTAATTACAACAAAAGAATTAAAGAAGACACACAAAATCGTTTCACAAGTAGAGCTTCCGAACTGCGATTCCAAGAAATATAATTATTATGTTCAGACAGGAACCTATCTGGCAGATACGGATACAGAGCAGTTAGAAGGAATCTTTCGGCAGGCATATCGAGGAAATCAAAGGGTTGTTTCGATCAAATGTGATTCGAAAGATGCTTTTGATAAGATGAAGACGTTTTTGATCAAAGAGAAGCATATTTTTGATTATGTTAGTAAAGAAGATAAAATTGCTTTTGTAGATAATGAAAATCTGAATACGATGAGTATTTGGCTAGAATAAGTTGTTTGCAAAATGGTGATAATTTGTTATAATAGGTTAGTAAAGCGGAAGGAGGACCACTGAATGGAAAAGGAAATGGAACGTGGGACTTATGTTGTAGGACAAGAAAAATTAGGAGCAGTTCATATTGCTGATGATGTGGTTGCGATGATTGCAAGCCTTGCGGCAACAGAGATAGATGGCGTAAGTGCAATGGTTGGAAACATCACGAATGAATTAATGAGTAAAGTTGGTGTGAAGAAGTTAACCAAGGGTGTAAAAGTTGAAATGACATCCGATGAAGTAAAGGTTGATTTAGCAATCATGATGGAGTACGGGCATAATATACCTGCTACTTGTCAAAAAGTTCAAGACAAAGTTAAGACAGCAATTGAGAATATGACCGGACTAAGCGTTTCTCAAGTCAATATCCGAATTGCAGGAGTGAATATGCAAACGGAGCAATAATAAAACCTATTAGTGCCTTTTGCAGATGCAAAAGGCACTTAAAATATATGGATTAAGAGGTAAGCATGAATAGAAGAGAAATAAGAGAACAGATTTTTTTATTATTGTTTCGCGTTGAATTTAATGAGTTAGAAGATATGCCAGAGCAAATCAAATTGTTTTTTGATACATCTGAATCATCTACCGAGGAAGACAAATTTCAGATGGAGATTTGCCAAAAGTATGAAGATATTGTAAGTAGAAAAACAGAAATAGATGATTTGATTGCGCAAAAGGCCGTTGGTTGGACCGTTTCAAGAATGGGAAAAGTGGATTTAACAATTCTTAGATTAGCAGTATACGAGATTCTATTTGATGAAAGTATTCCAACTTCAGTAGCGATTAACGAGGCTGTAGAACTTGCTAAGAAATTTGGACAAGATGAGTCTTCAGCATTTATCAATGGAGTGTTAGCTAAATTTGCATAAGAATATATTATCGGTAACCCAAGTCAATACTTATATTAAGAATATGTTTGTGAAAGATGTTGTTTTACATGCTCTTGCTGTCAAAGGCGAGGCAAGCAATGTAAAATACCATTCTTCTGGACATATTTATTTTACATTAAAAGATGCCAAGGGAACCATGGCCTGTGTTATGTTTGCAGGAAACCGATCAGGTCTATTGTTTCAGCTAATAGATGGGCAACAAATTATCGTAATGGGGAATGTTGATATTTATGAACGCGATGGTAAGTATCAATTGTATGCAAGAGAAATTCTGTTAGAAGGTGGCGGATTACTATATAAACGATTTGAGGAATTGAAGCAGAAATTATACGAAATGGGTATGTTTGATTCTGTTTATAAACAAACGATTCCGGCTTATGCTCAAAAAATTGGTGTGGTAACAGCTTCCACAGGTGCAGCAATTCGAGATATTATACAAGTCGCAAAGCGAAGAAATCCATTTGTAGAAATCATTCTTTATCCAGCAATCGTCCAAGGAGATCAGGCAAGTGAGAGTATTGTTAAAGGAATTAAAGTGCTTGAGCAATATGGAGTGGATGTCATGATTGTTGGTCGTGGAGGCGGTTCTATTGAAGATTTGTGGGCATTTAACGAAGAACGTGTTGCGCAGGCTATATTTGATTCGGGAGTTCCAATTATTTCGGCGGTAGGACATGAAACAGATACTACAATAGCGGATTTTGTTGCGGATTTAAGAGCACCAACGCCTTCAGCGGCAGCCGAGTTGGCAGTATTTGATTGGTATGCTTTTCAACAAAAAATGGAGGATATCCATAAGATCTTAGGCGGTTTGATGAAGAGTCATATACAAACGGCAAGAAGTCAGACGCAAAGCTATCAAAAGCAACTGACTTATAATAGCCCGCTTTCTAAATTAAACCAACAAAAGCAATATCTTGATTATGTAGTTGATAAATTAGCTGGTGAAATGGACAAAAGGCTTAGGTCTAAAAGGCATGAACTTGCTCTATTGGCACAACGATTAAAGGGACGTTCGCCACTTGATAAAATCAGTCAGGGATATGGGTTTGTTAGTGACATACATGGAAAAAGCGTGTTGAAGGTTTCGGATGTCTTGGTAAACGACCAAATAAAAGTGCATTTAGGTGACGGAGTATTAACAACTACAGTCCAAGAGATTATGTCCTTTGAAAGGAAGTATGATGAGTAAAAAGAGTGAACAGATTATAAATACAAAAGAAGAGAAGCCAGCTTCTATTGAGGAAGCATTTGAACATATACAGGAAGCCTTATTAAAGCTTGAGTCTTCCGATTGCAGTTTAGAAGAAGCCTTTGATTATTACCAAAAGGGGATGAATCAAGTGAAGTACTGCAACGAATTAATTGATCAAGTTGAAAAAAAGGTGTTGTTGATTAATGGAAACGGAGAGACGGATGAACTTTCATGAAGAATTTCTAGGACGCATTGAATATGTAAAAAGAGTCATGGCAGATTATTTACCGGATGAAGAAGGGTATCAAAAAAATGTAATAGAAGCTATGAACTATAGTGTACATGTTGGAGGGAAGCGATTAAGGCCAATTTTAATGCTTGAGTGTTATCGATTGTTCGGGGGAACTGGGGCCGTTGTAGAACCATTTATGGCAGCGCTTGAGATGATACATACCTATTCACTTGTGCATGATGATTTGCCTGCGATGGATAATGACTGTCTAAGAAGAGGGAAACCAACCACACATGTGGCATACGGAGAAGCAATCGCAATATTGGCTGGAGATGGACTTTTAAATTACGCATTCGAAACTGCACTGAAAGCAGCCGCATTGACGAACGATACAAATGGTGTGATTTGTGCGATGCAAATTTTGGCAAAAAAGGCTGGTATCTATGGAATGATCGGTGGGCAAACAGCGGATGTTCTTGCAGAAAATAAAAGTCAGGAAACAACGATTGATTTGTTATTATTTATTCATGAACATAAAACAGCGGCACTGATTGAAGCATCGCTTTGTATTGGAGCGGTACTAGCGGGTGCATCTGAAGAAGATGTTAAGAAAATGGAAATAATTGGACATCATGTAGGAGTCGCTTTTCAAATTCAGGATGATATTCTAGATGTGATTGGTGATGAGCAAGTACTTGGGAAGCCAATTGGAAGTGATGAAAAGAATCATAAGGTGACTTATGTAACAATGAGGGGTGTTGAAGAAGCAAAAGAAGAAGTAGCAAAATTATCACAGGAAGCGATTACGTTGTTAAGTCAGTTTGAACGTCGCAATGAATTCCTAGAAGCCTTAATCATTGATTTGATGAATAGAGAAAACTAAGGGGATACCATGGTACTTGAACGAATTGAGAAAGAAAATGATATTAAAACGTTGAATCCAAGTGAATACGAGGCATTAGCCTGTGAAATCAGACAATTTCTGATTGAAAAAATAAGTGTAAGCGGGGGACATCTTGGCTCAAATCTTGGGGCGGTTGAACTTACGATGGCATTGCATTTATCACTCAATTTCCCGACAGATAAGATTATTTGGGATGTAGGGCATCAATCCTATACCCATAAATTACTAACGGGACGAAGGGACGGATTTGAAACACTTCGTAAATATGGAGGAATGAGTGGATTTCCAAAGCGTAAGGAAAGTGACTGTGACGCATTTGATACGGGGCACAGTTCAACATCTATTTCAGCAGGTTTAGGACTTGTAAAAGCCAGAGATATTCTAGGTGAAAACCATACTGTTGTTTCCGTGATTGGAGATGGATCTTTGACGGGAGGAATGGCCTATGAAGCCCTCAATAATGCTTCTAGGATGGGAAGTAATTATATCATTATTTTAAATGACAACAATATGTCTATTTCTGAAAACGTAGGTGGCGTATCAAAATACCTGAATAATATTCGAACAGATACAGTTTATCAGGGACTCAAAGATAATATTTATAACAGACTTTTAGAAGTACCTAGAGTGGGTGGAAAAGTCGTAAAAAACATTCAAAAAGCAAAAAATTCTTTTAAGCAGTGGTTTGTTCCAGGAATGTTTTTTGAGGATATGGGGATCACTTATTTAGGACCTGTGGATGGTCATGATATCAATGCGATGATTAAGATCATGAAGGAAGCAAAGCGTGTTAAGAATGCTGTGATTGTGCATGTATTGACGCAAAAGGGAAAGGGATACTTACCTGCGCAGCGTCACCCAGCAAGATTTCATGGTGCAGAGCCATTCGATATTCCAACAGGTGTGCCACTTCATACCAAATCAAAAGCCAATTATACGGATGTGTTTTCAACGGTTATGAATAAATTGGGAGAACGAGATGAGAAGGTTGTTGCAATTACTGCTGCAATGCCAGATGGAACGGGGTTAAAACGTTTCAGGAATCGTTTTCCAGAACGATTTTTTGATGTTGGAATTGCAGAAGAGCATGCAGTAACGTTTGCAGCTGGACTTGCAGCAGGCGGACTTAAGCCAGTCGTTGCAATTTACTCGTCGTTTTTGCAAAGAGCGTATGATCAGATCTTACACGATGTCTGTATCCAGAATCTCCCAGTTGTGTTTGCAGTTGATCGCGCAGGACTAGTTGGTAGCGATGGTGAGACGCACCAGGGAATATTTGATTTATCGTTCTTATCGTCCATTCCCAATATGCATATTATGGCACCCAAAAACAAATGGGAATTATCGGATATGTTAAAGTATGCGCTAACACTTGAACGGCCGGTGGCAATCAGATACCCAAGAGGAGAGGCCTATGATGGCTTAAAAGAGTTTAGGCAAGAAGTCAGCCTTGGAAAAAGTGAACTCATCTATGCGGAGTCTGGAATTGTGCTGTTAGCAGTTGGAAGCATGGTTAAAACATCAGAAGAAGTCAGACGTAAATTGAAGGAACAGGGAATAAACTGTTCTTTGGTTAACGCTAGGTTTGTAAAACCAATTGATGAAGAGAGTTTATTGAGTTTAATAAATCACCATAAACTATATGTTACAATGGAAGAAAATGTGCGAAGTGGTGGGTATGGTGAAAAGGTTTCACAATTTGTACAGGACAATCATTTAGACTGTGAAGTTATGAATATTACATTACCAGATGCTTATATAGAGCATGGAAATGTGGAATTACTAAAAAAAGAAGTAGGACTTGATGTGGATTCGATCGTAGATCAAATTATAGCTAAGTATTCACAACTTTCATAGTCCGGAAAGAGAATATGAAAGAACGTTTAGATCAATTGTTAGTAAAACAAGGATTTGCGCCCTCTAGAGAAAAGGCAAAAGCAATTATAATGTCTGGGATTGTCTATGTAGATGATCAAAAGGAAGATAAAGCAGGTTCCATGTTCTGGGAAGAGAGAGTGAAAATTGAAGTACGCGGCTCTACACTTAAATATGTTAGTCGTGGCGGACTGAAACTCGAAAAAGCAATGAACGAATTCGGATTAAGGTTAGATGAGTCCATTTGTATGGACATTGGGGCAAGCACCGGAGGATTTACTGATTGTATGTTACAAAACGGTGCAAAGAAGGTGTACGCCATTGATGTTGGACATGGACAACTTGCATGGAAACTTCGTAGTGACCCTCGTGTTATCTGTATGGAAAAGACGAATTTCAGATATGTAGTGAAAGAACAGATAGGAGAAGAGATTGATTTTGCATCTGTGGATGTGTCTTTTATATCCTTGTCTAAGATTCTACCAGCAGCGCATGCGTTGTTACGAGAAGATGGAACGATGATTTGTTTGATCAAACCACAATTTGAAGCGGGTAAAGAAGCAGTCGGTAAAAAAGGGGTTGTAAGTGATCCAAGCGTTCATAAAAGTGTTATACTAAAAACCATTGAAGATGCCGTTAAAATTGGATTTGTAGTGCTTGGTTTAACCTATTCACCAATCAAAGGTCCGGAAGGTAATATCGAGTACTTAGTATATCTTCAAAAAACAGATGAGAAGGATCGACATCTAGATTCAATCGAAAGCCTTGAAGAGGATGTAGTAAATAAAGCACACCAGTTGTTGTAGTGCATAGGCGAAGGCGGATAATAAGAATGAAGAATTTTTACCTGATTGCAAATGAACAAAAGCAAGCAAGTGATTATCATGTACAAGAGATCATGAATTATTTGATTTCAAAGGATATGAATTGTAGCATGCTGATTCGACAAAATAATCAACCTTGCGATGTACCGCAAGATACGGACTGTATTTTGGTGTTAGGTGGAGATGGAACGCTATTGCAAGTTGCCAGAGAGACCGTTCATCTGAATATACCATTGTTAGGCATTAATCTTGGAACATTAGGCTATATGGCAGAGGTTGAAATCTCAAATCTCTACCAGGCTCTTGACGCTCTGATTGCAGATCAGTATTTTACAGAAAAAAGAATGATGTTAAAAGGAGTTTTATGTATGGGGGGAGAATTGTGTGAGCAAACCCATGCACTCAATGACATTGTGATTACCAGACAGGGAGTTTTAAAAGTAATCGTTTATGAAATCTATGTGAATGGTATTTTCTTAAATCGTTATGTTGCGGATGGAATTATCATAGCAACGCCAACGGGGTCTACAGGTTATAATATGTCAGCAGGTGGTCCAATTGTAGAACCGAAGGCTAGTTTGATTGTTATTACACCAATTTGCCCACATACCTTAAATACGAGAAGTATTATACTAGCACCAGACGATGAAATAGAAATTCGTGTCTTAGAAGGGCGCGACGGTAAGATGCAGGAAATGGAAGTTTATTTTGATGGAAATCAAAATGAAAAAGTAGTTACTGGCGATCACATAACCATTTCGAAATCTGAAAAAGAAACGATTTTTATCCGATTAAATGAAGTTAGTTTCTTAGAGGTTTTGAACCGAAAAATGAGCGAAAATTAGAGAGAAGAGTATGAAAAAAAGACGACATGAAGTAATCAAAGAACTTGTTCAAAAGCATCCAATTGAAACGCAGGAAGAGTTAGCATTGCAACTTTCGCAAAAAGGATTTGTGGTGACACAGGCGACTATTTCAAGGGACATCAGAGAATTGAAACTGAGTAAAATTGCAATTGGTGATGGAAAACAAAAATATATTTTGATGAAGCAGGAAAATCATCTCTCTGACAAATACATTCGTGTTTTAAGGGATGGATTTGTTTCTATGGATATGGCCCAAAATATTTTGGTTATGAAAACAGTTTCTGGTATGGCGATGGCGGTGGCAGCAGCCATTGATGCGCTAGCACTCAATGAAATTGTAGGAAGTATTGCCGGTGATGATACGATTATGATGGCAATTCGTACAACTCAAGATACGCAGCTTGTGATGGAAAAATTGCAAAAGATGATTGATAATGAAAATTAGTTTTAGGTGATTTGGATGTGTCCGGAGAAGACGCAGGAGAAAAAATATGCTAGAAACACTTTATGTTAAGAATGTAGCACTCATTGACGAAACAACGATTGACTTCAAGCAAAAACTCAATATTATGACGGGAGAAACGGGCGCAGGAAAATCCATTCTAATTGGCTCAATTCAACTTGCACTTGGAGCAAAATCGGGAAAAAGCGTAATCCGAACGGGTGCTGAATATGCTTATGTTGAGCTTACGTTTAGGGTTACTACCAAAGCTCAAATAGCGAAACTCAATGAATTGGATGTATTTTTGCAAGAGGATGGTGGATTGATTTTGCAACGAAGAATTCTTCCACAAAAAAGCATCTGTAAAATCAACGGAGAGACTGTGAGTGGGAAGACTCTACAAGAGGTGGGTGAAATACTACTCGACCTACACGGACAACAAGAACACCAATCACTTAGAAATAAATCAAAGCATGCACAGATATTAGATAATTATGCAAAAGATGAGTTGGCAAAGGAACTTGATATTTCTTCAAAACTCTACGAAGATTACAAAGAAATTAAATCGTTGTTAGAGAGTGAGAAGGAAACAGGGAAAAATAAACAAAAAGAAATGGATTTCCTGCAATTTGAAAAAACAGAAATTGAACATGCAAATCTTGAGATTGGTGAAGATCAAACGCTAGAGAACACATTCAATCGAATGACAAATGGGAAAAAACTAACGGGTGCACTGTATTCAACCTATCAGTACCTGTCAGATGATTATAAAGAATCTGCTTCTGCCTATTTGGGGCGTGGAATCAAAGAATTAAGCCAGATACGAGGCAATGATAGAGTAATTGATGAGATGAATGAGCGACTGCTTCTTGTAGAAGAACAGTTAAATGATTTGTGCAATGAAATTAGTAAAAATCTTCAGGATTTAGAATTTGATGAAAAGGATTATGACGAAATATCGGGACGTCTTGATTTGCTCAATCGTCTCAAATCAAAGTATGGAAACAGCATTGAAGAAGTACTTGCATATTATGAAGATTGCTGTAAGAAGATTGAGAAGTATGAGCATTTTGAAGAGTATATTATAAAGCTCGAACATGATCTAAAAGAACTTGAGAAGGCTTATTTTGATCAATGCATTAAGCTATCTAGAATACGTAAAAAGTATGCGCAGAAACTAGAACAAGAATTAGAGGCAGCTTTATTAGAATTAAACTTCACTGAGGTGAATTTTAAAATCGTGATACTCGAAGGAGATGCATATGCTGGAAAAAGAGGATTTAATGATATAGAATTTCAAATTTCTCTAAATAGAGGTGAAGTTTTAAAACCATTACAGCTCGTTGCAAGTGGTGGAGAATTATCAAGAATTATGTTGGCAATTAAGACCGTTCTTTCCGATCAAGACGAAACACAGACCTTGATTTTTGATGAAATAGATGCTGGAATCAGTGGAAAAACAGCCTGGAAAGTTGCGCAGAAATTAGGAATACTTGGACAAGAACATCAGGTGATTTGTATCACCCATTTACCGCAGATTGCCGCAATGGCAGATGTACATTATGTGATTGAGAAAACGTTTGAAGAAAACTCTACAAAGACAGGAATCCGTGAATTAAGTGATGGCGGGGAAGTAGAGGAACTTGCAAGATTATTAGGAGCTGGTAGTATAACCGAGGCTGTTCTGGAGAATGCGAGAGAATTAAAGGAACAGGCGGCAATGATCAAAGGAGGTAAAGGGCATGTTTAAATTTCGAGTTGGTATCATTGGTGCTGGTGCAATTGCTGAGAAAATGGCAACGACAGTGAATAAAATGATGAAGGCAGATTTATATGCCATTGCATCAAGAGATCAGGCTAAGGCAGATAAGTTTGCAGGTCTTTTTGGTGCTGAAAAAGCCTATGGAAGTTATGAAGAGATGCTTGTGGATCCAAAAGTGGATTTAGTATATATTGCTACACCACATACCTTTCACAAAGAGCATGCGATGCTGTGTATTGACTATAAAAAGCCAGTTCTAGTTGAGAAACCATTCTGTGTGAATTATGAAGAAGCAAAAGGGCTCATTGACTACGCAGAGAAAAAGAAAGTATTTTTGACAGAAGCTATTTGGACAAGATATATGCCAATGCGTGAAATGATCGATCAGGTACTTGCCAGAAAACTAATTGGGGAACCGAAGTTTTTGAGTGCAAATCTATCTTATGAGATTACGAATAAAGAGCGTTTGCGTAGTATGGATCTTGCTGGGGGAGCACTACTTGACTTAGGTATATATCCACTTCATTTTGCAGATATGGTTTTTGGTAATAACATTAAGAGTATTCAGGCAAGTTGTGCCTTCTTTGATACTGGTGTGGACGCATCCGACAGCATTACGATTTACTATGAGGATGGCAAGACAGCGGTTTTAACAGCAGCGATGAATAGTGTTGGGGATCGAAAAGGAATCATTCAAGGAACAAAAGGATTTATGGTCATTGAAAACATCAATAATCCAGAGTCCTATGTGGTATACAATGATCAGTACGAAGTGATTGAAAAGAAAAAATGTCCAAGACAGATTAGTGGATATGAGTATGAGATCGAGGCATGTAGAAAAGCGATTAAAAACAAGGAATTAGAATGCGATGAGATTCCTCATGAAACAACGCTTACAATTATGAAGCGCTTAGATGAGATTCGCAAACAATTCCCACTCAAATATCCGTTTGAGTAGTAAGTGGGAAGTAATAAAATTTTATATAAAAACTGATAGTGTCAAATGAACTATGAAAAAATTGAGAAAAGAAAAAAGCTCAGATGAACCATAAAAATGGTCGGTCGTATAGGTTGTGGTAGCTTAGCACCACCCTTGACAGCACGCAAAAGAACTGCTGT
>Ga0209373_10000652_pt1 | contig 51123 bp, 35 predicted proteins | sample Higcelweek5metaG_FD_187173 | JGI IMG/M metagenome (GOLD analysis project Ga0209373, IMG submission 187173) | Freshwater pond sediment microbial communities from the University of Edinburgh, under environmental carbon perturbations - High... | ecosystem: Environmental > Aquatic > Freshwater >... | reverse complement strand
ATATCGCCAGAACTCCGTCGTCGTTTCGATATACCGAAAACGCCACCTTGTCATTTGCTAAAACCTTTACCGGGCAATTCCGATGACTGGCGGAAACCATCTGCTTAACAATTTGGCAATACAGCGGAAATATGCCTGCGGCACCCGGATAATCCAAGCTTGTCAGAAGTGAAACGCACCCGTCACCGTATTTGTTTTCCACAAGAACCGGATATGAGTAGGTCTCTCCTTGTATATGTTTAAATGTTTCTGCAGCGAATGCCGCTTCCCTGCCGCCGTGCATCTCGACGTTTGCGTACTGTACAAATCCTCCAAAAAAAATAGCGTCGTGATCTAAATTGCCTATAGCGGGATACAGCACACTAGTCTTAGTTTCATACAGCTGCTTAAAAACAGTGAATTACGGCAGTCAATATCCAGACGGGCAAACTGCTGGGATAATGCTTCCACAGGAGTCCTTCTTCGGTCATATGAAAGATGAAATTCATATCGAGGAATGCAACACTTATGAAGAAATCCTATCAGCAATAACTGAATGGACAGAATATTATAACCACGAAAGATATCAATGGGATTTAGCAAAGCTATCTCCTGTAGAGTATTACAAATATTTAATAACTGGCGAGTATCCATTAAATATACCAAAACCAAATGGATTCAAGGAGAGCTGATGGGTCAGATCCATCTCCCTTTTCTTGACATAAATGACTGCATTTATGAATTGAAATCAAAAACCCATTTTGTCCTTGACAAAGGGTGCACTTTATAGAGCACAGTCAAAGAAAAATGTTAATTCTTGTATGCTTTTTGGATAATATTTGATGCAAATCGGTGAATTCCGCCTTAAATTGATTACGTTAAAGTAGTTAGGACATACAAAAAACCAAGATGCCGTTTTTTAAGTTTCCTCATACATTCAAGCTAAGTATTTCCACCCTTTTATTTTATTCATTTTTTTCCTTATCTATATAAAAGTTTACGTAAACATCCTTAACATCACATAATGAAAACACCATTCTATAAACTATATCTCCCCAGTCCCTTGCAAGCAATCTATCTTCTAAGAAAACCTTTTCTATGCTAACCTGAAGTCTCTCATCATAGCGGAACAGCGCCTTGCCACCAAGAGACAAAATACCATTCTGCTTTATTTCGGGCTGCTCAACACAATAAAAATGAAACTTAACGGGCATTTCCCGTACAAATGACATATCATCACAAATACAAACCGAATCATTTTCCAGTGACAGTTCCCTTTCAAATTTTAAGATATCTGCCTTGTTTTCATAAGCACCTTTCACACTGATGCTTACTCGTTTTTTTTCTTCATCCGCCCTGAAGAAATCTGCTTGATATTCCCGTCCTTCAATCTCACCTTTTCCATCTATTAAAGGCAGATTGTGGTCACAGCCGCGAATGGGAAATAAAGTATATCTTTCCTGATTAAAGGTAGAACGAGTATATTCACCTATGCCTAAATCAACAATTAGCGGCTCTCCATCAAGATAAACACCTACACTACCAACATCATTATGATTATGGCTCTCACCATTATTCCCGCCTTTAAGCCATGTATAAAAACCATCGACCGTACATCCCTTCTGTCGAAAGGCGCAAAATTGCATATCGGGAAGAAGCATAAACTCAGAGGGGAGATACGCCATTTCTTGTGCAATATCAGTCATCAAATTCTTTACTATTCTTACCGGATGATGTAGGTCTGTAATTGAAGTTTCAATATTTTGTTTACACGACTGCTCTCCAAGAATCTGTAAATCTGTGCTTTTAAAGGCTTTTCCCATTCTATAAATATACTCACCCGAAAGTCTAACTTTCCGATGGTTATCACCATATGAAACAAAATAAGAGCTATTGATATGAACTTTACATATATATTCCATTATATTCTTTAATCTGCTATCAAATAATGTCATGTTGCCACCGGTCATATCCGTAATTATCTCCAAAGCGTCAAACAAGGAGCCTCCTGCTGCATTCCAATAACCGGGTCCTTCATCACACCCACCATCAGGTAAATAACCTCCAATAAAGTTATCAAGACATTTTGTTGATTTAGCAACCACCTGTTTTCTGACATCAATTTCTGATACTGTTAACGCCGTTGCAGAAAGAATATTAGAAACAATCCAGGGATTCCAATTATTAACTCTTACTCCATTAAACCCCATCCAGCCCATGTCATCTCGAGTTAAAAATGGCTGTATCACTCGTCTGTCAATTTCATACACTATACGTTCAGTTAAGGCAATACAACCCATTTGCTCTAATTGTTCACGAAGAAAATAATATACCGTTGCAAGAAAAGCCGCCGTTTCTGCCGAAAACAAATCAACAAAACTCTCTATCCTTCCAAAAGGCTCAGGAAGATAGGGGTTTATATGCTTTAGCTTTCTAAAATGAAAATGTGCTGGCACAATCCACGAAGTTTCCTCGGTAATTGCCCAGCTCAAGTCAATAATTTTATTAAGAAAGCGCCCTTTTTTCTCTATACACTCAGCTAACAAAAGAGTTAAAAGTGCACGTCTCCTTTCAAAATACAATGTCTCAAAAGCCGACCTATCTCCGTTTTGGGCAAAACGCATATATAAAGTCGCAAATATAAGCGGAAAACTCTTATCGTTAAGTTGCTCAGCAGCATGAATAATTATCTTCCCTTTCTCACTATTTTCCATAGGAAAAGCCCTATCGCCGGACAAAACAAATTTCTCTGTACTAACAAGACGGTCCTCCGGTTTCATTTTTTCTAGAATTGCTTCCATGATATTTTCCTCCATATTAGATTATTGGCTAATTAATACCCCACTATTTACTTCTACCAAAAGAGCATATCGTTTCCCTTGAGTTTGTAAATCGCCTCTACAAAGAAATAATCTCCATAGATAATAGGCATCCGTATTATATCTTGCGGCCAATAAGTCAGTAGCGAACGAAAGACGCTTTTTCGACTCCTTATTTCCCGTCAATCTGTAATTAACTCCAGAAGAAATATTCCACATAAATCCAACATCATGATGCAATCCATCGTAATTAAAAAGCGCTGCATCTAACATTTTTTCTGCATTTTCCGCAACCTCTTTATATTTTTCATCTTTGGTAGCCACATACATCAGCCACATCATACCGGGCCAAAACCCATTAGTCCACCAAGATATTTGTTCTTTAGTATTTCTATTATCATGAACACCATTGATTGTTGTATATGGAATTTTATCCTTTGATTTTTGACTTACCACACTGATTTTATTCTCAATTTTCCCCCAAGTCTCATCAATCCATATCTTATTTTCATCAATTATTTTCTGAATCTTCTCACCTCATATAGTATTTTAAGCTTAAATCCGCATTGTCTTAAAAATATTACAAACTCCTCTTTGAGCAAGAATTAAAGACATAACGTTTCCGCCCACATTGTAATATCTAGGAAATTGTTGTTAAGGGTCTTGTCATTCTGTCTTATGGTGCAATTGTCGATTATAACATCAGTATTAAATGATACTAAAATTTTCTTGTCTATTGTCCTCGTTTTTCTATCAAAAATATTGCTTTACATTCGCATTCCTGCACACTTATAAAACAATTATTTATAGCATAGTTATCAGCTTTTCCTTCTTTCAGATAGTCATATATAAAGATGTTATTTTCATAATTCACCTCTCCATATATGCAAAGTAGCGTCAAGCAGATGCCTCTTTCTCATATTTGAATTTTCATAAAAACCTCAAGTTTTAGGAGTTTTTTACTTTTTGCATAAAATGTGTGATATATAAATTATATCATAGACCACAGTCAAAAAAAATGTAAATTCTTGTATCCTTTTTGGACAATCTGTGACGCAATTAGGTGAAATCCGGCTTAATTTTATCCCGTTAAAGCAGTTAATAATATGTCAACGCTCACTACTGTTATTCTTTTAATGCAGGTATTAATGTCCTATATCTTTTATTTAATTCCTCAAAAATTCTTACTACCTCAACAAGCTCGCTCTTTTTGTTCTTTAAAAGCCATTTTTTTTGAAAACTGTCAACCCATTTTTCAAAGTCAATACTGTTATTTATTTTTATTCCGCCATTTGCCGCACGCCAGCAGATTACGAAAGCATAACCACAAACAGCAATGATTGCCTCTTCCTTTAAATCATCACTTGAAAACTGCAATTCTTCTATTTTTTCCTTTACTTCCTCACAAACCTTCATCGCATTTTCAAAATCCGAAATATCCTCATACTCTGTAACCAGGGATTCAAAGTTATCGGGAACATCCTTGGGATTTGGAAATTCCTGCGCACTTTCATACCAAATCGACTTGTGCCAGTTTGCAACATCACGAATCAACGAAAGTCTGTAAAGCAAACTTACCATTTCAATATTCCCGTAAAGCATAACTGATGCTTGCTTTCTAAAAGCATCATCAAATATCGTTTCCTTGTTCCAGCTGACAGCGGCACCGCAAACTAAGCCATATGAAGCCATTTCAACTGAACAAATATTTCCAAAATCACCCCAGTTGGTGTTTAACATTCCAAGCGCTCCGTTTTCGTAACCATATTTAGCTAAAAGTGCAATATTTTTTTCGCAAACAAATGCATCACACGAAAAAGCGTTCCACGAACTCGTTCCCGGGCAAACAATTTGTTGCTTGTTGTAATCTTTAAAAGCTGTAAAGCGTTTTTCGCCAACCTCTTTGCCGTAAGCCCAATTCAAAAAGATGATGTTATCAGAAAGTTCATTGATTTTTTCAGGATGCTTTAAAACAATATCGCCCCACATCATGACAGTTTTTCCCTTTAATTCAAGGTATGCTATCAGTTTGTTTACGAAATTTATGTAAAGCGTTGCCTTATCCTTGCCTAAATTTACATCTCGGCCCAAATCAAAGGTCTCGTCACCACAGATGTTAAATTTATTGCTTTTAAACACCTCGCAGAACTGGTCTATCAAGCTTTTAATGATACAGAAGCTCTCCTCCAACTCAGGATTAATTGTATGATGCATCATTCTATCAATCCAATAAAGCTTGTCGGGAACATAGTCCTTAAGCTCGCACAGATGCTTATACTCCTCCATCTCCAAAAGGTGATAAAGATGACCAAAACATGCAAGCGACGGAACAAGCTCAATAAACCTTTCCCTGCAATAGTTATCAAACTCTATAACCTCTTCTTTTGTAAGATAGCCAAGCTTATCGTTAACATAAGCGTATTCTTTAAAGGCGTAGGTATGCTCAAAATATATTTGGAGCGAGTTTAGTTTGTAGCGTGCCGCCTCGTCAGCAAGCTTCTTTAAGCTTTCTAAGGTTGGCACCTTTCCTCTCGAAACATCATGATAAAAGCTACGATGCTGCATATCAGGCTTATCAACAATCTCACAATAGCTACATACTCCGTTATTTTCCTTTAAAATCATTTCTAAGCTCATAATGCCGTAAAATGCGCCGGCTGCATTTTTCCCTCTAATTATGATGCCCTCATCATTAATAGAGAGTGTATAGCCCTCCTCAACATCGTTTTCGTGAAAAATTTTGCCACAAAATCCCTCTTTAGCAGATGACACCCTCCTTGCAGCATCAACAACTCTTTGGTCAACACCCTCTGCAAATTCCCATTTTATGTTTTTTATATTTACCTTTTTATCTTTTAATGTAACCTTTTGCAATTTTGGAATGATATTCATAATAATCTCCCGTTTTATTTTTTAATATTCCATTGTAATTATGTTTTCGTCCGTTAAATCCTCATCACAAAAGCAAGCCATCGTTCTTCCGCTCACTACGTTTATTTGAGTTTCCCATGGTTTTCCGTTAAAGATAACCTTTTTGTCCTTGCTGTCATCTGTTTGCTTAAAATCGACAAAAAATTTTTTTCCTAAATACGTGAAATTAACAGAGCAGCTGCCAAATGCCTTCGGAATACAAGGCTTAATTGTAAGACCGCTGTATGTAAACGTAATACCGAAAAAGAAATTATACACCGTGCGCAAAACATATGAAGTTTTTAATCTAACGTACGTACATAATTTGAACAAATCATGGTAATATCATTTGGTGCTATATAAACCTTCTTGCTTATCGGATTAAAAGTCGTACCCCAATAAAAGGCTACTACTTCCTTGTCAGCCACCTCAACGATATTAAGCTTTGCCTTAATTATGCTGCTGTCCTGTTCCCTTATACCCATATCTATTGCGTTAAGTTTCTGCTTACCATCTACCTTTTTGTATGACGCTAAAAAAAAAGTTCCGCCACCTCTTTTTCCTTCATAAACAGATGCCGTAACAGTTCCGCTTTCATCTGTTATGAAATCAATATCATCTGCCAACCTAACAGAAATATTATATTTTAAGCATATGAACTCATTTTCCGATGTTGACTCTAAAACACAACCGGTTGTAACAACGTTGCTGTATTCCATCTCATTTCCCTTGGGGTCTAAAACTCTTAGTGTAGCACCTGCGGGTTTTTGCATATAGCCCTCAAACTGACTTGCGGTGACAATTTCTCCGCCTGTCAAGATGATTTCAAAGTTTGAATACATTTTCTTTTGGCTGTCCTTATGGCCCTCAATTATAACATTCGGCTGCTCAGTAGTAACCTGTGCTTCATATCTTGAAAAGTCAAAACTTTCTATATCTGTTATTCCGGCAAGCTTTGTAATTGTAGTCGTGCTTCTCGGCAAAGTAGTAATACTGCAGTATGGACGGGTAGCAGGATTATTCTGCAGATATTGACCAACCGATACCTCCTGTCCATTTATAAACACACATCCATAAGTCCTGGTTCCATTTGCATAAATAACTGCTACAATGTGATAAGTCTCTCCTATAACAGCCTTACCTACGGTCACCTTAGCCGAAGATTCTCCATAGGCAGAATGGTTTACTACTATATCACCATTTTTCTTAAATGTAACGGGGTCCCAATAGCTTTCCCCTGTGCCGCCATCGGAGCCATAAAGACGCAAATAATAATCACCCGCAAAATCTAACGGCTTATATATAGTTTCAATTAATACAAAGTCGCCACTTTGAATATTATTATTTGTGGTTAAATCACCTGGAATACCAAACTTTTTTGTTATATTTGAACCTCCCGTATTTACATATATAAAGGGTTCATCAGGCCAAGCAAAACTAAAATTAATCTTATAGCTTAAAACTGTTTTTTTGTTTTTTGAGGTCGATTTTACAATACATCCCGTCCAAATGTTTTTGTTGTCACCAATTAGTGTTGTGCCATCAGCTTGATAGACCTCAACCGTTGCGCCGTCCGGCTTTATCAGGTAATCTTTAAGCGTACCTGCCGTAACATCTTGAGGTTTTATAACGGTTATTCCAAAGCTTGAATAGAGCTTACTTTTTCCATCTTTATCTCCCGTAATGCTAACACCGGGTTCAGTTGATGTAATCTGAGCTTTATAATCATTATAATTAAAATCATCTATATCAGTTATTCCGGAAAGCTTTGTAATAGTGGTTGTGCTGTTTGGTAAGCCGTAAATATAGTGGTATGGACGGGTAGAAGGATTATTGCACAGATACGGACTGCTTGACACCTTTTGTCCGTTTATATATACACATCCATAAGTGTTATTGGCTCCATTCGCTGCAATAACTGCTACGATGCTATAGTTCTCCCCTAAAGTAGCCTTACCTACGGTTACCTTATTTGTGGTGCCATAAGCAGAATTGTTTACTATTATATCGCCATCTGCCTTAAATTTAACGGGTTCCCAATAGCTCTCGCCCGTGCCACCATCAGTGGCATAAAGTCGCATAAAATAATCACCATCAAAATCCGCCGGCGTATATGTGGTTTCAATTACAGCAACCTCGCCGCTTTGAATATTCTTACCGGTGGTTAAATCACCTTTAACGCCAAATGCTGTTCCTTTAGTTATCGTTTGTGTATTTGTGTATGCAAAAGGTCCATCAGGCCAAGTAGGGACAATCTCCTCTGCTGCTGCAGGATATACGCCTACTATAGCTGACATAATCGTTAAAACTAAAACACTCAATATTGTCGCAAACCGTCTCATCTGTTTCACCTCTCTTTTAGTCCTTATCCACTTGCTCTTACAGGCATGGGACTGTACCAAAAAATGCGATGATTTTTCCACGCTATAGTCCGTTTTTCCTAACTGTTTTGATACATCCCCTTGCCTATAAGCCAAAATTCTACCTTTATTATTCCGCCATAAAAGCGAAGCATAGACCAAATAAGAGCGTCAAGAGTTGCTTTTAACAACTCTCACGCCCCGGGGGAAACGGCACTAATGACCGCCTCCCCGCATAATTACTCTACTATTTGCCATGTGATAAAATTTAAATTTTAAGGTTGTGCTATATATTCCTCAGCGACTACCGGCACATAAGTCAATGACCAATAGAAAGCCTTAACTTTTTTATCTGCTATATCCTCAGCCAAAAGCGTTGCCTCAACGATGCAGCTTTCGCCTACTCTTACGCCAATGTCAACCTTTGTAAGCTCAATAATAGCTCCGCTGTTATCATATGCTGCCAAGAAGAGGTTTCCACTTGCAGCTTCGCTCTCATAAAGCGTTGCGGTAAGATTTCCGCTTGCACTTGTTGTAAACACAATGTCATCTGTTGCAACAAAAGAAATTGCATACTCAAGGTTAGCGTTTCCGTTTTGAGAGGTTGTTTTAACCTTGTAGCCGTTTAAAATAGGCTCGCTATCATTTGCAAGCTCAACGCCATCTGCATCACAAATTGTAAACGTGGCACTTGAGTCTACTAAAGCTGTACTAAGTTCTGCCTTTGTCATGCTCTCCTTCGCCAATTCTATAACAAAGTCAGCATAAACATCGCCTTTTCCATCTTTTGTTCCAGTAAATGTCACATACGGATTGCTTGACGAAAGCTGTGCCTGATATCCGCTATAATCAAAATCAGCAATACCGGTTACTCCGGCAAGTTTTGTAATTGTAGTTGTGCTGTTCGGCAAGCCGTAAATATAGTAGTATGGACGCAAAGCAGGATTATTCTGCAGATATTGGCCAATCGATACCTCCTGTCCGTTTATAAACACACGACCATTAGTTTGGGTTCCATTTGTATAAATAACTGCTACAATGTGATAAGTTTCTCCTATAACAGCCTTACCTATGGTCACCTGAGACGACGCAGTACCATAGGCAGAATGGTTTACTACTATATCACCATTTGTCTTAAATCTAACGGGCTCCCAATAGCTTTCCCCTGTGCCGCCATCACTGCCTAAAAGTTGAATATAATAATTTGTATTAACATCTGCATGTGTGTAGGTAGTTTCAATTACGGCAAACTCGCCATTTTGAATGTTCTTATTTGTAGTTTTATCACCTTTAATACCGAACCTTACGCCTGTAGTTGCACTGCTTGTATTTGTGTAAACAAAGGGTCCAAGTGGCCAATCGGGTGTAAAAGCAACCTTATAATTTAATACTGTTTTTCCGTTTTGAGAGGTTGATTTTACAATGCAACCCGTTGAAATGTTTTCGCTATCTCCAAGCGGTGTTGTACCATCAGCCTGATAAACCTCAAACGTTGCACCATCAGGTTTTGTAAGATAACCCTTAAATGTGCTTGCTGTAATGTTTTCACCTTTTTTAACGGTTATTCCAAAGCTTGCATAAAGCTTATTATTTCCGGTTTTATCTCCCGTAAAGGTAACACCGGGTTCAGTTGATGTAAGCTGAGCCTGATATCCGCTATAATCAAAATTAGCAATACCGGTTACTCCGGCAAGCTTTTTAATTGTAGTCGTGCTTCTCGGCAAAGTAAAAATTCTGTAGTATGGACGGGTAGCAGGATTATTCTGCAGATATTGGCCAATCGATACCTCCTGTCCGTTTATAAACACACGACCATTAGTTTGGGTTCCATTTGTATAAATAGCTGCTACAATGTGATAAGTTTCTCCTATAACAGCCTTACCTATGGTCACCTGAGACGACGGAGTACCATAGGCAGAATGGTTTACTACTATATCACCATTTGTCTTAAATCTAACAGGCTCCCAATAGCTGTCCCCTGTGCCGCCATCATTGCCTAAAAGTTGCATATAATAATTTGCATTAACATCTGCATGTGTGTAGGTAGTTTCAATTACGGCAAACTCGAGATTTTGAATGTTCTTAGTTGTAGTTTTATCACCTTTAATACCGAACGTTACGCCTGTAGTTGCACTGCTTGTATTTGTGTAAACATAAGGCGTTTCCGGCCAAACAGGGTCCGCCGAAACAGGATAAACGCCAACCACGGTTAGTGCAAGCACTAAAACTAAAATTTTGGATAAACTTTTAAAACATTTCATATTCTTCCTCCTCTTTTATTTTGTCGCACGTAGCGACTTTTTTTATATAAATAAATGGGCTGTTAATTAGGAAAACGCTTTTTTCATTTAATTACAAAGTAAATGGTATCTATTCTGCAGTCAGAGGCCTTTGTTGCTTGCCATATCTGCCATTATATGGCAAGCAGCCCCTATTCCTAAAATAGTTATCATTTTTTTACTGCCTGTTGATACGCATTCAGCACTTTCTTTTTCCTTTATAAAGGCATCTACTTGCCTAAGGTATTTGCCTTTATTTTCCGCTCCCAATCTTCAGCCGCTATTATTTTAATCTATCATAGAAACTCCGCCGCAAATGTCATCCCAAATATATTTATGAACGGTAAGGTTGCCTCTGGCTGTGCTATCAATTGTTGTGTTGTCAGTTGAGATAGTCTTACGAACTGTTCCCGCGGAAACAGTAAACTCTTTAAGCGAATATCCCACTAGCTTATTGCCCTCATAAAGCGCAAACACAACAACACCGCTTTTATCTTCAAAGCTTGTGTTTGAAATTGTAACATTTGCCGAAACAACATCTCCACCCTTGGGGCTAGCGACAACCTTGCCACCCGTATCAACAACCAAGCTGTCTAAAACGCCGAATGACTTTGGTGTCGTTTTAAAGCCAATTTTGGATTCTGCTTTAGCCGTGTATCCGTCTAAAGCCAAAAGGTTAGCACCAATATAAATAGCGTACTCGCTTGATGATTTTAGCGGCTTATCTAAGGTTATAAACACAGAATATCTTGCTGTTTCTCCATCTTCTACATAGCGAACAGAATACTCTGTCTCATCTACGCCACCGACAAGCCTTATGCTTTCTTTGTTAACAGAGTCTGCCAAAAGTGCCTTGTTAAACACAAGCTCAATTTCGCTTGCCTTGTCATACAAAACCAAATCGCTCTTCGGCAAGATTTTACCATCACCGTCTAAGTAGTTAGCCTCCATAGCAACCGGCTCTTTAGCGGCTCTTAAACGCTCAACCTCGTTTTCAAAAACATAAAACGCATATTTTTTCGTTATGCTCTTGCCATTTTTTGACATAACCTCGGCATAAATCTCGTGTCTTCCTACACTGAGTCCTGATTTAGTAAAGCTATGCTCGCCTTGTGTGTTCGGAAGAAGCTTTTCTACGCCGTCAAGATATACTACCGCTTTGGAAATGTTTGCTCCTACTGTCTTTATTGTTTTACTGTAGGTGTCAGCAGTTTTCATTATTTCATCGTCTTCTATCGACAAAATTGAAATTTCAGGAATGCTCACAGTGTTGCTAAGCGTTATTGTGTAGGTAACACCGCCTGCTATTGCCTTCATGCCGCTTGCAATATTTCCGCCTGTAACTGGTGTTCCGTCAGCCTTTGTAACGCTAAGCATTGTGTCCTTAGATAATATACAATGTCTTACAAAATCATAATATGATAAGTTTCCGCCATAGCTAATATTTTCGCCCTCTACGCTAAAAACATAAGAGGTAATCGGTGTTTTCGGCAAATCAACCTTGTATGTTCCCGAAATGCCACCCGATGAGCTAAAGGTAAAGTACATATCGTTTCTTAAAACAGTTGTATAATCTATAACTTCAGCACCGTTGCCATACACCTTCACGCTGTTTTTAGCAAATTCATCAGGGAAGGTTAAGCTGTCTAACAAATCATTAACAGTAACGCAATTAACGTCTGTAACCGTTACCAAATTAGGATTATAGGTAACTGTGTTTGTTGCTGAACGTAAGGTCAAATCCTTTGAGTAAACAAAGCTCTCCTCGCTGTACACTCTGTAAAATCTGAATTCTCTGTCTCGGTCCACTGCACCCGTAATACTAATTCTGTCAAACTGCGTATGTGTTGCCATCAAGTTGGATGTCGAAACATCGCTAAACACCTTGATGCCGTTAAGGTAAACATCCGCTTTAGCTGTTGTATGCTTATTTACAATACAATAATCATACCTCTCACCCGGCGCAATACTTATTGTCTTACCCCAAAATTTAAACGAAGCACTTGAGGGGGTGATATAAAAGAACCATGCCTCACCTACACCAGCCGCATTTGCTGAATTTCTAAAGTATATTCTCGTTGTTCCATCTGCTTCAGGATTTTTTTTGGGATAAATGTATGTTCCCTCAATTATAGTAACCGTGCCCTTTGTTCCGTCGGGAATTTCATGTACTCCCGAACCATTTGCAATGTCATCAACAAAAATAATGTTATAGGTTGATGTAACTCCATTTTCTTCAACTTTAAGCACATCACTGCGAGAAATGACACCATCATCTACTAAAGCGCCTTCTCTATATACTCCCAAAACGGTAACCCCCGGTCTGGGCTCTAACGAATCGGCAAAAACGCTGTATGGGGTATATTCTAAAAGCTTTCCTATTGTTTTATAGGTATTATCGACCTCATACAAGCTACTTCTTAATACGTCTACTGTTATTTCAACATCATATTTTGCCGTGTATTTTCCGTTTTTAGATGTAACCTCAACATAGCCTAATTCCGAAATTGTCTTGCTTAGGTCTAAAATTTCGTTTCCGTTTGCATCCTTAAAGAAAATTTGAGCATCTTCGTTTGGCAAGCTAACAGCAGCCTTTAGTTCTTCTATTGTGTAGCTTTCAGCAACGAACAGACTTATGTATAATTTATCAGGCTCTCTAAGGCCTACACTTGCCTCGCTTGATACAGCCGTCACTTCAACGCTGCTTTCTCCATAAAACATTTCATATCCGTCGAAGGAGTAAATCTCTCTTAAGAAGAACTCGCCATCAGCTTTGGGGTTATAGTTTGTAGCAATAAGCTCATAAGGGTCAGAGTCAGCATCGTAACCATCACTAATGCTTGCATCTGATAAAACCTTAATACCGTTAATATAGGCATCGCACTTTTTAGTGCTCGGATTTGTTACAATAGAATAATCGTAAGATGCGCCATCTATAAGCGTTCCCACAGGATTACCCCAGATTGATATTTCACCATCTTTTGTAACGTTTAAGGCATATCCTTTTTTAACATCCATGTTAAAGTAAAGGTCGATGTCTTGCTCTAAACCATCCATTGGAACGTTAATTGTTCCTGAAATTACGGTTTTTAGACCTTTAAGCTTTTCTCTAAGACCTCTTATCATATACTTTGTATCGTCCTGAACGATTTGAGTATATTTATCACTTAAAATTAAGTCAAAGTAAACGGTTTCATCGTTCTCGTCTAAAACAGCAAGCTTCATTCCGTCTGTTATATAATTACCTGCTGGCACTACGCCAACTATTTCCTTTGCATCTCTTAAAGCAATCTCGTCTAAAAATTCACTAACGGAAGTGTAGCAAGACAAACCGCTTATAGTAAATTCATACTTATCTATACCGTAAACATTAGACTTTATCAAATTAAGTCCCGCAGTGATAACATAATCCAACACGGTTTTACCGTTTTCCGATGTAACACGGAGCACCATGTCGCTCTCTAAACGCTCACTTGCTAAAACCTCGTCATCGCCAAGGTAAACCTTAGCTTGAGCCCCCTCCGGCAAGGTGATACTACTCATAAGCTCCGAAACGGTCATCGGCGTAACCCCTGTATCAATTCCGAAATTAGCATGATCACTCTCACTTACTACTACCGATAAATTTGTCGATGTTATTCTTGCTTTATAGTCGGAATAATCAAAATCAGCAATACCGGTTACTCCGGCAAGTCTTGTAATTGTAGTTGTGCTGTTCGGCAAGCCGTAAATATAGTAGTATGGACGGGTAGCAGGATTATTCTGCAGATATTGGCCAATCGATACCTCCTGTCCGTTTATAAACACACGACCATTAGTTTGGGTTCCATTTGTATAAATAACTGCTACAATGTGATAAGTTTCTCCTATAACAGCCTTACCTATGGTCACCTGAGACGACGGAGTACCATAGGCAGAATGGTTTACTACTATATCACCATTTGTCTTAAATCTAACGGGCTCCCAATAGCTTTCCCCTGTGCCGCCATCACTGCCTAAAAGTTGAATATAATAATTTGCATTAACATCTGCATGTGTGTAGGTAGTTTCAATTACGGCAAACTCGCCATTTTGAATGTTCTTATTTGTAGTTTTATCACCTTTAATACCGAACCTTACGCCTGTAGTTACACTGCTTGTATTTGTGTAAACAAAAGGCGTTTCCGGCCATGCAAGAGCACTTGCCGACATCGGATATACTCCGACTAATTCTTGAGCAAGCAGTAAAACAATCGCAACAAGCATAGATGAAATTTTCTTCTTCATATAAACCTCCTTTTCTGTAGGCAAAAAACGTTTTTATTATTCGTTTTCAAAAGCATATCCAACCACGATAGAAGCAGCAAAAGATCTTTCACCGCGAGAATATACATACGTCTTATTTGGTATAAAGTCATCTTTTTTTGCCATTGCAATTGTTTTTGAATTAAAGTCAACCTTGTAATACTTATTAGCAGCAAACGGAATTATACTTGAAATGTTGCTTTTTAACTGGTTATTAATTACATGGTAATTTTTTGCCGTTCTTTGAACAACGCCATAACGGTATTCGAACCATGTCGCTGTACCATATTCAGGTGTTGATTGCGGATTTTCGTTCTTAGAATCCACACGGAATTCCAACAATATCTGCGAGAGTGTATTGTCTAAATTACTTACAAATCTTACTATATCACCAAACTTCAAATTGCTTTCGTTAGCGTAGCTTTCCTCGTTTGCATAATACAGCTTTTCTTGCCCATTATGTATAATGGTTATAAAGTCATATATCTCGCCTGAAATGTGAATTCCCTTAGAAGTCTTTTTTACAACACCGGTATTACTATACATTGAAACATTTGTGTTATGTATCTGCGATTCAGTTTTGATCGAGAGCATTGCTCCACAGCTATTATCTTCACGAATATCATACGCCACAAGGCTATATGTATTGTCGTTTGCAAAACTAGGGGCTCTATATAACTTATAGTCTAAGCCCTCGTCTCCATATGTAGGAACATTTAATATGAAGGTATCACTCTCAATAGCGTACTCACCATTTAACATCCTAACGCCCGAGTAATTTATATACCTACCGCTGACAGGTACGCCTTCCATACCTGTATGCAATTCATAAATTTGACCCTTTGAATTCAATCTAAATTTTGCAAGCTGAAGCGTTAATTCTCCCGCTGTGTATAAATCAGGATGGTTTTTTAAAAGCTTCTGCTTCACTTTAACATCATTAATCTCAACATTATCTGCAAATTCATAATCAGTATAGCTCTTAGCGGCTGTAACCAATCTGACTTTACTGTTTTCATTTAAACGCTTAGGTTCTTGGAAGCCTATTAAATAACCATATTTTTCTTTACTGATTTCGCTATCTGTAGCGGCAAGCCTGCCGTATGAGTCAAACAAGAAATTGTAGCTGTGTCCAATCTCAATAGAAGATGTGTCAAATGACGGATTGATTTTAAACTTGCTCTCTCCAATAACAATCACGTCTTCATTCTTCTCGGTTACTTCTCCTTCTTTTGCATTCTCGTAGATATAAATTTGAGTAAGTTTATTATCCTTGGTTCTAAACACTGAAAGAAGTGCCGGAGAAACTATGTTTTCCATAGTGCTTTCTACCGTTACACCGTCTTTTGTTATCACATAAATTCTAATATCCTCTTCTTTTAAGTTAAAGGATATGCCTTCGGCATATAGGATGTCCGAATCTGTATCCCTTCCTTCAAAGAGGTAAAGCTCAGGACAGCTTGCAATCACAGTGTCATAACTTCCGTTTCCGCTACCGTCAACTAACGTAAGCACGCCGTCAGGTATAAGCAAATCACTTGCTGTTCTGTCACTATATACTCTGCCGTTATATATAAAGGTGAAACCTGCTTCAAGCCTTGCCTCTGCCTCTTGTTTGCCGGCATCTTTATCAAAGTAGGTAACCTTGCTGTCTGTAACCGCATGCAAATCCTCAGCCTTTATGGTTATGTCGCTGACATATTCCTTTTTACTCATGAATAAAACTGTTTTTGCTCCGTTATCATCATGGTAGAAAAGGTCAACCTCCATACCTAAGAATGCATCATAGTTTTTACCATCACTAACATTATACAGTTTTCCGTCAACCTCTATCAAATCGTCGTGTATATCCTTGCTTTCGCTGTACAAATCCGTGTCCTTGTTTGCGGTTACCCTACCCTCTCCTTTGTAGACATTATGGTATTTACTGAGCATTGTGTTTTCCTTATGAGACTCATAATGCTCAACACCCTCACTTAAGAATACAACCTCATTTAAAGGAGCAAGCAGCGTGTTATATAAAAGTCTGATTGCATCAAGGTTTGTAAGCTCGTTGTTTCCGCCTTTTTCTATACCCTTTATAATTCCTGCACGCTGTGCCGCATAAATATATCCACTCGGATAGCCACCTTTTGTTTTGGCATATCCTTCATAGCCCGCTGCTCTTACAAGGGCAGTTATTGCTTCGTTATATGTGATCTTCTCTGATGCATCAAACTCGCCGCTTCCTCTTCCTGACATAAAGCCCTGTTCTGCTACGGCACATATAGCAGATCTCTTTTTGTTGGATTTGCTTACATCAGAAAACTCTAGTTTGCTTATTTCTCCCATAAAGATTGAGTTTGTTATAGTTGCCAAGCACTGAGCAAATTCATCTCTTAAAACAAGAGCATCGGCATCAACCTTGGACTCTGATGCAAATACGCCAACTGATTTTAATACTCCCAGTTTGTTGAAATCCTTCGGATTTGAATCAAAATAGTCCTTTTCCAAAGAACCTACTGAGATATTATAATGCACCTTTGTGAGCCCATTTTTAGATGTAGCAACAAGCTTTATGGTTTTGTTTAAAGCCTTGTTTTCATCAGATATCTTTTCATTCATTCTGTCATAGAATTCAACTCTTCCACGTTCTTCATCATCTGCAAAATCTAAGCTCTCATATAAGTCGCCTATTGTCTTTATATTTTCATCTAAAATGCTGATTTTAGATGACTCATTATCTATAACTACGCCTTCGTTTTTAGACTTTATTTTACTTTGATAGTCTGAAATGTCAAAAACGTCAACCGAAGGCAAGCGATATACCTTAATGTAATCAAATGCATCTCTTGTAAGAGTCATACGAACAAATTCAAAGCCCGGTCTAAAGTTGGCATGAGTATCGCCGTTTACTTTGTCAGTACTCATTAAAACACCGTTTAAGTAAAACCATGTTCTACTGTTGTCAAAATCCATTATAACAACAAAATGATATTGCTTTCCTAATTCATATGGTATGCTTACAGGAGAATTCGAGAGAAACTGTTCTATTTTGCCTTTATCTGTAAACCTAATTGCTCTAATCCAGTTTTCGTTTCTTAATGTGTAGTCAAAACTCGAGAGGGTATAATCCTTTTTGGTTATACTTCCCTCTAAGCAGACAATGCCCCCTACCGGATAGTCAAAGGTCTTTACGCCGTGTGCAGGATATGAATTGCTCGTCGCAGAATAATACGAGAACATATTCTTTTCCAAAAGTGGCGTCAGCTTTAAGGTATAAACAGCTTCTCTGTCGCCGCTTTTTGCTTTCAGCTTCATGTCATCTTGAACAAAACCCTCCGTAACGTTTTTTTCACCGCTTACATCAAAAAGCTCGGTTTTTACGGAGCTGCCGTATGCACCGCTTACACTACCTAAAAACTTTTTAACATCAAGCATATGCGGTATGTGTTTTATCGTTTCGCCATCTACCACTCCGTACTTTGAATCTAAGATTACTAATTTAATCGGGCTCGCATAAACGGGCAAAGCTTGTGAAGCGATAGTTAAAAGGCATAGCACCAAAGTAATTATAGTTAAAATCTTTTTAATCATTATTACCCCCCTTTATTGCTGCATGGCAAGATATACAAGTGTAACTGCCTGCGCCCTTGTCAAGTTGTTTAGAGGCACAAAAGCATTGCTCGGCATACCATTTATGATATTTGCCTGATAAAGAGTTTTTACCGCATCTTTTGCATAAGCCCCAATATCTGATTCATCGTTAAAATTGCCATATTCTCTAATTAGTCCTAAATTCTTTCCTATTTGGTCGCAAACCCTTTTAATTATAACCGCAGCATCCTGTCTTGTGATAGGCACATTTGGATTGAAGTGACCATTATCACCACCTGTTACAATTCCTAAGGAGTTCAGCTTTGCCACATAGCTGAAATACCAATCGCCTGAGGCAACATCGGCAAATGCACATTCGCCTGCCGCAGCATTGCCAAAGAAAGCCTCGGAAATAATTTTAGAAAATTCTGCTCTTGTAACATTGTCCTCGGGGAAGAATTTGTTTCCTTCTCTTCCGACAACGATTTTAACCTCGCTTAGCTCCTTTATCTGCTCATAAGCCCAATGATTAGTTGCAACATCAGCAAAAACAGAGTCTGCATTTGGTGATATAGCGTCAGAGGCAAAGCTTGATTTTATGCTTCCGCCACTGCCGCCACTGCCGCCTGATTTTTTATCAGAATATTTTTTTACAGCATTATAAAAAGCGGTTTTAAGACTGTCGATGCTGTCATAAGGTCTGTTTCTTACAGTTTCAACTATGACATCATTCTTTTTCTCACAATCGTCATAACCGTCTGTGTCTAAATCCAAAACTGAGTCATATTTAACAAAAAGCAATTGTTTCATGTTCTCAACTGAGCTTGCTGCTAAATTGTTAATGTCTGCAAGACAAATCCATTCTATAATCTGTTCTTCAGGGTCGTAAGCCGATAATACTCCCTTTTTAAACCTTCCTAAGATTTCCGTCTTTGCTTGCTCATCTAAAGCAGCATACTGCAAGGCTATACTGCTTCCGATACGATTTGTTTCATATGTGAATGTGTCCTCGATTAAGCTGATATTGCTTTCCCCTGTACAGATTCCAAACAAGCTTGCCCAAGCATAAGCTGTCAAAAATTCTTTTTTATCTAAATCACCGTTCGGCTTAAATTTGAAAAATGCCTTTGTGATTTGTCCTGACTTTGCATTAAAGCTTGAAACATCTAAGCCAAGCTCTGCGTGATAAGTCCCGATTTTATCGGCAAAATTGCTTGATGTAGAGTTAGAAATTTCACGCAACGCTGTCACAGCTTCACTCTCCTGCATATACCAAAAGTTTCCTTTTAGCACCTCCCTTTCATCAGTAGTTGCTGTAACATAATATTTGCCACTACTGCTGCCTGTCGGCATTACTGCCTCACAAGAAAACACACCGTCTGTCTGCTCAGTAATCTCTTTTAAATACCTAAATTCAGTCTGCCCGATTACGAAATTATCGGCATCATCTGTAATTACAACCGTTACCATTTCTGAGTTTGGTGCATTTACACTTATTTTTATGCTATCGCTTTGTATTATGTAGCACGCATCTAAGCTGTTTTCGCTTGCAAAACCGCTTGGCGAAACACTAATAAGCATAATAAGTGCTACGGCTAAAGCTAAGACCTTTTTAATTCTCATATTAGCTTGCCCTCCCAACCTTGTTTACCTTTACATTTAATACTTGTGTATTTTTCTCGTCCTCCGAAACAAGAATTATTTTGAAATCCTTATCCGTTGAAATCCTACCTGTTTTTTCGCACGGAACGCAATTAATAAGCATTTTAGCTATATCATTGCACATAACGCTGTAACTCATCTCCTCAACATCCTCAGGCACATCAACAATGTAGCCTTCATTTGTTTCGCGAATCATGTAGCTTTCCTCGCCGTTATTAAATGCAACATTTTTGATTGTAGCATCATTTGATAAATACTCATCCTGTTCAATTTCCAAGAAAAATACTTCAATATTATCAAAATCAACTTGGAATGTACCGTCTTCATCTACCTCAAAGCTTTTTCCTGTGCGAAGGTCAACCGCACTTTTTGCGCCTGCTAATCTAAAGAGGCAACTCTGCGGATTAATGGTACGGTTTACTAACATAAGATATGTTTTTCCTTCATAACGTCTGGGTAGATAGCCGAGCCAACTGCTACTGCCCGTTGTTTTAACTACCGGAGGCTCTTCGGGAGAAACGATAATATCCTCATATTCTTTTATTTCATTAGTTGCATTCATTGTTCTTGCAAGCAATATATTCGGGTCAGTACCCAAAAAGTCATCATAGACATTGGATATAGAATACCACACAATACCCGTTCCCCCGCTACAAAGAACCTGATATGCCATATTTCTTTGTTGGTCTTCAGATGGTGCTCTCCACGTTGGGTCATTACCACCATAACTCACGGTAGCATTATACATCTGCAAAACATGCCAAATGGGTTTATTAATAAAACCTTTTTTTGCAGCCTTTACAAACCCTGTCTGTCTTCCTATTGTATTGTCATCCTTGTCAAACTTTATGGTGTAGTTATCTTCACCAAAAGCATCAGTTGAGAAATTATGTGTAAAGCTGTTTATTTCTGTATATTTATTATCACAGAAAAATGTCGGCCTTGTTAAATCTAAGGATGAAACAATTTCATGATGCCATCTCATCCTATCTCTATATTGATAAGTATTTGGCTCATCATGTAAGTACCAACCCCAGATACTGTCGTTATCCTTTAATTCGTTCACAGCGTCTTCTATTCTTGTTCTTTCTTCAGGGATTGTTTTTATAGCAATGTCTGTTCTTCCTTCAAACAACCTTAAAATACCGGTTGCCTGGACATCATATTTTTCTGTAAGTTCAAAGAAAGTTTCATTATATACAGGTCTTGTTCCTGCCCAATAGAAAATGAACTTATCAAGAGCTGAGCCTTTTAAAAACTCGTATGGTTTTGTATCTGTAGGTGTTTTGGCGCCGTAAGCTGCCAAAAGCAACCGTCTTTTCCCGTCCTGTATATACACGCCATCTTTATCAATATAAGATTTAAGATCGGAAATCTGGCCCGTTCTCTTTCTTAATATAGTCCTAACAGAGTCAATTTCTCTACCATCTATTTTGCTTATCAAGGTCGTTTTTAAGGCATAATCTCCATAGTCTAAATACTTTGATGAAAAGGTAACGTTCATTCTTTTTTCAACAATGCCATTTTCACTCTCTAAAACAACAAAATCGTTAATATCAAGTATCTCTACCCGGAGCTTTACATCTTCAATTTTTTCCTTTACATAGTCTTTTTCTACCCAAGTCTGCAATACGATATCATTTTCACCGTTTTCTTCATAAATAAGACCTTTGTAGTTTGGTAAAAGCAGTCCGGCATTTAAAGAATGCTTAGCAACAGTTACATTAATATCATCAATATAAATATCGCCTGCTTCAGCATTTTCAAACTCCACAAACATTTTCAGCGAGGAAAATCCATTGCTTTCCGAAAGCGTCATAGACAGTTTCTTCCAACCTTCAGTGTTCCCCTCTGCCTTAACAGTTCCACTAGTCTTTTTCACCGAGCCATCAGCATTAATGGTACTTGTCTTTAAGATAATGGCACCCACATCTTCAAGCTCAGATTTAACATAAACGTTAATTATCATACTGATTGAGCCTTGAGATGAAGCTTTGTCCATAGCGATCCCAAAGGCTTCGTATTCCCCGTCTTTTACCTTTAAACAGCCCTTAGCAAAGTTTCCTTCATCTTTAACAAATCTGTTGCTAAGTTTTTCATTATCAGTCACCGCGTCTATAGAGTTAAAACTCTCTTCAAATATAACCTCACCCTCGCCCTCTTTTTTCGGCATACTCCTATATACCAAATCAGGAAAACGATTTCTTATTATATTCATTCGGTCAATAATAACACACATTTCAGCTCTTGTGATAAGAGCAGTCGGATTAAAGTTACCCTCTGTATCGCCATCTATAAAGCCCGCAGCCAAAAGCATGGCAACTGACTCACGAGCATACTCAGGGATTTCATTAAAGTCCTTAAGACCTTCTTCTCTTGCCCCTGAATCTAAACCCTTTAGTGTCATTATACGTGCCAAAGTAACAGCTGCTTCCTGACGTGTAACCTTCTCACCTACACCAAAGATTCCGTCAGCTTTTCCATCTATAATTTTTGCTTCATTTGCTGTTTCAATAAAAGGCTCACACCAGCTTCCGATTGCTACATCAGAAAAAGTGCCTGCTTTATCACTTTTTTTATCAATTGCTGCCAAAACAGCAATTTTTGCAAATTCTTCCTTTAATATAATTCCATCAGGGGCAAACAGTTCTTCGCTTTTACCCGATATAATTCCATTGTTATAAAGGTTTGCAATGCTGTTATATGCCCAAAAATCCTCGGGAACATCACTAAAATCATGATTTATTATTGCAAGTTCTGTGGTATCAGGCTCTCTTACTTTTGTAATTGTTATATCATCAATCCACAAATCACCGGTTGTTCCTTTGGGAAGAGATATGTTCAAATATGTATTCGTAGAACCACTTCCCATGGTGTGGTTCTTAATTTCATACAACTGCCAATCGCCTGTAAACTCAGTAATGTAGTCATTAGCTCTACCAGTATTGTACGAAGATATGGTAACATATTCCTTGCTGGGATCTTCATTTTTTAAGTTCGTAGCCTTTATCCATACACTCATGTCATATGTCATCTTACCTTGAAAAGTATAGGATGGTGTCTTAAACGTTATGGCTTGGTCTTTGCTACCTGTTAGATGCAACGAATACTCACCGCTATGTTTTTCGCTTGTATCAAACTCGCTGTTCGTTTCGGAGGGAAGCAGGCTAAAATCCTGCTCTTCAAAATTTATCTTCTTGATTACTTCGTTACATTTTTTCCCTTCCTGAACAACCTTCAAATAAAATTCAGGATAATCTGCCGCAAAAACGCTTGAATGAATAACTGTTGTCATCATAATTACAAGCGTGGCCAAAACAGTTGTTCTTTTAAAAACACCATGAACCCTTTTCATTTTTATTTATCCCCCAATAATGCTGCATTGATTTCTTTAAGTGCAGGGTCTAAAATTCCTCTTAATCCATTAATTTTCTGCTCCCACTTTGCTTCCAAATCACCTGTGGATACAACCAAATCCGTCAACAATGTGTTTTCATTAAAGTTTGACTTAAAGTTCTTCATCTTGTCGCCTTTGAAATATAACACATCATAATTAATCATATTAAGGTCAGTATCTTCTTTAAGCTTAGCTTCTTTAAATTCACGAACGTCATTTCTTGTGTCGTCACTATATATAAGGAAGGGTGAATCATCATGTTCTTCTGAAGACATCATAGAAAGTACATTTGCGAATTTATATTTGGAATTTTCACCTTTTTTATAGGAGCCGTCACCATTATCTATCCATGTAATGAGCTTATATTCGCCATCTTCTACGGTGTAGTCAATGCCCTCAACACCTAAATTAAACCTCTTAAAGCCATCTGCACTCTTTGCATAGTCAAATAATTTGAGGAGCTTATCAGCTCTTTCTCCTGTCATTTTAGGGCTTAAGTACCATGTTGTCCAGTGGTTATTGTTTTCCCAACCACGGAGCTTTCCGTCAGGTGATTTTACCCATACAAGCTTTAGGTCCTTATCAGGGTCGAGGTCAGGAAAAGATTTTTTAAATGTAGTCTTTCTTGAAACGTATATTGACTCGTTACCAACATTACCGTAGTAGCAAACTGCTTTTCCTGCAAAGAAACGGTCTAAAGCATCTTGATTTTTGTGTGCGTAATAATTGGGATGTAAAACACCATCTTCGTAAGCTTTTTTATAGCGTTTAACACCTTCTAAAGCTTCAGGCTGGTCTAAACCGAATACATACTTGCCATCCTTTAAGAAGAAGTTTCTGTAAGGGCTGATAGCACTAACCATAAATAAGTTCGGAGCCTCATCCTGTGAAACGCTTATACCAAAAATTTCATTATCACCATGAAAATCTGCATTCTGTATGGTTTTAACAGTTTCCATAAACTTGTCATACTCCATAATTGTAGGAATTTCTATGCCTAACTTGTTAGCCCAATCCATTCTAAACAAGAAACCATATCCGTCTATATTGACTGCAGCGGCGTCTCTTTCCTGCGAAAAGATTTTAAGATTTCTAGGCATAGCATAAATCTCACCACTATTTGTTTTATTTAAGGTGTCATAAATTCCCGAGTCCTTTATTGCACGATAAATGTTAGGGTACTTTTTCTCTAAATCCTTAGGAAGAGCACCTATCAAGTCTTGATTTGCATAGCCTAAATATTCATCGAAATCAAAAGCTGCCTGCATAACATCTGTAATGTTACCTGCTGCAACCATAAGTCTTGTCTTTTCGCCCATTGTTTCAGAGGGGAGTTCTGTAATTTCAAGCTCAACACCGAATTTGTCGCACCACTCCTTGTAAAGCGGATCTTCTTCTATACCTGTAAAGTTTGTTCCATGAGCACGAACTGTCATTGTGTATTTAGTCTTTTCTTCCGGTTTTGTTGTTGCAGCATTATCCCCACAAGCTGCGAGCATTGAAACTGCACATGCGATGCATGCCAAAATTGCGAAAACCTTTTTAACTGATTTTTTCATAACCTTACCTCCCAAAACTTTTAAATTTATTAATATTTTATTTCACTTTACTTTTTAAGTAAATTGAACACTTACTGCTTTACGGCACCCAACGTTAAACCTGACATAAAATATTTTTGCAAGAACGGGTATATGCACATAACCGGAAGCATCGTAGCAACTATCGTTGCCATCTTAACACCCATAGTGTAAGATTGCTGTACACTTGCAACGTTATTTGCACCCTGTTCCTTTAGGCTGTTGCTTCCTATAATTTCTCTTAACATGAGCTGAAGAGGCCATTTTTTTGAATCGTTAAGATAAATCATAGGAGTATACCATTCGTTCCACTTTCCAACCAGAGTGAAAAGAAACATCGTTGCAAGAATCGGAATTGAAAGCGGCATATAAATTTTTGCGTATATGTATATGTCATTTGCGCCATCAATTTTAGCTGATTCCTCTAACGAATCCGGAAGGGTGTAGAAAAAGCTTTTACAAACAATCATGTTATATGTACTCATCGCACCTAACAAAATCAAAGAGCCGAACGAATTTACAAGCCCGAGGCTTTTAATAAGCAAGTATGTAGGAACAAGTCCTCCGCCGAAATACATGGTAAAAACCATAAGGTTGTTTATTGCCGTACTAAGCAGAAACTTCTTTCTCGAAAGTGCATAAGCTGTTGATGTAATCAAAAATAAGGAAAGCGGAAGGTTAAATGCTACAATAATCAAGGTGTTTAAATAACCTCTTGCTACCCTGCCCTCTGTAAACACATGTCTGTATGAGGCAAAAGTAAAGTCCTTTACATACAATGAAAAAACACTATTTACATATTCTCCTTCTGTCATAAATGAAACCAGTATGCTGTTATATATGGGATAGAAAATTACAAGGCCCCAAGTAACAAGTATAAGCCACACAACAGCATCAAACATATTAATTTTTCTTTTTAAAGAGTCTACTTTTTTTATCATTTTGAACCTCCTGAAAATACGCCAACGCCTGAAATTCTATGCGATATTCTATCTACAATAAGTAAAACCGTAATGTTAACCACTGATGTGAACAGGCCAACCGCCGTACTGAATGAAAAATCAGGCGTGTTTTGGAAGGTGATTCTGTAAATGTAGATATCCAAAATATCACCGACCTCTTGAACAGCGGGGTTAATTAGGTTAAATATTTGGTCAAAGCCTGCTGCGAGAATGTGACCCGTCGTAAGCGTGAGCATCATAACTATCGTTGTTGATATACTCGGCAGAGTTATGTACCATATCTTCTTAATCCTCGTTATACCGTCAAGCTCCGCTGCTTCGTATATTTCAGGATTAATTCCTGCAATAGCTGCAAGGTAAATAAGACTCGACCAACCTGCATCTTTCCATATAGCCGAAATATATACAATCGGCAAAAACATTCTCTTGTTCCCCAAAAAGATTTGCTTTTCAAAACACATACTTTCCAAAAAGTTGTTAATCATACCATCATAATCTAAAACATTGAGTACGATACCGGACACGATAACCCACGACAAAAAGTGCGGCAAAGTGTATACTGTTTGAAGTACCTTCTTTGTTCTTTTGGCATTAAGCTCGCTAAACAATACTGCTATTATAATTGGAGCCGGAGTGACAAACAGAAGCCTTAAAAGACTTATCTTAATGGTGTTGAAAAGTGTCCTCCAAAAGTAACTGTTACTGAAAAGCAGCTCAAATTTTTCAAAGCCTACCCACTCACTTCCCAAAATTCCCAGCTTAGCACTGTACTCTTTAAAAGCAAGTGTTAAGCCATACATTGGTGTATATGCAAAAATAATATAATACACAATAGCAGGAAGCATAAGCAAATACAAATATTTGTTTCGGTTTAGCTCCTTTAGGTAATTGCGTTTCATTTTGCTTTGCGGCACCTTTACTTCCACATTTTGCACTATTTTTTTCATAGACAGATTCCATCCTCTTTTTAATATACATTTAATGTATTAATTGTATCATAAACTATGGTTAAAAAAAATGTAAATACTAGTACACTTTTTGGACAATATTACACAAACAAGCAAAAAAGAACTGACCATAACGCTCAAAAGCACACAGTCAGTTATTTAGTGTATATTTGTATTATATTTTGTTTAATTTTTTCATTTTAACGCTGATGATTGTTCCTACACCTACTTTGCTTTTTACAGACAGCCCGCATTCTTCATCATCAAAGTGAATTCTTAATCTTTTATGAACATTTAAAAGACCTATACTTCCCGATTTATCGGTTTTTAAGAATTCTTCACTATCTAAGCTTCTCTTGATATTCTTCAGTTTATCCTCATCTATTCCTTTTCCGTCATCCTTAAATTCAATTATCACATAATCCTCCTCAAAGTGTCCCGTTAATTCTACATTTCCACTTTCGGTACGGCTAAAGGCATGCTTTATTGTATTTTCAAGAATTGGTTGAAAAATCATCTTTATACATTTGCATTTTAAAACATCGTCAGGCACGTCATATGTAACACAAATCAGTGAACTTCGCCTTAAATTGATTACGTTAAAGTAGTTAAAGGCATAATCTATATCTTCTCCTATTGTCGTATATTCATCACCATCAGCATTATACCTAAAGGTATCTGCCATAATATTGGTTATTGCCACCAACTCTGGTATATCCTTTTGTTTGGCAATACTGTTTATTTGCTCCATCGAATTATATAGAAAATGCGGTGAAATTTGATTTTGCATGTGCGAAATCTGCGTTTGCTGTTGCAAAAGCTTTGCCTGATAGAGCTTTTCCTGCATATCAAGCTTTTCTGTGCTACTTTTATCAACTGCATCTAATATCCCGTTTATAGCAATCGCAATATTAGTTATCTCATTTGTCTTTTTAGCCTTGAATCTATAGCTATAATCACTGTTTGTTATGATTTTCGCACCCTTTTCAATGTCCAAAATATCACGCAAGATGTTGTTTATTAAGGTTAACATCAAAAAAATGAATAAAACCACCATAAAAATTGCTACTATAACAAACAAAGCATTAAGCGGTTGGCTGACATCTAAAACTTCGTACGATGGCATTGTAACATGAAGCCTGCACCGTATTTTTTCCACCTCTGCCATTTTTGTTATTATTCCCTTTTCTTTAACTTCCCTGTATTTTTCACCGACTTTAAGTCCGTAATTTGATACCAGCATAACATTGTTCTCATCTACGATTGCTGCCTTTGTTATGGTTTCATCACCATTAATGTTCTTGGTTAAAATACCGCTCGGCTCAAACAAAATCAGCACATAACAATCCTCTTTTTTTTCAACAAAAACATCTAAAGGAAAGATTTCGCTCAAATAAGCAAAGTACACCGTATTTTCCATTATGTAATTTCCCACAAATGTATTTTTTTCTTCTTTTACCTTCTTATCTTGAATAATTTTTTCGATAGTCTGATACAAATTTCCACCGGCTATTTCATCAAGCAATCTATAGTTTAATACCTCGTTGCCAGCTATAATCCCGATATAATCAATGTTTTTGGTATTAAGACCGTAAATTCCAAGTTTTTCAAACACAGCTTGAACATTTTCCGCCTTTTCCCCTTCTTTAGTGGGATAAACACGCTCCTGCACCGCTTTGTCTATCACCACATTAAAAGCAATTTCTTCAACAATTTCTACTTCATCGTTTATCCTCTTTGTTACATCTGATACAGTATTTTCAAATAAAGCTTCGGTTTGCTTATCTCCCCAAAGTTTAAAATTTATAAGGGTAAACATCTGAGCCAAAAACATAAATCCTAATACGAAAACAATTATTAAAAATGACAATTTCTTAATATTCATAACTCTATCCGTTCCCATTCATTTTATATTGCCTTGGTGTATATCCCGTAGCCGCTTTAAAAACCCTGTTGAAGTAATAATAATCGACGTAGCCGACCATTTCTGCAATCTCCGCTACGCTCAAGGATGAATTTTTAAGCATTCTTTTTGCGTGACTTATGCGAATTGTTTTTAAATATTCCAAAAAAGTTGTATTTAATTTTCTCTTAAAGTGTTTGCATATATATGATATACTTACATTAAATTTTTCGGCAATCTCTTCTAAAGAAACATTTTGATTATAAGAATTGTTCACATACTTGATTATCTTTTCAAACATATCATCATCATTTGAAACAGAAAAAGTTTTCTCAGAAAAAATTTCTTTTATGATTTTTAAAAATATCTTACACATATTCTCTAACGAGCTGTACTCAGCAACAATATCCTCCTCTGACAACACCGAAACAGTCTCATCATAAATCATACTTTTTGATAATAAATTTATTTTATAAACTAGGGAGTTGTGCAAAAAGATAACATGCTTGAAATTGAATTTTTGTTCTATGAAATATTTGGGAATCTCTGTGATAGTCTTATAAAACTCGTCAATTTCACCACCCATCTTTTCAAGGTATTCAAGCCATTTTTCCGAAAATGCCTCGGTTACATCTTTCTCTACGGGCACATTTTTATAAACATCATGTTTTGCATAGATAAACTTTCCAAAGGAAAGAAGGTATGCCTGCTTAAAACACTCATAAACCCCCTCTTCTCCAACGAACTCATCGCTTATCCCTATCGATACCTGTCTTGTTGCAGAAACACTTTTAAGACGCAATTCCTTGTACGCTGTGAACCTCTCACTTTTTACTATGAACAAATATTTCTTTTTGCCTATTTTATACTTAACGCAAAGAGCATTACCCAAACAAAGCCTTCCGATTTCTTCTAACATTCTTTCGTTCGTGTCCGTAATGATAAATCTGTATTTTAAGGAAAAATCAAAGTGATTATTTCTTAAACAAGTACAAAATCCCTTATTATCAGACAAAAGCAGACTTACGTCATTAAGCATATTGTCCTTATCTTCGACATTACTGTTAAGCCTCTCTATAATTTTTTCCATCGCCTCGTCAACATCATAATCCATAATTGGCTTAGAAAGGAAATAAATAGCGTCTAACTTAATTGCAGTTTTGGCATAGTTGAAATTATAATGACCGCTTATTATAACAAATAGTGCTTTACTGCCTGCCTTTTTGCACTCATCAATAATGTCAAGCCCCGAAACATCTCCCATTTCAATATCTATCATAACAATGTCGGGTTGATGTGCTTGTATCGTTTCGCACAAATTGGAGTTGTCATTAATCTTTATAACCTGGCTAACCTTGAGTCTTTTCCAGTCAAAAGCACTATATATGCTGTTAATTGCACTCAATTCGTCATCAATTATTAATGCCTTATACATAGAAGACCCTCCTTTTAACGAAATGACCTACCTTTTAAAACTTGCTCTTTTTGTCGGATGATATATAGTAAAATATGTAGCCGCACAACTACGTGGGCTGAGAGTCTTCTCTTGTTCAGTATATCACCGCAATATCGCTTTGTCAACAAAGCAAAATTAATAGCATCCCTCACCAATCTTTAAGTGTCAATGATAGGTGACACTTTCTCCAAAAAAATAATGTTTCAATTACATTATACCTAAATATTGTGCTAATACTTCGTTTGGGCTTTTGAAATTCAAACATATTTTAGGTATGTTATTTGATTTCTTGTTGTAAATAGCAAGCTGTTTCCTTCCATCTTCAAGGCTATACATCTTCATTTTCTTGTAAAATCTTTTTTCATCTGTTCTGTGTTGCCTCTCAACTTTACCATTATGTCTTGGCGTTGCAACCCTTATCCTATGATAAATTATATCCATTTCCTCTAGCGCTTGTTCAAATAAGCTTTTAAGCTCTGTTTTCATAGGTATATACGCATTTGTAAATTCCCTACCGTTATCAGTTTGTACTTCTCTTATCGCAAACGGAAACGCTATTATTAGCTTCATCAGAAAATCTTTCGAGCTATATGTGCTATGTTCATCATACATTTCCCTAAAAACTATTCTTGTACATTCATCAATAGCTGTGTACTGGTAATACTTTTGACCATTTGATATGCAATAACTTGGAACAAATTTTACGTCGATTTGCACTTTTTGACCTGGATATTCAGCTCTTTGATATAGTTTAGGTTTGTAGCCTTTTCTTTGCTTAGGTTCATCTAATCCTAACTTTTTTATTACCCTAACCATACTATTATAATGCCTCATATACCCTTTTTTGCGTATGGTATCCCAGAGCAATATCTTGTCATCTTTGTTTTTATGCCAATGCCTTATTATCAAAGCTTTCTCTTCTTGTGTATGAGCATTTGGATGGCTTTTTGGTCTATGGCTTTTATCACGCAGACTTTTCCAATGCCCATCATACTTGGATTTCCATTCATATATGGCGTTTCTGCTTACACGATGCCTTATGCTTGCTGCTGTTACCCCATTTTTCCCCGAGTATCGAAACACTTCCACCAAATAATTCTGGTCTGCGAAAACATATATGTCACATTCATATTCTTTCTCTATTGCTATTTGAGGCAAAGAAGTTAAAACCACCTCAACTGCTAAATCAATGCATGAGTTCAAACTTACTACATCGTTTTCAGCACATATGCTGCGCATCATATTCAAAGCTCTGCTGATATTCTCAATTGCTTCATCTGAAACAATCTGTATTTTATCCAAATTCATTTCTGCACTTTGCGGACTATTTATTAATGATGAATTCGCTTTTTTTGCTAAAGATGAAATAAGAAAAAAAACATTTTTGTGCACATGAAGCATTGAACGCATATTTTTATTTAATTTCGCAGAATTTTTTTTAATCTCTTTGTCCGTAAATACATAGATATATCGAAATGGCTTATATAACATTAAAAGGCAGCATACCACAAAAATCAGAAGAACTACAAGCATTGAAGTGAAAATATAGGCATCCCATCTGTTAACTTCCAAAGGCATTTTTAAATAACCAACATTCAAAAATATCAAATGACGAAAAGGGCTTGCAAAGAAAACCACCACAACAAAAATGTTGATAAATGTTATTAGAACTCCCATAATTACAGCTTGCCGTTTTTTTGCATAAATTTTTGTCTTTTTATAATATTTATAAAGAGCAATTAAAGGTAAAAAAAGTGTACTGATAAAAAAAGCTAAATTCAAATAAATTATTGTTCTGTATATATTATTTATAAACATTGCTACTTCCGGTGTTTTTGCAGTTTTTATCCATAAATATACACTAAATGCAACTTCATAATCTGTGGTTAAACAAAAAAATATTACAGGTGTTAAATAAACTATTTTGCATACACGTTTCATCTCAAACATAGTAATAAAAAAAAGAATTGATATTGTCATAAATAAAGAAAAACCAATATTATTCAAACGAGAAATGTCTGTAATTAATACCTTAACAGTGCTTAGCCAAAAATACAGCCTCTTTTCTACTCCAAAATTCATCGGATAATATGATAACTTGTTTGTATATAACGCAATAGACAACAAAAGAATTACTATAGACATTAAATAACCCGAAATTATCCATCGGTATTTGTTTTTGTGTTCATTAACTATAACAAACAAAGAAGCTATAATAAGTATCAAAATTGAAACTATCATAAATTACTTCCTTTCGTATAATTCCCTTTGCATCCAAAACCACAAATTCCTAAATTATCACTAAATATGAAATAAAAACCTGCATAAAGATTATGCAGATAAGTTTTCAAAATCCGTTATTTAATTTGTAATGATATACATTACTACTATTTTATTATAGCTGTAAATTCAATAAAATGCAACATTTTGTGTAAATAAAAATTATGGCTATTAAGTTATACTAATATCCAATGTTTTAATTGGATATTAGTATAATATAAAATTCGCAAAGGATTACCAATAAAGCTGCCAATCTTTAATCAAACGCACAAGAGCCTCAAAATAAAAATAGTCCCCCCATATATTGCATTCATCCACACCATTATTAAATGGTTTGCCGTATACAGCGTGCAGTAAAACACCATTCGAAAGACAATCATTTACAGAAGTATAATTTTCTGACAGTGATTTAACAATAGCAAAAACAGCATTTTCATATGTTTTACGAACTTCATCTGTTAGTGGTAAAACCTTTGTCATTTCAAGAAGCCCACAAGCCGCAATTGCTGCGGCTGAGCTATCTCGTTCTTCAGAACCCTCTGTGAAAATCAGGTCCCAATAACAGACGTTATCCGAAGGCAGTCTATTCAAAAAGTAATTTGAAAGTTTTTTAGTTAATTCAATCATTTCGCTATCATTTGTATATAAATATGTGAGCGGAAAACCATAAATACCCCACGCCTGCCCCCGAGACCAGCAAGAAGTATCCGAAAAGCCCTGATGCGTCTTTCCGCATTTAGGTTTCCCTGTATCTACATCAAAATAAAACGTATGATAAGTAGATGAATCCTCTCGAACAATATGTTCTGCGGCTTTTTCCGCATGGTTTTTCGCTATTTGAGCATACTTACCGTCCCCCGTTATTTCACTTGCCCAGTAAAGCAAAGGTAGGTTCATTAAGCAATCAATAATTATACGCCCACGCTGATTTGGATCATTCAGATTGCCCCACGCCTGAATAATACCTGCTTTTTCAAAATAGCGCGTAATCAAAACATCAGCCGCCTTCAATGCAGTTTCCTTTGCCTCCTCATTACCGGTTAGCTTGTATCCAGCAACACAAGACAAGGTATAGATAAAGCCTAAATCATGAGTATCTGTGTCAATTTTATTATCTATACGATATTTGAATGTTTTCAGCTGCTCTGTTGCGGCTTCTTTATATTTTTCTTTACCAGTCACCTCAAAAGCAAGCCAAAGCATTCCAGTCCAAAAGCTTGTCGTCCAGCCTACATTCTTATCGGAAAACTCATAAACATTGTTTTTGCTTGCCGCAGCAGGAAATTTCATATTTCCATGTGCCTCCAAATTTTCGTCTATTTTTTTCAAAATAAAATCGATTGCAACAAGGCATTTATCCTTGCTGAATTCAACTGACTTTAAATAATGCGAATTATTTGAAATACCCTCATCCTTAACAATTTTCATTTAAATACCCCTTTTCTATATAATCTTAAGTATATATTTTATGCTATAATACCAATTTTGAACATATCAAAAAGTAATCATATAATGTTCAAAAGTTTTATTTTGCATTTTAGCTTTTTGTGTGTTAAAATACAAATTGAGGTGAATTCTCATGCAATCTTTAGACATTTTTAATGAACTTTCAGAGCATATTTTTATAAAAATTAATTCCTGTCAAAAATGCAGTCATGAAGAATTCTGGGGAGAAACCAGAATACATAAAGATTATGATATTTGGTATGTAGAAAGCGGTACAGTCTTCATTCGTGAAAATAATATAGTTCATGCGGCTTACGAAGGAGATTTTGTGCTGTTTTATCCAAATATCCCTTATGAAACTTACACAGATAACAATACATGTCAACTGATTTATTTACATTTCGATTTTGCCATAGGGCATAATTGGCGAATTTTGAACGATTTTAATTTTTCCGGAATAATTAACAGCAAAAATTTCACAGAAGAAAAAGCACTGTTCCTAAAAGGATATAATGAATATGAAAATAAATTACCAATGTCCTCGCTTTTTCTAAAAGGGAGCTTAACTGCTGTGTTATCCTGTTTTATTAAAGAGTCTCCAATAAACAGCGTCATATTTGTAGGTAATATAAAAAACAACAACAGTGATAATATACTACTGTTAAAACCTGTTTTAGATTATATATCAGCAAATTTAGATAAAAAGCTTACAATTGCCGAGCTTGCAAACAAAATAAATTTTTCGGAAAAATATTTTATTCATTTTTTTAAAAACACACTTGGTATATCACCTATGCAGTATGTCAATCAGTTAAAAATGAATCAAGCAAGAAAATATATTTATAATGGTAACTATACAATAAAACAACTTTCAGACATACTTGGCTATACTGATCAATACAGCTTTTCAAAGGCTTTCAAAAAACATTTTAAGGTTTCACCCTCGCAGTTCAAATAAGGCTTGACGAATTACCATGTCATACAGCAGTCGATAAAGTTTTCCTGCTGAACAAATTCCATTTTTAGAATTATTAATTTCAAAACAATCAGAAAAATGGTGCTTGTTCAGTGGGCATTACTACAAGGCGAAAGCAGACAGCAATATACAATGTTTCCAAATGTTATGGATGATTACATTGATGAAAACAATCCTGCACGAGTTATTGATGCCTTTGTAGATAGTTTAGATATAAAAGAGCTTGGTTTTGATAAGTCTGAATTATCTGATACAGGCAGCCCGCAAGATATGCTAAAGCTTTACATATACGGATATTTCAATCGAATTTGTTCGAGTCGCAGACTCCAAACTGAAACCAAAAGAAACATTGAAGTTATTTGGTTGTTAAAAAACTTATCACCTGACCACAAAACCATTTCAAGATTCCGTAATGATAATAATTTGCCTATATAAAATGTTTTCCGTAGTTTTGTTAAGCTTTGTGATAAAATTGGTCTTTATGGAAAAGAACTTATCTCAATAGATGGCAGCAAATTTACAGCTGTCAATTCCAAAGACAACAATTTTAAGTATAACTAGCGCATACACCGATTGTAGTGGTCTTTCCTGCCATTCTCGAATTAGTGGTAGTATTTTGTCTGTGATTTTTGATACTCTTGTGTCGTCAACGTCTATACCGTACATTTCACGCATAGCCTTCTCAATATCTCGTGTGGACGTGCCTTGTGAGTACATAAAGATAATCTTATCCTCTATGCTAGAAATATCCGTCTGATGCTTTTTAACGAGCTGTGGCTCGTATTCACCCTTGCGATCTCGTGGGGTTTTGATATCAATTTCGCCTTGCGATGTTTGGACCGTTTTGCCGCTGTGACCATTTCTGTAATTGTCGGTTTCACGGTTTTTGTAGTCGTATTTACTGTAACCTAGTTCCTCGTCAAGCTCGCTGTCAAGGCATTGCTGGATTGTTTCCGCAGTAATCATTTTCACAAACTCATGAACATCCTTCAAATCTTTAATACCAAACTCCTCGATTGCTTTTTTTAATGCACTTTTCTCTTGTTTTGACATAATTAAAACCTCCAAAATCAGTTATTTTTATTTTACCTGATTTTGAAGGTTTACACAATATTTTCTGCACTTTCAAACGGACAAAGTATTACCAAAACCCTCAAGTCATAAAAATGGCAGAAGTATTTATCTAAAGTACCGTAATATTGTTGTTTGTCCAATGGGCGAGATATTAATACCGGCACGATACCGAAACGATAGACGAAGTACACAATTTTATAATAGCAAGGCTTGTAAAAACTGTGTTTGTAAGTGTATGGGGTCAAATGTTAAAACACACGAAGTTTCTATGCCTATAAAACAGTTTAGCAAAGAGTATAACATAGACGGTCTTAAGTTTAAGCAAATAACCTATATTCCCGATAAACAACTTCTTAAAAAACGAAAGTGCATATCAGAGCACCCATTTGGAGTTGTCAAAAGATGTCTTGATGCGGATTATCTTTTAACAAAAGGCTTCGAAAATGTTAGGTGCGAAATGTCGTTGGCTTATTTGGTATTCAACCTTAAGCGAGCGATTAATTTACTTGGCACAAAAAATTTAATAAACCAAATAACAATGGTGTAATGAGATAATTCACCATATTTTATTAAATTTTCTTAAAAGCCATTATTTTTTTCAATTCCCCTTTAGGGGCTAGGGGTGGGCGTGCAACAGACAGTGACTTTTGACACAGTCTGGGGCTTAGCCCCATATTCAAGCTGTTTGTGGGTACAAACAGGAAGCTTGCCGTCACAAATGCCGTGGGCTAAGCCCCTGACAAATTCCCCGACCGCCTGCATTTTCAGATAAAAACAATAAAAACGCAGAAGAAAAGAATAAAAACACCACCAGTGAAAGCACTGACGGCAAGCGATATCAAGTGATATTTTATATAGTTAATAGCGATGGTGCAGATAATTTAAAGTATATCCTTTATGGGTTTTCAGTTAATTTCTCAACGACTGGGGAAAATTAACTATCTCCAATAACCACCATAATCATGTAACGATAAAATTTTATCGTTATAGTTATCGTATTGGGTGTAATTGCAATTTGTTCGGCTATAGATTCGGCTGAATTACTCCGCTTATTAAGCTTTGTAATGTAAATATAGGATTAGGTCACGACAACCTTGTTCCAAATTGGTACAAGGTTGTTAAGCAGACTGACCTCTGTGAGATAGAAACTACCGATGTCAGCACCTTTACTTAGCATAATAATTCCAGATAATAGGTCTTAAAAGTTTCAGTCAATATGCTTTTAAATTAGGGACAAATTATCATTATAATTTTCATCAACTTTATTCCAAATTGGAACAAAGTTATTCTTTATAATTTAGATTAAAATATTCAACTTCTTTAGAAGGTTAACCCAATCCTTATAAGTCACGGAATAAATAAATTCCATCTTTTGATATTCGGCTATAATAATAATTCCTATACATTCGTCAATAAATTCAAAGTCGTCTGATTCGAAACGTTTTTTCAAATCTTTAAATGCTTTGTCTGTTGACTTCTTAAACAGCATATATTCTGTTGTTTCATGATATCGTTTATAGACTTCAGGAATTTTATAGCGTTGGTAATCAGCAAAATCAATGGGTGCCTTAAGCATTATATTCATCTCCTTTGAACTTTTCCGGTAAAAACATAAAATCGATTGCCTTTAATAAATCAAATTAATTCAAGTTATACTAATTATACATCATGCCAATGTGTTTGTCAAACATCTTTTAATGTTTATTAAACTATTTATATAGCTGTCAAAACATAGTACAATTATACACGAGGTGATTTTCGTGAAATTATTATATTCGGATAAGTATATCAAATTAGGACTTAACATTGCATATTACCGAAAGCTCAAGGGGTATACTCAGGAACAACTCTCAGAAAAATTAGCAATTGACCGTACCCATATTGGCAGAATAGAAACTGCAAATGTCGGTGCTTCACTTGACGTTATATTTGCTGTTGCCGAAGCCTTAGAGGTTCCTGTCAACAAGCTTTTTGAATTCAGAGATTAAGATTAAAAAAAGCAAGCAACTTTGTTCCAATTTGGAATAAAGTTGCTGTAAACCTCATGTTAACTCCTGATACATCAGCCATTCCCTGGCCATCATTCGTGTCATGCTGTCTTGAATTTCAGATTTTTCATAAATCCTGTTTTCATTTTTTATCTGATCTTTTTCATATCTTTCCAAAACTTCAAACAGCCTGCCTTCGTCCAGCAAATGCAAAATATATTCCGGCTGATTATCCTTCATATACTCGAATTTAACTTTCGCATACGGCGGCAAATTATGCGGTGGTATGTAATCAATTGGATTGTAAAATTCATTGTTATCAAGCTCATAAACAAAGCCATTTTCCTCAAACAAATATTTATCCATGCAGTTCAACTCCCATTAAAAATTAATTTTTGGTCACTTTATTCCAAATTGGAACAAAGTTCAGTTGATAATACTCAGCTCTTTTAGCAAACTAACACAATCCCTATACGCCTCGGAATATGTAAATTCCATCTTTTGATACTCCGCATCCACGAAAATCCCTATACATTGATCGATAAACTCAAAGTCATCTGCATTAAATCTGTTTTGCAACTCATCATATGCTTGGGCTTTTTTCTTTTTCAAAAGCTCATATTCTTCTGTTTCACGAAACTGTTTTGTAGCATCGTGCATTTTACTGCGTTGGTAATCCTTAAATTCCAAAGACGTATTCTGCATTGCAATCAACTCCCCTCATGATTGTTTACATAATACCTCTTGTTTTTGCGATTGTCCAGCCGCAAAGCGCACAAAAAATCAAGACTGCTCCAGTAAGAATCGCACAAAATTCTATCCGAAATCTAAAAACAACTTTATTCCAATTTGGAACAAAGTTGTTAACTCTATTTGTGTTTTTGGATTTGGCTAAATTACAAAAAACTAATCACTGCACAAATTGCAGGATATCCATCACCCTTGCTGCAATTAATTCTTGCACTGCTTTGCGATAGTAATTGATATAATAATTTTCACCACGAGTATTTCTCTCTTCTGCAAAGATACCACTCACAGTTCCTTTAGCTGTAGGCTTACGAACATTCTTACCGTTTTCACCTGTTACAACTTCCATATAACCCTCCGAAACCAACCAATCATTGATTTTTGCCCCTGTAAGCTTTTTATAACCGCTTTGAAGCAAATGGCAGTTCAGCCTGTCGGCTATTACGCTAATTGTAGCAGGCTCGTCCGATATCTCAATAGCTTTTGGATTAAGCTCTATTTTTGCTTCTTGAATTTGTGGAGCTTCCATACCGTTATTACCCTGCACAAACTCTGTAATTGCTCTCAAAAACTGTTCCCCATAGCGTTCTAATTTCACCTGTCCTACACCGGATACCTCTAACAATTCTTCATTGTTTACGGGCAATTTCATACACATATCAGTTAATGTACTGTCGGCAAAGATAACAAATGCAGGTACTTTTTGCTCGGTGGCAATTGCAAGTCTTAATTCCTTTAGCTTGCCAAATAAAATGTTGTTTAGCGGCTTCAAAGCAGCATTTTTCTTTGAAGGCTTAGCTTCTTTTTCTGCTTCTTTTGCAAGCTTCATTTCAACTTTTATATTATTTTTTATCACATCGTTTGCTTTAGTGCCAAGTTTCAAAATTGGATACTCTTCATTGGTTATGTATAAAAACTCGTCTATTACAAGATGGTTTATAATGTCTCTAAGTCGTTTCTCCGAAAGCTCAATGATATTATATGTTGATAAGTTATCAAGCCCTAATCGAAGAACTTTCTCGTTTTTGCTCCCACGCAAAACATCTATAATCATCTTCACACCATAGCGTTCCTTCGCCCTGTAAACGCAAGACAGTATTTTTTGAGCGTCAATTGTAATATCAATAGTTTCAAAATTACTGTTGCAGTTACTGCAATTACCGCAAAAATTCTCTGACCTCTCACCAAAATATTTTAATATATAGCAACGCAAGCAGTCGCTGGTGTGGCAGTAAAAGGTCATTTCTTTCAGACGCTGTCGGTCACGCTCTTTAAGCATATTTTCAGTTTCCATATCAGCATATTCTACATCTCTGCTGTTTTCAATCAAATACATATTGGTTCTGACATCTTGCCCGCTATATAATAAGACACAGTCAGCATTTTCACCGTCACGCCCTGCGCGTCCTGCCTCCTGATAATAGCTCTCTATATCCTTCGGCATATTATAATGCACCACAAATGACACGTTGGATTTATCAATCCCCATGCCAAAGGCATTTGTTGCAACCATAATTTGCACCCTATCGTAGAGAAAATCATCTTGATTATTATGCCGCTCCATGTCGGAAAGTCCTGCATGATAACGTGATGTATTATAGCCGGCTCCGTTTAGTCTTTCACAAACTTCCTCTACTGTATTTCTTGTAGAGCAATATACAATTCCCGATCTATCTATTTTATCGGACAAAAATTCCATAAGCGCAGCGAACTTATCCTTTGGTTTTTGCACCTCAAAGTATAGATTTTTTCTGTCAAAGCCTGTAACCAAAACGGTGGGGTTTCGCATTTGCAATAAGGTTTCAATATCATTACGCACCTTTGGAGTTGCTGTCGCCGTAAACGCTGACACTACCGGGCGTTTAGGGAGTTGGCTTATAAAATGAGCGATTCCGACGTAACTTGGACGGAAATCCTGCCCCCATTGTGATATACAGTGCGCCTCGTCCACCGTTATCATTGAAATATTAGCAGAAAGTGCAAAATCCAAAAACTCAATCGTTCCAAGACGCTCGGGGGCAATATATATCAGCTTATATGTACCATCTCGTGCATTGCCAAGAGCCATATGAACCTGTTTTTCAGTCAGTGAGCTGTTTATAAATGCCGCTTTAATCCCTGCTTGAGTCAGCGCGTTAACTTGATCCTTCATCAGCGAAATCAATGGAGATATAACGAGTGTGATCCCATCAAAAAGCATTGCCGGAACTTGAAAGCAGATGGACTTACCCGCTCCTGTCGGCATAACACCCACAACATCACAACCTGATAATATACTGTCAATCAGATGTTCCTGCCCCTCCCGAAAGTAGTCATATCCAAAATATTGTTTTAATACTGATTTTTTATTAGCCAACAAGAATCCCCCCTTAAGTTACCGTTTTAAATAATTTTTCAATCGCTATATTAAGCTAAAGTATTACTTGAGAATATATTTTTTTCTTCTGCGTTATTATTTATATATTTTCAATCTCACTATATTCAGTTATATTAGGTGTTAATTTTTAAAACTCCAGAGTGTTAAATTTTAAATGTCCGGATATTTAATTTTTAACACTCCACACGTGTTTGTCAAGCCATATTTTCAGTCTTTCCAAATTGTTGTCATAATCACTACTTCCGGGGATACATTTATCCCTTAGCTCTCTTGCCTCAATAGCCCATTCTTTAAATTCTTCCTCTGTTAGTGGATTAGTTTGGTATTTCATCCTCGAAAACATTGTCTTATACGCTCGGTTATATACTTTTGCGGCTTCATGATTAAATGCTTGTGCCTGATAGTTTTTAACACTGCCAAGGTCACGGCAGGTTTTGGTTGAACCTTCTATCTTTCGTGTGCAGTAGTCCATTCTTGCGGTTTCGGGTACAAAATACTTTCCGCAGTATTTACATTTTCTGAATTTCACATCATTTTTCAGAAAGTATGACGTGAAAAAATATATAATATCAAAAAAATCATGTGGTGTTACCACATCAACAAACACCATTTTACCCTCTGCTTTAACTGCTTTTAAAGTCATTGAGTATATTTTCGGTTCAAACACAGTTGTTCCTTTTTGTTTATCCAGAAAATTGATGTATTTTTCAGGTGCTGAAAGTTTGCTGTCATCATCCATATCAAAGCAGGTTTCAAGCAGTTCAAGGCACATGTCTTGCAATTCACGAATGTCCTCCGAAATATGTGACAGGTATTTTACATTGTCAATTTTCTTTGTTCTGTCATACGCGATTATAGTTTCACGGATATAGTCCGATATTGCGTGGAAATATATGTGATGTTTTTCCGCAAGGTCTGCATAACTCCTAAGTTTTCTAATATTTTCTTCAACTTCTTTACCGGACCGTATAGCACGCAAAATCTCCTGTGTTTGTATCATCATGTCATACACTTCGTTGAAATCACCATAGATATAATCTATAAGGCTTTCCCCACGAAGCATAGTTGAAACCTTATCGTTTATATAAAAATACTCCCTTTTACCGCGGATATATATTTCCACATAGTTCACCCCTTGCACATATAATACCACAGGTAAATCCGTATGTCAAGATTTTGTAATATGTTTTTGATAATAAATCTATTGACATTTGTTTCTGCCAGTGATATAATCGCATTAAAGATTTATTGTTTTAGTTATTTTATTAAATCTATTTCGGAGGTGTTTCTCATGAAAGATAAAACATTAAAAATAAGAGTGTCAACAAAGGACTTAGCAGAAATAAAGCGTCGTGCCGAATTAGCAACATGTAATGTTTCTGCATATGTCACAACCGTATCATTGGGATATACTTTAGTTGTGGTCGATGAGACAAGGGAATTCCTGCACGAGCTTCGAAAAATAGGCGGCAACCTAAACCAACTTACAATTTTGGCCCATCACGGCAGGATAACCTGTGTAAGCTTGGATGCTACTAAAGATGCTCTAAACCATGTATATTCAGGCTTTTTCAGTATCAATAAAAAAATTAGGGAGAAATATCATGTTTAATATTTTTAGCAAATATAAAAAGGGATTTATAAATATATTCGGCGGTTATAAAGATATTGTAACCGTTAATGAACTGTGTGAAATGCTGAATATCGGCAAGAACACAGCATATGAGCTTTTGCAGAGCGGAGCAATTAAATCTATCAAAATAGGGAAGGTATATAAAATTCCCAAAAAGTTTGTAGTGGAATACATACAATGTTTTGAAAATAGGCCTTAACATTTTCAGCCTGCTGTGGTATAATCAATTTATCAACAGTAGGCTAATCTCTGTCAAATTAGGAGGATGATTAAAAATGACAGGCAGCTTACAAATTAAAAATGATATTTTCTATGTTGTTTTAAATTTAAAGGACGAAAACGGCAAGAGAAAACAAAAATGGGTTAACACAAATCTAAGTGTTAAGGGCAACAAGAAAAATGCTGAACGGTTTATGCGTGACACTATTTCAGAGTATGAAAATCAGCATATAATGGGGGATAATAGAACTCTGTTTACAGACTATATAAAATCATGGCTTGAATCCCACAAAAATCAGGTGGACATTATAACCTGGCAGGGCTACAACACAACCGTAGAAAAGCATATTATTCCATATTTCAAAAAGCTTAAGCTCGATTTGAAGGACGTTGCTCCAAAGCATATTCAAAAGTATTATGACGATAAATTCACCAACGGCAGACGGGACGGCAAGGGCGGTTTATCTGCAAGGTCTGTTAAATTGCACGGCATTGTCATTAATATGGTGCTAAAGGATGCAGCGGAAAAGAACATCATCCCATATAATCCAGCCTCACGTGCAAAGATTCCTACGCAGGAAAAGATATTCAAAGGTCATTTCTACAGCGTAGAACAGGCAAATAAGCTGTTGGAAGTGTGTAACGGTGAACTGGTACAGCCGATATATTACCTCACTTTAAATTATGGCTTAAGGCGTAGTGAAGTTATGGGGTTAAAATGGGATGCGATAGATTTTGACAATAATATGCTGAGCATCAAGCATACGGTGGTGCAAAACGATACCATTGTCAGAAAGGATAAGACGAAAAACCATTCCAGCAAGCGTTCTTATCCGCTTATGGACGATATTAAAGAAATACTGTTAGGGCTTAAATCCGAACAGGATAAAAACAGAGCACTTTTCGGTAGCGAATATATCGAGAGCGATTATGTGTTTACAAAGTCTGACGGAACTCTAATCCGCCCTGACTATGTCAGCCAAAAGCTTAGGAAAATCCTTAAACAGCATAATCTGCCGTACATACGATTTCATGATATTCGGCACACTTGTGCGAGTATACTGCTTTCCAAGGGTTGGACACTTAAGGATATACAGGAATGGCTGGGGCATAGCGATATTACCATAACCGCTAATATTTACACTCATATCGATATAACTAGGAAACAGGAACTTGCAAAAAATATGTCTAACACATTCACGTTAGAAAAACCGCAAGAAAATCGTTGCTCGGAAAAGTGTTAGAAAAGGCGTTAGAAAGTCAAAATTCGAGGGGCTGGGCTAAAAAACAAAAAGTCCCTCAAACCGCGTGGTTGAGGGATTTGTGACTGGTGACCCATCCGCGATTCGAACGCGGGACACCTTGATTAAAAGAAGAGATTTATGCATTTACTGTGAGTTCTTTGCGGTTATTTTGTTTTACTGGCTTAACAAGGCGATTTTACTATGATTAAATGGGGGTTACTGTTGATTACTGCGTTTTCAATATTAATCAGCACATTTTTGGCACAATAAATCCAAAAATCATTAATTCACATCAGCTTATTTGGTTTTTGCACTGTTGATAATAAATTATTCTATTATACCAGACTAACTGGCACGATAAGTTCCTTATCATTAAATGCAGACAATTCATTCGACATGCAAATAATTGCACCTGTGCTGCGAACCAACGAGGATTTATCAAGCAGTTTAAAAACACCAGTTAATTGAGAAGCAGGTTTTGCCGATTTTTTAATTTCGATTGGGAACAGCTTGCCGTCTTCTTCAATAACTATATCAATTTCCCTTGCATCTTTGTCACGATAGTAATAGATAAACGGCTGCCTTGCACTGTTATAATATGATTTCATTATTTCACTAACAACATAGTTTTCAAAAATAGCTCCGTTCATTGCTCCAGCTTCCAATGTTTCGGGGGAAGACCATTTAGCAAGGTAAGATGCTAATCCTGTATCGTAAAAATATAGTTTAGGAGTTTTTATAGTTCTCTTCAAAGTATTATTGGAAAAAGGATATAAATAAAATATCAGTCCTAATGTTTCTAAAATTCCAAGCCATTTTTTCGCAGTAATCTGATTTATTTCAGCATCTTTTGCTATTTCAGCAATATTCAATAACTGTGATGTCCTCACAGCCACGGAAATAATAAATTTATGGAAGGAAAGGCTGTCTATACTACCTGAAATTTCTTTAATATCCCTATCAATATATGTGCTGATGTAACTGCTGTAAAAAACATTTCTGTCGGAATATATTCCACTTACCAAAGCCGGCATAGAGCCTTTGTAAATTCGTCCAAAAACTTCAAGCACAGAAACAGGCTTAATGTTTTTTTGTTTTTCTGCAAGCAAGTCGATATTTAGGCTAAACGGCTTACTTCCTCCTTGCCCATATATTTCATTTTGCGACAATGACGATAAATTCAACACAGCAACACGTCCTGCCAGGCTTTCTTGCACACCGCCCATAAGCTTAAATATTTGCGACCCTGTAAGCCAAAATTCCCCTGCCTTATGATTTTTGTCAATCGCTATTTTTATATAGGTAAATAATTCGGGAGCATATTGAACCTCGTCAATTAAAACAGGTGTCTTATATAACTGAAAGAACATAGCGGGATCTGTTTTCGCTAAACTTCTTGCTGTTAAATCGTCAAGGCTCACATATGTTCTGCCAGTTCCTTGCATAAGTTTTTTAAGCATAGTGGTTTTTCCAACTTGTCTCGGTCCAGTTATCAGAATTGCCGGATATTCATTTATTAGCTTTTGAACAACATTCTCCATATCTCTTTTTATATACATAACCATCACCACCTCGGCTAATATTTATAACACCTATATTATAGCCGAGGTGTGAGGTTTTGTCAAGTCGCATTATTTATGCTATATCATTTTCAAAATAGGATTTTGTAGAGAGTTTCGCTTTAAGACTGAGCCTGCTTGCGTTGAACTGGTATGACTTTTGTCTTACACTCTCTCGATAATCCCCTTGCTAATCCCTGTTAATCTGCTGATTTGCCGTATTGACAGACCCATTGCTTTCAGCTTTCTTATATACCTATCTCGTTGTTTTATTTCTAATGCTTGAAATTCCGTACCATTTCTACATTTTGAAACCTTTTGTATGACTTTTCTTGCGTCTGCATCGCTAAGCCTAAAATCCTTCTCATCATAGTCCAGACATTTATCATCATTTTTTTCCTTGCTAAACGCAATAAAATATTCTTTGCTTATAATTGAGAATGCAAAATCCAAATCAACCAACTCATTGTTTCCGCTGATATAATCATTATAACTGCTAAATGCATATTCATCAACATTTTTTACTATTCCAGCTTTTATGGGGTTTTGATGTATGTATCGTAAAACAGTTAAAAAATAACTATCGTCTTCTACAGGCTCACTTTTAAACCTATCTTGAAATAGATGCCCTCTCCGATAATATTTCCAGTTATACCAATACACATAGCTTCCAGCAATACGTTTAAATATCAAATCTAATTCTTCTTTTTCAACCTTAATTAACAAATGCAAATGATTAGACATAAGGCAATAAGCGAATATTTTATATCCGCTTACTGCCTTATACGTTTTTAATGTTTCAATGAATTTCTTGTTATCTTCTTCGTCTTCAAAAATGACTTGCTGATTAATACCCCTTAGCATAATATGATATATTCCGCTTGTGCTTTTTTGCCTTGCTTGTCTTGGCATTTGTATCACCTCAACAATAGCATATCATATTTGATTTTAGTTGTCAAGACAATAGAACCGTCCCCTTGTCTCCTAGGCATTAAAGTCAAATGTATTTCATGAACAAAAAATCAAAGCATCAAATTTCCCATCAGTTCAACTGCTTTTTCAGAAATTATATAGCCTGCTTCCGGTTCCAAAAAGCTTGTACTTCCCAGCTTTGATTCGTACACATCAGGCAAAAACAATTCTCTTGTAGGTATATATCCATATGCACCGTTACACAGCGTTGCTATAAAAACATTTTCAGATTTGGAATTTTTCTTTATATACTCCCCAAACTGAACAAAGACTTCCCCCGGCAATGCATATAACAGACAGTTACCGATAACCGCTGCCTGAACACATACATCACAATAAGTATTCTTATCCGTATTATATTTCAGCAAATCATATGAGAAAGCAAGTTTTAATTGGTCGGGGTCGGAATCTGATGCAATTTTCAAATCAGAATTTTCTTTGACATTTTTTATTGTCTCTTCTGCATCCAAAATCTGTTTATCCGAAAGCATTCTTTTTTTAATTTTAACATATTTCTTTTTTATTGATAAATTATCACCGCAAATCGGTTTTGAAAATTTAATGGTATTAACGACTTCATTTGCAAGTATCTTTCCCATTTCAACATAATGGTCAGGAGAATCAGACTTAGCTTTCACATTAAAATGATTAATGTTACCGCAGGTTCCCGCTACAAAAAGCGATACAAAATCATTTCCGTAAACCTTTTTCAGCTCTTTTGAAAGAATTGATGAAAAATCACCACTGTATTCAGTCCCATCAACACAATCCTGATGGCAGGCAAAATTTATAACAGCACCCATAGGCTTGCCGTTTAAGTCTTGAATAAATAAAATCGGGAGTTCACTGTCTATTCCAGCATACGGTTCCAAAATATCTTTACTCATACGTTCGGGGTTCGTTTTTATAGTACCGTCCTTCATTTTATAAATGCGGTTATATGAGATTGAATCAACTAAACCCTTACCGAATTTTACAGTTGCAGGCTGCAACCGTTTAAGTGCCAAAACAGCACAGTCAGCCGATAATCGGCACAGCATATCGACATATTTTCTGTCTTCTTTGATATTTTTGCCCCAATTATCTATAGGACCGCCTGTATGTGTATGAGTTGCAGTTATTATAACATTATTTGAAATTATTCCGGTTAGTTTTTTAATTCTTTTTATTATATTTCTATTCATCTCATCTGAAATAAAGCAGGAATCTATTGCTATTATGAGGATAACTTCTTTATCGCTTTTTACAGCAATTGATTTCACATAAAGATTATCCTTAACATCTGTTGCGATTCGCGCATTAAAGTATCCGGGTATAATACATCCCAAGGGAGGGGTGATATCTTTTTCGTAAAAAGCACAATACATAATTTTAGTTCTCCTTTTCCGCAATTAATAAATTTGCATCAATTACGGCAATCAATTCGGCATTATCCGCAAGCATCATTCCGGGAATTGTACGTCTGTCTGCAATTCCTCCGCATCCTATTACTCCCCATTTTATCTTCATGGTATCCTCCTGTTTTAAATAGTTTTTAACAACTTTCTTAAATCCGTCAATACATCTGTTTATATGAATTTCTTCCCTTTTTAATTTGGAATTAGTATTAGTCCAACAGTAATATATTCTATTTTTCAAATAACAGGCTTATTTGTAATGCTATTAAATGAAATTTCCGACTCCTATGTATCGAAAATGATTTTTGCCATTGCGTGGTGATTATTCCCCAATATTAGGTTTTTGCAGGTCACAGGAATTAATATATTGTTTTGCCATATCAAAATACTGTGCCGGATTGTCCGCCTCCTCAAAGTCAAACTGGTCGAGATCCCGTTGCCATTCGTGGGTCATGATCCTTTCACACATGATGTGCCTGTTTTGCATATAATTTTTAAGCTCTTCAACCGACAAAGCGGCCTTCGGATTGAAATTCCCGGAGTGCATATAGCCGAGAATCGCCTCAAACATCGCGCATACCTCTGGCGTGTTTTGTCCAAGACCCATAAAGTTAAGCCCACTTACAAGCAGCCTCCCTTTTCCTACCCCAAGCTCGAATATATAGCCAGATTTGCGTAGCGTACGGTCGTACATAAGCTCCGGCAATCCGAAAAAGTAGGACTTAACGTCGAAACGATCGCGCGTGCATTTGTCAATTCCTTCAAAAGCAGGCTCAATCCCGACAGGAAAATCATCCAAAATAATCTTATCGCTGTCCTCAATGAGATTATAGAACTGTAAATCGGATATACCGTCGTTCGGGAAACTCTCAAATAACTGCGCGTTGTTGATTATTCCACCATAGTTTGTGCCTCGGTCCCAGATAACTCCCTTAAAACGCTCCCATGTCGCGGGAAGGCTGTATTCCCCGACGACAGCTGAGCGGTCGACCAAGTGCCGCGTAGCCTGCTCGCGGTATAGCAGTAGAACATCGCCGCCGTTTTTAAGCTGCTCGAAAATCTTTTCATCACAAATATCCGTAATGTAAAGCTTTTCACCGAAGCGTGGACAGCTTATCGCTTGCGTGTAGCGGGAATATATGTTATAGCTTTTCATATTTATTGACGCGCCCTCGAACGAAACATCTTGTGGCTTATTGGCATAGCTCCAGATTGACCAGTTGTTTGAGCAAATTGTTCCATCCGGATTGGAAAGCGTCAGAGCAAGCTCATATTTCACAGCCCTTTCAAGCGGAGGAAGCGTAATTTTGAGCTTGCACAGGTTGATAAGCCCACCTCCATCAATATTGAAGTCATCCATGCTCCCGCTTATGACGGTGGCACCTTTACCGGTATCTATAAGCCGATATTCAAATTCGCACTTGCCGTAGCGGCTTTGCGTATAGCTTGAAACAGAAACGGGAATGTCAAACGTATCCCCCTCAAAAAAGGAGCGCACCGGCAGGTCGGCAAGTATGACCGTATCCCCGTTAAATTTCAAAAACTCGTCCTTGTTCACGCCGCTGGGGTCGTCGAAGCAATCAACAATACCGTTGCTGTTTTCGTACCTGTCGGTGTCCGAAAATTGTAGCATATGGAAGCCGTTTAAAAGCTCGCTGTGCCGTATCGCCTCAAATGCAATCTTCCAACACATAAACTGGAACGCCTTGCTCGCTTTTAAAAGGTCGTAAAACCGTTCCTTGTTGCCTTTTGCCTCGAACATTTTTATTTCTTCTTCAATCCACCACGGTTCCCCGGCATTATATTTTTTGAACTTCTCCCTAAGGGAATAAAAGTCACGTATGGCGGCGTAGTGGCATACCTCGTGCGCTATAACCGGATGGTATTTTTTCATTCCCCGCATGATTTTCCCCGCCGCACCGTTCATCGTCTGCCGGGTTTTAAATTCAAGTCCCTCCGCAGAGCCGTACACAGAAAGCTTGTCAATAAGATTGAACATTCCGCTGTTTTTGCCGAACGGAAAAACATAGCCCATGTGGTGCACATCAAAGTCAACATAATCGCGGTCTGGCTCGCCGTGCGCGCAGGTATCAATTGAAAGCCGCGTCGGGTCAAGCTCGCGCGCAAGCTCGACAATCCTCCTGACTGCGGGGAACCGTCCCGGGTGATGGATTTCGTTGCCCACGCAATAAGTCATCAGCGAGGGGTGGTTGAAGTGCGTGTAGACTATATCCCGAACCGTTTCCGGATCTATAAACTCACCCTTTGTATGTATCATTTCTTCCAAATTATTATATTCCGTCTTGTCCTTACGCATTTCGATATGAATGAATATGCCGAGTTCATCGGCGGCGACAAAGCACTCCCTGTGCGGAATCATGGTATGAAAGCGTATGTAGTTAAAACCATACGCTTTTGCCGCCCTGATATTTTTCACGTACCAATCATAAAGTGAAATATTGCAGTTGTTATTATGGTCGTGGCAAATCGTTCCGCGAATAAACCCACGCATATAAAAAGGCTTGTTATTAAGGTATATTCCGCCATCCTTTGACTCTAACTTCCTCATACCGAACCGTGCGGAAATCTTTTCGGCGTCTGTTTCAATATCAAGCGTATAGAGGTATGGGTTATCCGGTGTCCAGTATGTAAAATTATCCAAAGGCAGACTGAATTGAGAGGCACCCTCAAATTCCGCATACGCTATTTTATTTTTATCTCTGTCGTAAGCTGTGCATATAACCTTCCTTGGAACATTTTCAGATATAAGCTTCACTCCGATAAGCGAATTGTCGCAGTCAGGGGTTATACACATGTGCTTAATATTTACCATTTTGGCATTCTCCTCATTTGTTTTATAATTAGTAAGATCAATGCGTTTTAATTCGGACGCATCAAGGGCGACAGACATACTTTCCCCTTGATATTGTATAATTACGTTTGACTGCACATTGTAATCCGTGTTGAGAATATATATCGCCAGAACTCCGTCGTCGTTTCGATATACCGAAAACGCCACCTTGTCATTTGCTAAAACCTTTACCGGGCAATTCCGATGACTGGCGGAAACCATCTGCTTAACAATTTGGCAATACAGCGG
>Ga0209373_10000650_pt1 | contig 51253 bp, 48 predicted proteins | sample Higcelweek5metaG_FD_187173 | JGI IMG/M metagenome (GOLD analysis project Ga0209373, IMG submission 187173) | Freshwater pond sediment microbial communities from the University of Edinburgh, under environmental carbon perturbations - High... | ecosystem: Environmental > Aquatic > Freshwater >... | reverse complement strand
CCGAACTCGGCCAGATGCGACCGCACGGCGTTGGCGAGCATGGTGCGCTGGGTGACCAGCAGTCGGCGGGCACGGTGAAGCATCAGCCCCGCTTGCTGTTCGGGCGTCTTCACCGGCACGAAGGTCGTCCCCTTGCTCGCCATGGCCTCGCAGATTGCCGCCGCATCCACGGCGTCGTTCTTGTGCCCGCGTTTGACGTAGGGCTTGACGTAGGCGGGCGGCAACAGCCGCACCTCGTGACCGGGAGCGGCCAACTCGCGCGCCCAGTAATGAGAGGTGGCGCAAGCCTCCATCCCCACCAGACATGGCGGAAGCTTGGTAAAAAAGTCGATCATCTGACCACGTCGCAACTGGCGCTGGACGACCGCGTCACCCGCCGCACCAATGCCGTGGACCTGCCCCCCCCTTCGCCAGATCCAACCCGATCATGCTAATTTCGTTCAGGGACGGCCCCCGTCTTCAAGTGGTGTGTGTTCAACGACCACTTTGGCGCATTGCGACGCCGGTGAGCAGGGGCCGTCCACCCCATCATTGCGGGCGCGACCAAGTGGGCGGATGCCCACGCCCGGCGAGGGAAAATGATAAAGCTTAGACCGTGATGCACACCTAGGGCATCACGGTCTAAGCCAGCTTTTCCAGGAAATCGGCTGAGGGCGTGAAGAACGCCGCGCCGGTCACCGCGCGGGTGAAATCCAGCAGGCGGTCGCAATGGCCGTCGCCGTCGCGCAGCACCATGCTTTCCAACATGCGCCGGAACGGTGCCGGGTCGGCGCAATAGGCGACGAAGTACAGGCCGTTTTCCGAGGTGCCGCCCCACGGCAGGCTGTGGCGCACCACTTCCAGTTCCTCGCCATCATCCTCGATCACCACGCGGGCGATGTGGGCGGTCGGCGGCTTCACGTCGTCGTCCAGTTCCTGATCGTCCTGCTTGGTGCGGCCGATGCAGCCTTCCTGTTCGGACACCGGCATGGCTTCCCAGCGCGACAGGTCATGCACATAGCGTTGCAGGCTGACGAAGGAACCGCCCGCGAACGGACCTTCGGCCACCAGCGCCACCTCGGCCCGCTCATCACCCTCGGGATTCTCGGTGCCGTCCACGAAGCCGGTGAGGTCGCGACCGCCCAGATGCTTGTAGCCCATGACTTCCTCGACCACCGAGGCGCCGCCCGCCACCGCTTTCAGGAATTCGCGGGCCAGGATCAGATTGGCGTCGTGGCGCGGCGAATGGATGTGCAGAAACAGGTCGGCGGCCGTGGCCGGGGCGACGCGCGGGCCATCGGCCAGCGGCGCGAACGGCACCAGTCCCTCGGGCTTGCCGGTAGCGGTCACCGCCTCCCACGCCTCGGCGCCGATGCCCAGGGCACTGACCAGGGCCGGTTCTCCCAGCCGCTCCGCCACCGCCCGTGTCAGTCCCGGCAGCGCCGCCGCCGCCCGGCGCACCCGCGCCGCGCCGTCCGCCGTCACCACCAGGGTGACGAACACCGCGAAATTCCCGGTTTCCGCACAGATCGCCGTTTGCGCCACAGCCATTGCTCACCCCTCTCAACCGTTATCGAATTATTGCGGCGCAGCTTAGACCAAAGAGCGCGCCGAGTGAACGCATCCGGTCGAAAACCTTGGCCGCAACCTGCTACTTCGGTACAATACGCACTACACCCTTGGTAGATGAGCCCAGAGCAGACTCTCCGCCAAGGTCAACGGGGATGGGGATAGGTTTGGCGGCAAACGACATCGACGCGGCGCGCGGTGTGCCCGGACGGTTGACCATTGGTCGGCTGGTGTTCGGGCTGGTGGCGATCCTGGTCCTGGGGGTATGGGCCGCCGCCTTACGCGACGCCGTCAACCAATATTCCGTGTTCATGGAAACCCAACGGGTGATGGCCGACAACGTGCAGGTCGATCGCCTGCTGGCCGCCGGACGCTCCATGTTGCTGGAACGGGGTCATATGGCGCTGCGGCTGTCCGCGCCCGGCCCCGCCGATCAGGGCAGCCGCGACCTCATCCTCCGCAGCCGCCACAGCGTCGCGGTGGAACTGGCCGCCTGCCTGCCACACCTGCGTGAAACCGAGGAATTGCGCGCCGCCCTGGCGAAACTGGAGGCGCTGCGCCCCCGCGCCGATCAGGCCTTATCCCAGGCGCTTGCCGACCGCGATCCGGTCCTGCGCAAGGAATGGATCGCCGCCTATGGCGAAGTCCTGCACGAGTTGACCGATTCCGTGCGCGACACGGCGCTGCCCAGCAGCCGGGGGGTCATCGCGGTACGCCGCCTGACCCGCGTCAAGCTGTGGGCGCTCGAACTGCGCCGCGTGGTCGGCGAGGAAGCGGTCCGCATCGGTGATGCCGCCGCGACCGGCCGTCCGCTGCTGCCTGCTGAATTGATGGCCCTGTCGCAATTGCGCGGCATCGCCGACATGCTGTCGGCGGAAATGCGGACCGAGATCGAGACCATCGACAATCCGCGCCTGTTGGCGACACAGAAGGAGTTCCGCGATTCCCTGCGGCAGGATTTGCGGCCCCTGCTGGACCGGGTCCTGAACGGTTCGCTGACCGGTGCACCGCAAACCGTCCCCCCCCAGCACTTCGCTACCGCCAGCGCCCCTGTACTGGAGCATCTGGTGCGGCTGATGGACCAGTTGCGCGACGAAACCGCCTTCCAGGCCCTGTCGGCCAACCGCGCCGCGGCGCGGGCGTTGACCGTGCACAGCGCCCTGGCGCTGACCGCCCTGGGGTTCGGCATCACCGCCCTGTCGGTGCTGCGCCGCCGCCTGCTGAAGCCGCTGCGCCGCTTGCGTTCGGATTTGCGGCGGCTGGCGCAGGGCGATCTGGACATCGCCGCCACTCCCCCCAGCCACGACGATGAACTGGGGCAGATGCGGGCCGCCATCAACGAATTCCGCGACGTCCTGGACGAGCGGCGGGCGTTGTGGAACGCCCTGCCCGACTTCATCTGCTTCAAGGATGCCGAGGGCCGCTGGCAGTGGATCAACGGCAGCGCCGCCACCCTGTTCGGGCTGGAGGACGCCGATTACCGGGGACAATCCGACGAATTCGTCGCCAGCGCCGCGCCGCATCTGGCGCCGTGGCTGCAATCCGCCGCCGCCGCCGATGATGTGGTGCGCCGCGACGGCACCACCCTGAGCCGCGAGGAAGTCATCGCCGATTGTCACGGCGACATCCATTTCTTCCAGGTGCTGCGGGTGCCGCTGTTCCACAGCGGGCGGGTGTGCCGCGGCTCGGTGGTGCTGGGGCGCGACGTCACCGACCGCCGCCGCACCGAAGTTGCCATGGCCCGGCTGGCCCAGCAGAACCAGCTGCTTCTGGATTGCGCGGGCGAAGGCATCATCGGGCTGGATACCCAGGGCCGCATCATTTTCGTCAATCCGGCGGTCGAGCGTCTGACCGGGTGGGATACGGCGGATATGGTCGGTGAACAGCAGCACGCCCTGATGCATGCCCGCCATTCCGACGGCAGCCCCTATGCCGAGGAGGAGTGCCCCATTCACCAGACCCTGGCCGACGGCGAGACCCGCCATTGCGAGCGCGAAACCTTCTGGCGCCGCGACGGCACTCCGCTGCCGGTGGAATTCACCGTCACCCCGATCCGCGAACAGGACAACGTGCGCGGGGCGGTGGTCATCTTCCGTGACATCCACGCCCGTCTGACCGCCGAACAGGAAATCGACTCGCTGCTGGCCGATCTCAAACGCTCCAACGCCGAGCTGGAACGTTTCGCCTATGTGGCGTCCCACGATTTGCGCCAGCCGCTGCGCATGATCAACAGCTACCTGACCCTGCTGGACCGCCGCATGGCCGGGCGGCTGGACGGCGAGGAAAAGGAATTCATCGGCTTCGCCGTGGACGGCGCCCAGCGCATGGACCGCATGATCCTGGACCTGCTGGATTACTCCCGCATCGGCCGCAGCAACGACCTGGAGCCGGTCCGTCTGGGCGAGGTGCTGGACAGCGCGCTGGGCAGCCTGCACCCGGTCATCGTGGAAAGCGGCGCCGTCATCGAATCCCCCGACGAATTGCCGCTGGTCCAGGGCGTGCGTTCGGAACTGGAACGCCTGTTCCAGAACCTGCTGTCCAACGCCCTGAAATTCAAGGTCGAGGACCGGATACCGCACCTTGCCATCGCCTGCCGCCCGCAGGGCGAGGATTGGCTGATCACCGTGGCCGATAACGGCATCGGCATCGACGCCAAGGATCACGACCGCCTGTTCAACATCTTCCAGCGCCTGGTGCCGCAAACCCGGTACGAGGGAACCGGCATCGGTCTGGCCTCTTGCCGCAAGATCGTCGAGCATCACGGCGGGCGCATCTGGATCGAATCGCAGGTGGGGATGGGCACCACCTTTTTGTTCACGCTGCCCCGCCACGCCCCCCACCTTGCGGAATAGACCGGAATCCGGTCGCAACGCGCGCTTTTCGCCTTGGCGGCCTTATACCTGGGAGGTAGATTCCCAGAGTAACGCCGCGCTTCGGAAACAGCATGTCCAATCAACAACCGATAGCCGCCAGAAACGTTCAGATTACCCGGCGTTCTCCCTGGTCGGCGTACCGCGTAGCGTTGGTGGTCATCGCCGGTCTGCTGGCATGCGTGGGTGTCCATCTCAAGCTGACCTATGACAAGGCCATCCGCGACGCCTCGACCGTGATCGAGGCCCTGGCCGTCACCTCGGAACAGCATATCGGCGGCAGCCTGGAGGCCGTGGATTCCCTGCTGGAGGAACTGGCGGCCACGGTGCGCGAGGGGCGCCTGGACGATCCCCGTTTCCAGCACAGCCTTGCCGCCCGCCTGCCGTCCTATCCCGAAATCCGCCATATCTCGGTGGCGACGGCCGATGGACATCTTCTGCCGCAAACCTGGCCCGAAGGGGTGTTGGACGGCAAGCCGACCAACGTTTCCGACCGCCTGTACTTCACCGCCCAGCGCGATGCCGCCGGACCGTCCCGCCTGATGGTGGGGGACCCGGTGATCGGCCATGCCACCGGCGAACGCACCTTGCACCTGTCGCGGCCGATCCGCGGCCGCGACGGCAAATTCGCCGGGGTGGTGGTGGCGGCGCTGAATCCCGACATCTATGCCGGGTTCCTGTCCTCGATCCTGTATGACGACGACGGCTCCAACGGCCTGATCAGCCTGCGGGGGCACATCGCCGCCCGCGCCCCCAACCACGAACAGGTCTTCGGCAGCGACATCTCCGACAGCGATCTTTTACGCGTCTGGGCGCCGCAAAAGCCGGTGGGCGTGGCGCGGCTGGTTGCCCGCACCGACGGTATCGACAAATTACTGGCCTATCGGGTGATGCCCGAATTCTCGCTGATGGTCACGGCGGGCGTCTCCAAGGCCAAGGCATTGGCCGGATGGCGCCGCATGGCCTGGGTGGAAATTCCACTCTCCGGTGCCTTCTGCGGTCTGCTGCTGTACTGGACCCGCCGCATCCGCCGCCAGAACGAACAACTGGACAACGAACAGCACCAACTGGAAGATTCCGTCGCCCTGCGCAGCCGCGAACTGGAGGAAGCCCGGGCCCTGGCCGAACGCCGGACGGTGCAGTTGGCCCGCATCAACGAGGAACTGAAGCGGCTGACCCTGGTGGCCTCGCACCACCTGCAGGAACCGCTGCGGTCGATCGTCAGTTGCAGCCAGATGGTGATCCGGTCGGTGGCGGAACCGCCCCCCCAGGATCTTGCCGCCGAGGTGGACAGCATCTGTGCCGAAGGACTGGCGCTGAAGTCCCGCCTGGGTTCGTTCGAAAGCCGCGTCGCCGAACTGACGCAATCGGTGGATGGCAATGGCGGCGCCGAGCCGGTCATGCCGTCCCTGCCCACGCCGGAGCCGCCGCCGCCGCGCACCCTGACCGCGCGGGCGGTCGCCATCGCCATCGGTGCCGCCCTGCTGATCGGCAATGCGGCCCAGATGCGCTATGATCACGAAGCCGCCATCGAGGCCGCCGAGAACCTGACCGGCGCTGTCGTCAAAAGCATCGCCAACCATTTGCAGGGGTCGTTCCGCCGCATCCAAAGCCTGTTGGGCGACGTTGTCCTGGCGGCCGAGGACGGACGCCTGCACGACGACGCCTTCCGGGATCGCCTGCTGTCCCGTCTGGCCACCATGCCGGAAATCCGCATGGTCTCGCTGGCCGATGCCAATGGCCGCCTGATGGCGGAAACCTGGCCGCGTTTCCCCCTGGTGGAGGGCTTGAGCGTCGAGGAGCGCGAGTATTTCCGCGAACAGGCCAAGGCGCCGCGCCCCGGGCAATTGGTGGTGGGACGGCCAAGGATCGGCATGGTCGAGAATGACCGCTCCATCCAGTTCTCGCTGCCGGTCCTGACCCCCAGCGGCCGCTTCGGCGGTCTGGCCATCGCCTCGGTCAATCCGGACCTGTACGCCCGTTTCCTCGACACCGTCCTGCTGGACGAAGATGGCGCCACCGCCGTCATCACCCTGTCCGGCCATATGCTGGCCCGTGCCCCCAAGCACGAAGAGAAATTCGGCATCGACATTTCCAGCAGCGATCTCTTCGTCCGCTTCCTGCCCCGCTCTCCCGACGGCATCGCCCATCTGATCTCCAAGGCCGACGGCAACAACAAATTGCTGGGCTATCGGGTGATCCCCGGCTTTCCGCTGGTGGTGACCTCGGGCTATTCCATCAACAAGGCCTTGGCGGAATGGACGATCATGTCCGGCCTGACCAGCGCCCTGGCGGTCCTGGCCTCGATCATCCTGTATCTGTGGGCGCACCGCGCCGACCGCCATGCCCATCGCCTGTGGCTGTATCGCCGCCAGTTGGCCGTCGAGGTGGCGGTGCGCACCGCCGGTCTGGCCCACGCCCATTATCAGGCCGAAAGCCGCTCGGCGCAGATGGCCGCCGCCAACAACCGCCTGCACGATCTGGTCCGCATGATCGCCGCCGATCTGGCCGTTCCGCTGGCGATCATGTCCAGCCACATCACCCATCTGCGCCAACTGGCGGCGGGCCAGAGCGAAGAATGCGAGCACTGGCTGAACTTCATCGTGGCGGGCGATATCCATCTGTCGGCGTTGTTGCGCGACTATCCCCGTTTCGTCGCCGCCCTGTGCCATCAACCTGAACCGGTGGCGGTGAATTGCACCGCATTGGTGCAGCGGGCCATCGGGCAAGTGCGCCAACGCTGGGACGATACCCAAGCCCGCTTCACCTTCGGCGATTTGCCCGAAATCCTGGCCGATTCCGGGCAATTGGAAGAGGTTTTCGTGCATCTGCTGGGCAATGCCGCCGCCCACGCCGGAAACCATCGTCCGGTTTCCGTTGAGATTTCCGCCAGCCGCCAGGAAATCGGCTGGCGCATCAGCGTTTCCGATGACGGCCCAGGCCTGCCGCCGGTCAACAGCGACCACCTGTTCCGCGCCTTCGAAACCGCCCATGGCCGCAATCCGGATTCCACCGGCCTCGGCCTGCCGCTGTGCCGGGTGATCGTGCAATCCCATGGCGGGCGCATCTGGGCCACCTCGCGCCCCGGCAAGGGCTGCACCATTCATTTTACCCTGCCCGCCGCCTGCGACGGATCGGGGGACGGGCGATGAATGTCCGCCGCCTGCCCTGCTGCGGTAAATCCTTTCCGTCCCGCCTGATCGCCCTGACCGTCGGGGTCAACCTGTTCGCCATGGTGCTTGCTGCGCTGGCATTGGAAAATTCCTACGGCCATCAGCGCCAGACCGCCGAAACGGTATCCCAGAACCTCGCCCAGGTTCTGGAACAGAGCATCACCGCCACGGTGGCCCGTGCCGACGACGCCCTGATGGCGGTGGCCGACGAATATCGCCGTCAGGACCGCCAAGGACTCAGGGATGAAGCCAGCATCCTGGAACTGATGGAGCGGCACAGCACACGGACCCCAGGCATCGTCGGCCTGCGGACCGCCGATGCCGACGGCGTTGTCCGCCACATTGTCGGCGGGCCGCGCAACGGCATCGCCATGATCGCCGACCGCGATTATTTCACCCGCCTGCGCCCGCCGGGCACCAGCGGTCCGGTGATTTCCGAACCGATCTTCGGCCGCATCACCAACCAGTGGATCATCGTGCTGGCCCGCCGCCTGGAGCATGCCGACGGCAGCTTCGCCGGAGTGGTCTTCGCGCCGTTGGCGCTCAACCACGTCTCGGACACCTTCGCCGCCCTGAATCTTGGCCCGCACGGCGCAGTTTCGCTGCGCGATTCCTCGCTCACCGTCATCGCCCGCTACCCCGACACACTGACCACCGGCGAAAGCGCCATCGGCTCGCGCGAGGCGTCGCGGGAATTGCTGGACATGGTCGCCCACGCCCAAAACGCGGGAACTTTTCTGGCCAGTTCCGCCATCGACAATGTGCCGCGCACCGCCTCGTACCGCCGGCTGACCAATTACCCCCTGTATGTGGTGGTGGGGCTGGCCGTCGAGGATTACCTGGAGGATTGGTGGGCGGAGCTGGGGCGGACCACCGTGCTGCTGACGGTGTTCCTGGGCCTCAGCATCTGGGGAGCGCGATGGATGCTGCGCAGTTGGCGTGACGAGGAAAGCGCCCTGGCACGCGCGTCCCAGGCCACGACCCGCCTGGAGGCGGTGCTGGGCAGCGCCCCCATCGGATTGGCCATCGTCGATCAGAACCGGCGCATCCAGGAGGCCAATGCGGCCCTGGCCGCCATCTTCGGCGTCGCCAGCGACGGCTTGCACGGTGCCACCACCCAGGCCCTTTACGCCAGCGAGGAAGAGTTTCTCGCCCTGGGTGTGCGGGCCTATCCCACGGTCCGCAGCGGCCGGACCTACTCTGAAACCATCTCCATGTGCCGCCGCGACGGCAGCCGTTTCTGGTGCAAGCTGAATGGCCGCCAGATTGACCCGCAGCGGCCGGAACTGGGCAACGTCTGGATCTTCGAGGACATCACCGAGCAGATCACCACTACCCAGGCCCTGCGCGACAGCGAGGAACGTTTCCGCGTGCTGGTGGATGGCGTCCGCGACTACGCCATCCTGCGCCTGGATGCCGATGGCGTGGTACGGACCTGGAACCAGGGGGCACGCGCCCTGAAGGGGTACGAGGCCGACGAGATCATCGGCCAGTCCTTCACCTGCTTCTTCCCCCCCGAGGACGTTCTCGACGGTGTTCCCGAGCGGGCGCTGGAACAGGCCCGCCGCCTGGGCCGCCACGAAATGGAAGGCTGGCGCCAGCGCAAGGACGGCAGCCGGTTCTGGGCACACACCTTGCTGACCGTTCTGCATGGCGGCAGCGATTTCGCTGAAATCACCCGCGACATCACCGAACAGCGCCGCGCCGCCGAGGAAATCCGGCGCCTTGCCAGCTATCAGAAGGCCATTCTGGACAACACTCCGGTCGGCATCGCCATCCTGAGCCTCGACCGCACCATCATGCAGGCCAACGAAGCCTTCTGCGCCATCTTCGGGCGCGGCGGCGAAGACCTGTCGGGACAGCCCGCCGCCATCCTGTACAGCGATCCCGATCAGAGCCGCGACGTCAAAGACCGCGCCTATCCCCTGGTGACGGCTGGCGGAACCTTCGCCGACGACGTCCTGATGAGCCGCCGCGACGGTGGCAGCGTCTGGGTCCGGCTGGTCGCCCATCTGGTGGATGCCGCCCATCCCGAACTGGGAATCGTGTGGACGGCCCAGGACATTTCGGCGCTCAAGGACCTGAACGAAAGCCTGTTGCGCTCCAACGCCGAACTGGAACGCTTCGCCTACGTGGCCTCGCACGATCTGCGGCAACCGCTGCGCATGATCAGCAGCTATATGGGACTGGTGGAGCGCCGCCTGAACAAGGACGGGCATCTGGACGACGAGATGCGGGAGTTCCTGGGTTATGCCATCGACGGCGCCCAGCGCATGGACCGCATGATCATCGACATGCTGGATTACTCGCGCATCGGCCGCCAGTCCTCGCCCATCGAGGAATTGCCGCTGCAGGCGCCGCTGGACCGGGCGCTGGGCAATCTGGCCGCCGCCATCACCGAAAGCAGCGCCGAGATCGCCGTCCCCACCCCCCTGCCCCAGGTGGTCGGCAGCGCGTCGGAGCTGGAACGGCTGTTCCAGAACCTGATCGGCAATGCGCTCAAATTCCGGGCCGAGGGACGCCCGCCCCGCGTCGAAATCCGCTGCGAGGAAAACACAGCGGAATGGCTGATCTCCGTCACCGATAACGGCATCGGTATTGACCCGGCCCAGTCCGATCGTCTGTTCGCCCTGTTCTCGCGGCTAGTATCACCACAGCAATACGAAGGCAGCGGCATCGGTCTGGCCGCCTGCCGCAAGATCGCCGAACACCATGGTGGCCGCATCTGGGTGGAACCGGCGGTCGGGGGCGGTTCGGTCTTCCGTGTCGCCCTGGCGCGGCGACGGAGCTGACCGCCATGCGAGTGCTGACCCCGGAAATGCTGTTACGGGCCTACGCCATGGGCATCTTTCCCATGGCGCCATCGCGCACCGACCAGCGCCTGCAATGGGTCGATCCCGAGGATCGCGGCATCCTGCCCCTGGATGCCTTTCATCTGCCGCGTTCGCTGCGCAAGACCTTGCGCCGGGGCACGTTCGAAACCCGCTTCGACACCGCCTTCGCCCAGGTCATGGAAAAATGCGCGGAAACCGCCGAGGACCGCGACGAGACCTGGATCAATGATGAAATCATCCGTCTGTTCGTGGACCTGCACCGGGCCGGTCTGACTCATTCGGTGGAAAGCTGGCGCGACGGCAAGCTGGTCGGCGGGCTTTACGGGCTGGCCTTGGGCGGCGCTTTTTTCGGCGAAAGCATGTTCAGCCGCGAAACAGATGCCTCGAAGGTGGCGCTGGTGCATCTGGTGGCGGCGTTGCGTCAGGGCGGGTTCCAATTGCTGGACACCCAATTCATCACCGCCCACCTGTCCCGGTTCGGCGCCGTGGAAATCCCCCGCACCGAATACCATCACCGGCTGGCGGCGGCGCTATCCCGCCATGGCACCTTTCCCAAGGAACCGGTGTCCTGGGAAGGCGCCGTCAGCGGCGGCTGATCACTTCTCGCAATCCAGCACGCGGATGTCGTAGACCGGGTGCTCCATGGCCGACAGCGCCGGGCTGGATGCGAACATCCAGCCCCGGAACAGGCTTTGCGCCGGTTGGTTCTGGCGCAATTCCCAGACATCCAGGAAGGCAGCGCTTTCGGGGTTTTCCTCGGGGCGGCGCTTCTTGCACGAGCGGGCGATGATCTCCAGCGTGCCGAAGCGCACCGGGCGGCCGACCGGCGCCTCGATGGTCACCACATGGGCAGTCACCTTGTCCAGCCCCTGCAAGACCGCCACGTCCAGCGACAGATCGGCGCCCCCCGGCGCCTGGGCGGCGGCGGGAAAGGATGCCAGCGCCACAACGCAGGCGACCGGGAAAGCGCGGAAACAGGTCATCGGCATCGAAAAAATCCGGATTTGGTGGAAACCTGCAGGCCGCCCGTTGTCTGGGGCGGCACCGCGACCAGATCGTACCCGCCGGGACAGGCGGATTCCAGTGCGGAACGGCAGCTTTCCAGGCGGAACCCATCCTCACAATTCACATAATAGAGGTCCCCGGCCGGGTCGTTGAACCGGGTCATCTCGACGCAGCCAGCCGCCAGCAGGCAGCTCAACACCACGATGGCTTTCACGCCTTTCCTCCGTTCTCGACTGGCGCGCGGCTTGCAAGCTTTACGCGCAGGATTCATTGGGGGATCTCACGATCATGATCAGTTCCATCAACCAGTCGGCCGCCGCCGCCTTGGGCGACACCAGCGGCGGCACCAGTTCCGGCACGATTTCCACCGGCGGCGGCTTCGACGCCGCCCTGAAGGCGGCGCAAAAGGCCGAAGCGGACAAGAAGGCACGGGCCAGCGAACTGGAGAGTATCAAGACCAAGGGATTCAGCAACTGGGTCCGCGATACCCAGATAGAAAAACTGAAGGAAGAGCTGCGCAAGAAGGTCATGGCCGAGATGGGCGTCGACGAGAACGACCTCAGCAAGCTGTCCTCGGTCATGCGCGAAATCCTGGAAAAGAAAATCCAGGAGGAAGTGGATAAGCGCATGCAGGAGGAAACCGCCAAGCAGCAGGATGAACAGAACGGCGGCAAAACCGCCAGCCTGACCCAACAGGCCGAGCAACAGACCGGCAAAAATGACCGGAACGGCAAAGATTGCCCGGTCATTCCTGCCCTGTCGTGGCCCGGCGGGGCCTCGGTGTTCTAAGAGTAGGGCCTACTGTTCGCCCCTGGCCGGCACCGTCTGGCCGGGGGCGGGCGGAGGAGCGTCCGAAGTGGCGAGGAAGATCAGTTCGCCCACCATTTCCTCGATGGACTTGAAATCCTTGGTCTTGGTGATGGCGCCGCCCTCGGCGATGCGGTCGGACGACCGGCCCGGCTCCAGCTTGAGGAACTTGCCCCCCAGCAGACCTTCCGAGGCGATGGACGCCACCGTATCCTTGGGCAGACGGATTTCCGGCAGAATGGTCAGATGCACCACGGCGTTATAGGTGGCCGGGTCAAGCTCGTGCTTGGCCACCGTGCCGACCTTGATGCCGTTGATGCGCACGTCGGAACCGTCATCCAGGCCGCCGATGCTGGCGAATTGGGCGGTAATGCCATAGCCCGACACCTGCTTGAGATCGGCGTGGTTGTAGGCAAAGGCCAGGAAAAAGCCCGCCACCGCCAGAACCACAGCGCCCATGACCGTTTCGATCAGATTGCGTCCCATGTTTGCCTCGGACCCTTTCGCCGATCTAATTGGTGATGGACGGCACAGCCTTGCCGGCATAGCCACGTTTGGCCTTGGCCTGTTGGATGATCATGTCCACCAGTTCCTCCAGCACCATGGCGTCCTGGGTGAAGGTGATCTCCTGCCCCGGCTTCAGCATGATGTCATCACCGCCGGGCTTCAGCTCGATATATTTGGCGCCCAGCAGACCATCGGTCTGGATGGCGGCGGCGGTATCGACGGTCAATTGCACGGCGGGAGAGATGCGCAGCGCCAGTTCGGCCCGGAAATCCGGCCCCAGGCGCTGTTCCACCACCTTGCCCACGGTGACACCCGACACACGGACCTTGCTGCCGACCGTGATGCCGTCGGCGCGCTTGAAACGGGCGTTCAGCAGGTAGCCCGCGTCGGCCTTGCTTTTGGGGCCGTCTTCCTTGGCATAGACCAGCACGAGCAGGACCAAGGCCACCAGCACGACCACGCCGCCGATAATGGTGTCGCGATATCCGCCCTTGGTGACCATGGCCCTGCCCTTTCGTGCTGATGTCAGTCCTGTCCCCGCGTGGGAAATCAGGGCTGCCACGCCTCGTAATCGCCCGCGGCGCGCTCGCGCTTGCCGCCGCGCAGGTCATGGCCGGGCGGCAGATAGGCACCGGCGGTGCCGGTGGCATTGGCCTCGTGCGGCTTCTGCCAGGGCTGGCGGGCCATGTCGGTCAGCGGCTTGTCCGAGGTGTAGTGCAGCCACGCATGCCACTCGGGCGGAATGGTCGAGGCCTCGGCGGCGCCATTGAACACCACCCAACGCTTGGTGCGGCCGCTCTTGGCCTCCGAACGCTCGGTGTAATAGCGGTTGCCGCTGGTATCGGTGCCCACCAGACGGCCCTTGGCCCAGGTGTACATCAGGGTGCCAAAACTGGTCATCTCGTCCCGGCCTCTTCTTATGGAGTGGTGATTGGCGATCGCAGGGCGGGACTATGGCAAAACCTGCGCCACACGTCCAGTGGCAGACGGAGATGCCACGCATACGATTAAAACACCTGATTTTTTGAGACTATATAATGTGCCTCCTACTCAAGTCTGGGGCAAAATGTTGTTGATCCTGTCATTCGGCTGACATACCCTGCGCATCGCTTGGGGGCGAGCCACTAGATGTAGTGTGGCATGTCGAACCGGGGGGAAAAGGGGATTCCCGGGTTCCGCCGACGCTCACCAGCGCCAGACATTAGGCAGATCGAAGCGAGCGAGGGGAACCCATGCGCGTTCAGCGTCATTTCACCAAGTCCGGCGAGTCCGCGTACAGCGCGCTCGAATTCCGTAGCGCCTGCAGCGAAATCCGCAATCCCGACGGTTCGGTGGTGTTTTCCGCCACCGATATCGAAGTCCCCGCGGAATGGTCGCAGGTCGCCTGCGACGTGCTGGCGCAGAAGTATTTCCGCAAGGCGGGCGTGCCCGCGCGCCTGAAGCGCGTGGCGGAAAAGGGCGTGCCGGAATGGCTGCAACGCCACGAGCCCGATGCCGCCGCCCTGGACTCCCTGCCCGAGGCCGAGCGCTTCGGCGGCGAAAACAGCGCCCGTCAGGTGTTCGACCGTCTGGCCGGCACCTGGACCTATTGGGGCTGGAAGGGCGGCTATTTCGCCGCCGAGGACGACGCCCTGACCTTCCGCGACGAGATGGCCTTCATGCTGGCCGCCCAGATGGGCGCCCCCAACTCGCCGCAATGGTTCAACACCGGCCTGCATTGGGCCTATGGCATCGACGGCCCCGGCCAGGGCCATTACTACGTGGATTACAAGACCGGCAAGATGGTCCGGTCCAAGTCGTCCTATGAACATCCGCAGCCGCATGCCTGCTTCATCCAGTCCATCGACGACGATCTGGTGAACGAAGGCGGCATCATGGATTTGTGGGTGCGCGAGGCGCGCCTGTTCAAATACGGCTCGGGCACCGGCACCAATTTCTCGCGCCTGCGCGGCGTCGGCGAGCGGCTGTCGGGCGGCGGCAAGTCGTCGGGCCTGATGAGCTTCCTCAAGATCGGCGACCGCGCGGCGGGCGCCATCAAGTCGGGCGGCACCACCCGCCGCGCCGCCAAGATGGTGGTGGTCGACGTCGATCACCCCGACATCGAGGATTTCATCAACTGGAAGGTGGTCGAGGAACAGAAGGTCGCCGCCCTAGTGGCCGGTTCCAAGCTGGCCAACAAGCACCTGGGCGAGGTGATGGCCGCCTGCACCCAGTGGGACGGCGAGGCCGGATCCGAATCCCGCTTCGACCCCAAGCAGAACAAGCGCCTGAAGAAGGCCATCCTGGCCGCCCGCGCGGTGATGATCCCGGAAAACTATATCCAGCGCGTCATCCAGTTCGCCCGCCAGGGCTATGACCAGATCGAGTTCCCGGTGTTCAACACCGATTGGGATTCCGAGGCCTATCTGACCGTTTCCGGCCAGAATTCCAACAACACCGTGCGCGTCACCGACGATTTCCTGAACGCGGTGATGGAAGACCGCGACTGGGTGTTGCAGCACCGCACCTCGGGCAAGGTCAAGAAGACCCTCAAGGCCCGCGCCCTGTGGGAGCATATCGGCGAGGCCGCCTGGGCCTGCGCCGATCCGGGCATCCAGTTCGACACCACCATCAACGACTGGCACACCTGCCCGGAATCGGGGCGCATCAACGCGTCCAATCCGTGCTCGGAATACATGTTCCTGGACGACACCGCCTGCAATCTGGCATCGCTCAACCTGATGTGCTTCCGCACCCAGGACGGCAGCTTCGACATCGAGGGCTTCCGCCACGCCTGCCGTCTGTGGACCATGGTGCTGGAAATCTCGGTGCTGATGGCGCAGTTCCCGTCGGAAAAGATCGCCCAGCTGTCCTATGACTTCCGCACCCTGGGCCTGGGCTACGCCAATGTGGGCGGCCTGCTGATGGCGTCCGGCCTGTCCTACGATTCGGACAAGGGCCGCGCGCTGATCGGCGCCATCACCGCCCTGATGACCGGCGAATCCTATGTCACCTCGGCCGAGATGTCGGGCGAGCTGGGCGCCTTCCCCGGTTTCCCCGCCAACAAGGATGGCATGCTGCGGGTCATCCGCAACCATCGCCGCGCCGCCTATGGCCTGACCTCGGGCTATGAAGGACTGGCCACCAATCCGGTGCCGCTGGATTCCGAGAATTGCCCGGATGCCGCCCTGGTGGCCGCCGCCCGCGTCGCCTGGGACAACGCCCTGACCCTGGGCGAGAAGCACGGCTACCGCAACGCCCAGGCCACCGTGGTCGCCCCCACCGGCACCATCGGTCTGGTGATGGATTGCGACACCACCGGCATCGAGCCCGATTTCGCCCTGGTGAAGTTCAAGAAGCTGGCCGGTGGCGGTTATTTCAAGATCATCAACCGCATGGTGCCCGAGGCCCTGCGCAATCTGGGCTATTCGGAAAACGACGTCGCCGAGATGATCCGCTACGCGGTCGGCCACGCCACCCTGCGCGACGCGCCCGGCATCAACCACGAGCGCCTCAAGGCCAAGGGCTTCGACGAGGCCACGCTGGAACGGCTGGAACAAAGCCTGGAAGCGGCCTTCGACATCAAGTTCGTGTTCAACAAATACGCCCTGGGCGCCGATTTCTGCGTCGATAAGCTGGGCATCCCGGCTGCCAAGCTGGACGATCTGTCCTTCGACATGCTGACCCATCTCGGTTTCACCAAGGCCGAGATCGACGCCGCCAACACCTATTGCTGCGGCGCCATGACCCTGGAGGGCGCGCCCTTCCTGAAGGCCGAGCACCTGCCGGTGTTCGACTGCGCCAACGCCTGCGGCAAGATCGGCACCCGCTTCCTGTCGGTGGACAGCCATATCCGCATGATGGCGGCGGCGCAGCCCTTCATCTCGGGCGCCATCTCCAAGACCATCAACATGCCGAACTCGGCGTCGGTGGACGATTGCAAGAACGCCTACATGCTGTCCTGGCGCCTGGGCCTCAAGGCCAACGCGCTCTACCGTGACGGCTCCAAGCTCAGCCAGCCGTTGCAGGCCGCCGTGCTGGACGACGCGGGCGATCTGGAGGAAGCGGTGGCCGAGGCGCCCATGGCCGCCCGTGCCGAGATCGTGGCCGAGCGCATCGTCGAACGGGTCATCACCGCCGCCCGCCGCTCGAAGCTGCCCGACCGCCGCAAGGGCTATACCCAAAAGGCCATCGTCGGCGGCCACAAGGTCTATCTGCGCACCGGCGAGTACGAGGACGGCCGCCTGGGCGAAATCTTCATCGACATGCACAAGGAAGGCGCCGCCTTCCGCGCCATGATGAACAACTTCGCCATCGCGGTGTCCATCGGCCTGCAATACGGCGTGCCGCTGGAGGAATTCGTCGAGGCCTTCACCTTCACCCGCTTCGAGCCCTCGGGCATGGTGGAAGGCAACGACACCATCAAGATGTCCACCTCGATCCTGGACTACATCTTCCGCGAACTGGCCATTTCCTACCTGTCGCGCAACGATCTGGCCCATGTGGAACCGGCCGACCTGACCCCCGACACCGTGGGCAAGGGCAACACCCAAAGCCAGGGCGTGCAGGCCGCGCTGAACAATGTGGTGGAACGCGTCGCCTCCAAGGGCTACGTGCGTTCCAAGTTCCTGGTGGTCAAGGGCGGCGCCACCGCCGCCGCCGGCCTGTCGGCCGATCTGACCGGCACCACCACCACCCCCATCAGCCAGCCGGTGATGGCCCTGGAAGTGGACACCGAAGCCGCCATCCAGGAATTCGACGCCCGCGCCGAACAAATCCGCCATGCCCGCATGAAAGGCTATGAAGGCGACGCCTGCCCCGAATGCGGCAACTTCACCCTGGTCCGCAACGGCACCTGCCTGAAATGCGACACCTGCGGCGGTACGACAGGCTGCTCGTAACGCACCGGCTGTAAAAGTCGAACCATCAGCCCGCCGCACCTCCCAGTACGGCGGGCTGAGCCGTTTCTGGCGGTTAGGTTTTCCGCCATGTCTGCAAGCGGCCCCGAGGCAGTTCCAGCCAGCGGAAGCGCTGCGGGTGGAAATACACGTCGGCCAGATAGCCGATCGCCGCCACCAGCGCACCCAGGCCGATCAGTAGGCCAAGGATATCTTCGTAGGACATGACAGCCTCCGCTTCTGCAGGGGGGTATTGTCCCGCCCCTGCCCGTTAAGGCTCGAGACGGAAGGCTGCAAAGATTTCCTTATGGAAGGCTTATGTCGGCATTCCCTTGGGAAAGGCGGAACGAAACATGAAAATAAAAATTCCATAAGGAAAACGGGCAGGAAAAGCATATGGAGCCCTTACGGTACTCCAGCCTATGACGGGAGGATTTCTGCATGCGGGCTCTATCATCATGGCCGAATCCTCCCGTTCTCCCCATACCCGGCGCCTTTTGGTGCTCGCTCTCGGCGCCGCCGGGGTGGTTTACGGCGACATCGGCACCTCGCCGCTTTACGCCCTCAAGGAATGCTTCGCCATCCATGGCGGCTTGGCGCCCACCCATGACAACGTGTTCGGCATCGCCTCGCTGATCGCCTGGGCGCTGATCCTGGTGGTGACGCTGAAATACGTCACCTTCGTCATGCGCGCCGACAATCGCGGCGAAGGCGGCATCATGGCGCTGCTGGCGCTGGCGGGCAGCGGCCGGGGCTCGGCGGTGCTGGTTGCCATGGGGTTGGCCGGGGCGGCGCTGTTTTATGGCGATGGCGTCATCACCCCCGCCATTTCGGTACTGTCGGCGGTCGAAGGGCTGGAGGTCGCCGCCAAAGAGCTGGAAAGCTTCGTGCTGCCCATCACCTTGGCCTTGCTGGTCGTCCTGTTCGCCATCCAGAAACATGGCACCGCCAAGGTCGGCACCCTGTTCGGGCCGGTGATGATCGTGTGGTTCCTGGCCATCGGCTGTTTCGGCGCCCTCCAGATCGCCGCCCATCCGGCCATCCTGGCGGCGCTCAATCCCGCCTGGGCGGCCGACTTCCTGACCGAGAACTCCTTACGCGCCTTCATGGTCATGGGCGCGGTGGTCCTGGCTGTCACCGGCGGCGAGGCGCTGTACGCCGACATGGGGCATTTCGGGCGCAAGCCCATTACCCTGGCGTGGTTCGGCCTGGCCCTGCCCGGCCTGATGCTCAATTATTTCGGCCAGGCCGCGCTGATCCTGACCGAACCCGCGGCGCTGGAAAATCCCTTCTACCTGATGGTGCCCCATTGGGCGCTCTATCCCATGATCGCCCTGGCGACCGCCGCCACCATCATCGCCAGCCAGGCGGTGATCTCGGGGGTGTTCTCGCTGACCCGGCAGGCCATCCAGCTGGGCTTCCTGCCCCGTCTCGCCATCGATCACACTTCGGACCAGGAAGAGGGGCAGATATATCTGCCCTTCGCCAATTGGGCGCTGCTGGTGGCGGTGGTGGCGCTGGTGGTGGGGTTCCGTTCGTCCTCGGCACTGGCGGCGGCTTACGGCATCGCCGTGACCGGCACCATGGCCATCACCACCGTGCTGGCGCTGGTGGTTGCCCATCGGCAATGGGGATGGCCGCTGCCGGTGTGTCTGGCGCTGGGGGCGGCAATGATGGCGGTGGATTTGGGCTTCCTGGGAGCCAATCTGCTGAAGATTCCCGAAGGCGGTTGGGTGCCGCTGGTGATCGGCACGGTGGCCTTCGTGGTGATGCTGACCTGGCGGCGCGGCCGTGCCGCGCTGGCCCATCGCCTGCAAGCCGAATCCCTGCCCATCGAGCAGTTCCTCGGACAAAACCTGAGCGGCGTGGTGCGGGTGCCGGGCACCGCCATCTACATGACCAGTTCGCCCGAGCATGTGCCGGTGGCGTTGCTGCATAACCTGAAACACAACAAAGCCCTGCACGAGCGGGTGGTCTTCCTGCATGTGGACATGGAAAGCGTGCCGCGCGTTCCCGCCCGCGACCGGCTGGTGGCCGAAGGACTGGCCGACGGCTTCTATCGCCTGGCCATTCATTACGGCTTTTTCCAGGACCCGGATATTCCCAAGGCGCTGCGGCTGGCCAAGGCCTTCGGGCTGGAATTCGATCTGGCAGCCACATCCTTCTTCGTCGGTCACGAAACCCTGACGCAGGTGCCCGAAGGCTCGCTGCTGCCCGCGTGGCAGGCGCAATTGTTCACCACCATGAGCCGGTGGTCGTCGCGCGCCACCGATTTCTTCTGCATCCCGCCCAACCGCGTCGTGGAATTGGGGGCGCAGGTGCGGCTGTAGGCGGAAGCGGGCTATTCCCGGCCCTTCAGCCGGTAACCGACCCCCGCTTCGGTGACGATCAGGGTTGGTTGGGCCGGATCGGCTTCCAGCTTTTGCCGCAATTGGTTGACATAGACCCGCAGATAGGCGGTGTCGTCCACATGGGCGGGCCCCCACACCTCCTTCAGGATTTCCTTGTGGGTCAGCACGTGGTCGGGGGCACGGGCCAGGAATTCCAGTAATTCCCATTCCTTGCGGGACAGGTGCAATTCCTCGCCCGCCCGCGTCACCACACGGCGGGCAAGATCGATGCGGATGGCGCCGATCTCGACCACATCGGCACTTTCCTTGGGGGCGCGCTGGCGCAGTACGGCGCGGACACGGGCCATCAGTTCGGCAACGCCGAACGGCTTGGTGACGTAATCGTTGGCGCCCCGGTCCAGGGCCTCGACCTTGTCCAGCTCGGTCGCACGCACCGACAGCACGATGATGGGCACGTCCGAGGATTCGCGGACGGCGCTGATCACCTCTTGCCCGTCCATGTCGGGCAGGCCGAGATCAAGGACGATCAAATCGGGGACCTGCGCCTGCGCCGCACCGATCCCGGCGGCACCGTTCTCGGCTTCCGTCACCTCGTAACCATTGGCGGCAAGCGAGATGCGCATGAATTTGCGGATTTGCGGCTCGTCATCGATGACCAGGATACGCGGCATCAAGCTTGTTCCTTCAGGTCCAGATCGGGCGGCAACGGCAGATGGATGATGATGGAGGTCCCGGCGCCGTGCAGACCGGGTTCGGCCTTGATGGTACCGCCATGAGCCTCGACGATGCCGCGGCAGATGGCAAGCCCCAGCCCGGTGCCCGCGGGCTGACTGTCGGCCAGATTGACGCGGTAGAACATGTCGAACACCTTTTCACGATCATCCGGCGGGATGCCCGGCCCCTGGTCGGCCACCTCGATCGCGATATGCTGGGCGGTGCGCATGGCCCACACCTTGACCGGCGTTCCGGGCGGGGCGTATTTGCAGGCGTTGTCGAGCAGATTGAAGATCACCTGTTCCATCAGCACGGCGTCCAGGCACAGCAGCGGCATATCGGGGGCGATTTCGACCCTGATGCTGTGATGGCGCGCCAGCCGCTCGGTGCGCTTGACCGCCGCCGCCGCCACGTCGTGCAGATCGACCCAATCGACGCGGGGCTTGAGCGCACCAGACCCCAACTTGGTCATGTCCAACAGGTTTTGAACAAAGCGGTTAAGGCGCTCCGCCTCGTCCTGGATGGTCTGGGCAAGCTCCCGCCGGTTGGCACCATCCAGAGACTCGTCATAGCTGAGCATGGTCCCCGCCGCCCCCATGATGGACACCAGCGGCGTGCGCAGATCGTGCGATAGCGACGACAGCAGGGCGGCCCGCAGCCGTTCACGCTCGGTGGCGACGCGGGCGGTCTCGATGTCGGCGGCGAGCGTGGTGCGCTCGATGGCGACGGCGGCCTGATCGGCCAGCGTCTCCAGCAGGCGCAGCTGGGCGGGCGACGGCATGTCGGCGTCTTCCATCATCTGCACGCCCAGCACGCCCACCGCGCCGCGCCCGGTCTTGAGCGGCAGGAACAGCCAGTCGGCGGCAGGCAGCGTGGAGGAACCGCGCCCGGCCAGCTTGCCGTGGGTCCAGGCCCAATCGGCGGCGGCGGCCGATTTGTCGTCGATCTGGTCTTCGGGCGGATACCCGGCGGCGATGGACAGCCCCTGCTCGCCGGGCATCAGCACCAGCGACTTGCCGTGGATGGTGGCGGCGACATGGTGCACCACCGCCCACAGCACGTCGTCCACGGTGGCGGCGGCGGTGATCTTGCGGCCGAAATCATAAAGGTTGGTGGTGCGGCGCACGCTTTCCCGGGTGGCGCGGATCTGGGCGCGCAGGCGTGCCGCCATGTTGCTGATGATCACCGCCGCGATCAGGAAGAACACCACCGTCAGGATGTTCTGGGTATCGGTGATGGAGAAGGTCCAGCGCGGCTCGGTGAAGAAGAAGTTGAAAGCGAGGAAGCTCGATATGGACGCCAGGATACCCGCGCGCAGGCCGGATTTCATGGCGACGATCATCACCGCCAACAGATAGGCCACCGAGATATTAGCGATGGGCAGCCACAGATCGATGAGGAAGCCCAATCCGGTGGCGGCCAGCGTGGCGCCCGTGGCGAACAGATACCCCAGCCACAGCCGCCAGCCGGTCGCGGAGGGAGCCTTGGGGACGGCGGGCCTGGGCTTTTCCTCATCCTCGCCGCCAACCACCAGGACGTTGAAGTCACCCGAAAGCTCGATCAGCCGTTCGGTCACCGACTTGCCCCAGCGCCCGAACCAGCCGACCTTGCGGGCACGTCCGACCACGATCTGCGTGCAGTTGCGCTCGCGCGCATAATTCAGCACGGCCTCGGCCACGTCGTCACCCTGCAGGGTGGTGGTCTCGCCGCCCAATTGCGCCGCCAGCCGCATGGCGCCGTCCACCCGGTCGATCTCGGCCTCGGACAGGGCATGGGCGCGCGAGGTTTCCACCGTGACCGCCCCCCAGGCGGCACCGCGGCGTTCGGCCGCCCGCCTGGCGACGCGGACCAGCCGTTCGGCCTCGACCCTTTCGTCGATACACACCAGCACCCGTTCGCGCGCGGGCCACGGGCCGGGAATGGCGTGGGCGCGCATGTAATCCACCATCTGGCGGTCAACCCGTTCGGCGGCATGGCGCAGGGCCAGTTCGCGCAGCGCCGTCAGATTGCCGGGCGAGAAAAAGCTGTGCACCGCCCGCTTGGCCTGTTCGGGCACATAGACCTTGCCCTCTTCCAGCCGCTTGATCAGGTCCTGGGGCGGCAGGTCGATCAGCTCGATCTCGTCGGCGGTGGCCAGGACGTTGTCGGGCAACGTCTCCCGCACCTTGACGCCGGAAATCTGCTCGACGATGTCGTTGATGGATTCCAGATGCTGGATGTTGAGGGTGGAATAGACGTCGATGCCCGCCGCCAGCAATTCCTCGACGTCCTGCCAGCGTTTGACGTGACGCGAGCCGGGGATGTTGGTGTGGGCCAACTCGTCCACCAGGGCGAGCCTGGGGCGGCGCTGCAACAGCGCGTCCAGGTCCATCTCGCGGAAGGTCCTGCCCCGGTACTCGGTCATGCGGGGCGGCAGCACCTCAAGCCCCTTGAGCAGCGCCTCGGTCTCGCGCCGCCCGTGGTGCTCGATCACACCGGCGACCAGATCGACGCCTTCGCGCACCCGTTCGTGCGCGGTTTCCAGCATGGCATAGGTCTTCCCCACGCCGGGGGCGGCGCCGAGGAAGATTTTCAAATGTCCGCGCCCTTCCCGCTGGGCTTCGGCGAGAAGGGCGTCGGGAGAGGGGCGCTCGTCACGGTCGTCGGTCATGGTCTCTTCAGTTCATTGCATTCGCCAGCGTTCGTCCAGTGCCGCGTTAAGGCCCGGCACATCCACGCGCTGCCGCCCGATCATTCCGTCCCGGCCGATGGTGAACGCATCCATCAGATTGCGGACCTCCGGCACCGGGATATGGCGGCTGGCGGCGACACTCTTCACCTGCATCGAGGCATAACCGATATCGGCATACGCATCGGAAGAATCAGGCCGAAGGTGGAAGTAACGCAGATCGACAGGCGTGGTCCGCAGGCTTTGCCGGTCAGCCAGCCCGATCGCCAAAACGATGAAGGCCAGCAGCCCGAGCAGCGGGACAAGCACCGGCCATTTGCGTTCACGCATCATGATCACCCCGATCGGCGCCATCCGGGCGGCCGTTTTCAGGCCGCCCGGACAGAGTGTTGCCTCACTTCACCAGCGGCCACCTGTCATCCAGGGCCAGGTTGAGCTTCAGCACGTTGACGCGGGGCTCGCCCAGGATGCCCAATTCGCGCCCCTCGGTGTGCGCGGCCAGCAGCTTCTGCACCTCCTCGACCGGAACCCGGCGCGCCAGGGCGACACGCTTGACCTGATAGGCGGCGGCGGCCGGAGAGATATGCGGGTCCAGGCCGCTGGCCGATGCGGTCACCAGATCCACCGGCACCGGCCCCTTCTGGTCGGGATGGGCGGCCCGCGCCGCCTCTGCCGCCGCCGCCACACCCTCCGCCAGCGCCTTGCTGGTGGGGGCGAGGTTGCTGCCCATGGAATTGGCGGCGTTGTAGGGAGCCGCCACACTCTTGCTGGGATCGGCGGGATCGGTCCCGGTGGTGGCCGACGGGCGGCCCCAGAAATAGGCCGGACCGGTAAAGGACTGGCCGATCAGGGCCGAGCCGACAACGTGGCCGTCCTTCTCGATCAGGCTGCCCTGGGATTGCCAGGGAAAGATGGCCTGGGACAGGCCGGTGACGGCCAGGGGATAGGCGATGCCGGTGACGGCGGTCATGACGACCAGCAGCACCAAAGCGGGGCGAAGTTCCTTCAACATGGGAATGCTCCGGTCAGGCAAGGCCAAGGGCGGCGACCAGCAAATCCACCAGCTTGATGCCGATGAACGGGACGATCAGGCCGCCAAGGCCGTAGATCAGCAGATTGCGCTTCAGCAGGGTCTCGGCGCTGGCCGGTTTGTATTTCACCCCCTTCAACGCCAGCGGGATCAAGGCGATGATGATCAGCGCGTTGAAGATGATGGCCGACAGGATGGCGCTTTGCGGGCTCGCCAGATGCATGACGTTGAGCGCCTGCAATTGCGGGTACGAGGCCACGAACAGCGCCGGGATGATGGCGAAATACTTCGCCACGTCATTGGCGATGGAGAACGTGGTCAGCGAGCCACGGCTCATCAGCAATTGTTTGCCGATCATCACGATCTCGATCAGCTTGGTGGGATCGCTCTCCAGATCCACCATGTTGCCCGCTTCGCGCGCCGCCTGGGTGCCGGTGTTCATGGCGACGCCCACATCGGCCTGGGCCAAGGCGGGGGCGTCGTTGGAGCCGTCGCCGCACATGGCGACCAGACGCCCGCCCTTCTGATAGTCGCGGATCAGCTCCAGCTTCTTTTCCGGCGTGGCCTCGGCCAGGAAATCGTCCACACCGGCCTCGGCGGCGATGGCGGCGGCGGTCAGCGGGTTGTCGCCGGTGATCATCACCGTCTTGATGCCCATGGCGCGCAGCGTGGCAAAGCGTTCGCGGATACCCGGCTTGATGATGTCCTTGAGGTGGATCACCCCCAACAGCCGCCCGTCGCGCGCCACCACCAGGGGCGTACCCCCGGCCTTGCCCACCTTTTCTACCGCCTGCACCAGTTCCTTGGGGGCGGTCCGTCCCGCCTTGTCGGCCACATAGGCGGTGATGGCGTCGCTGGCGCCCTTGCGGATCGCCACCCCGCCAAGATCGACGCCGCTCATGCGGGTGTGGGCGGAGAACGCGACGAAGGTCATGTCCACCCCCAACGGTTCGGTCATGCCGAAGCGGGCCTTGGCCAGCGCCACGATGGATTTGCCCTCGGGGGTATCGTCGGCCAGCGACGACAGGAACGCCGCCTCGGCCAGATCACGCTCGTTGACGTTGGACAGCGGTAGGAATTCCGCCGCCTGACGCGCGCCCAACGTGATGGTGCCGGTCTTGTCCAGCAGCAGCACGTCGATATCGCCCGCCGCCTCGACCGAACGGCCCGACTTGGCGATGACATTGAACTTCACCAGCCGGTCCATGCCGGCGATGCCGATGGCCGACAGCAGGCCGCCGATGGTGGTGGGGATCAGGGTCACGAACAGCGCGATCAGGAACACCATGGGCACCACGGCGCCCGACCACGAAGCGAAGGCAGGCAAAGTCGCGACCACGATCAGAAAGATCAGGCTCATGCCCACCAGCAGGATGGTCAGCGCGATCTCGTTGGGGGTCTTCTGCCGCTTGGCGCCCTCGACCAGGGCGATCATACGGTCCAGGAAGGATTCGCCGGGATTGGTGGTGATACGCACGACGATGCGGTCCGACACCACACGGGTGCCGCCGGTCACCGCCGAGCGGTCACCGCCCGATTCGCGGATCACCGGAGCGGATTCGCCGGTGATGGCGCTTTCGTCCACGGTGGCGATGCCCGCGACCACGTCGCCGTCGCCGGGGACGGTGTCGCCGGTTTCGCACACCACCAGATCACCGACGCGAAGGGAATCGGCCGTCACCTCCTGATGGCGGGCGGCATCGACCGCCGCCACCTTCTTGGCCAGGGTGCCGGTCTTGGTGCCGCGCAGGGCGGCGGCCTGGGCCTTGCCGCGCCCTTCGGCGATGGCTTCGGCGAAATTGGCAAACAGCACGGTGAACCACAGCCACAGGCTGATCTGCACCATGACGCCGAAATGCTCGGCCTGGGGATTGGCGAAGGACAGGATTGTGGACAGCAGCGCCACCAGGCCGGTGGCGAACATCACCGGGTTGCTGATCAATTGCCGCGGGTCCAGCTTGACCACGGAATCCTTGACCGCCTGGGCCAGGATGGGGCCGTCGAACAGCGACAGCGCTTGCGGACGATGAATGCTCATCGGGAAACCTCTCAGAACAGGGTGCCAGCGCCGAGCATCAGGTGCTCGACGATCGGCCCCAGGGCGAGAACGGGGAAGAAGGTCAGGCCGCCGACCACCAGGATCACACCCACCAGCAGGCCGATGAACAGGCCGCCATGAGTCGGGAACGTGCCCGCCGAGGCCGGAACCGTCTTCTTGGCCGCCACCGACCCGGCGATGGCCAGGATGGGCAGAATGACCATGAAGCGGCCCAGCAGCATGGCCAGGGCCAGCAGCGTGTTGTGCAGCGGCGTATTGGCGCCGAACCCGCCGAAGGCCGAACCGTTGTTGGCGGTGGTCGAGGTATAGGCGTACAGCAGCTCGGACAGGCCGTGCGGCCCCCCGGCGGGAATGGCCGAGGCACCGGCCAACAGACCCACCGCCCCCAGGCCCAGCACGCCCAGCGGGAAGACCAGCATGGCCAGGATAGCCAGCTTGACCTCGCGCGCTTCGATCTTCTTGCCCAAATATTCCGGCGTACGGCCGACCATCAGCCCGGCGATGAACACCGCCAGGATGACGAAGATCATCATGCCGTACAGACCGGCGCCGACACCGCCGACGACAATCTCGCCCAGCATCATGTTGATCATCGGCACCATGCCCGCCAGCGGCATCAGGCTGTCGTGCATGGCGTTCACCGCGCCGCAGCTGGCCGCCGTGGTGATGACCGCGAACAGCGACGACAGGGCGATGCCGAAGCGGACCTCCTTGCCTTCCATGCTGCCGCCCGATTGCCAGGCCGACAGAACCTGATCGACACCCAAAGCGGCCAGCGCCGGATTGCCCTGGGATTCCGCCCAGTAGGTGACGGCGACACCGGCGACGAACAGCACGCCCATGGCGGCCAGGATGGCCCAGCCCTGGCGCTGATCGCCGACCATGCGGCCGAAGGTGTTGGTCAGACCGGCGCCAAGCACGAAAATCGCCACCATGTGGATCAGGTTGACCAGGGCGGTGGGGTTCTCGTAGGGATGCGCCGCGTTGGCGTTGAAGAAGCCGCCGCCATTGGTTCCCAAATGCTTGATCATCATCTGGCTGGCGACCGGTCCCTGGGCGATCACCTGCTGGGCGCCCTCCAGGGTCGTCGCCTCCACATAGGCGTTCAGGTTCTGCGGCACGCCCTGCCACACCAGCACCAGCGCGCCGATGACACACAGCGGCAGCAGGACGTACAGGGTGGCGCGCACCAGATCGACGTAGAAATTGCCGACGGCGCGGGCATTGTGACGCGAAAAACTGCGGATTAGCGCCACGGCGACGGCGATACCCGTCGCGGCGGAGACGAAATTCTGCACCGTCAACCCGGCCATCTGCACCAGATAGGCCATGGTGCTTTCGCCGCCATAGGCTTGCCAATTGGTGTTGGTCACGAAGCTGACGGCGGTGTTGAAGGCCAGATCCGGCGGCACGTTCATCATTCCGGCCGGGTTGAGCGGCAGCCAGAACTGGCACCGCTGCAAGGCGTACAGCGCGAGCAGGCCGAGCAGGTTGAAGGCCAGCAGCGAAAAGGCGTAGCCGGTCCAATGCTGCTCGCGACCGGATTCAATGCCGCAAATCTTGTAGATACCGCGTTCGACGGGGCCGAGCACCGGCGACAGCAAGACGCGCTGTCCCTGGAACAGCCGGGCCATGAAGCCGCCCGTCAACGGGGTCAGCGCCACGATGATGGCGATGTAGAGAATAATCTGAAGGATGCCGGTGGCGTCCATGGCACCCTCCTTAGAAGCGCTCTGGGCGGATCAGCACGAAGCCGAGATAGCCCAGAAGCCCAAGCGCGGTGACCGCGCCAAGAATGAGGTCGAAAGACATGGGAATGCCTTTCGTCAGATACGTTCGCAGGCGCGGACGAACAGCCCGCACGCGGTGAAGAACGTAACGACCAATGCGATGAATGCGATGTCGAGCATCGATGCTCTCCGGTTGAGATTCCAGCATGGGAATCATTACACGCGGAGCGCATCAAGGTTCCATATGGGAGGCCATAAAGACGGCGTTTATACCCCGGGCGGCGGGCGGAACCCGCCGCCTCAAGCGGCCTGATCGAGCGCCCCGCGCAGATCGGTCAAGGCATCTTCGGCATGCTCCAGACCGGCGGTAACGGCCAGTACGCCGTCCTGAACCCGCACACCGCCCCGCGATCCACCACCGGACAGCAGGCGCAAATGCCCGGCCACGTCCGCCGCCCGTTCAGGCCGCCGCAGATGCACCACCAGCAGCCCGCCCACCGGGCCGTATACCGCCGCCACGGCGGGATGGCGGGACAATTCCCCGGCCAGGAATGCAGCAGCGGCGGTGCGGTGACGCACCCGCAACGGCAGGGTTTCCAATGCCTGGATCGCCAGGGTGACGTCGAACGGCGAGATGGCGCCGCCCAGGTCACGCAGGAAGCGGCCGCGCGTGCTGGCGATGAAGGCCGAGGCATTCCATTGCCGCACCACCTGGGTCCACACCGTGCCGTGATAGGACGGATCGGGCCGGTTCAGACTGGGCAAGCGCTGAGGATCGGCGGCCCAGTCGAAGGTGCCGCCATCGACGATGATACCGCCCTGGGCGGTGCCGGTGCCCAGCGGACCGGCCAGATCGTAGACCGCCACCGCCGCCCCCTCGGCCAGCGGTTTCAGACTCAGCGGCGCCCGCGAATTGTCCACCACCAGCGGCACATTCAGACGGCGCCCGGCCTCGGCCACCGCCGCCACCGGAAAAACCTCCAGGCCCGGCCCGGCGACGCTGTCGGCCAGCCACAGCCGGGTGCGCGGGTCGGTGGCGGCGGTGAATTCCTCGGCGGCGGTGTGCTCCACCACCCGCACATCCACGCCCAGGCGCAGCAAGGTCTGGATCAGGCCCGCCCCGTGATCGACGGCAAAGCGGGCGGGAACCACCACGCTGTCGCCCGCCTCGGCCAGAGTAAGCACGGAATACAGCAATGCCGCCGCGCCGCTGGCCAAAGCCAGCGCCGCCTTGCCGCCCTCCAGCGCGGTCAGGCGGCGTTCCAGCACCTCGCGCCCGGGATTGATGGTGCGGGTGTAGGTGTAGCCCAACTCCTCCAGGGCGAACAGACGGCGGGCGTGGCCGGTATCGCGGAACTGGTACGACGTAGTCTGATAGATGGGCACCGCTACCGCGCCAGTCGCCGGATCGGCCCGCCAGGAGCCGCCATGCAGGGCCAGTGTCTCGTGATGGCTCATGTCCCCTCCTCCCATACCGATGGGCTGACCACGTCGCCCGACCAGGAATAGACCGCCAGCAGCGGCTGATCGGCGGTGCGCATGGCATGCACCACGTTGGACGGGTGCAGGATCACCGAACCCGGCGGGCGCGCCGCGCTGCGGCCCGCGGCGCTCCATTCCGCAATTCCCGCCACCACGCGATAGACTTCCACCGCCGGGTGGCGGTGCGGCGGGTAATAGGTGTGCGGCCCGATCAGGGTCAGGCCCAACCCCACATGGTCACTGTGGAACGGCGCCGCCGGTCCCACCAGTTCGGCCCAGGCCATGCGGTGTTCCAGACCGGGGGCGTCGGGACGCGGCGCATAGCCGTAACGCCACGGCAGGATATCCGCCACCGGCCGCAGCGCTGCCGCCAAGTGCGGCGCATGATCCTCGGCCGCCGCCAGAACACTCTCCAGGTGGCGGATGACCGGATGGCCGGTGGGGGTGAAGGTCAGTGGTTCGGGGGCCGCCGCGCGGACCTGTCCGGCCACCGCCACCATTTCGGCCAGGGCATCGGCATCGACCGCCGCCGGGCGGACATATTCCGCCAGCAGGGCATCACGCAGGGCCTTCAGCGCGGCGCTCATGCCCGCAGCTCCGATTTCAGCACCGCCACGGTGTGGCCAATGCGCTCGCCGCCCTGATGCGCCTCCAGCGCGGTGACGGCGTCCAGGCGATAGGGGTCCAGCGCCCGCTCGATCTCGGTCGCGCGGCGGCCCGATTCACCGGAATCCACACCGGCGAAGACCCTGCGCAAATCGCCGGCGCGGTAGAAATGGAACGGCCCCAGGCCGGTGCGCTGCCATGCGGCATAGGCGCCGATCACCGCATCGGGCTCGGCCTGCACCTTCCAGGCATAAGCGAACAATTCGGGCTTGAGCCCGGCCAATTCGGACAGGGCCGAGAACACCGCCAGCGGCACCCGCCCACCCAGGGTGGACAGAACCGCTCCGCCCGGCGCCAGGAAATCGCGGGCCTGAACCAGCGCCACCCAATGCAGCGCCAGCAGGGTGTCCTTGAACAATTGCGGCACCGGCTCGGTGCGCGGCGGCAGGAAGGCGCCGCTGGTGCGGCTGTGATCCAGCCGGGCATCGTCGGCCAGCGGCAGATTGGGCAGGTTTTCGTAGATCACATCGAAACGCAGGCCGCGCCCGGCCAACGGAATCAGCAGATCGCCCGCCCCGGCATGTACCCGCACCTGCGTTCCCGCTGCCAGATTGCCGGTGACGTTGGCCGCCGCGGCCTCGACCACCTCGGGAAACAGATCGGTCAGCCCGATTTCGGATGCACCCAGGATTTCGATCCCAGCCAGGGCGTCCACCCCGGCGCCCGTCCCCAGGGCGCAAAAGGCGCTGACCGGTCCGCGCCGCGCCGCCAGCCGGGCAAAGGCCGGGGCGGCGACGCTGGCGACCCAATCGGCTTCGGGATCGTCGGCAGCCGGGGGATAGGCCCGCTCTGCCAGGGCGATGTCAAGAGTTCCGGCGATGCGCCCCACCTGGGACAGACCGAGGAAACGGGCCGAATCGATGGCGATACGCGGCAGATCCGCTTGGGTGGGATGGGAATTGGGAACGGCCATGCCGGTGGTCTCCTGCGGGATTTCTCTTCAGCGTTGCCACGCCACATGGAATCAGTCTAGTGGATTTATAGCTTGATTCCGCATCCCGGTCATGCGTAAAACCAATGTCATTCTACAGATTTGGTAGGCAATTATCGCGACAGCGACGACACCAATCGGAAAACCGCGAAACATGTCCTCTTCCAAGCTTATTTCCCTATCCGAAGCGGTGCGCCGCTTCACCTGGGACGGCATGCAATACGCCAGCGGCGCCGCCCTGCCCGTGGGCTCGGACGCCATCGCCTTCGGCCGCGAATTGCTGCGCCAGGGCCGCCGCGACCTGCACGCCATTTTCCATTGCAACACCCAGCAGCTGAACCTGCTGGCCGCCGCCGGTGTGGTCAGCAAAGCGGAATGCGGTTTCTCGGGGCTCGAAGTGTTCGGCTTCGCCAACGGCCTGCGCCGCGCCGTGGAAAGCGGCCAGTTGGCGCTGGAGGATTGGTCCAACCTGGCGATTCCGCTGCGCCTGCTGGGCGGCGCGTTGGGCTGGCCGTTCGTGCCCGCCACCGTCAACATCGGGTCCGACATCCAGACCCGCAGCGCCTTCGCCCCCGACCAGTTCCCGGCGCGCGACAAGATTCCCAGCGTCACCGACCCGTTCAGCGGCCAGACCATCGGCGCCTTTAGTCCGCTGAAACCCGATGTGGCGGCCATTCACGTCACGCTGGCCGACGTGCAGGGCAATGCCATCATGCTGGGCACCGAATGGAGCCGCTTCGAGCTGTCGCGCGCCGCGAAAAAGGTGGTGGTGATCGCCGATGCCATCGTCGACACCGATTGCATGCGCCAGTTCCCCAATCTGGTGCGCATCCCCGACATCCTGGTCGAGGCGGTGGTGTATTGGCCGTTCGCGGCATGGCCGCAGGGATCGCCCGGCATGTACGACGTGGACGAGGAGCACATGCGCCTGATGAACAAGGCGCTGGGCACCGCCGAGGGCACCGAAGCCTATGTGCGCGACTACGTCACCGCCTACACCGACCTGGATTCGTACCTGGACCTGATCGGCCGCGACACCGTGGCGCGGCTGAGCCAGGGCTCCACCAGCTTCCTGCTCGATCCCTACCGCCGCTGGATCAAATCGCCGCAAGAGGTCGCCACCCTGATCCAGAAGGAGGCGGCATGAGCACGCCCTACACCCGCCAGGAAATGATGGCCATCGCCACCGGCCGCGAGATCAAGGACGGAGAACTGGCCATCTTCGGCGTCGGCCTGTCCATGCTGGCCGGATATTTCGCGCAGGAGCACCACGCCCCCAACGTGCGCGCCATGACCGAGGGCGGCGTCTACGGCTCTACCCCGGTGGGCGGCCTGCCCTGGGGCATCGAATGCAACCGCATCTCGTCCAACGCCACCAGCTTCACCTCGGCGTTGGACGCGCTGGGCTTCCTGGTGGCGTCGGGGCGCTGCGACGTCGGCATCATCGGCGCGGCCCAGGTGGACAAGTTCGGCAACGTCAACACCACCGGCGTGTGGGACGGCGAGATCGGCGACACCTACCGCACGCCCAAGACCCGGCTGACCGGCGCGGGCGGCGCCAACGACATCGCCTGCGGCGCGGGCCGCGTGGTGATCATGGTGACGCACGAGCCCAAGCGCTTCGCCGACAAGGTCACCTATGTCAGCTCGCCCGGCTATCTGGAGGGTGGCGAATCCCGCGCCCGCCACGGCTTTGTCGGCGGCGGGCCGTCGGCCATCGTCACCACGCTGGGCATCCTGCGCCCGCACCCCGAGACCAAGGAATTCCATCTGGACGGCTGGTACGCCTTTTCCAGCCCCGAGGAAATCCGCGCCGCCACCGGCTGGGACCTCAAGACCTTCCCCCATGCCGGGGTGATTCCCGAACCCACCGCCGACGAACTGGCGGCGTTGCGCCGCGTCGATGTTACCGGCGCGCTGCGCAAGCAATAAGGACCCGAAGATGAGCACCGATAGCCCGATCCTGCTGCGCGACGACGCCGATGGAATCGCCACCCTGACCTTGAACCGGCCGCAGGCCCGCAATTCCCTGTCCAGCGCCCTGCTGAAGACCCTGCGCGCCGCCTTTGCCGACATCGCCGCCGATAACAGCGTGCGCGTGGTGGTTCTGGCCGCCAACGGCCCGGCCTTTTGCGCCGGTCACGATCTCAAGGAATTGCGCACCGCCAATTACGCGCCATCCTATACCGAGGAATTGTTCGCCGATTGCGCCGAGCTGATGCAGGCCATCGTGCGCCTGCCCAAACCGGTCATCGCCCAGGTGCACGGCATCGCCACCGCCGCCGGTGCCCAATTGGTCGCCAGTTGCGATCTGGCGGTGGCGGCCGAGGATTCCCACTTCGCCACGCCCGGCGTCAATATCGGCCTGTTCTGCTCGACCCCCATGGTGGCGCTGTCGCGCAACGTGGCGCCCAAGCATGCCCTGCAAATGCTGCTGACCGGCGATCTGATCGACGCCCCCACCGCGCTGCGCTTCGGACTGGTCAACGAATTGGTGCCCGCCGCTGATCTGGCCGCCCGCACCCGTGCCCTGGCCGTGCAGATCGCCGCCAAATCACCGCTGACCCTCGCCATCGGCAAAGAGGCCTTTTACCGCCAGCTCGAATTGGGGCTGTCCGACGCCTACGCCTATACCCGCGACGTCATGGTCAAGAACCTTGCCGCCCAGGACGCGCAGGAAGGCATCGGCGCCTTCATCGACAAACGCCCGCCCGTGTGGTGCGGCCGCTGAGGAGGAACCTCCACCATGACCGGATTGCGCCCGCTGCTCGCTTTGGCCGTCACCATCATCCCCGCCACCCTGGCCACGCTGGCGTCGTGGGGGGCGGCGGGAACGGTGTCGCCGGATTTGCGGCTGGCGCTGTTCCCGCCGGTCCTGACCCGGGTCGAGGCGTTCCGCACCATCATCCTGGGCAATGCCCTGCCGGTGGCGGAAACCCCCATTCCCGGCCTGTGGCTGATCCATGTGAACCCGGCGGAACCGGCCGACGTGCGCGGCGCCCTGGTCACCGGCGTGGGGCCGTTCGTGCGGCTGGTTTCCGCCGCCTGCCTGACCGCGACCGACAAGACATCGTGATCGCCCCCCCATTTTCCCTTTCCAAGGAGCGCATCCCATGGCCGATCTTTCCCTGACCCGCCGTAGCTTTCTGGGCACCGCCGCCGCCCTCACCGGCACCCTGGCGGCGCCGTCCATCATCCGCGCCCAGGGCTCGCTGAAGCCCATCAAGCTGGGCTGGTTCGTCAGCGCCGCGTGCCTGTCGCCGGTGGCGGCGGCCAAGCATCTGGGCATCTTCGAGAAGAACGGCCTGGACGTGGAGCTGGTGAAGTTCGCGGGCACCACCGATCAGTTGCTGGAGGCCCTGGCGACCCGCAAGGTGGACACCAGTGTCGGCATGGCGCTGCGCTGGCTGAAGCCGCTGGAGCAGGGCTTCGACGTCAAGCTGACCGGCGGCACCCATGGCGGTTGCCTGCGTCTGCTGGGCGACAAGAACCAGGGCGTGACCAAGCTGGAGGATCTGAAGGGCAAGGTCATCGCCGTGTCGGATATCGGCAGCCCGGCCAAGAACTTCTTTTCGGTGTTCCTGAGCAAGCGCGGCATCGACCCGACCAAGGATGTGGAATGGAAGGTGTTCCCCGGTGACCTGCTGGCCGCCGCCATCGAGAAGGGCGAGGCCCAGGCGCTGGCCCACCAGGACCCCGAGACCTGGCGCTTTCTCAAGCTGCCGCGCCTGACCGAGGTCGCCACCAACCTGACCTCGGAATACGGCGACCGCGTGTGCTGCCTGATCGGCGTCGGCAACAAGCTGCTGAAGGAAGACCGCGAGGCGGCGGCCTCCATCACCCGCTCGCTGTTGCAGGCCCAGGACATCACCGCCCATCACCCCGAGGCGACGGCCGATGTCTACCTGCCCTACGTCACCAACACCACCAAGCAGGATCTGATCGAGCTGCTGAAGACCCACACCCACTACGTCCACCCGCTGGGCAACGATTTGCGCAAGCAACTGGCCGATTACACGCTGGAACTTCAGAAGGTGGGCGTCATCAAGCCGAGCACCGATCCGGTCAAATTCGCCGAGAAGATCACCGCCGATGTCGTCTGAAGCCATCGAGATCACGTTTCCGGCGGCCCGATCGGGCCGCCGGGGACCGAGCCTGTGGGGATTGGGCGTGGTGGCGGCCGTCGCCTGGGCCGCCGCCGCCCTCCTTACCGTCCTGTGGCCCGACGAGGATGCGTGGGACCACACCACCAATCTGGCGATCCTGTTCACCATCATCGCCGGAATCCTGGTCGCCCTGGTGACGATCGAGCCGTTCGCGCCGCGTCTGTCGGCGCGGCTGCGGCAATCGGGACCATGGCTGATCGCCCTGGCGGTGCTGTCCACCCTGTGGCAGGTGGTGACCGCCAAGCTGGGCCTGTTGCCGCGCCCGTTCTTCCACCCGCCGCAAAGCCTGCTCGAGGTCTATCTGACCGATTGGAGCATGCTGGGCCTGTCGGTGCTGCATTCCCTGCGCTTGTTGTTGCTGGGCTACGCCATCGGCGCGGCGGTTGGCTTCGTCACCGGCATCGGCCTGGGCTGGTCCAAGGCGGTGGCCTATTGGGGCCATCCCATCCTGCGGCTGATCGGCCCGCTGCCCGCCACCGCCTGGCTGCCCATCGCCTTCTTCGCCTTTCCGTCGTCGTGGAGCGCCTCGATCTTCCTGGTGGCCCTGGCCTCGGGCATTCCGGTCGCCATCCTGACGTGGTCGGGGGTGTCTGGCGTCGGCGCCGCCTATTACGACATCGCCCGCACCCTGGGCGCCAAGTCGCGCTTCCTGGTGTTGAAGGTGGCGATCCCGGCGGCCATGCCGCATGTGTTCGTCGGCCTGTTCATGGGCCTGGGCTCGGCCTTCGCCGTGCTGGTGGTGGCCGAAATGCTGGGCGTCAAGGCGGGCCTGGGCTGGTACATGCAATGGGCCCAGGGCTGGGGCGCCTATGGCAACATGTACGCGGCGCTGCTGGTGCTGGCGCTGATGTGCTCGGGCCTTGTCACCCTGTTGTTCCGTGTTCGCGACCGCCTGTTGGCGTGGCAAAAAGGAATGGTCCGATGGTAGAAGCCGCGATCTCGGCGCAACCGCACGGCCTGTCGCTGGAAGCGGCGGCTATCAGCCATCATTTCGATCTGGAAGGCCAGATCCTGCCCGTGCTGAACGACGTGTCGTTCACGGTGCAGCCGGGCGAATTCGTCGCCCTGCTCGGCCCGTCCGGCTGCGGCAAATCCACCCTGCTGCGGCTGGTGTCGGGGCTGGAACACCCCCGCGCCGGAACCCTGGCCGAGGATGGCGCCGCCATCACCGGCCCCGATCCGTCGCGGGTGGTGATGTTCCAGGACCCGACGCTGTACCCGTGGCGCACCGTGCGGGCCAATGTGGGCCTGGGCCTGGAAATCCGCGGCCAGCTCAAGCAGCAGGGCCACCGTGTGGACGAGGCGCTGAAGCTGGTCGGCCTGGACGAATTCGCCAACGCCTATCCCCACCAATTGTCGGGCGGCATGGCCCAGCGCGCGTCGCTGGCCCGTGCCCTGGTCAACGATCCCCGCCTGCTGATCCTGGACGAACCGCTGGGCAAGCTGGACGCCCTGACCCGCCTTGCCATGCAGAACGAAATCGCCGAGCTGTGGCGCAAGAACCGCTTCACCGCGCTGTTGGTCACCCATGACGTCGAGGAAGCCCTGTTCCTGGCGACCCGCGTCCTGGTGTTCAGCGAACGGCCCGCGACCATCGTCGCCGATCTGTCGGTGGACCTGCCCTATCCCCGCCATCGCGGCGATTCCCGCCTGACCGAATTGCGCCATGAAATCATGGTGCTGTTGGGTCTGGGTAATTGGTAAACCAAGGCCGCCCGGCAATGCCGGGCGGCCTTTTCCTTATTCCCCTCCCATCAACGCCGCGTATTTCGCCCGCAATTGTTCGCGGCTTTCCACCCGGTCGGGATTGACCACGATGCATTCCACCGGGCAGATGGCGATGCATTGCGGCGTGTCGTAATGGCCGACGCATTCGGTGCAGCGGTCAGGGTCGATCTCGCAGGTCTGGCCGCCCTCGGAAATGGCCTCGTTGGGGCATTCCGGTTCGCAGGCGTCGCAATTGATGCATTGGTCGGTGATCAGCAGGGCCATCTTTTCCTCGGGCGGATCAAAGCAGAGTGAACAGGGACAGTCCGGCGCCGCCCACCGCCATAACAGCGAGGACGCGGCGGCGGGGCCAGAGCGGCAGCGGGGCGGCGATCCCCCGGATCAGGATCAGGCTCCAGGCCAGAGCGGCGGCCAGGATTGCCGGGCGCAGGACCGCCAGCAGCGGTGCCGAATCGATCCCCTGCCCGGCCAGCACTTGCGCCGACCGCTCCAGCGCCGACAGGAACAGGGCGGCACCGCCCAGCGGAATCAGGCCATAGGACAGCAGCACCGCCAAAGCGCGGTCGCCCCAGGCCGCCAGCCACAACAGCACCGCCGAGGCGGTACCCATCGCCAAGGTAACGGCCAGGATGCCCCGCCAATCGCCATGAGCCAGCGCCCCGGCCGGGGCCAGCCCCAGCAGCACGAAGCAGATACCCGCCGCCTCCCACGGCCGCGCCTCGGCCGCCGTCAAAGTGGCAATCTCGGCGCCGGGCGGGCGCCATGCCAGGGTGACGGCGCCGCGATGGCCGCTGCACCGGCCGCACATGTTGCATTTCTCGTTACTGACCAGACGGCGGACATCCAGCAGCAACGGGCAATCCACGGCCTTGGGCACCGGCTTGGGCGCGGCATCCCAGCGGGCGCGGTCCACCCGGAAATGCAGGGCCGAACCCCGCGCCAGCAACGAGAACAATCCAGCCATGGGGCACAGATGGCGGCACCACAGCCGCTTGCCCCGGCCATAGCGCAGCCCCGCCGCCAGCGCCGCCAGCGACACCCCGCCCACCGACACCAGAACACCCCAGGCCGAGCGTTGGGCGTCCAGGGCATCGGAAGCCAGGGTCAACGCAGCGAACAGCGCCAGCGGCAGCCACCCGGCCCGCATCCACGGCGCCGCCTTGCGGCCCTGGCCGTGGCGGCTGGCGCATTCGGTCACCGCGCCGTCGGGGCACAGCAGACCGCACCAGAATTGCCCGAACAGCAGCGTGGACAGCAGGACACCCGGCCACCACAGCCCCCAGAACACCGCCTGGGCCAACACCGGCAAGGGCGAGGCCGGAGCCAGCAGCGGCCCCAGCAACAGGGTCAAATACAGGGCCAACACCGCCCATTGCGCCGCCCGCAGCCAGTCCTGGCGGCGGTGCAGCCAGTGGCCGCAGACGGCAAGGCGGGCGTTCATGCCGTCACCCCCAACGCCTGAAGCGCCCGCGCCGCCGCCTTGCGCACCTCGATATCGGGATCGGCGGTCAGGGCCGACAATCCGGCGGCGGCACAGGCATCGCCCAGGGCACCCAGCGCGGCGGCGGCTTCCTTGCGCAGATTGGGGATGGGATGTTCCAGGGCACCCAGCAGTGCGGGCAGCGCACGGCGGTCCCGCAGCCCGCCCAAGGCGGCGGCGGCCTTCAGCCGCACCTGCCACGTGGCGTCGCTTACCAGAATCGTCACCAGTCCGTCAACGGCACCGGGCAACCGCAGCTTGCCCAGCACCACCGCCGCTTCCTCGCGGGTTTGCCAATCGTCGTCGCCCAGGGCATCCAGCAAAGCGGGCAACACGCCGTCATCGGCGGCGAAGGCCAGCGCCCCCACGGCGGCGCGGCGCACATCGGCATCCTCGTCCTCAGCCACGCGTTGAGACAGAGCCGACAGCGCCCGCTCGTCCCGCAGATAGGCCAGCACCCCCACCGCCTCGCGCCGCACCTGCGGCACGGGATCGTTCAGCGCCCCCAAAGCGGGCAACAGCGCGGCGGGCTGGCGCAGCTTGCGCAACGCGGCCAGCACCGCCGCACGGGCACCGCCTTTTATTCCGGCCAGCCGCTCCATCAGCACCGGCCCGGCGGCGGCATCCAAAATTTCCGCCAGCGAGAAGGCGGCGGCGCGGGCGATGTCGGGCGTGTCGTCCAGGCGGTCCACCAGGGCATGCACCGCCACGGCGGCGCCCTCGCCCTCCAGTGCCCGCACCGCCTCCAGCCGCACGCCGGGATCGGGGTCGCGGCTGGCTCCGGCGAAAACCTCGGGGTAATCCGGGACCAGATCGGCGGCCTGCACCAGCGCCACCAGCCGCGCCGCCGGATCGTTATCTTCGAGACCGCGCAGCAGGGCCGCCAGTTCGGGATCGTTCATGGGGCACCTCACCGCAGCAGATAGGGGATTTCGACGGTGATGGCCTTGGTCGGGCAATCGTGCTCGCACGGCAAGCAGAACCAGCATTCGTCAAACGCCATGCGCACCTTGCCATCCGGCCCCAGCGCCAGGATGTCGGTGGGGCAAACGTCGATGCAGGTGCGGCATCCCTTGTGAGCGATGCATTTGTCATGGTCGATACGGACCGACGGAGAGCGAAGATCGGACATGGCGGGTTTCCTTACTCGGCGGCGTCGATGCGCATCTGGTCGTAGGCGTAAAGCTCGGCGGCGGCCACCGGCACCACGTATTCGGGCACCGGGCGCTTGAACAGATGCGGACGGCCATCCTCGCCCTTGCGCAACTCGACGAAGCAGAACCATTCGCCATCGTCACGGGCGGGCAGTTCCGGGCGGTAGTGGTAAAGGCCCCAGCGGCTTTCCTGGCGGTAGAGCGAGGCCCGGGCGGCCAACTCAGCGCAATCCAGGATGGCGTGCACTTCCATGGCCCGCATCAGTTCGTGCGGGTTGTTGGCCTTCATGCGGTCCAAATCGGCGCGGATCTCGGCGAAGCGCTCCAGCCCGATCTCCATCTTGCGGGTGATCTTGGGCGGCTGCAGGTAGTCATTGACCATGCGCCGCAGCTTGTATTCCACCTGGGACGGCGCCAGGCCCTCGGCCCGCTCCAGCGGCGCGAAGACGCGGCGGCGCTCGGCCTCGATCTGGGCGGGGTCGTAATCGGGCAAATCTCCCCCGCCCCAATGCCGCGCCGAATCCTCGCCCGCGATGGCGCCGAACACCATGGCGCCCAGCATGTAATTGTGGGCGACGTTGCACAGATCCCCCGCCGCGTACAGGCGCGGCACGGTGGTCCGCGCGTTCTCGTCCACCCACACGCCCGAGGCGGAATGGCCGCCGCACAGACCGATCTCGGAAATATGCATTTCCACCAGATCGTGGCGGTAATCGGTGCCGCGCCCATCATGGAACCGCCCGCGCGTCGGCCGTTCGGTGACGTGCAGGATGTTCTCGATGCGGCTGACCGTTTCCTCGGCCAGATGGTCGAGCTTGAGGAACACCGGGCCGTTGCCGCTTTCCAGCTCGCGCCAGAATTCCAGCATCATCTGGCCGGACCAGTAATCGCTTTTGATGAAGCGTTCACCCTTGGCGTTGACCGTATAGCCGCCGAACGGGCCGGTGACGTAGGCGCAGGCCGGGCCGTTGTAATCCTTGATCAGCGGGTTGATCTGAAAGCATTCCAGCCCCGACAGCTCGGCCCCGGCGTGATAGGCCATGGAATAACCGTCGCCCGCGTTGGTCGGGTTCTCGTAGGTGCCGAACAGATAGCCCGAGGCGGGCAGGCCCAGCCGCCCGGCGGAGCCGGTGCACAGCACCACCGCCTTGGCCTGGATCACCACGAACTCGCCCGAGCGGGAGTCCAATGCCATGGCCCCGGCCACCGACCCGTCCCGCGCCAGCAGCAGCCGGGTGGTGATCAGGCGGTTGGTGACCTCCACGCCCAGCTTGCGGATCTGCTTGTAGATCACCTTCTTGACGGCGTAGCCCTCGGGCATGGGCAGCACATAGGCGCCCATGTGGTGGACCTTGCGCACGGCGTACTCGCCGGTCGCGTCCTTCTCGAACTTCACGCCCCAGGAATCCAGCTCGCGGATCATGGCATGGCTGCGGATCGCATAGGCGTGGATGGTGCGCTGGTTAACGATGCCGTCATTGGCGATGGTGATTTCGCGCACGTATTGCTCGGGCGTGGCGTGGCCGGGAATGACCGCGTTGTTGACGCTGTCCATGCCCTCGGCGATGGCGCCCGCCCGCTTGACGTTGGCCTTGTCCAGCAGCAGCACGCGCAGGGCGGGATTGGCCGCCTTGGCCTTGATGGCGGCCAGCGGCCCGGCGGTGCCGCCGCCCACCACCAGGATGTCGGTCTCTATGATCTTGGGGTCTGACATGGCGGCTTTCCCTGCGGCTTGAGAGCGTCTGAGGACGCACCTTGCCCCAGCGCCGAACCGTGCACGCAGCAACTAATTGCCTTCAAACACAGCGCGTTCGGGATTATTATCCATAAATCGATGGATTTGTGGTTTTACGCTATGACACCCAAGCCCGTGCGCTCCGCCCCGCCGCCATCCCTGCGCCTGTCCGAACCGGACGAAGGCACGCCGCGCGACGTCAACATCCTGGCGGCCCTGAGCGAGGAGGAATGCGCCACCCTGTGCGCCGCCACCACCTTGCGCAGCTTTGCCCCCGGCGCCGTGGTGTTCCGCCAGGGCGATGCCCATGACGGCATCTTCATCATCCTGTCGGGTCAGGTGCGGTCGTATTATTCCGGCCCATCGGGGCGCGAGATCACCCTGGCCTATTGGTCGCCTGGCAATTTCGTCGGCGGCCCCGAGATGTTCGGCGGCAGTCCGCATGTGTGGTCGGGACAGGCGGTACGCCATACCCAGACCCTGCACCTGCGCGGCGCCGAGCTGCGGCGGCTGATGGAGCGCATGCCCCGTCTGGCGGTGGCGCTGGTCGAGGCGCTGGTGGCCAAGGGCAAGGCCTATTCGGCGCTGATCCACATGCTGGGCACCCGCTCGGCCGCCGAGCGGCTGGCGCAGCTTCTGCTGCTGATGGCCGGGCTGGACGGCCGCCGCACCGAGCAGGGCATCGCCATCGGCCGCACCCTGACCCAGGAGGAACTGGCGAAGATGGTGGGATCGACCCGGCAATGGGTCACCACCTCGCTGGACCGTTTCCGCGAACAGGGCCTGATCGCCATCGCCCCCAACAAGATCACCATCACCGACGAAGAGGCCTTGCGCCGCTTCGCCGGATGACAATCCCGATCCATTTCCGCTTCAGTTGAAACAGGCCTAACGGGCCAGCCGGACCACCAGCGCAGCGGCTGCCGCGATGGTCGCGACCACCACCACGCCCGCCCAATCCCAGCGGACCAGCGCCGCGCTGCCCAGGGCCGCGCCCGCCGCCATTCCGATGAACATCCCGGTGAACAACAAGGCGTTCAAGCGGCTGCGGGCGCCGGGATCGATGCCGTAGACGATGGTCTGATGGGCCACCAGGCTGGCCTGGATGCCGAAATCGAAGCCGATGGCAGCGGCAACGATCAGCGCCACCTGTGCCGTGGGCGGCAACAGCGGCAGGACGGCCATGGCGGCAAAGGACGATACCGTCAGGGCGGCCCCCAGACGGGTCACCGTCTCGGGGCCACGGCGGTCGGCCAAGCGGCCCGCCAGCGGCGCCGCCAGGGCTCCGGCCGCTCCGGCCAGGCCGAACAGACCGGCCTCGGCGGCACCCATGCCGTAATGCTGATGCAGCATGACCGCCAGGGTGGACCAGAAGGCGCTGAAACCCAGGGACAACAGCCCCTGCGCCAAAGCCGCCCGCCGCAACGCGCCATGCCGCCGCCACAACGCCGCCAGGGAAGACAGCAAACCGCCATAGGACAGATGCGTGGTCGGTGCGAAGGACGGCAGGCCGCGCCACAGCCCGATTGTCACCACCAGCACACCCGACGCCGCCAGCAGATACATGGCCCGCCATCCCAACTGATCGGCAACGATACCGCTGACCACCCGTGACAGCAGGATACCCAGCAACAGCCCGGTCATCACCGTGCCCACAGCCTTGCCCCGTTGGCTGGCGGGGGCCAGGGCCGCCGCACCGGGAACAATATCCTGGGCCATGGTCGCGGCGATACCGGTCGCCAGACTGGCCGCCAGCAACCAGTGGATTCCTGGGACCAGACCGCTGGCCGCCAAGGTCAGGATCAGCACCGCCGCCTTGACTAGAATGATGCGGCGGCGGTCGAATCGGTCGCCCAGCGGCGACAGCAACAGGATGCCCAGGGCATAACCCAGTTGCGCCAGGGTCGGAACCAACCCCACCGAACCGGGCTCGGCCCGCAGATCCGCCCCCAGCAGGCCCAGCATGGGCTGGTTGTAGTAAAGCGCGGCGACCGAGAACCCGGCGCCAGCGGCCATCAGCAGGATCAGGCGAGAGGACAGGGCACTTTCCGGCACTGCGGCCACTTCATGCGCCAATCGAATATGGGACATATCGCACCTCGGGGAAATCAAGTTTCCGCAAGGATGGCCCGCGCAAGGCGGGGCTTGTAGTGGCTTACCCCGTAGATTTGTTATACGTTTTACGTATGATAGAGCACCTTCCCACCGGCCAGGACCGCATCGATCTGCTCGCCACGTTCATTCGCATCGTGGAGGCGGGCAACCTGTCGGCGGCCGCCGTGCAATTGGGAACCACCCAACCCACCGTCAGCCGCCGTCTGCAATCCCTGGAACGGGCCTTGGGCCTGCGTCTGGTCCAGCGCTCCACTCACGGCATGAAACTGACTGCCGACGGCGAGCGCTGCTACGCCCATGCCAAGACCTTCGTGGAAACATGGCGGACTATCGAGGCCGACCTGAAAGGCGCCAAGGACGAACCCGACGGCCATTTGCGGGTGGTGGTGCCGCACGCCTTCGGCCAGGACCAGCTGATCGTGCCGCTGATGCGCTATCTGGAGCGCTATCCGCGCGTATCCGTGGAATGGCTGCTGCGCGACAGCCGCCCGGATTTCATCGCCGAAGGCATCGATTGCGCCGTCGTCATGGGCACGGTGGACGATCCCGCACTGGTGGCGCGGCAATTGGCGATGGTGCCGCGGATCGCCGTCGCTGCTCCATCCCTGTTGGGCGGCGCACCGCCGCCCGGCCATCCGGCGGCCCTGGCCGATCTGCCCTGGATGGCCTTTTTGACCTTCTATCGCGACGAAGTCAGCCTCAGCCACCGCGTCACCGGGGAACAGCATCGCTTTCCCATCCGGCCCCGCCTGGGCGCCAACAACCTGTACGCCCTGCGCAACGCCGCCCTGGCCGGCCAGGGCGCCTTCATCGTGTCATCCTGGCTGGTCGAGGACGATCTCCGCCAGGGGCGCCTGCTGCATCTGGCGCCCGATTGGCAGGGCGCGGCCATGGCGGTGTCCATCGCCTACCCCCACGCCCGCTTCTATCCCGCCCGCCTGCGCATGTTCGTGGAGGTCATGCGCACCATGGTGCCACGCCTGATCGGCGCACCGCTTTAAAGGCTCCAATTCCACAACCATTTTGACGCGCTCGCGGCATAAGGGCTTAACCACCCAACGCACGCAAGCGCTCCATATCGCGGATCAGGATGCGGGTGGCGGTGACTTCCGCCACCCCGTCCTCGCGCAAGCGTTCCAGCGACGACGACACCCATTGCCGGGTGGCCCCCACCATCTTCGCCAGATCCTCTTGGGTCAGGGTGCGGCCGATCACCACGCCCTCGGGCCGCGCCTTGCCGTCGAACTCGGCCATCAGCGCCAGCAATTGCGCCAGACGCTGCGCCGCCGAGCGGGTGCCCAGCATCTGGATCAGCGCCGACATGCAGCGCCCCTTGTGCTCCATGGCCTCGATCAGCGCCACCGCCAGATCGGGATTGGCCCGCACCAGCGACCGCAATTCGCCCCCCGGCACATGCAGCAATTCGGTCGGCCGTACCGCCTGGCCCGACCACATGTGCGGTGAGTTGCCGAACACCTCCGGGCCGCCGATGAAATTGCGCGGCGACCAATAGGCCAAGGTGATCTCGCGCCCCGAGGGGCCGGTGTAATAGATGCGCACCTGCCCCGACAGGATGACGAAGATGCCCTCGCGCCGGTCGCCCTGGCGGAACACGATATCGCCCGCCGCCGCCTTGCGTGGCGGCGAGACACGGTACAACCGCCGCAGGGTTTCGCCGTCCATGGCCGCCAGCAGATCGGGGCCGAGGCTGGCGCCGTCCGATTGTTCGCTCAACAGCAGGGACGGCTTGAGCGTCACCCCAGGACCCGGCCCAGGATAGCATTTTCCAGCCGCCCGAATTCCGGGTCGGCACGGTCGCGCGGACGCGGCAGCGATACTTCTTCATCCAGAACGATGGCCCCGTCCTCGATCAGCACCACCCGGTCGGCCAGCACCACCGCCTCGGTCACGTCATGGGTGACCAGCAGGGCGGTAAAGCCCTCCTCGCGCCAGATGCGCTCGATCAGCGCATGCATCTCGATGCGGGTCAGGGCGTCCAACGCCCCCAGCGGCTCATCCAGCAACAGCAGACGCGGCCGGTGTACCAGGGCGCGAGCCAGGGCGACGCGCTGGCGCTGACCGCCCGACAGCACGCCCGGCCAATCGTTGGCGCGGTCGGCCAGCCCCACCTGGGACAACGCCTCCAGCGCCGCCGCCCGCACCTGCTTGCGCGGCCCCGCCAGTCCCAGCGCCACGTTGTCGAGCACGCTGCGCCACGGCAGCAGCCGCGCATCCTGATACATGATGCGCACGTCGTCGCGGCTGACGGCGCCGTGCAGACGGCCTTCACTGGGCGCATCCAGCCCCGCCAGCAGGCGCAACAGGGTGCTTTTGCCGCAGCCGCTGCGCCCGACCACCGTCACGAACTGCCCGGCGGGAATGTCCAGGCTGAGATCGCGCAACACCTGCCGCTCGCCGAATTGCTTGCCGATACCGTCCAGCAGCAACGGCACGCCGCGCCCGCTGCCGTCGTCATCCAGCGGATTGGCCGAGGACAAGGGCGGACGGCGCCCGGCGCGGGCGATGAAAGGAACCAGGGACGGCAGGCTGAGGGAGGTCATGGCGAAATCCTTTCGTCAGGCGGCGCGATAAGCGCTGTTCCAGCGCAACAGGCGCGCTTCCAGCGCGCGGGCCGCCAGATCGGCGGCCTTGCCCAGCAGGGCGTAGAGCAGGATCGACATGACCACCACGTCGGTCTGCATGAATTCACGGGCGTTCATGGCCATGTAGCCGATGCCGGTGGTGGCCGAGATGGTCTCGGCGACGATCAGCGTCAGCCACATGAAGCCCAGGGCGAAGCGCAGCCCGACCAGGATGGACGGCAACGCGCTGGGCAGCACCACCTGGCGGAACAGCCCCCAGCGGCCCAAGCCATAGGACCCGCCCATCTCGATCAGTCCGGCATCCACCGAGCGGATGCCGTGGAACGTGTTGATGTAGATGGGAAAGAACACGCCCAGGGCGACCAGGAACAGCTTGCCCGCCTCGTCGATGCCGAACCACAGGATGACCAGCGGAATCAGCGCCAGATGGGGCACGTTGCGCGCCATTTGCAGCGTGGTGTCCAGGAAGTGTTCCAGCCGCCGCGAACTGCCGTTGAGGATACCCAGGGCAAACCCCAGGCCGCCGCCGATCACCGTGCCGATGATGGCGCGTTGAAAGCTGGCGCCCAGATTGACGAACAGCTCGCCGGACAGGGTCAGGGTCCACGCCGCCACCACCACCGAGACCGGTGATGGGGCGACGCGGGTGGAAAGCAAACCGAATTGCGCCATGGCCTGCCAGACGATCAGCAGAACCAACGGCAAGGCCCACGGCCCCAGGCGGGCGTAAAGGCTGTTGCCCAGTCTGGACAGGACGCTGTGTCCGGGTTTCGCGGCCATGATTTGCTCTCCCCTTGCTTGATTACGGCGCCGGACGCCAGACCACCGAGGAGATGTCCAGCTTCACCGGGATCAGCTTGAGATCGGTGAACACGTCGGCCAGCTTCTGCTGCTTGGCGACCACGTCCTCGCCGACCAGCCCGGCGCCGTAGCCGTAATGGCTGAGCGAAATCTGGGCCACGTCCTCGGGCAGGCCGACCTGGGGGCCGACCACGGCGGCGGCTTCCTTCAGGTGGTCCTTGATCCACGCATCCTCGGCGTTGATGAGCTTCAGAGCCGATTTCAGCACCGCCGGGTGCTTGTCGGTGAAGGCCTTGGTGCCGATGTAGAAGTTGTAATTGTCGACGATGCCGTTTCCATCCCGCAGCACCTTGGCCCCGACCTGGGCCACGGCGGCGGTGCCGTAGGGGTCCCAGATGGCCCAGGCATCCACCGCCCCCTTCTCGAAGGCGGCGCGGGCGTCGGACGGCTTCAGGAACGACACCTCCACATCGGCGTATTTCAGCCCAGCCTCTTCCAGGGCGCGGACCAGAAAGTAATGCACGTTGGAGCCCTTATTCAGGGCGACGCGCTTGCCCTTCAGCTCGGCCACGTTCTTGATGGGCGAATTGGCCGGAACCAACAATTGTTCTGCGGCGGGCGATGGCGGTTCAGCACCCACATAGACGATGGACGATCCGGCGGCGGCCTGGGCGAACACCGGCGGCGCCTCGCCCACCACGCCGAAATCGATGGAGCCGACGTTCAGCCCCTCCAGCATCTGCGGACCGGCGGGGAATTCGATCCACTTCAGGGCCACGCCCTGGGCGTTCAATTGCTTTTCGAACTCACCGCGCGCCTTGATCACCGACAGATTCGAACCTTTCTGCCAGCCGATGCGGAATTCCACCGGATCAGCGGCCGACGCCCCCGCCGCCCCCAGCGCCAGCACCGATGCCACCAGACCACCGATCACGGTGCGGCCAATCACCGCAGGGCTCGACAACCACCGTTTCACCTTGCCAATCTGCGCCATTCGCTCGCTCCTTGCATTTCATAAAGCTAGTAGATAATAGATTTATAAGGCGGTCAAGCCCAGCTTGAGCACCCGTTCGGCATTGCCGGACAGCACCTTCTCCAGCACCTCGTCACGCAGGCCCAGGGCCAGCAGGTCCTCGACGCTTTGCCCCATGGGGCGGAACGGATAGGAACTGCCGAACAGCAGCTGGTCGCCCAGGAAGCCGTTGGCTGCCTCCACGTACAATCCACTGCCCGGCAGGAACAGGTACATGTCGGGGACCAGGAAAACGTTCTCGTGGCGGAACGCCACCCCGACGATCTCGGCCACGCGCGGCCAAAAACCGTGATGGCAGACGATGCGCAGACGGGGGAAATTCAGCGCCACCCGGCCGATGGCGGCAGGGTCGTTGAACGCCGGGTCGGGCGTCGTCGGCCCCGACATGACGAAGACCGGAACATCCAAATGCTGGGCCGCCTCATAGACCGGCAGCAGCAGCGGATCATCGGCCCGCAGCGGCGGCGCGCCGAAGCCCGGTTCCACGTTGATGGCCTTGAGCCCCAGGACGTTGACCGCCCGCTCTGCCTCGGCCACCGCCCCGCGCACGCCTTGGGCCTGCGGGTCCACCGAGGCGATCCCGACCAGTTCGCCATGCCCGGCGGTCACGGCGGCGATGGTATCGTTGGGGATGACCAACGACGGCGTATCCCGCCCCACCACCACCGCCCGTGTGATCCCCGCCTTGCGTACTTCCGCCACGAAACCGTCCAGGGTATTCGAGGCGGTGAAATGGGCATCATCGCCCCGTGTCCCCACCCGGCGGTTCAGCCAACGTGCGGTCTCGAACGCCGCCGTTCCCGGCGTGGCGCCATAAAAATCATGCAGGAAAGCCGGACGGCTCCGCATGTCGATGATCCTGCGCGGCACCCGTGCCCTCCTTTGGCTGAAAGACATGGGCGGCGGCCGGACAACGGCCGCCGCCCGGAACAGGACGTCTTAGAACGTCTTGTCCTCGCCAAAGGTCACGCGGTGCAGCAGGCGGTAATCCGCGTAATCGGTCACCGCGTAATGGGTGGTGGCACGATTGTCCCAGATGGCCAGGGCGTTGTTCTCCCAGCGCCAACGGGCCTGAGCCTCGGGCTTCTCGAACTGGCTGAACAGGAAGGCCAGCAGCGCGTCGCTTTGCTGGCGCGTCAGCCCGCGAATGCGGAAGGTGAAGTTGGGGCTGACATAGACCAGCTTGCGCCCGGTCTGCGGATGGGTCTGCACCACCTTGTGCAGCACCGGCAGGTGCTCGGCGCGGGCCTTGCGGTACAGTTCCTCGCCATTGGGCTGCTTCAGGAACCATTCCGGCCAGCCGCTATGTTCGATGCTGTGCCACGCCTCCAGCGTCTCCAGATAGGCCTGAAGGGCCGGGTCAAGGCGGTCATAGACATAGGTGCCGCTGGCCCAGGCGGTGTCGCCGCCAATGGCGGGAACGTCGCGGGCATACAGCACGGTGCCGGTCGGCGGCTGTTCGACGAAGGTGATGTCGGCATGCCACTGATCGGTACCGTAACCGGGCAGGCCCGGCTTGAACTCGATCAGCTCGATCTGCTTGTGGTCGTCATGGCGCTTGAAATAGGCCTTGGCCTTGTCGGGATCGCCGAACACACGGGCCACGTCGATCTGTTGCTCAGGCGTCAGGTCCTGATTGCGGAAGAACAGCACCTGATATTCGGCCAGCGCCCGGCGCAGATCGGCCCGCACCGCTTCGTCACCGATGTTCTTGAGGTCGAAATCATGGATGACCGCCCCGATGAACGGGTTATACGGCTCCAGCCGGAAACGGGTAAACTGCGCGGCTCGCGTGTCGATCTTGGTCATGGATGGCATCCTATGGCGTAGGGTGATGAGATTTCCGGCATAACCGCCTGTGAAATCATCAGGCTACTAGATAATAGGATTATTGCCGGAAGCCGGGGAGCAATTAGTTGCGCGCCTTTTGCGACCTTCCTCTCGCATGGTAATTGCTCACCGGGTTGGCGAAACGGCTTGCGCTGAGGCCGTGAATCTGAGTCAACCTATGCATGAAGCTGCCGCCCCGCTATCGCCTGAGTGAAGCCGAGAAGGATGCCCTGCTGCTGGAGCAGGCGGCGCTGATAGAGCGCATGGCGACCCGAATCGCCACTCTTGAAGCGGCCCTGGCCAAAACCGAAGAAGACGTCGTCCAACTCGCACACACCACCGTCGCAAGATGGTCCTAGCCGGGAGAACCGGAAGCAGGACAAGGCTCGAGCCAAGAAGCCGCGCCCGTCGCGGCCAGGGGTGTCGCGGCGATTGGCGGACAAGACCGAACGCCGGATGGCCGATTGCTGCCCCCCATTGCGGGACTGCCGCGCCGGTCGCGACCCAGCGGTGCCGCCATCGCTATGATCACATCGAGTTGCCGTCGATCCGCCCAGTGGTGACGCGGATCGAATTGTTCGGCGGGCGCTGCTGCTGTATCTCCACCACAGCCACCATGTCGGCTTCGAGCGACTGTCGCGGATGTTGCGGGAATTGTATGGCATCGCCATCTCGGAGGGCGCCATCGCCAACGCCTCCGGCCGGATGCAAAGCGGTCTGGACGAGACCCATCAGGTCTCCTCGCCCATGTCCTGCGCCAGATCATCGCCGACCATGACATCCTGCGCCTCAAAGGCTTCCTGGCGGTCAAAGGAAAGACTGCCCGCCAAGTGGTCCAGGCCGTCGGTGCCCGGCTGGAAAGCTATTACGACCGTCCATGGAAACCGAACGAGAACCGCAAAGGGCATGTGGTGGTGATCGGCCGGAAGGGGCTGGAGTGCAATGAAATTTCGGCGCGCGTGCAGGGCAAGCTTCCGTCCGTCACTACGCCAGACTTTGCACCCGGATGATTCTGATATGATTCCTGAGTGATTTCCGGACGGGGGTGTTCCCGGAATGCAAAACGCCGCCAACCCATTGGGCTGGCGGCGTTTTTATTGGTTGCGGGAGCAGGATTTGAACCTGCGACCTTCAGGTTATGAGCCTGACGAGCTACCGGGCTGCTCCATCCCGCGATAAGGGCTACAAAGACGAAACGCAGGCTTTTGGCCTGCGTTGTCTGTTTGTCATCGTGTTTAGGTTCACGTTTCCTTGGAAGACCAGGCAGCGACCTACTCTCCCGTGCCTTAAGACACAGTACCATTGGCGCTGGGGGTTTTCACGGCCGAGTTCGGGATGGGATCGGGTGCAGGCCCC
>Ga0209373_10000649_pt1 | contig 51259 bp, 43 predicted proteins | sample Higcelweek5metaG_FD_187173 | JGI IMG/M metagenome (GOLD analysis project Ga0209373, IMG submission 187173) | Freshwater pond sediment microbial communities from the University of Edinburgh, under environmental carbon perturbations - High... | ecosystem: Environmental > Aquatic > Freshwater >... | reverse complement strand
GGTTTTCTCCCGTTCATAGGTCAGGCGACCATTGGTGTAATCTCTGACCTCATAGAGATCAGCCAGGTTAATGCCGACGAGGTAAAACGATAACATGAAAACGTCCCTGGCAAATTTTGGCCGGGTCAATAGAAGATCCTCTTCCGGTACATCCCGGATAGCCGCCAACTGCTCAACGGTAATATTCCGCTTGACATTCTCCGGGCGGCGGTTCAGTTTGTATTTCCTGAAAGGATAGTGAGTGATTCTGACCAGTCCCCTGTCCTCATCATTGTATTCGTCGATTGCGTCATTAAAAAGAGTGCGAAGGTCTGTCATGTAGTCAAACACGCTTACATCGGATATTCCCTTTTTTTTGGTCGTTACCATGCGTCCAAACTGGTTTTTCCTGCTGATGGTTCGCTCTGATCTCAAAAAGGCCTCGAATTCAACCAAGAACTTTGCCGTGATCTCTGTAATTGGAATATTATCCCGGCCATTACAAAAATCGATCATGGCATTGGTTACCCGGTTCATGTTGCTGGCGGCTGATTTTCGTCTTTCCGAAACAGCTTTATTGGCACACCTGCGGGCAAACTCAACGAAGTTGATCGTTGAATCGGTTCCGGGGCGCGTCTCGTCTGAGAAGAACTTCGCAAGCTCCCTGGCTGTGTATTGCTCAATCCTCAATCCGAGCTTTTGAGACTTCAGGTCCTCATATTTTTTTATCCTGTCGTTGAGCTCATTGATGATGTATATATCCTTCAGAATGAATGCCTCTTTTTTTTCGCCCTTGCGATTGAGATACTTTTTTTTGCTGATCTGTTTGTCGGTGACGTAATATTCTGTGCCGATGTAACTGCTCTTTCCCTTCCAGTACACTCGGATCGAAACGGGGTATTTTCCGTCCTGTCTCCTTTGATGCTCAAAAACACAAATCTTGAAGGTGGCCATTGTTGCGGATCAGTTTTCGTGAAGTTTCGTAAAACAAATTTAGGTTTTTTTGCATTTGTTTGACAAACTCGCTTCTGTTTATTCGATTTTTGGGCATGAAAAAAGCCTGTAAGAATCAGTGTCTTACAGGCTTTTTCTCTGGTAGCGAGAGCCGGGGATGATCCGGCGACCTCATGATTATGAATCATGCGCTCTAACCAACTGAGCTACCTCGCCCTTTTTAGAGGTCGCAAATATAATAATTTTTGTAAACCGAAAATGCCCCGAAAAACAGATTTCTTGCTTTGTCGGCATTTTTTCATATATTGCCCCCATTGTACCAATCTGTTAAATGATGGCGGGAAAAGTAAAATTTGAACTTGAGTATGTGATTAACGCTTCGCCTAAGGTTATTTTCTCCAGGCTGAGCACACCGGGCGGTTTATCGGAATGGTTTGCCGATGATGTGGATATCGAAGGATCGGTGTTGACTTTCAGATGGGAAAAAGCCTCTCAGAAAGCTGAATTGGTTTCGGTGAAGGAGAACAGACTTGTTCGTTACAGGTGGCTGGACGAGTCTGACTTAAAAACCTATTTTGAATTCCGCATCTCTCAGGATCCGCTGACCAATGAAGTTTCCCTCAGCATTACCGATTTTGCTGACGAAAGTGAAATCGAAGACACTAAAGGATTATGGGACAAACAAATATCGGTGCTTTTCAGTCAGCTGGGATCAATCTGATCTGCCTGCAGCATACCAAGCACGGTAATTGAGCGTTTGTGATTGAATAATGTGAAGAGATTGCTCCTGTGAAAATATTGCACCGATATATGATCCGATCCTTTATCGGACCGCTGGTGATGACATTTTGCCTGGCCATGATCGTTCTGATCCTGCAGTTTGTCTGGCGATATATCGATGAACTGGTAGGCAAGGGACTAACCTGGTCAGTAGTTTTTGAGCTCATCTCCTATGCCTCGGCAAGTCTCATCCCCCTGGCAATCATACTGGGCGTACTGCTGGCCTCACTCATGACTTTCGGCAACCTTGGCGAGCACTCTGAACTTTCCGCACTGAAATCATCCGGCATTTCGCTCACCCGCATCATGACCCCCCTGATAGCGCTTGTAGCAGTCATTACTCTCGGGGCATTTGCATTTTCCAACTATGTCATCCCGAAAACCAACCAACGGTTTTTCACCCTCCTGATGGACATCAGGCAGCAACGTCCCGAATTCGACATTAAGGCAAGCCAATTCTATAACGGGTTGGAAGGATATAGCCTGAAAATCGGAAGAAAAGCCAAAGACAGTCGCATGTTATATGACCTGATGATCTATGATCACACCAAAAAGATGGGCAATATATCTGTAACGGTGGCTGATTCAGGGCACATGGTCATAACCGAGGACAAGCGCAACCTGATGCTGACCCTCTATGGCGGATACAACTATGCTGAGCAGCTGGATAATACACAAAGGCTGAAGAAAACGAGGCCATTCAGACGCGACAAGTTCGGTATGCAACAATTTCTGTTCACCCTGCCTTCCAATGAACTTGACCGTACCGAACAAGACGTATTAAAAGACCATTTCAGGCGGAAAAATATGCATGAGTTATCGAATTACGTTTCTGCTTTCAGGATTACGATGAACAAAAAACGCGAAAAGGTAACCCACGACCTCCTTCAGGTTCATTATTTCAGATTTGCCGACAAGAAAGATACGCTGACTCCTTTGAGCGACCATCAACAGAAACTGGCAACTTTGCGCATCGACCTGGATCAGGTTTATGATTCACTGCCTCTGGCCAAACGCGAAAATGTTCTGAAAGAAGCATTGAGTCAGGCCAGGGTGGTATCGACGATGATAAAAAATTCGATAGACCTCCGCAAAGGGGATGAAACCTGGATATCCAAGTATGAAATCGAATGGCACCGGAAGTTAACGCAGTCACTGGCCTGTCTGATATTTTGCCTGATCGGAGCCTCGCTTGGAGCCATTATCCGTAAAGGTGGATTAGGCACCCCGGTGGTCGTGTCCACCCTGTTTTTCATCTTTTACTACATCATTTCCCTGGCCGGTGAAAAATATGCCAAAACCGGTGTCACACCGGTATGGGTTGGCATGTGGGGTCCCACATTAGTACTGCTGGCCATTGGAGTTTATCTGACCATCAAATCCACCCGCGACTCGGTCATCCTCTCAACCGATACGTATACCCTACTCATCAAGAAAATCCTTAGATTTGGCAAGCGAAACCCAATTGCCGAAAATGAAGATTCTTCAAGTCACCAATAAAGTTCCCTTTCCTCCCCGTGACGGCGGTGCTATCGCCAGCCTGACCCTTGCCAGAGAACTCTCGAAGGCCGGGCATGAAGTTGTTGTGCTGGCCATGAATACACCAAAACATTTTGCCGACCCTGAAGATCCCAGCCTGCGGCCCAAGGAAAAAATCCAATGGGAGATCGTTCCCGTGAATACGCAGATCCGGCTGAGAAAGCTCATTTCGAACCTGTTGTTTTCAAAACTGCCCTATAATGCGGTCCGTTTCAGATCCAATGATTTTCGAGTGAAGCTGCTGAGTTTGCTGTCAGAAAATAAATTCGATTTCATAATTCTCGAAAACCTGTATACCGGGCTCTATCTTAACGACATCCGTTCTCATACCGACACCCCGGTAATCCTCCGTGCTCACAATATTGAGCATGAGATATGGGAACGAATGGCAAAATCATCCAAAGGGATTAAACGAATATATCTGTCGATACTGGCGCGCCGGATACGCCGCTTTGAGCTATCGCTGATCAACCGGTACGACGCCCTTGTACCCATTACAGAGAGGGATGCCGAAAAGTTTAAGGCCTTGGGAAACACAAAGCCCTGTCATGTTATACCAACCGGAAAGGATCTGACTGAACAGCCCGTAGATGACTCCATATACCGGGATGTTACGGTTGCGCATCTGGGCGCTCTCGACTGGCTGCCCAATCAGAATGGGATTCTTTGGTTTATCCGGCAGGTATGGCCGATCGTCAGGCGCCAGATACCCGGTATCGAATTTCACCTGGCCGGACGCAATGCGCCCGGGTTATTTGCTGCCGGAGTATCTGCACCGGGAGTGGTTTTTCATGGTGAAATTGCAGATGCCGGAGCATTTATCCGCGAACACACAATTTTTATTGTGCCGTTATTCTCGGGTAGTGGTATGAGAATCAAACTGCTCGATTACCTGTCGGCCGGAAAACCTACGGTAACCACAACAATTGGCGCCGAAGGAATCCCCGTTAAAAATAAAAAGGATACGTTCATTGCCGATCAACCCGAAGAGTTTGCCAATCTGATCGTTGCACTGGCACAAAATGCAGGATTGCGCCGCGAAACCGGAAATAATGCCATGCTATTTATCAGAAACAATTTCGATAACAAACTGTTAACCAATCGTCTGGTTGAATTCTTACAAACTATTGATACTCGCCGTTAACATACTATTCTGGATTTGCGTCGCAGCTGTTTTTCACAGTTACGTGCTGTTTCCGGTTATTTTACGGATCATTGGCGCCCTGCATAAAAACAGACCGGTTTATCCCGTTCATACAGGTAATGAGCCCATGGTTAGCATTCTATTATCGGCTTACAATGAAGAAGATGTGATTGAAGAGAAGATACGGTCGGTTTATCATACCCGATACCCGGCCGACCGTTTTGAAATTCTGATCGGATCAGATAATTCCACTGACCGCACAGCGGAGATCATCGGCCGTCTTACCGGGGAGTTTGCCTCATTGAGATTTTTCAAATTTGATTTCCGTCAGGGGAAGCCAGGTGTCATCAATAAACTGGTAAAGGAAGCCCGTGGAGAGATTCTGGTTCTCACCGATGCTAATGTCATTTTTGATGAAGATACCCTTCCGCGCATTGCGGCACCGTTTGTTGACCGTTCGGTTGGATTGGTTGATACACAAATGATTAACCTTGGCATAAAGCGTGAAGGGATCTCCTTTCAGGAGAAAGCCTATATCTCGCGTGAGGTCAGCATAAAATATCTGGAAAGCAGGCTATGGGGGGTTATGATGGGGCCATTTGGCGGTTGTTTTGCGATCCGCAGGGAGTTGTACGATCCGGTACCTGACAATTTTCTGGTCGACGATTTCTATCTCAATATGAGGGTTTTGGAATCCGGGTATAAAGCGGTCAACAATCCTGAAGCGCGCGTTTATGAAGATGTTTCCAACGAATTATCCATTGAGTTGAAACGCAAGATCCGGATCGCCACGGGTAACTTTCAAAATCTCAAGCGATTCAAAAAGCTGTTATGGCCATCGAAACCGGCCCTTGCATTTTGTTTCCTCAGCCATAAGGTATTACGATGGCTGGGGCCCGTATTTCTGCTCCTGGCGTTGCTGGCTTTGGGATATTTGGCCATCCCCTCGGTTTTTTACCGGGTATTGTTACTCGTCTACCTTGTGGTTTTACTCCTGCCGGCTCTCGATTATCTGTTTAAAAAGCTAAATTTGCACATTAAAATTTTGAGATTCATCACTCATTTTTTGGGGATGAATCTTGCACTCAGCATAGGACTGGTGCGATATCTAAAAGGGGTAAAAACCAATGTCTGGCAACCAACCAAACGTCATCAGTAAAAAACTCGACCGCATTGAAGATGCCATCGAGTCGATCAGGAGAGGTGAGATTATCATTGTTGTTGATGATGAGGATCGCGAGAATGAAGGCGATTTTGTTGCATCAGCACAACTAACCACCGCAAAGACGATCAATTTCATGGCCCGTTACGGCAGGGGGCTGATATGCACCCCGCTGCCAAAGGAACGGTGTCAGGAGCTTGATTTGCCACCAATGGTGGGAAACAACACCTCATTTCATGAAACTGCTTTTACGGTATCCATAGATTTGCTCGGACAAGGATGCACGTCAGGCATATCGGCCCAGGACCGGGCCAAAACGGTTAATGCGCTGGTTGATCCGCGCACAAAACCCGAAGATCTGGGTCGGCCCGGGCACATTTTTCCGTTGATCAGCCGTGAAAAAGGGGTACTCAGGCGGGCCGGTCATACTGAAGCTGCCGTTGATCTGACCCGATTGGCCGGATTGAGGCCTGGCGGTGTTCTGGTTGAGATCATGAATGATGACGGCACCATGGCCCGGTTACCCGAGCTTATGGAGGTAGCCGAAGAGTTCGGATTAAAAATCATCAGTGTTAAAGATCTGATTGCCTATCGATTAAAACAGGAAAGCCTGATTGAACGGGGCGTGCAGGTGAATTTACCCACAAAATACGGTGATTTTGACCTGATCCCTTATCGTCAGAAATCCAATGGGCAGGAGCACATTGCGTTGATCAAGGGAAGCTGGACCGATGACGAGTCGGTACTGGTGAGGGTACATTCATCGTGCATGACGGGTGATGTCTTTGCGTCCTATCGCTGTGATTGCGGTTCGCAGCTGCATACGGCAATGGAGATGATCAACCGTGAAGGGAAAGGAGCCCTGATCTATATGAACCAGGAAGGCCGGGGAATCGGTTTGTTCAACAAGATTAAGGCCTATAAGCTTCAGGAAGAGGGTCAGGATACGGTTGAAGCCAACATCAATCTCGGATTTGCCGAGGATGAACGGGATTATGGCGTAGGTGCCCAGATTCTCCGCGACCTGGGTATCAAAAAAATCAGGCTGATCACCAATAATCCTAAAAAAAGGGCCGGGCTTGAAGGATATGGAATACAGATTATTGAAAATGTTGCTCTTGAAATTCAGCCTAACACGCATAACGCATTTTATTTACAGACCAAACGGGATAAGATGGGGCATTTCCTACATTTGCATCTCGATTTACCTGATCCTGAACTAACCAGATAACAAGATGAAAGCTAATCTGCCCCGCATTGTATTTATGGGAACACCTGAATTTGCTGTTCCTTCACTGGATGCTTTGTACAAGGCAGGATATCCGATTGCCGGGGTGGTTACCGTTCCCGATAAACCTGCTGGTCGTGGCCTTCAATTGACTTTATCACCGGTAAAAAGATATGCTGATGACAAGGACCTGACGGTTTTACAGCCTGACAGTCTGAAAGAAGACTATTTTCTCGAAGATCTTCAGGCACTCAACGGAGAGCTTTTTGTGGTTGTGGCATTCAGGATGCTGCCGGAGGTTGTTTGGGCGATGCCCCGGCTGGGCACCATAAATCTTCATGCATCACTACTGCCGCAATACCGGGGCGCCGCGCCGATCAACCGGGTTTTGATCAATGGAGACACGGAAACCGGCGTTACCACTTTTTTCATCGAAAAAGATATTGATACCGGAAATATCCTTAAACAAGCCCGGGTGCCGCTTACTGAAGATACGCTTGCCGGCGAATTGCACGACACACTGATGACTCTCGGAGCCGGCCTTCTGCTGGAAACCATACAGGAGATTACTGATGGAACCATAAAGGCCATACCCCAAACCGAGATCATAAAACCCGGCATGTTGCTCAAAACAGCACCCAAAATCAGTCGTGATGACGGACATATCAACTGGCACGACCCGGCACAAAAAATTCACAATCAGGTACGCGGATTATCTCCTGTTCCCGGTGCATGGACGCAGTTTCTGACCGATTCGGGATATAGTTTCGGAATGAAAATTCTTGAAACCGAGATAGATCCAAACGCACAGTGGGGATTTCCGGGTGAGGTATTGTTTGAAAAACCGAACAAACTATGGATTCAGACCGGGTCAGGTTCCCTCAGAGTAAAGAAACTCCAGCAGGCCGGAAAAAAAGCAATGGTCATTGCCGAGTTCCTGCGCGGGTTTCGCGAAGAAATACTGAGTGCGGGATAATTACTTTGTTGCAGGCTTCTTTCCTCTAAGCCACAGCTCCTGCCCCACCTTCGGTTCAGCTCCCTTTTCCATGCGGTTACGTTTATAGAGCCATTTCAGCTTGATCCCATAAATCTGAGAAATGCTGTGCATGGTTTCGCCCGCTTCAACCGTGTGCGTGGTGTATCCTGACTCGGCCTTCTTACGTTTGGGTTGCAGGTAAATCTCCTGTCCGGCGGTTACCTCATCTTTCCTCCCCATTTCGTTGAATCTCCGGATCTCCCTTTTAAACATGGAGTACTCTTCGGTCAGTTTTTTAACATCGTCACCCGGTTGAACCACGCAATATTCGATTCGGTTCCGGCGGTAGATCCGGGGTTCGGGAGAGGCAGCCTTTTTAACATGATTTGGAATTGACCGTCCGCTGGCAATTGACTTCATGGGCTCCAGAATCGGACGCATGGTATCCAGCAAATATAGATTATAATCCTCGATCAGTTTGATCAGGATCGGGCCATATTTCGGGTTTGTGGCATATCCTGCCTTTTTCAAACCATGAGCCCATGCTGAATAATCCTTTTGATCCAGCGTAAACAGAAAAGCATAACGCGGCCTGGTCATCAGAAAATTTGAATGATCCCGGTAAGATTGCTCCGGGGATTCATACATTCTGAAACAGGTATTTGCATCATCATCCTGATAGGTATACTGTTTGCCGTCCCAACCGGTCTGACATTTGATCCCGAAATGGTTATTTGCCTTTACAGCCAGCTCGCTGGTTCCATATCTTGATTCATGAAGAGCCTGTGCCATGATGATGCTGGCCGGAATTTTACTGTAATACATCTCGTTTACGGCAGCAGTAGTGTATTTTCGGATATAATTCAGATAGTTCGGATCAGATTGCGAAAATGCTACAAATGATTGAGCAACAAAGGCTAAAATCAGCACAAATCGACCGGTTTTACGGAGCTTCATCGACAAATAGTTTTAGAATTTCAGGTTTCCAAGATAGCAAAATTGAGGATATCTATGTGGTATGGATTTCGTACATTTGGTCAAAATTTGAGCATGGAATCAAAGGAAATCCGTATTCCCTATGATGAATTCAACGGTTCGGAGAATCTTGGCAGTGAGATAACCAGGCTGATCAGCCTGGCTTACCAGTCGTCCGACAAAGCATACGCCCCCTTTTCCCACTTTCATGTAGGCGTTGTCATTGAACTGGCAGACGGTTCGGTATATACTTCAAACAATCAGGAAAATAAGGCCTATCCGTCAGGATTATGTGCGGAACGGGTTGGACTGTTTTATGTACAGGCAAATTATCCGGATATTCCGATCCGAAGAATGGTTTTGGTTGCCAAGCAAGGAGATCAGGCTACCGAAAAGCCGGTTTTTCCATGCGGTGCATGCAGGCAGGTGATGGTTGAATCCGGTGAACGCCAGAGTGTTCCATACGAAATCTGGATGGTCGGAAGCCACAGGATTGTGCGCGTTGACTCACCCGACTATCTGCTTCCCCTTAAATTCTTATTCTGAGGCTTCTGGGGCTTATCATCGTAAGTCTGGCCGAGAAACTCATTCCACAGCTGGTCCTTCGGAGGAGCAGCAACCACTTCAACCGGCTCATTAGTAACAGGATGCGTGAATCGTATCCGGCGGGCATGCAGGTGTATGCCGCCATCGGGATCCGACCGTGGAAAACCATATTTCAGGTCGCCCTTGATCGGACAGCCAATTTTTGCCAGCTGACAGCGGATCTGATGATGCCTTCCGGTTTGCAGGTCGATTTCCAGCAAAAAGAAAGTATTGGTTGTTCCGATTAATTTATAGGTCAGGCGGGCCTCTTTAGCTTTCCCTTTGGGTTTTGGGTAAGCATAGCTCTTGTTTTTCTCTTCATCCTTAACCAAATAATGAACCAGTTCGCCCTCCTCCTTTTCGGGACGGTTCTTCACGATCGCCCAATAGGTCTTTTTTACTTCATGTTCTTTGAACTGCTCATTCATGCGGGTGAGCGCCTTGCTGGTGCGTGCAAATATCACCGCGCCGGTGACGGGTCTGTCAAGACGATGTACCACCCCCAGGAATACCTCGCCGGGCTTTTTGTATTTCCTTTTGATATAGGCCTTTACCCTATCGCCAAGAACCTCATCCCCGGTAGCATCGGCCTGAACCAGGTCTGATACTTCCTTATTAATGATTATCAAATGATTGTCTTCGAATAGTATCTCCATTTATCCATCCTCCTTTTTCGTGACGCGTAACGGGTAACGCGTCACGGGTAACGTCTCAGTATTGTTCTTTTTCGTTCGGAAAATCCACTTTCTTCACATCATCGATGTAGGTTGATACGGCGCCTTTAATTTCATCGAACAGGTTATGATATCGCCTCAGGAAACGTGGCGAGAAATCCTGAGTAATTCCCAGCATATCGTGCAAAACCAGAACTTGTCCGTCGCATTTGGCGCCAGCGCCGATGCCGATTGTCGGAATGTTCAGCGATTCCGTGACACGGCCTGCCAGTGTGGCCGGAATTTTCTCCAATACGATTGAAAAACATCCTGTATCCTGAAGTATTTTTGCATCGGACATAAGCTTTTCAGCCTCCGCATCTGCCTGTGCACGAACGACGTAAGTACCAAATTTATGAATCGACTGAGGAGTCAGGCCCAGGTGCCCCATCACCGGAATCCCGGCTGACAGTATTCGTTCGACTGAATCAACGATTTCTTTTCCTCCTTCCAGCTTGACGCCACCAGCACCGGTTTCCTTCATGATCCGGATAGCAGACTGCAGGGCTTCCTTTGAATTTCCCTGGTAGGTTCCGAAAGGCATATCCACGATGACCAGTGCACGGGAAATCCCCCTTACCACTGACGCGCCATGATAGATCATCTGATCGAGGGTTATCGGAAGAGTGGTTTCGTAACCGGCCATTACATTTGAGGCAGAGTCACCAACCAGCACCACATCAATGCTTGTGCTGTCAAGTATTCTGGCTATGGAATAATCATAAGCGGTGATCATCGCGATCTTGTCACCCCTGAGCTTCATTTCCTGAAGGACATGAGTGGTTACTCTTTTTATCTGCTGATGAACTGACATTATAAGATCAATTTATTTCGGTGAAATAAGTATTTTTATACCAAACAAAGGTATGATAATTTTAAGGATACGCCGGGAGATATTGGCATTGATGGTTTTGTTGGTTCTTGCATCCTGCAACAATGAAATGGATGTAATGGCTCCATACAAGGATATTCCGATTGCTTACTGCATGCTGAATCCAAGCGATTCGGTCCAATATCTGAGGCTTGAAAAGTCGTTTCTCGGTGAAGGGAATGCATACGACATGGCCCGGCAAACCGATTCTATCTATTATCCCGATGCCACTGTTTACATCGAAAGATGGGATGATGACAAGATGATGGAGCAGCTGGCGATGACACGGGTATCATTACCGGGCCGGGACAGCGGGATTTTCACCCATTCCCCGAACTATGTGTACCGGACCACGGCACCTGTCAAGCGAAACAGCGAGTACCACCTGACAATCAGTATCCCGTCAACCGGCGCTGAAATCAGTGCAATCACCCATACGGTTACAGATTTCAAAGTAATCAAGCCTGAATCCTACAAAAAGACACTGGCATTATGGAGTTATGAAAACTACCAGGAGGTCGAGTGGATCTCTGCACCCTATACCCGTATTTACCATCTGAAAATCAGATTTCATTATCTGGAAGTTCGCAACTCCGATACGGTAGCATTGACATCCGACTGGAATATTGGTAGCTACAATTCCATGTCAGACAAAGGCGGAGAAGAAATGAAATCCGAAATCCTCAATAAAAATTTCTACAAGTGGCTCGGGAACAAGCTTTCAAAACCCGGTTCTGATGTTTTCCGACTGGTTGACAAAAAGGCGTTCGACTTTATTTTCACGGTTGGTGGTGAGGAGCTTTTTACCTATATGGAGGTGTACGATGATGATTCCGGGTTAATTGTTGACAAACCGGTATTTACAAATATTGTTAACGGGATTGGCCTTTTTTCTTCTCGGAACCAGCAATCCGTACTCGGAAAATCCTTGTCAACCCATTCCATTGATTCAGTGGCGTACGGATTTTACACCAAGAACCTACGCTTTGCTGACAGCCAGAACGACTATTATTACCGTTAATCATTACCGCAATTCTGTCTTTTTGTCACACTTCCCTGATTGGCACAATGCTTGAACAGGGATCAGTAAATAAAAATTTGTAATCCCGCAAATCATGGGCAAAATAATAGGAATTGATCTCGGAACCACAAATTCATGTGTGGCTGTTATGGAAGGGAATGAACCAGTAGTAATTCCCAACAGTGAAGGAAAAAGAACTACTCCATCAGTAGTTGGTTTTATTGAAAATGGAGAAAGAAAAGTTGGCGATCCTGCTAAACGTCAGGCTATTACCAACCCAACCAAAACCATTTCTTCGATAAAAAGATTTATGGGTGAACGATACACCTCACTGGATAAGGAAATTCGCCGTGTGGTATTCAATGTAGCTCAGGGTGAGAATGACACTCCGCGGGTTGTCATTGACGACCGCAAGTATTCTCCTCAGGAGATCTCAGCCATGGTACTGCAGAAGATGAAGAAAACTGCTGAAGATTATCTGGGTCAGGAAGTGACGGATGCCGTGATTACCGTTCCTGCGTATTTCAACGACTCACAGCGCCAGGCAACCAAAGAAGCCGGTGAGATCGCAGGTCTCAAAGTGAGAAGGATTATCAATGAACCAACCGCAGCTGCTCTGGCATACGGATTGGATAAAAAAGGCAAGGATATGACCGTTGCCGTGTTTGACCTTGGCGGGGGTACTTTTGATATTTCTATTCTGGACCTGGGAGACGGTGTTTTTGAAGTGAAATCGACCAATGGAGACACCCATCTGGGTGGTGATGACTTTGACCAGAAGATCATCGACTGGCTTGCCGAAGATTTTCTCAAAGAAGAAGGCCTGGATCTGCGCAAAGACCCAATGGCACTGCAGAGACTGAAAGAAGCCGCCGAAAAGGCCAAAATCGAATTGTCGAGTTCGACCTCAACAGAGATCAACCTCCCCTATATCATGCCGGTAAACGGTATTCCAAAACATTTGGTAAAAACATTAACCCGTGCAAAATTTGAACAACTGTGCGACCAGCTGATTCAATCGACAATTGAACCTTGCCGGAAAGCCGTTAAAGATGCCGGAATTTCAACCGCTAAGATCGATGAAGTCATTCTTGTCGGGGGATCCACCCGGATACCTGCCATTCAGAAGATCGTTGAGGAATTCTTCGGAAAGGCCCCGTCAAAAGGGGTTAACCCGGATGAGGTGGTTGCAGTGGGTGCAGCCATCCAGGGCGGTGTGCTGAGCGGAGATGTAACAGATGTACTGCTGCTCGACGTAACCCCGCTGTCACTGGGAATTGAAACCCTTGGCGGAGTGTTCACAAAACTGATCGAGGCCAATACCACTATCCCGACCAAGAAAACCGAGACTTTCACAACCGCTGCTGACAGTCAGCCTTCGGTGGAGATTCATATTCTGCAGGGTGAACGGACTATGGCAACACAGAACCGTACGATCGGCCGGTTCCACCTCGACGGGCTGCCACCGGCACCTCGTGGGGTTCCTCAGATCGAAGTCACATTTGATATCGATGCAAACGGTATCCTCCATGTATCCGCAAAAGATAAAGGCACCGGACGAGAACAGAAAATCCGTATCGAGGCCTCATCAGGACTGACCGATGCTGAAATCAAGAAAATGAGGGATGAAGCCCAGCAGTTTGCCGATGACGACAAAAAACAGCGCGAAAGGATTGATAAACTCAATCATGCTGATACGCTCATCTTCCAGACTGAAAAGCAGCTGAAGGAGTTCGGCGACAAATTGCCGGCTGATAAAAGGCCGCAGATCGAAGATGCTTTGGCCAAACTCAAGGCAGCCCATAGCGCACAGGACATCGACGGCATCGATAAGGCCACTGCTGAACTGAACACGGTATTCCAGGCAGCATCTGAAGAGATGTATCGCCAGGGACAGCAGGCCGGTCCACAGCCGGGTGCCGATGAGCCGGGTCCAGGAGCAGGCGCCGGAGCAGGTGCCAATAGCGGCAAAGATTCCGAAGTCACCGATGTTGACTTTGAAGAAGTAAAATAGACTCTGAAACAAGAATTAATCTTTATTTAAAAACCGCTGTAAGACATGTACTTACAGCGGTTTTTTATTTATTGTCTCATGACTGTCACCCGGTTGACCACTACGAAGACAGCCAGATTAAAATAGTGGGTAGTGAATAACGTTTTATGTAAATGAATTACTTTGCACTAAATAATAATCATGCGTAAGCTAATTATCATACCGGTTCTTTTTCTTGGTCTGCATGCTTTCGGACAGCACGACACACTAAACAGGCTCGACAGGGAAGGCAAAAAAACCGGATATTGGATATCCCGCGATGCTGCGGGGCAAAAAGTTTATGAAGGCGCTTTTAAAGCCGGTAAGCCTGAAGGCCGGTTTATACGTTTCCATGAAAACGGAAAAACGCGGGCAGAGATGAATTACCTCCCTGACGGTGTTAAAGTCGAAACCCGATTATTTGATCCGCAGGGCCGTTTGAGAGCCGAGGGCACTTATCACAACCAGTTGAAGGATGGCCCCTGGTCATTCTATTCTGAAAAAAACAAACTGATTTACCGCATCCATTACAGCCTGGGAAAAATCCACGGTGAAGCTCTCCGGTACGATGCTGCCGGAACACTCATCGAGCAAACGCACTGGGACAAAAATATCCTGAACGGTTTTCAGGTGATCTTTTATTCGGATCAAAAGCCACAGGCTAAAATCAGTTACCACAACGGAGTAATCGACGGCCCTTATGAATTACTCTTCCACAATGGGATACCAGAGGTTCAGGGAACCTATGCCGCTGGTCTGAAAACGGGTAAATGGTCATATTATAAAGACAATGGCGACATCGACTATATGCTGAATTACAAGAACGGGAAGCTGCTGAATCCTGAAATTCTGAATGCCCGGCAGCGTGAATCTTTTGAAAGATACGAGCAGAACCGAAAAATGCTGAAAGATCCGGAGAATTTCCTGAACAATCCGGAAGGTTTGCTAAAGTAATAACCACGGAGACACAGAGGGTACTGAGCGGCACAGAGAAATCAGGGTCTTTACACCGGTAAGCCTTATCCGAGCCAATTTACTATATTTGTTTCATTAACGTAAGACCACATGAAAAAGGCCGGACTTCTGATGATAATGCTGCTACTGGCTTTTCAGGCCAAGTCTCAGACTGCACCCAATAAATTCTGGATTCAGTTCACCGATAAGTACAACACACCCTACTCTGTTGACCGGCCTGAGCAATTTCTTTCGGAACGGGCACTGGAGAGAAGAAACCGGTATCACATCGGGATTAATGAGCAGGACCTTCCTGTGGATCCGGCCTATACCGATTCACTGAAAAAAATCGGCGTAACCATTTTAAATAAATCAAAGTGGTTCAATGCCGTAACGATCTATACAACTGACCTATCGGCGCTGGCTAAAATCAACCAGCTCAGTTTTGTTAAACAGATTAAATCGGTCAGATCAGCTGAGTCGCCGCGCCAATCTGTCGACAAATTTGCCACCGAGTTTGAACCGGCATCCGGTGTGGCTTTTACCACAGATACCACTGTTTTGCAGTACGGGCAGGCCTCCCGACAGACGGGCATGCTGAACGGACATGTCCTTCACAATCAGGGATATCAGGGTCAAGGCATGGTGATAGCAGTGCTCGATGGAGGATTCAGAAACGTTTCGACCAATCCGGCATTTGATACGATCTGGAGAAAAAATCAGGTTTTGGGCAGCTGGGATTTTGTCAGGAACCATGCTCTCACCTACGACGGGCACTCTCATGGCGCCTGGGTTTTATCCATTATGGCCGGCAACCTGCCATCGCAACTGGTAGGATCGGCCCCTAAAGCATCCTATTATATGCTGGTTACGGAGGATTCCGGAAGTGAAAATCTGGTTGAAGAAGACAATTGGGTGTCAGGAGCCGAATTTGCCGACAGCGTCGGTGCCGACCTGATCAATTCATCGTTGGGTTACAGCACTTTTGATGATCCTTCGGTGAATCACACCTATGCGGATATGGATGGAAATACAACCCGAATAACCATTGCTGCCGATATTGCCTGCAGCAAGGGCATACTGGTGGTATCAAGCGCTGCTAACGAAGGTTCCAATGCCTGGCATTATATTACAGCGCCTGCAGATGCCGACAGCATCATGACCGTTGGTGCAGTTGATTCATTGGGCAGATATGCCTATTTCAGTTCAACCGGCCCGACTTATGACAAACGGATCAAGCCAAACATTACCGCTCAGGGCAATATGACCGCCATCGTCAATACCGACGGACAGGTGATACGCGGTAGCGGAACCTCTTTCAGTTCGCCACTGATGTGCGGACTTGCGGCCTGTTTATGGCAGGCGAACCGGTCGCTCAGCCCCATGGAAATTATCCATGCCATAGAGTCGAGCGCATCACAGGCAAATTCCCCGGATTCACTGTATGGATATGGGATTCCCGACTTTGGAAAGGCCCTTTTTCTGATTCAGGGAGTTGATCCCGTGAGTCTAGATAAGGAATCGCTGTTTAAAGTATTTCCGAATCCTTTTTCTGATAAGCTGACCCTCGATTTTTATTCGCATGACCGGCAAGACATCACCATTGATCTGTTGAGCACATCCGGAGAAGTGCTTTGTACCAGGCGTACTCAAGTTGGGTACACCTCTATCAACAGCATCGAAATAAATGAGTATCAGAATCTTCCGAACGGAGTCTATTTTCTCCGCATCCTCACTAAAACTTCCCGCCACCAGCAAAGGATCGTAAAGATCTCTGAATAAGCAAAATCGGATTTATGGTGGAGAAGGAAGCACTGGGACTTTTCGAACTCAACCGGCAGATTCGCCTCAGAATTCAGTCGGGATTTCCGGAATCGCTATGGGTAGTTGCCGAGATCAGTGATCTTTCAGTGAATCGCAATGGGCACTGTTATCTTGAGCTGATTGAGAAAGAACCCAACGGCGACAAAATCCTTGCCCGTTCGCGGGCCACAATCTGGGCATCTGCATACCGGATGCTTCGGCCCTATTTTGAATCCACCACCGGACAAGAGCTGACTTCGGGTATCAAAATTATGGTAAGGGTTGATGTGGAGTTTCATGAGCTATACGCCATAAATCTGAATATCAGGGATATTGAGCCCAGCTTTACGGTTGGCGACCTTGCCCTGAAACGCCGGCTGATCATTCAAAAACTCGAGGAGGCCGGTGTTTTCGGTATGAATAAGGAGCTGGAAATGCCACTGGTTCCTCAAAAAATAGCCATTATCTCTTCTCCGACTGCAGCAGGATTTGGCGATTTCAATGATCAGCTCTCGAAGAATCCCTTCGGATATATCTTTTACACCCATCTTTTTCCAGCTGTGATGCAGGGTGAAGAAACCGTGGGATCGATCATTGCGGCGCTTGACACTATTGCCGGATATGAAAATTTCTTTGATGCCGTAGTCATTATACGTGGCGGTGGATCGAAGCTCGACCTCAGTAGTTTCAACAATTTTGATCTTGGGTTGAATGTCGCGCAGTTTCCGTTACCGGTGATTACAGGGATCGGCCATGAACAGGACGATTCGATCATCGACCTGGTAGCCCATACCCGGTGTAAAACCCCGACTGCCGTTGCAGAATTTCTCATTGGTCAGATGGCAGATTTCGAGACCCGGCTGGATGAATCGGTTGAACTGACTGTTAACACGGTCAAATCATTCCTTGCTGATGAGCGGAGCGCCATTTCGCGGATTATGGAAGGGATGCGTTTGCGGGTAAAAGGATATACAGGATACCGCGAACTCGAGCTGAACCAGGTGCTAATGCGCGCAAAAAGCTCCGTGCCTCAGTATTTCAGGACCTGTCGTGAAACATTATCGAGATTTGAACAGATATCGGCACTGAAAGATCCTGTTAACCTGCTGAAAATAGGCTACTCGATCACTCTGAAAGATGGAAAACCGGTAAAATCGGTCAGGGAGATACATGAAGGAGACCAGTTGACCACTTTGGTTGCCGATGGCCAAATTGCTTCTGTCATCCCTGCGAAAGTGCTCTCTGTCATTCCCGCGAAAGCGGGAACCTGCGAAAGCAGGGACCCGCGAAAGCGTTCCCTGTCATTCCCGCGAAAGCGGGAACCCGGTCCCTAACCACGAAATCTGACCCTTGAACTATTTAACCAATTCTCTCATGAACCTACGACCCAGAATGCTGACAACGACCGATGAGATGGAAGCCATCATTAACGAGGCTCAGGTTTGCTATGTGGGCATGTCGGAAAATAATGTACCCTATGTTTTGCCAATGAATTTTGCCTATGCGGATGGCGCCATTTTTTTACATGCAGCTCAGGAAGGCCGTAAAATAGATATCTTAAAGTCGAATCCGCTGGTAAGCATTAACTTCAATACCGGGAATGAACTTTTTCACCGGCACAAGGAGGTCGGCTGTTCCTGGGGAATGAAATACAAAAGTGTCATCGTTACGGGAAGAGCCCGGTTCATTGAGGATTACCCTGAAAAATACAGGATCATGCAGCTGGTGATGGAGAAGTTTTCGGGCGAAAAGTTCGAATTTGCTGAACCCTCGATAAAAAATGTTGCGGTGATCAGGATAGAGATTGAGAAGATGACAGGGAAGGTGTATGGGGAGGAAAGATTGGATTTGTTGTAATTGTTGTAATTGTTGTAATTGTTGTAGGGGTTGTGGTATAAATTGGAGGAGATAAACTATGGAAGATAAAGTTGTTTCGTATCAGAAGGCGATCGAGGAGATCGAGGCCATTCTGAAGAAGATCGAGAGCCAGGAGCTCGATGTTGATGATCTGGGGGATAAGTTGAAGAGGGTAAATGAGTTGGTTAAAATATGTAAGAAGAAGTTGCATACTGCTGAAAAGGAAGTTGGAAAAATCCTGGAGGATATGTAATGAAGAAACTGATATCCATATTATTAGTCGGTTTAGTCGGGATTGCTTTTCTGGAAGCGCAAACGGTAAAAATTGCCTGTGTCGGAAACTCCATCACCTATGGATCAGGTATAAAAAACCGGGATAAGATGTCGTATCCGGCCCAGCTGCAAGGTTGGATGGGTTCAAGATATACGGTGAAGAACTTTGGCATTTCAGGTGCAACGATGCTTCGCAAAGGCAACAAACCTTATTGGAATGAACAAGCCTATAAAGATGTTCTTGAATTCAAGCCCGATATCATCATTCTCAAATTGGGGACCAATGATACCAAGCCGGAAAACTGGAAGTATGCCGATGAATTTGAGAAGGATTACACCGATATGATCTTGACATTCAAGGCATTGAGTTCGAAACCCAGGATTTTACTGGCCCTGCCCGCTCCCGTTTTTGTTCCAGAAAAATGGGGTATCCGGGATTCGGTGATCAGAGAAGGTATAATGCCGATCATTAAAAAGATTTCCAAAGAAACAAAGTGCCAGTACATCGATTTGTATACGCCTTTACTACCCTACAAATGGGCCTTCCCCGATGATGTTCATCCAAACTCCATTGGCGCCTCAGTAATGGTTGAACAGATTTACCGGGCGCTTTTTTATCGCGATAAGCAGCACAGCGCCGGGTATCTCAACACGGCAATCATAGCCGCCCCCGGGGCCGAGTGCCGTGGAGCTGCTGCCGGTTGGGGTGAAGGGAGCGACTGGTACAGTCAGTTTGATTCGATCAACAAAATCGGCACCGACAGGAAGCCTGATGTGATCCTGCTGGGCAATTCCATTATGCAGGGATGGGGAGGCGAAGGGCATTCGGTGAATTCATCCGTTGCCGGATTGTGGGATTCGCTGATGAAACCGCTGAATGCTGCAAATTACGGGATATCAGGCGACCGTACCCAGCATATTCTGTGGAGAATACAAAACGGAAACATCGGAAAGGTAAAGCCCAAGGTGATTGTGCTGGAAATCGGAGTCAATAATTTCAAGGATAACACCGCCAAAGAGATTTCCTCAGGCATCGAAGCCATCGTCCGTACCCTGAATAAAACGTCACCTTCGTCAAAAATCATCCTGTTTGGTCCGCTGCCAACCGGCAGAGATAATCAGGACCCGAACCGTCAGAAATATTATCAGGTTCATCAGTCCATAAAAAAACTGAATAATGGCAAGACCGTGGTCTATCTGAATCTGGATAAACAGTTTTTCAAATCAGACGGGACATTGGTCGATGGCGTCATGTCGGGCGATGCAGTTCATCTGACTAAAGAGGGATACAGACTCTGGGCAGGAGTGATGGTGCCGGTGATAAAGCGGTTGATGGCCAAATAGAGGGCAAAGGACAGAGGGTTAAGAAAGAGGAATTAAGGAAAAAGTTGGGGGTATAGATATGAAGATCAAAACATTGGTGATACTGGGGTTATTGCAGATTACCGTACTGGTTGGAGCACAGGAAGTTGAAAGGCCGGAGATCAAGCCGGTCAGGTATTATTTTGGGGTACAGCCTGGCTTGATGCCGGTGCTGTTTGAATCTTATGACGGAGCTTCAAAATATGCCTGGGACATTAACCTGGTGCCACTGACCATGGAGTACGCGGTCAATCGTAATTGGGCCATTCGCGTGCACACGATCTGCGATCTGGAGGTCAGGCCCGATAATTTTCCCGCAGTAATGTCAGCCTGGGGAATCGAGATATCGGCGCCCTACTACCTTTCGCTGAAAAACAGTGAGGAAGGGCATCGCGGTTTTCATATCGGACCGGTGCTCACGCCAGGTTACAATCTGCTCAATAAGTACAATTCGCTGAAATTGGGCGGAATGGCGGGTTTCTCCCTGTTGTTTGGCAACAGATGGAGTTTTGGCATCGGCGTGCAGGCCGGGTACGAGCTTCAGAAATATCCGAATAACCGTTTTACCCGATATGTTTTTTACAACGTCCCGGCCCTTGCGCTGGGTATATGGCTATAGTTTTACCCTGATACCACCCATAAAATTGATGCCCGCCTGCGGGAAATATCCGTCATCCTTATACCGCTGATTTCCTGAGTAATAGCTATACACCCAGGCATTGGTCTCATACTCCTGATCCAGAAAATTGTTCAACTGAAAAAAGAGAACCAATTCATTGATTTTTTGGGGTTTAAGCGTCCATGAAACCGAAAGGTTGTTCACCCAATAGGGATCGAGCGATCGGGCGATATCGGAAGTATTATCAATATATTGTCTGCCCACGTAGCGGCTGTCGAGCATCAGACGGAGATTCTCCAGAGCTTCCCAGGTGACCCGGCCACCGGTAATGATATCCGGAGAAAAGGAAAGATCGGTTGTGCCCAGATTGCTGGTGTGCTGAGTCCAGGTATCCCAGTCATCCACATACTCGGTGAAGTTTCTGATTTTATTCCGGCTGAGCGTCAGGTTGGCATCCACCTGCCATGATTTAGCAGGATTCAGTCGTATGGCTGCCTCGATCCCGGCCCGGTAACTCGATGGAATGTTAACCATAATGGCAGAGCCCACGTCGTTGATCTGACCGGTAAGAATGAGCTGATCGGTATAATCCATCCAGTAAAAAGTCAAATTGGCAGCCAGTTTGCCCGTTTCCAGCTGATATCCGGCTTCCAGATCATACAGGGTTTCCGGTTTGATTTGCTGATTTACCGGAGCATCAATAAAATTGCTTCTTGATGGTTCGCGGTGGGCAATCGAATAGCTCACGAAAGTCTTCTGATTATCCGCAACATCAACAGTAACACCAATCTTGGGATTTAAAAAGTAAAAGTCATGATTTTGGGTGATGTCAATCAGGTTATCGTCGATCCCGGTAATCCGGTAATCGATATGACGGAACTGCAAATCGGCATATAATCCGGCTTTACCGAAAACCCGGTAGTTCATTTTGAAAAACTGATTGGCATCGGTTTTCAGTCCGCGGTTCAAATAGTACTGATGATCAGTGCCGGCATCCGATGCATATTGTGCCCAGATCACCCGGCCAAAGTGGTCGCAGTCGTACTGGTTGATTCCTCCGCCGGCGGTCAGTGACAGATCATTCTGATGGTAATTCAGGGTATAGACCCCTCCGTAGAAATCATTTTTCAGCCATTTCCGGCGTACCAGGTCGCTTTCGGTAATGGTATCTGTTGATATAATAACCGGATTAATCAGGTAGTCAGAGAGGTCCTGATCGTCTTTATATTGCTCATAAAAACCTGATCCTTTGGTATAATGAAGCGCTACGGAAAGATCGAGGTTCGGATTGAATTTTTGCGACCAGTGTATCTGGGCATTGTTCTGCAGATAATCGTCCACCTCATTTTCATAAGTATAGCCGTTGTAGGTCCGGTTTGAGGTGAGCATCGAAGAGGGAACTCCTCCCCATGCCTGATAGGTGAGTTCCTTTCCTGTAAAGAAAGTCGCCCTGACGATGGTGTTTTTAGCAAAATAACCAACTGATACATAGGCTGAGGCCAGATCAGTAAATGCACGGTCGATGAACCCATCGGAATGAATTTTCGAAAGACGGACATCCACGTTGAAATGCTCGTTTATCATACCGGTGCCGGCGTTCATGCAGGTTTTCCAGGTATTGAAAGATCCAGCCGATGCGCTTAGTTCAGCATTGGGCTTCGGATTCATGGAGAGTGTCTGGAAGTTGATATTTGCACCGAAAGCTGCGGCTCCCTGCGTAGATGAACCTACTCCGCGTTGAATCTGGATATTATCGGTCGATGAAACAATATCGGGCATATCCACCCAGTAAACCTCATGGGATTCGCCGTCATTGAATGGGATTCCGTTGACGGTCACATTGGTGCGGGTCGGGTCGGTTCCCCTGATGCGCAGAGCCGAGTACCCCACCCCGGTACCGGCATCGGAGGTTGCCACCACTGAAGGGGTGTTTAGCAGTAAAAACGGGATATCACGGATCTGATTTTCAGCTCGGATATCCTGGCTGGTCAGGTTGGTATGCGTAACCGGATCGTTTTCACCAGCCCGGATGCCGCGAATAATTACCTCATCGGTCAAAACGGAAGACTGATGCAACCTGATGGTCAGGTTTTGTGAGGCTTTCAAGTCAAGATGCTGTTCCTGTTTTTCAAAGCCAACGAAAGTAATATGCAAGGTACATTTTCCCGGAGGAAGGTTTCGTAGGATGAAAGTACCGTCATCCCTCGTAGTGATACCCGGGCGGGTATTGTTAAACACTACATTTGCCCCATAAAGGGGCTGATCCTGTTCGTCAGTAACTGTCCCGGTAATCGTTAGCTGTGCTGAAGCCGACAGTACAACGAAGCAGGATGCTGCCAGAAGCATAATCCTCTTAATCATTGTATTTTAACAATTAATTCCAGGCCGTAAGTCCCCGTGGCCACTCTTCCCTCCACCGGCATTATCCGGATCAGGTTCTAAGGGTATGATCTCAGCCCGTAATATTAAGGCACCCCCTTAGAGGACTTTGCAAAGATAATACATGGATCGATGCATAATCCCGTAAACAGAAAAAAGCCGACCAGGAAAACCAATCCCGGCCGGCTAAACCCAAACCAAACAAACCAAAATCACATTCTATTCTGTTTTCACTTTCAATACTTCAGAAAAAGCCTGTTTAAAAGAGGCTTTAGGCAAAGCTCCCTGAACCATAGAGGGTACCCCATCCATGGGAATCAATAATATTGACGGAATGCTTTGGATGCCGAATAAGCTTGCCAGCTCTCTTTCTGCCTCAGTGTCAACTTTATAAATATCAACTTTGCCTTCATACTCGGTTGCCAGATTCTCTAATACCGGTGCAACCATTTTGCAAGGACCACACCAATCTGCATAAAAATCGATTACTGCCGGAAGGGTTCCATTAAACTTCCAATCCTGATTTTTTTCAAAATCAAATATCTTCTGTTTGAATGTTTGCAGTGTAAGATGTTCAAGTGCCATTTTGTTCCCTTTCTAATTTGTTAGACGATTGTTCCAAATAAAGTTTAATTGATTCGAAAAAAATCTATAAATTCATTTCTTCATATATTTACATATATCAATTTTTATGCCTTTCTCGCCGGCAGCTAAAAATTGGTAATTTTGCCAGTCATAAATAGCAATATGTCATTTTCTCTGTCAAAAGAACTTAAACATCCGGTATTCGAAATTGTTTCGGAGGTGACCTCTTCAGAAGGCATTGATGCCTATGTAATTGGCGGATTCGTGCGCGATATGATCATGCACCGGCCATCCAAGGACATCGATATCATGGTTGTTGGAAGCGGCATCGACCTTGCCGGCAAAGTAGCGGAGCGGTTGAAATCATCCCGGGTTCAGGTTTTTAAAAACTTCGGCACCGCCATGATTCGTTACAACGATCTGGATATCGAATTTGTGGGAGCCCGGCGCGAGTCGTACTCCCCGGAATCGAGGAAACCCGATGTTGAAACCGGTACGCTGGAAGACGACCAGAAACGCAGGGACTTCACCATCAATGCGTTGGCCATCAGCTTGAGCAAATCTAACTATGGAGAATTGATCGATCCATTCAACGGACTTCAGGATATGGAAAACGGGATTATCCGTACACCGCTTGATCCTGACATTACCTTTTCGGATGATCCGTTGCGGATGATGCGGGCAATCCGGTTTGCCACACAGCTAAAATTCCATATCGATGAAAGTACGATGGATTCGATCAAAAGGAACCGTCAGCGCATTGAGATTGTGTCTGCCGAGCGCATCACCGATGAGCTGAATAAAATAATTTTATCCCCGAAACCGTCAATCGGTTTTAAATTGTTGGAAGAGTCCGGACTTTTGGAGATGATTTTCCCGGAGATGCATGCCCTGAGAGGCATTGAGGAACGTAAAGGGGTCCGGCACAAGGACAATTTCCTGCATACCATTAAGGTGCTTGACAATATCAGTCAGCATACTGACGATCTGTGGTTACGATGGGCTACGGTTCTTCATGACATAGCCAAACCGGTCTCCAAACGTTTCGATCCTGAATCCGGATGGACCTTTCACGGGCACAACCATTTTGGGGCCCGGATGGTGACTCCGATTTTCAGGCGGTTGAAACTTCCGATGAACGAGAAGATGAAGTTTGTTGAAAAGATGGTTAACCTTCACATGCGCCCAATCGTCCTCTCTCAGGAAATCGTATCCGATTCTGCAGTCAGGAGGCTTCTTTTTGAAGCCGGTGACGATATTGATGACCTGATGACATTATGTGAAGCTGATATTACCTCAGGCATCCGTGACAAGGTTGATCGTTATCTGAATAATTTCAAGCTGGTTCGCCAGAAACTGATCGAAATTGAGGAGAAGGACCGGGTACGGAACTGGCAGCCTCCCATCAGTGGCGAAGAGATAATGGAAGCCTTTGGGATCCAGCCCAGCCGACCGGTTGGGGATATCAAAAATGCGATCAAGGACGCTATTCTCGACGGTGTAATTCACAACGACCGGCAGGAGGCCTGGACCCTAATGACTGAGACCGGCAAATCCCTTGGTTTGCAGCTGTTACCAGGATTTGAGAAACCCATACCCTTAGACACAAAAAGCAATGAAGACTGATTTCAAACCAGGCACGATGATCTATCCGGTGCCAGCCGTGCTCGTCAGTTGCGGTGAAACGGAAAGTGAATATAATCTGTTGACCATCGGATGGACCGGAACGATCTGTTCCAATCCGCCAATGTGTTATATATCAGTCAGACCCGAAAGGCACTCCTACCCGATCATCAAACGTACGGGTGAGTTTGTCATCAACCTGACCACCAACGAAATGACCAAAAAGGTTGACTGGTGCGGAGTCAGATCCGGTAAGGATTTCAACAAATTCAAAGAGACCGGTTTCACTCCCGGCCCGTCGAAACTGATCAGTGCGCCAATTGTCATGGAATCGCCCGTGAATATCGAGTGTAAAGTGGTAGATATCAAGGAGCTCGGATCACATGACATGTTCATTGCCGAGGTGGTGAATATTCAGGTTAATGAAAAGCTGATCAATACTGACACCGGCAAATTGAATATCCTGGACTCAGGACTGATTGCATACGTACACGGCAATTACTGTGTGATGGGCAAGCGGTTGGGAACATTCGGGTACAGCGTAAAAAAATGAGGCTCATGAGGGCAAAAGCCAGAGGGAGGCTTAATCGTATTTACCTCAGAGCGTTGTCACCCCCGCGTAGGCGGGAGCCCTGTCCCTTACCGCGTTGGCCCTTAAGAGCGTTCTTTGGCAAAGTACAAAGGCCTGCAAGAGTGCTTTTGGCGGACTCAGAGTAGAGGGACGGGATTCCCGCCTACGCGGGAATGACAAGGCTGTCGAAGTCAACGACGGTAATGTATATCGAAGCAGATGGGCAGGTGATCTGAGTAGCCCCCCTGGTAATAATTGCCCAAATAGGTTCTGAGCGGTTGCACACCCATGTTGGTTTTGTCTTCCGTTACCAGATATCCGGCCTGATAAACATGCAGATCCGCAGGTCTGGCATATAAAGGACGGATGGTATCGAGCACTGAACCCGAAACCACCATGTGATCCAGCAGGTTCCATACTCCTTTGTATTTGTATGTTCCCCCGGGCTCACCACCTTTTAAACCCTGAGTAAGGTCGTACAAATCACCAACAACTGGATTATTATAAGTTAACAAGGCTTTCAGTCCCGATACCACACTCAGATCCTCCGGTTCATCATTAAAATCACCGGTTATCAGGATTTGTGCTTTCGGGTTGAGATTCAGGATGGAGTCGACACCGGTGCGGATGATTTCGGCGACAAACAAGCGTAACGGTCGGCTTTGAACTTCACCTGAAGAGCGAGACGGCCAGTGACAAACAAAAACATGGAGCGTATCCCCGCCACCCAGCACTCCTTTGGCATATAGTATCTCTCTGGTTCTGAAAGCAGTATCTGCCGGATAGTTTACGGTATGGAAACGGGAATCCAGTAACAGAAAATAACGCGAACGATACAGTAATGCCACATCAATACCACGCGAGTCAGGAGATTCACGATGCACAATCTGGTAATCCAGATTTTTCAAGGTAGCGGTATGAATCAGGTCATCAATGGTTTTACGGTTTTCCACTTCACACAGGCCCACCAGAGCCGGCAAAGTGTCATTACCCAGATCCCCGATCACTTTGGCGATGTGGTTAAGCTTTTCCTGATATCTGGCTTCAGTCCATTTTTTTGCCCCTTCAGGTAAAAACTCCTCATCGTTTATCAGTGGATCATCAACCGCATCAAACAGATTTTCAACATTGTAGAACATGATCCGGTAATATGGATTGGCATCGCTTACTACCGAAGGTTTCTCTTTCTCGCAGGAGGCGGCGAGCAGAATGGTTGCGAGTATGATTGTAACGATATTTCTCATAGCCACAGGTTAGTAAAGCAGAGGTGGAAAAAAATCCGCCTTTACGTGCTGTTCATTATTCAACTCGTTCGTAAGCCCCGATATCCGGTCCTTTATCCGACAATCTGTTGAGACCCTTTATATCCAGCGGAAAAAACCGGGCGAATTCCAGATTGCCGAGATCCTTGGCCGGAGAGAGCGTATCGAGACTGTAATCGCGTAAATCATAGGATAATGTTTTAAACCGGGGATATACATTTTTAATCACACTTTTCCATTTATCCGGATCGCTCGTGTTCATAGTGTCGACCGTTACCAAACAGTGATCAAAAACATAATTGAACTGCCCGGGTACCGGTTTGTTGTCATACGAATTAGCAAGTTCGATTTCCATCGGCCGGCTTCCGGTTATGATGCAGTTGGCAAACAATGCGTTATAAAGATGGTACACGTATGCAGTACCCTCATAGATGTAAAAGTTATTCAGTATCAGAGATGCCTCCGACCGGGTACCCATACCGAAAGTGGCATTATTGGTCAGGGTACAATGGTAAAACTCATAAGAACCTCCCAGCGTAAGCGCCACGCACCACGACCCGCAATTCGCAATCACACAGTTACTTGCCACGATGGTCGAACTTTGGGCATAAATGCCGGCCACCGACATATTTTCAATGGTTGTGTTGGAGAGGGTCAGGGTAGGTTTCGCCGTGCTGGCTAAGGTATCCACCTGGATTCCCTTCATGGCATTTTTGATAATGGCATGGTCGATCACATTATCTTTGCTGCCGGCAAGGAAGTGTATGCCCCCGAGAATGTAGGAAGTTCCGTTGTCGTATTCCACCCAGCTCCCCCATTGAGCCGGATATTGGTCGTACTGATCTTCAAGCCGGTCGCCCAAAAAGCTCACCGGGTCCTCCAAAGAACCTTTAACCAGCAGCGTTCCCTTCACCAGCATACTTGATCGTTTATGAAAACGGATTCGGGTTCCGGGCTCTATAGTCAGGGTTTCGAGAGAGTCAACCAGCATCGAATTATATACCAGATAGGGTTTGTCGTTGATCCAGGTTTGCGTTTTCAGGACTTCACCATTGATCAGATGCATATCCTGTCCGAATGCCACCAGATCCACATCCTGTGTATTGCCGTTAGTTTGAAAAACGATTGAATCCTGCACTACCAACGGATTATTCAGGTTATTGGGATCCAGATTCACTTCAACAAAAATATAGATGCTGTCTTTAGCCGGGATTTCAATGTTTTCAAGGCTGTTTGTTACTCTTCCGTTGATATTCAGCCTGTAGTTCGATGTTTTGTTACCCGCAAGAATAATCCTGTCGACCAGAATAGGTTGCGAATGACGGTTGTAAACCCTGAAATTTTTTGTGGTTGAACCGATGGTCGTAAATATAGTATCGAACAAAACCGTGTCAGTCGAAAACTCCAGTTTAGCATCGGGGTTGGTAATAGGCTCATGCTTGTTGCACGACATGATGAGCAGCAGAATCAGGGTGCCGGTAAAAATCAGCGGGTTATACTTCATATTATATTATTCCGGGTACTTTTCAATAACGTTGGTTACTTTTATTTATGATTGACAAAGTTAGTTTTTAACTCATCTTCATCGAAAAAATGATGCATTGGCTGATTTTTCTAATTTTGTTAACCACTGCAACAAATCCTGACGATGAAAAAACTTGTGATTATGGCGATTCTAACTGCATCTGTTGCAAATCAGTCCTGTCAAAGGCCGGAAATTGCGGACTACATTGTCAAAAATGCAGTCGTTTATTGTGTCGATAGTAATTTCAGCATTGCAGAAAGCTTTGCGGTTAAGGATGGGAAGTTTCTGGCAGTAGGAACTTACCGGGATATAAAACAGAATTATCGATCGGAAAAAGTTTACGATCTGGCTGGTCAACCCGTTTATCCGGGTTTTTACGATGCGCATTGCCATTTTGCGGGATATGCAGGCAATCTCAGGAAGGCTGATCTGGTGGGAAGCAAAGATTTTTCTGATGTTTGCAACCGTCTGGTTGAAAATCAGCAAAAGTATCCGTCGGCCTGGATTCAGGGGCGCGGTTGGGACCAGAACAACTGGACGGACAGGAAGTTTCCGGATCGGGCAGAACTGGACAGGTTGTTTCCTGATAAGCCTGTTTACCTCACCCGGATCGACGGTCATGCCGCTATTGTGAATGCTGCAGCGATGAAACTCGCAGGCATCGGCGAAACCACTATAGTCAACGGCGGAGAGATCATCCGCGAAAACGGCCGGATCACCGGAGTGCTGATCGACAATGCCATGGATTTGGTTTACAGACTGATACCTCCCTTATCAGACGAAGAAGAGGCAGCAGCGCTTTTACTGGCTCAGGATAACTGCTTTGAAGTCGGTTTAACCACCGTTGCCGATGCCGGATTGGATGCCGGTATTGTTAAACTCATGGATAAGCTTCAACAGAATGGGCAGCTGAAAATGCGGGTATATGCCATGTTGTCGGTTAATCAGGAAAATCTTAACGAATTCACTTCTCATGGAATATATAAAACCGATCGCCTAAATGTGCGATCGATGAAGCTTTACGCCGACGGGGCGTTGGGTTCGCGGGGTGCCCTGATGCTGCAGCCCTACTCCGATGCACCTGAAAAATCCGGGTTGCAGGTAAATACAACAGCTTATCTGAAAGAAATCTGTCAAAAATGCTATGATGCCGGATATCAGGTTGAAACACATTGTATCGGAGACAGCGCCAACCGGCTGATGTTATCCATTTATAAAGATATTCTGAAAACAAACAATGACCGCAGATGGCGGATCGAGCATGCGCAGATCATCGATCCGGATGATTTCAGGTTGTTCGGAGAATACAGTATTATTCCATCGGTTCAAACCTCCCACGCCACTTCAGATATGTATTGGGCCGAAGAAAGGGTTGGGCCTGTGCGGATCAAAAACGCTTATGCATACCGGCAACTGCTGGAGCAAAATGGATGGATCCCCAACGGATCGGATTTCCCGGTTGAGAGGATAAACCCGCTGTTTGGCTTTTTTGCCGGTTTTGCCCGGATGGACCAGTCGGGATTCCCGGCAGGCGGTTGGATGATGGAAAATGCTCTTTCACGGGAGGAGTGCTTGAAGGCCATGACGATCTGGGCAGCTAAATCGTGCTTTGAAGAAAAGGAGCGCGGAAGCATCGAGCCGGGAAAGATGGCTGACTTTGTTATTCTGAATGAGGATATTATGAAAGCTGAACCGCTCAGAGTGCCAAAGACTCAGGTTCTGGAGACCTGGATCGGCGGAGAGCAAGTATTTACCAGACGGAAACATTGAGGCATCTATGAAGATCGTTTTACTTTTAGCGGGAGGAGCTATCGGCACACTGGCGAGATATGCCCTGGCCGGGTTTACCCATAAGGTTTATACCGGGACATTCCCTATGGGAACATTGGCTGTGAATCTTTTAGGGTCGTTTATCATAGGATTTCTGTGGGGCATATCCGAAAGCAAAAATATATCGCCTAATTACCGGTCGTTTGTTTTCATCGGACTCCTTGGCGGGTTCACGACGTTTTCGACCTATGCCCTCGAAACGATGAACCTGGTCAGGGCCAATGAAATCAGGCAAGCGATCACGAATGTACTGGTTACCAATATCGCCGGACTGGTTCTGGTATTTATCGGTTTTTTCATTGCCAAAGGTATCATCAATCAAATCAGATAATTATGAAACTGCCTGAACAAGGAAAACTACTGCGGATATTGATCGGTGAAAGCGATCATTACAAGGGGAAGCCCCTTTACGAAGCCATTGTGCTAAAGGCCCGCGAGCTCAATCTGGCAGGCGCAACTGTACTGAAGGGAGTGATGGGTTTCGGCGCCAATAGCCGGATGCATACGTCGAAGGTACTGCGGTTATCCGAAGATATGCCACTGATCATTGAGATTGTTGACACGGAGGAGAAGCTGGATCTCATTCTGCCGTTTCTTGAAGAAACGGTTCTGGAAGGTTTGATCACCATTGAGGATGTCAGGGTGATCACATACAAACACAACTAGCTCATGATGAAAATAATTAAAATTTTATGCGGCCTGATCCTTCTTTCTCTGATGAGCTTTACCACAACAAAGCCCAAAGAGTTTAAGGTCTCGATGTATGATGAACTGGAACCGATCTATCCGGATATGAAGATCGAAAAACCGGTAACTTCATATACCCTTGATGTTTGCCGTGGCGGAATAGCAGGAATTGATATCCTGATAACTGACCTGGATCCGCATGAGTCGGTGAAATTTCTGATCACCGGAAAGAAGCTGATCGATAAGTTTTATACCAACTGGTATAAGATGATCGATGTGCCGGTTGCCGAAAACACCGGGCTTAACGGCAGAACAGAGAAAAGTGACGGGAAGGTTAACCCTTATGTGATCAGGAGGGCTCCGTTCCGTATTTATGAAGTTATGGAACCCGTTCAAACCGGGTTTATCCCGATGGACTCCACCATTGCCCTGCGGATGGAAATTCCGATCGGAAAAGACTTCCCGACAGGCGAGCAGCTTTTCACCATACACTTCAACAGCAAAGGCCAGAAAAAGAAACTATCGTTCACGGTGAATGTTTACCCGGTTGATATTCCTGCCATGAACCAGTCACACTTAAACTATGTTAACTGGCTGAATATAGGCAATATATGCAATGACCATCAGGTTGAGAAGTGGTCGGAGCCATTCTGGGGAATGCTCCGGAAATATGCCCAGATAATGGCAAGAGGTCGCCAGAACACTTTTTGGTTTATCTGGAGTGATTTTTTCAGGTTTAATCCCGACGGTACGGTTGCTGAATTTTACCAGCAGCGGCTCGACCGGTATATTGATATTTTCCTGACCGAAGGGCTGACCACTATTCAGGGGGCGCCATTTTGCCGTCGCCGTAACTGGGAGTCAGATGCATTCCTTTTATCGGTGCCCACATCCGATAAACGGGAGATTCCCGCGGTGTCCGATGAAGGGAGGAGCATTATCCGATCGATGGCTGAGCCGGTTATCGCGCTGATGAAAAAGAACAACTGGGAATCCAGATGGTATCAGGGTGTTTTTGATGAACCGACTGAAGAGTACGTTGACCGGTATAAAGAGACGGTGGCCTTTATTAAATCGATAAAACCCGACCTGCGCATACTGGAAGCCACGATGACTGTCAGTTTGAGTGGTATTGTAAACTGCTGGTGTCCTCAGGTTCAGGAATATCAGAAAAATGCCTCATTTTTTAATGAACGGAAAACGGCCGGCGATGCCGTATGGGTTTACACCTGCCTGGCTCCCGGGGGGCCCTGGATCAACCGGCTGGCAGATCAGGAGAGATTGCGGCAGGTATATGTCGGCTGGGCCTGTGCCAAATATGACCTCCAGGGATTCCTTCACTGGGGATTCAATATGCACCGGGGAAATCCCTTTGAAAATCTGGTCAGACAGCATGAAGGCCCTACGAGCTTTCTACCCGCCGGTGATTCACATATTGTATATCCGGGAAAGACTGGCCCGTTATCGAGCCAGCGGTTTGAAGCCCACCGGATTGGCATGGAAGACTATGAATTACTCTATCAGCTCAAAAAACAGAATCCTGAACTGGCCGCACAGCTGATTGATCAATTGTTTCAGGCATTCGACCAGTACAACAAGAACATAACGGAATACCGCAAAGTCAAACAGGAATTATTCAGTGCACTAGCCGGATTTACCATTTGAGAACATGAAAAACACGTCATATCTGTTAAAAAGCCTTGTATTGACCGGCGTCATGGTCACGACCGGATTATCAGGGGTTCGGAGTCAAAATATTGAAGTACTGAAAAAAACTTCGGCCTGCAATGTTGTATGGGAGAGTCCCAGCCGTAATTCACTCGGTTCGATGCCGCTTGGAAACGGTGATATCGGCATGAATGTTTGGGTTGAAGAAAACGGTGATTTATATTTTTATTTATCCAAAACCGATGCCTGGAGTGAGAACGGTCAGCTGTTAAAGCTAGGCAAGGTCAGGATAAGCATCGATCCGAATCCTTTTACCACCGGCAAACCTTTTCGTCAGGAGTTGAAACTGGTTGACGGTGAGATTGTTATACAGGCCGGAAAACCTTCGGCACCCGTTGAAATCACTTTGCGGGCAGATGCCCTTCATCCGGTTGCGGAAATCGAGGTAAATTCCAAAAAACCCGTCAGTATTAATGTTGAACTCCTTCCCTGGAGGACGGCGAAACGGGCGATTACCAATCGGGATGAGGTAAATGCCATATATGGACTTCTTTCATCCGATGAAAGTCCTGTTTACCAAGAGGCCGATCATTTTCTTCCGCCATCCGGAAACCGGCTGATCTGGTACCATCGCAATGAGCGGTCGGTATGGAAAGACAATCTCGATTTACAGGCGCTTGGAGGTTTTATCGATCGTACCAAAGATCCGTTGTTTTATCTGACATTCGGGGCAGCAATCGAGGGTACCGGGCTTTCGGCCGAATCGGCGACACTATTATCGAGTAAAAGCAAAATCAGCTCATGCAAGGTTTCGGTGTATCCCCTCACCTCTTATGCACTGACTGAGAAGAACTGGACAACTCAATTGAGTTACGCTATTAACCGGATCAAGTCGATATCCGACAGTGTCCGGTTGAAAACACATCATCTATGGTGGAACAATTTCTGGAACCGGAGCTGGATTTTTGTGTCGTCGTCAGATCCCAATGCCAATGAGCAGGCCAAGACAATTACCAGCGGCTATGTTTTACAACGATACATCAATGCTTGCGGTGGGCGCGGCAATTCCCCGATCAAATTCAACGGGTCGATATTTACAGTGGATACTTATGCCCGCAAGGAATGCGGCGGATTTGACGCCGATTTCCGCAAGTGGGGAGGGCCGTTCTGGTTTCAAAACACCCGACTGCCCTACTGGTCGATGCTGGAAGCCGGTGATTTCGATCTGATGGGCCCGTTGTTTGAGATGTACATGAAAGCATTGCCAATCAGGCAGTTTGCGACCATGAAATATTACAATCATTCCGGAGCTTTTTTCCCGGAGACCATGAATTTCTGGGGTACTTATGCAGATGCCAACTACGGGATTGACCGGAAAGAGATGCCTGACGGTCTCACTCAGAACACTTACATCCGGTATTACTGGACCAGCGGACTGGAGCTGTCGGCCATGATGCTCGATTATTATGATTTTACCCGATCGGCCTATTTTGCCAAAGACACCCTGGTTCCTTTTGTGACGGAGATTCTTAAGTTTTACAATCAGCACTGGCGCAAGGATATCGACGGAAAGATATTATTTGTACCGGCTCAGTCGCTGGAGACCTATCAAACGGCGGTCAATCCTACTCCGGACATCGCCGGATTACGATTTGTAACGGAAAGAATGCTGAATACCAGATATCTCATGGTACCGGAAGAAACCCGTAAGCAATGGGAAGAACTTCTGACCCGGATACCAAATATTCCTACCCGCTCAGTCGGTGGTGATCGGGTTATTGCTCCGGCCGCTTACTCTGCCCAGGAGGCGAATATTGAAAACCCTGAGTTATATGCTATATTTCCATTCCGGTTATACGGAGTCGGAAAACCGGATATCGATCTGGCCATCAGTACGTTTGTTGCCCGTAAATTCAGGATGAACATCGGCTGGCAGCACAGCTCGATTCAGGCGGCCTGCCTCGGTTTGGCCAATGAAGCCGCAGCACTTACGCTGGAGAAGTTCAGCAGCAAGGATCCGGAGTGCAGGTTCCCGGCCTTTTGGGGGCCGAACTACGACTGGAGTCCGGATCAGGATCACGGATCAGTGGCCATGACGGCTCTCCAGCGAATGTTGCTGTTGTACGAGGGCGATTCACTAACTACTTTCCCGGCCTGGCCCGACAAGTGGGATGTGGATTTCAGGTTAGTTGCTCCCGGAGGCAGGTTCGTTCAGGGAAGCTCGAAGAATGGAGAGCGGAGAACGGAGACCGGAAAACGAAAAATGGAAACAGGAGACAGGAGAACGGATACAGGAGACCGGAAAAAGTAAAAAGTTGAGAAGATTGAAGAAAAAATATCTGACGATCGTTATTGTAGTGTTGACAAGCCTCAGTGCCTTGGGGCAGGATTATGACAGTATCCGGTTGTCGCAGCTGCCAGTGCTGACCATGCCCGTCGGGCTAAAATCATCAGGATTGCCATATAAGGTCGACAATTCCCGGGAGAAGAGCTTTCCACCGATCTTTACCCAGTATGGAGGTAGTTGCAATCAGGCATCCTCCATCAGCTTTGGTCTCACGTATGAACTGAATGTATTAAGGAATCTCAATGGCCAACTGGAAAGCAATCAATATCCGGCCTTTTTTGCCTGGAACATGATGAATTCCGGTCTTTGGGATCAGGGGGTATCCTACTTTGAAAGCTGGGATCTGATCAAGGCTATCGGATGCCCAAGCTGGACTGAGTTCGGCAAAAACAGTATTGATCATACCAAGTGGATGAACGGATATTACCGTTATTACCATAGTATGTCAAACAGGATTGAATCGATCTGGTCGATCGACGTCAGCACCGAAGAGGGCCTTCATACGCTTAAGCACTGGATGTATGATCATTTGGGGGAATACCGGCCGGGTGGGATTGCCTATTTCCAGATTGCTTCTTTCGAACTTCCATTCAAACCTCTGCCTGAAGGAACCGAAGATGCCGGAAAAATCATGATCGCCCGATTCGGGCCTTTAGTGGGCCATGCCATGACTTTTGTCGGATATAATGATTCAGTCAGGTATGATTTCAACCAGGATGGCCGGTACACCAACAACATCGATATTGATGGTGACGGAAAGGTAAGCATGACCGATTGGGAGATTGGAGCGCTGATCTGTGTGAATTCTTATGGCACCGAATGGGGTACCGAAGGGAGAGCCTATGTTCCCTATCGGATACTTCCGTTGCATCCCGATCAGGGAGGCATCTGGAGAAAATCCGTTGTGGTTGCAAAGCCGCACAAAAATTACCAGCCTCAATTGACGTTGCGCGCCCGGCTGAGGTATCCCAACCGGTCTAAAATATGGATCACGGCAGGGGTATCGCAGGATACCGCAGCCAACAAGCCTCAGCACATTCTGGATCAGCCCGTCTTTCATTATCAGGGCGGAGAGTTCCCCATGCAGGGCAAACTCATGGCTGACCCTAATCTGATAGAAATCGGAATTGACGCCACCCCTTTGCTCAGCTTTACAGAAAGCGGTAAACCTTCAAAATTCTTCCTGGTAGTTTGTGAACAGGACCCTACTTCTTCGAGTGACGGGATAGTCGAGTATTTTTCATTCAATGAGTATGTTAACGGAGAAAAAGAGCATCCGTCTGCCCTGAGTAATATCGCAATCGAAAAATCCTTCATGGCTTTGCCGGTGACACTTACCCCCACCGTCAATTCGCCGGCAGTGGCATCTGGTCAGCTACCGGGCGCAACAGCCGGAGAGGAGTACCAAACCCGGCTGGAGGCAACCGGTGGAACCGCTCCATACAAATGGCTCCCGGTGGAAAACAATTATTCAGAAGATATATTCGATTCATCGCTCCCCGAATCTTACCGATACAGAGTTTTGCCTGACGATGAATATCCCGGTCAGATAAAAGTTTACCTGCCTTTCGATTTTCCCTATCAGGGTAAGAACTACCGCGAAATGGCCATATCGACAACCGGAGGGTTGCTGTTTGTGCAGAACTATGAATATATTCCTTATGGTCGTGATTTAAGAGAGATGCTCGGGTTAAACACCGCCATTTACCCGTTTTACAGCACGGAATTTCAGTACACGGAGGCTTTCGACGGGGTCTATTATGATGCCCAGAGTAATTCTGCCACCGTTTACTGGAACGCATCCATGAAAACCGGTGAACAAATATCGGATGTAAACTTTGCGGCCCGGATCTATTCCTGCGGTATCATCGAATTCTATTATGGCGATTTTCAAAACCAGACGAAGGCACCCTGGCTGATCGGATTAACAGGTGGCAGCAAGAAGTGTTCCTATTATCCTGATGTTAATGCCACCGGCATTTTTGACGGATTGAACATCCGGTTTCTCCCACCGGTTTTGCCGGAAGGTCTGGCACTCACTGAGGATGGGCAACTTAGCTGCAAACCACTGGCAGCGGGAAAGACCTGGACCATTCCGGTTCAGGTTGAAGATTACCAGGGGCTGACCGCCTTCCGTAGTGTGACGCTATCGACAGCGCCTTCAGGTACCGGCGACATCGACATGAACAACAGGAAAATACAGGTATTTCCCAATCCGGTTACAGAAAAATCCTGGCTGTACATCGATAGCAACCGGGATGGTAACATTACCGTGGACATCTTTGATCTGACCGGAAAAATGATCTTTTCGAGGAACCAATCGATCAAAGCTGGTAAGCTTATGTTTCCATTAAACCTGAATCAGGATCTGGCTCCCGGGATTTATATCCTTCAGGTTTCGGGCATTGCTGCTTTCCGGTCAAAAATCTGTTTAAATTTTTCTTCACGATAGAAACCCCGGAAAGACACAATAGGATTAATAAATTTGCGTTTTAAAAAATCGAACCTAACAATAAGCGATGATTTTATCAGTGATTATCCCGGCCTATAATGAACAGGCGACCATTTTCAATATACTAACCCGTGTAAGCAGCGTTAACCTGATTCAAGGCATTGAAAAAGAGCTGGTTGTTGTGAATGATTGCTCCAGTGACCATACTGAATCCGAATTATTCAGGTTCCAGCAAGAGAATCCTGGCATCAAAATTAATTATCAGAAACATGCCCGGAATATTGGTAAAGGCGGCGCATTACGAACTGGTTTTCAGGCAGCTACGGGTGATTTTATCATCGTTCAGGATGCAGACCTTGAATATGATCCGAGGGAATTCAATCTATTATTGCAGCCAATTCTAGATGGATTTGCCGATGTGGTTTACGGCAGCAGGTTCGTTGGCGGCAAGCCGCACCGGGTATTGTTTTTCTTCCACACTATCGGCAACCGGTTTCTGACATTTTTGTCGAACCTGTTTACGAATATCAATATTTCAGATATGGAGACCTGTTATAAGCTCTTCAAGTCGGATATTATTAAAAATATAAAACTCAAAGAGAACCGTTTTGGCTTTGAAGTGGAAGTCACTGCCAAAATCAGCCGTGTGCCCAAAATCAGGATTTATGAAATGGGAATTTCCTATTACGGGCGAACTTATGAAGAAGGAAAAAAGATCAGCTGGAAAGACGGGTTCAGGGCTATCTACTGCATCATTAAATACAATATTTTCTCCAGATGAACGAATTTGATTTCAAGCCTGTTGATCATGAGGGAGAAAACACCTTAAAAAACATCGCCTTAGCGGATCATTTTAACCGGTGGATGTACAGCACCATAAAGCCCTTTTGCAGTGGGGAAATTCTTGAAATTGGCAGCGGTTTGGGAAACATTTCGGCCTTCTTTTTAGAAGATCGGGCCAATATTGTGCTTACCGATATCCGGGATGTTTATTGCGATACCCTGCGTGATAGTTATTCAGCTTGCCCAACGGTCAAGGGAATCACAACCATGGATTTTGCCGATCCCGAATTCGATCAGAAATTCAGCGGTTATTTTAACAGTTTCGACACGGTATTTGCGTTAAACGTTCTCGAGCATGTTTTTGATGAGAAACAGGCGATTTCAAACGGATATAAATTGCTCAAACCCGGAGGCCGCCTGATCATTCTGGTGCCCGCCTTTCAGTGGCTGTTTAACAACTTCGATAAAGAGCTGGAGCATTACCGGCGATACAACCGGCAAAAGCTGGAGTCTCTATTCCTCGACTGCAATCTGAAAGTCATTCATACCCAATATTTTAATGTTGCCGGAATGGCCGGCTGGTATGTATCGGGAAAACTGCAACGCAATAAGCTCATCCCTGCAGGGCAAATGAAGCTGTATAACACGCTGGTCCCGGTTTTCAAGCTCTTGGATAAGATGGTTTTTCATTCGTTCGGACTATCAGTCATCTCTGTGGGAGAAAAATAAATTTCGCTGATGCGAATCAGACTAACCCATAAATCGGTAGCGCCCATTGTATTGATCCTTACGGCCGCTGTTCTGATTATTCTGCAATACTTAGCCACCGGAGTCAGTGGCGAGGGCGATTCAATTGCTCATTATCAGATTGCCCGATATGCACCCCTGCATCATGAACTGTTCCTGAGCCATTGGGGCAAACCACTGTTTACCCTATTATCAGCCCCGTTTGCACAGTTCGGCTATTCGGGTGGAATTGCTTTCAACCTGATTTGTGGTTTGTTAAGCGGCTGGATTGCCTGTTTGACAGCTAAAAAGCTCGGATACCCCCATTCCTGGGTTGCCATTCTGTTTACCGTTTTTACACCGTTGTATTTGTTTGTCATGTATTCATGCCTGACTGAAATCCTTTTCAGCCTGGTACTCATAACCGCAATTTATTTGTTTGCTGATAAGCGCTTTATTATATCGGCAATCGTGATATCCCTGATCCCTTTTGCCCGAACCGAAGGGATTATGTTTATCGCACTTTTCATGGTTGCCCTGATCTGGATGAAACAATATAAAGCACTGCCCTTTTTGCTGACCGGTTTTGTTTTGTTCGGTTTAGCTGGCATTCCTGTTTATCATGATTTCTTATGGTTCATTAACAAAATGCCCTACTCCACCGGAAGTGCTGCTCTCTATGGCAGCGGATCGTTCTGGTTCTATTTCGGGAGAATGAGTTATAATATAAACTATCCGCTTCTGATTTTGGGAATTACCGGCTTGCTCTTCCTATTGCTGAACTTGAAAAAAGAATTTAAAAATTTTTCAGATATCAAGGTGGTAGCCCTGTATGGGCTTATCGTTCCGGGATTTTTTGGGTTTATCCTTGCTCATAGTTTCTTGTGGTGGAGAGGGCTGGGTATTCTTGCATCCGACCGTTTCATGGCCTGTGTACTACCGTTGGGCGCCATCCTGGCACTAACCGGTTTTGAATGGGTGATAAAAAAAGCTAAAGTAAGCAGGATACTATACTGGATGACTGGGGTTTTTATCATCACATTGGTTGTTTACAAACCTTTCACCTATCACCTTTTACCTTCAAAGACCGAACGGTCCTATGGCGTCATGCAGGAACTCACTTCCTGGCTGAAAGCTTCCCCTTACAAAAACAGATATCCCGTTTACTCAAGCGCATTCTTTCCGTTTTACATGGATATGGACCCCTTCGACCGCAAACCAGGAACGCAGATCATGTCTTATGAAAAAACCGATCCGGCCTCCTTGCTTAAGTCCGGCGAAGTATTGATCTGGGATTCCCAATTTGCCGGGTATGAAGGAAAACTGCCATTCGATTCAGTGGTGAATAACAACCAGTTTCGATTGCTGAAAGTATTCAAGCCTGCTGAAAATTTTAAAATCTTCGGCGAGGATTACAAGATGGCTGTTTTCCTGAAGGCGCCCCGGGATACCACCACTTCGGCATACCGGCAATTACACCTCAACAACTTCGAAAACAACCTGTTATCAGATTCTACAGTGCAGGTTTCCACCGATTTCCATAAAAGCGGAAAAAAATCAATTTGCCTTACTCCGCAGCATATATACAGTTCAGCTGCAGAAGGCAAGCTGATCGATTTACCCGATTCCGGTACTGTTTCATTACGGGCCAGCGTAAATATTCTCAACTCCGACACCACAGAAAATGGCAAGGCTATCCTGGTCCTCAGCATCGACCAGAGCGACCATAAAATTCTCAAATACTATGCGGTCAGTGATGAGAAAGTGACACACAAGCCATCAGAATGGTATTCTCTTAACCTGACTGAATCGGTCGACCGGAACATCCCTGAAGGTGGCTGGTACAAGGTTTATGTATGGTACACCGGCAACGGAAAAATATATGTAGATGATCTGAAACTGGAATTCCTCCCGGTTGGGTACTAATCAACAGTAAAGATTTTGAATTGTGCCATTCAATTCAAAAAAAATGTATCTTTATCTGTCTCCCAAATCTTTTCTTAAACAAATCCCCCTTGTTTGTGAGTAATTGACAATTGAGGATTAATATGAAAATTCGAGATGGCCTTTGTGTCATTCTGCTGATTATCACCGGTTGTTCTACGGATATCGACCTGATTTCTGACGGAGGTTCCATTCCATTGGTTTACTGCCTACTGGATCCGGAGAAACCCGTTCAATACGTCAGAATTGGCAGTACCTATGCTGTTTATCCGGGTGATTCAACCAACAAACCCACGCAGGACGAAATTCTGATCGATGAAGAAATCATGGTCTACCTGACCGCAGAATATTCTGATAGAAAACAGGAGGTTTACTATGGTAATCTGATCGACACCATTCCCAAAGATTCAGGCTGGTTCCCGTCGACTGTCAATCAGATTTATGCCATTCCCTGTACCATTAAACCCGATACCAAGTACTCTCTGTACATCAGATATACAGGTACAAACCGGATTGTTCACGGCGAAACAACCAGTTTAGGTTCCACTTTTACCATTATCGATCCGGAAATAGTGCCAGGTCGTGAGGCTAACCTGCTCAATGGCATTGATTATTATGTCAGGTTTAAACCTATGATCAATGGCTCAATTTTTCAGTCCACCATGACATTTCGGTACGCGGATATTAAGGATGGCCAATGGACCATTCGTTCACTTGTTTTTCCGCAGAGAGTTTTAGTTGAAATGGATACCACCGTCATCTATGCATCGCAAAGAATATCTGGCAGGCGTTTCCTCATTGATGTTTCGAGGGCTCTCCAACCTGAGCCGGATACACGCCGGGTTCCGTTGGGTCTCGATTTCCAAATTTCCTGCGGTGGGGATGATCTCGCCCTGAAGATAAATGCCGAAAACAATGCCCAGTCTTTCTCTATCCTCGATGTGAATAGTTTCGATAATGCCATAGGCGTATTCTCTTGTCTGGTACACAGATTTATCAGAGATGTGCCCATATCCCACTTTACAATCGACACATTGGCCATGGGTCCGCTAACCCGCCATTTAGGTTTCTTAACCGCCCAACAGATTGATTCATTGCACCATGAAAACAATTAACATTCGTCTTTTGTTGATCTTTTTGATCGGAGCGGTTTTATCCTGTGATATAAACGAACCCATAGATAATCCTGATATCACCAATCCGGCAACCATAGGAATTTTAGATATGGCATTTGTCTGCCGTGTCCAGACAATTCCTGCCTCACGGTTGCGGAAAGTTAATCTTTGTCTCGCCTATACGTCTGATGATCTTTCCCACGGGAACTATTTCATTCAGACTAATGTTTCTGAAGCTGTCACGCACTATCTTTTTGAGCTCCCTGCAGGTGAATACTATTATTACGCCAGCGTAATCTGCCTGAGTGAGAATGACTCCTGCCAATATGCCGGCTTTCCCGGTCAATTCGGGCACAAAGCGGTCGGAGGAATGGTCAAAGTAGAAGCCGGGAAGACTGCCACCTATACCACTCAATTTCATTAGCCAGAGATAATATTAAAGGCCAAATGACAAAAAACAAAGAACAAAAAACGCTCAAGCGTCTGAACACTGGTTCCAAGACTGGTGGTTGGGTGATTTTCGTATTTATAATAATGTTTTGTTCCTGTAAAAAAGAGGATTCGACGCTTTCCCCGATCATCCAGGCTACCCTATCCCCAATATCAGGCCAAACCACTCAGACGTTCATCTTCGATCTGAGCAATTCGAAAAGCAATACCGGTAAAGGATCGAAAGTCTTTACCCGTTGGGACTGGGATGGTAATGGAACCTGGGATACTCCTTACACCAGATTTCTGGTTTATGAACATCGGTATTATTCCGCGGGTACCTGGATTCCACGGCTTGAAATGGCCAACCTCGATGGTTTGAGTGATACAACCAGCTTTACGATACCTGTTTTACAGGGACACTCGGCCCCTAAACCATCATTAATCGTCACTCCAGCAAATGGAAACTTCTCTACGCCATTCTTTTTTGATGCATCCGGCACAAAAGATGACGAGGACTCCCTTGACCAGCTCAGCTTCAGATGGGATTTCGAAAGTGATGGACTATGGGATACCGAATACCAGGATTCATCCAAAATTACACATCGATACTTAGAGTCTGGTCAATATACCCTTTTGCTGCAGGTGAAGGATCCATCAGGACTGACCAATTCGATTGCATCCCATATTGAGGTAACCAGCAGGGATACAGGGTTGGTAGTCAGTTTCCAAAGTATACCGGACTCCATCATCTGTAATACGACGACCCTCATGGACGCTTCCGCTTCAAACGATCCCAACAATCCTGACAAACCGCTGTCGTATCGCTGGGATTGGGACAATGACCGGATATGGGACACCGAATGGCTGACTTATCCCCAAACAGAACATGTTTTCAACAAGGAATTTTTCCACCTGGTCAGGTTACAGGTGAAAAGCGAACAAGGATTAACCAATGAAATAGTTAAAAAAATCCGTGTTTACCACAAAAACGAACTGCCCAGAGCTTACTTTTCGGTCAGTACTCTTGCCGGAAACATCAATACAGTTTTCCGGTTCGATTGCAGGTCGACAAGAGATGCGGAATCCGCGGCATCTGAGATGTTTTATCGGTGGGATTTCGATGGGGATGGCAACTGGGATACCGAATTTGAATGCATGGTGATCACCATGCACCAATTCAATATCCCGGGAACTTTTCACTCCTTGCTTCAGGTTAAGGATCTGCATGGAGGCCTGGATTCTCTGTCAAAAACGATCCATATCAGCACAGGAACCAACAGTACCGGCATAATTACAGATAAGCGGGGGCCTAGGTATGAATACTATGGCACGGTTTTAATTGGAGATCAATGGTGGTTAACCCGGAACCTGTGCGTTCAGGATACTGCAAAATATTGCCAGTTCTTTTACAATAGTAACTGGTGGAATTATTATGATTACGGCAATTTGTATCTGCATAACTATATGAATACCAACAGTCTGTCAGATATTTGCCCGGAAGGATGGCGAATACCCTCCAGCAATGACTGGAACAAACTCTTTTCGCATTACCCGGAGGATCGCCTGTATGAGGCCCTCATGCCTGGAGGGGAATCGGACTTTTCGGCAACCTTGGGAGGAACAGGAACCGGCCTCACTCCCGGAACTTCTGAATACCGCGGAATTGACGAGTATGGATATTATTGGACAACAACAAAACCAATTGATCTATATGCCACAAGCCTTTGGATTATTAAATTTGACAAATCTCATCAGGATGTATTAAAGGGTTATCTGGATGCGACCCAGAAGCAATATTCTGTCAGATGTGTAAAAGATGCAAATTAGAAAGAGGATGATGAAATCACGATACTTATTAATATTTCTCTCCGCTTTGCTGCTCACAGCCTGCGGAAAGACTGACGTTCCCGATGCTGGCGATGGTGTTGAAGCCAAACCTGTCGGCACATTAAATGTGGTATTCAAAATATCCCATCCCTGGATTCCGGTTGACCGGATAGTCAGAGCTGAGTTGCACATCGCCACAACGGGAACGGAAATTTATAAGGGGAACTTCATCCAGTCAGCCAATGTGAGCAATAACCAGGAATTGTATGTTTTTTATCTGGAGCCGGGAACCTATTATTATGAAGCCGTCATCGCCTGCATTTGTGATGGCGACAGCTGTTCCGGTGGCGGATTCCCGGGAAACAAGTGGGGAACCAAACACGTGATGGATAGATTCACCATCACTGAAAATAAGGTTACACAAGTAGTACCGACATTTCAATGAGAAAGATCCTGTTTGCGGCACTAACCCTGCTCCTGATATCCACCGGATGTGAAACGGATATCGATGTAATCCATGAAGCAGACCCTACACCGATTGTCTATTGCATTCTTAATCAAGATAGTACAACTCAATATCTTCGGCTATCCAGATCATACCTGACTTATCAAGGAAATGTTCCGGTTGACGAACCCGACAGTGTACTTTTTAGCCGGGCAACAAAGGTAGCCATTGAAGAAATTATCGGTGGGGATGTTTCAAACCGCATGTTTTTTACACCCTTTGATGTCGTCAAGGACAATGGATTCTTTCCAGTCAGCGAGCATTGGGTATATCGTGCTGAGTTTAAAGTGAAGCCGGATACCGACTACAGGCTGGTCATCTATATGGATGAATATGACAAAATTGTGTACTCAACCTGTTATTCAGTAGGCAATTTCGAAATTCTGAATCCCCTGTTCCCCGAGGTCAGGTCGATTCACATGTTGCCCGATCACAACCTGAACTTTTTATGGACCAAATCCAATAATGCAGCCATATACCAGATCGGTTTCCTGATGCATTATCTGGAGATCGGGGAAGAGGTGGCCCTGGAGAAAGAGCTGCTGGTTCCGTTGAATTACGTTTTTTATCTGGAGACTACAGACAACCGGTTTGCTTACTCGGTGAACAGTGTCAAGTTCTATCAATTCTTGGCCAAAACCTTGCCTGTGAATCCCACCCTGCTCAGAAAATTCCTGAGCATCGATGCCATTATTATAAGTGGTGGCCAGGAACTTGGCTATTACATCAATATGCAGGAAAATGACCAGATATTCAGTCTGTCCGACTATTCCAACATCCAGTCCGGAGTTGGTGTCTTTTCATCAAAGGTGATCCGAAAGATTGATGGCTTCAGTTTAACAGAACAGTCAATCGATACTCTGGCTTATGGTAAGCTAACATACGATTTGAATTTCGTTGACAGAACGGGAACAAGAAACCGATAAGCATAAGAGGAGGGGGAAAGATATGGTTGTAAGGGTTGTAGGGGTTGTAAGAGTTGTAATGGTTGTAGTGGTTGTAGTGGTTATGACGATTGCATATTTGGGGTTGCCGGGTTGTAAAAAAGAGAGCGAGCCGGCAAGCATACAACCCGTTGCCTTTTTTAAAATAGCTCCCTTATCGGGCAATACCACTACCATCTTCGGGTTCGATGCTGATTCTGCAACCAGTCAGGGTACCCGCGACAATCCTGTGCTGGTCAGGTGGGACTGGAATTCAGATGGCATTTGGGACCGCATGTACTCAACAGGTGGTAAAATCACTCATCGTTTTTTCAAACCAGGAAGTTATACAGTCATCATGGAAGCATCGACTATTGATGGGAATAGAGATACGATGGTCATCAGCATTGAGGTTCCAAGAGGTTATTCGGCACCCAGGGCCAATTTCATCATGACTCCGGATTCAGCCAATATCAATACCGAATTCCTTTTCGACGCAAGTCTCTCGAAAGACGATGAGGATTCTCTCGACCAACTTGAATTCCGATGGGACCTCGACGGGGATAAAAAATGGGATACCGAATTCTCAAAAACAACGACCGTAACACACAAATATTCTGATAATTACAATTACCTGATCCGGCTCGAGACCAGAGATCCCCAACAAATGACATCGATAAAAACCGATACCCTGATTGTCACCCGGCTGAACGACCTGATTGTACCGGTTGTCACTCATGAATGCTGGCCATGTACGGTAGAAGATACGGTTCACTTTGATGCCAGCAAGACTTCATACACGGGTAAGCCAGATGTCAAGCTTTACTATTCATGGGATGTTGGCAACGACAATCTCTGGGAAACCACGATGAGTGAATCCCCGTTTTATCACAACAAGATCGCCACGGAAGGAAAAACGGCTTTGCGGCTTCGTGTAACTGATGAGCAAGGTTTGTACATGGACTGTATGGACACGGTAGAATTGTTCCCGTTCAATTCGGCACCGGTAACCATGCTGACTATTGGCAACAAAATCGGGAATACCAGGTCAAAAATCTTATTGCATACAAAAGGGTCGACTGACCGTGATGACAGCATTATGGACCTGATGGCTCACTGGGATATCAACAACGATGGAATTTGGGAAACTGAATACGATGGACTGAAGGAGATATCCATCACCTTCCCGGCACCGGGCAAATATCCGGTAACAGTTTCATTAACTGATCCAAAGAACAAAACAAGTACAGATACTGACACGGTCTGGATCGTCGAAGGGACTCACGAAACTGGTATTCTGAAAGATCAGAGGGGCAATTGGATCCCCAAATATTACGGTACCGTAAAGGTTGGCAATCGCTGGTGGATGCAGTCGAATCTGAGATTTTACCCTGATGGAAAAACCGACTTATGGAAAGGAGCTTATTACAATAATAACGCAACATTGGGAGACCGGTATGGTGTATTGTATCCCCACATGGCAACCTATTCCAATCAACCCAAAGCTTGTCCGGATGGCTGGCATGTTCCGACACTGGACGAATGGCAACAGCTGATGACCGATCTTGGCCAGGACACTACTGTGGCACGTTTGATTGAGGGTGGACGAAGCGAAATGCACATTATCCTTTCAGGACAAAAAGACAGCAAGTTTTCAGGTCTTGGTCAATCTACCAACATTTGGACCTCCACCGTCAATAGAACCGGTCAGGCCATTGCCTGGTACATCGATCCTATCCGTAAGCAAAACAGATCCGTCATTGTAGGAAAGAGCTACTGGTTTCCGATCCGGTGCATCAAGGACGAATAAGGGCAAAGGCGAGCGCATCTCACCTTTACACGGGATCATTGTGTTAACCGTTTGATAACATTGGGGTAATACACGCTTTACATTCATGTTTTTCTTTTGTTGTGGATAATTATTAACCAATTACAAAAGAAAATGAACATGAAATCAATTCAACACGCCCTTCTTTTATTGGGTCTTTTGCTGTCACCGTTTGCTGGTGCCAGATTGAATGCCCAGGTCAACGAAGCTACTGAACCTGACACCATTTATCCGATTGTGGAAAAGCTGCAATCAGATGTATCACTGCTAAACCGGCTGAAAATATCAGGATATATTCAAACGCAGTTCCAGCTGGCTGATACAGCCGGGATTGAATCCTTTGCCGGTGGAAATTTCCCCGCTAGTATTGATAATCGTTTTGCCGTACGCCGCGGTCGTTTTAAACTGGCATACACCAATGAACTTTCGCAATATGTGATTCAGGTGGATGTCACTGAAAAGGGAGTTGGTATCAAAGATGCCTACGCAAGTTTCACCGATCCATGGCTGCAATGTTTCACCGTAACCGGAGGTGTGTTCGACCGGCCTTTCGGTTATGAGATATCCTATTCCTCGAGTTCACGGGAATCGCCCGAACGGTCGAGGATGTTCCAGACCCTCTTTCCGGGAGAACGCGATCTGGGCGCCAGGCTCACATTTCAGCCGCCGAAAACATCCAGGTTCAATTTCATCAAACTCGATGCCGGAATGTTCAATGGCAGCGGTGGGACAGCGGTGGATTTCGACAAATACAAGGATTTCATCAGTCATTTATCGATCAATAAATCCAACCGAAGCGAGAGTATTAAAGTTGGGCTCGGGTTATCTTATTACAATGGCGGGTGGAGACAGGGCACTAAATACAACTACTCGATGAATGAAGTGGGGGTAAATAATGGAACCATCATGGCTTATACGGTTGATTCGACAGGTACTGCATTAGACAGCAAACTACGTAGGGAATACTATGGCGCCGATGCACAGGTTACGCTGGATCTTCCAATCGGCGTCACTCAGCTTCGCGGTGAATTTATCACCGGAACTCAGCCCGGGTTGGTAAAAAGCTCGACCAGTCCTTCGGCCCAGCCCACTGCCGATTCCTATATCCGCAATTTCTCGGGAGCCTATTTTTACTGGGTTCAGAACATTTTTCAAACCAAACATCAGCTTGTTGTGAAGTACGATTGGTTTGATCCGAATACCGATGTTTCAGGTGATGAAATCGGCAGAAAGGTCACTGGCAGCAGCAAGGCAACCAATGCCTATGATGTAAAATACTCGACCCTCGGACTGGGTTGGGTTTATAAATGGAACAGTCAGGTGAGGATCACGGCATATTATGATTTCGTGACCAACGAAACCACTTCCAATATAAAGGATGCCAGCACATTGAAAGATTTGTCAGCTGACCGCAACGATAATGTCTTCACCTTGCGTGTTCAATACAAATTCTGACAAGCAGAAACTTAACATTAACGTAACATTTGTGTAACAGCGAACTAACATTTCGATTGTTTATTTGTTAAATATAAAAAAGATGAAAACAAGAAATTTAAAGATGATGGCTCTGGCGCTGATGCTCCCGGCCATGATAAATGCACAGTCGTTCAAGATTAAAGGCAGCGACACTGTTTTACCACTTTCGCAGGCTGAATCTGAATCCTATTCAAAGAAATCACCAAGCGCATCCATTTCGGTCACCGGAGGCGGTTCCGGAGTGGGATTGGCTGCAATTATGAGTGGAACCACCGATATTGCACAATCGTCCAGGAAAATGAAAATGGATGAGAAGTTGAAAATGCAGGAAGCCGGAAAAGCTTTCAAAGAAGTCATTATCGCTTATGATGCTCTGGCAGTGATTGTTAACCCTGCCAATCCGGTCAGCCAATTGACCAGAGAACAGCTCGAAGGCATTTTCACCGGAAAAATCACCAACTGGAAAGAGGTTGGTGGTGCAGATCAGAAGATCGTAGCTTACTCAAGAGAGACCAGTTCGGGCACCTACGAATTCTTCAAGGAACATGTACTAAACAAAAAGAATTTCGGAACCAATGCGTTGCTGATGCCTGCAACCGGAGCCATTGTGCAATCGGTCAGCCAGACCAAAGGCGCTATCGGATACGTCGGACTAGCCTACCTTGAAAAGAATGTAAAAGCGCTGAAAGTATCTTACGATAAAGGTAAAACCTATATTGCACCATCGGTGGCCGCTGCAATGGACAAATCGTATCCCGTTACCCGACCGTTGTACTACTACTATCTGACAAGCATTGAAAAAACGGTATCTCCTTTCATCACTTATATTTTATCACCTGAAGGGCAGAAGGTTGTTGAGCAAACGGGTTATGTACCGCTTAAGAAATAATCAGGCTACCAGGCTCTTATGAAAAAGCTCAAGCGCATATTTGACAAAATCACGCACGGAGTATTGTTTACCAGCAGCATGGTTACCAGCGTAACCGTGTTGCTGGTTATTGTTTTTCTGTTTAAGGAGGGAATCGGGTTATTCAACCAGACTGCCGTCGAGAATCATGTGGTGGTAGTGGTCAATTCAGCGAATAGCGTTCATGAGCTTACCTCAAAGCAGGTAAAGGATATTTTCAATCAGGATATTACCAACTGGAAAGAGGTTGGCGGACAGGATCTGGAGATTACTACCAGGTCGATTGACGATCTGGCCGGACAGTTTACCGAAGAGGAGCTCGGTACCGATATGGTTAACCTCCCTACCCTGATCGATCAATACATTTCGGATAATCCCGGTGTTATCGCCTACTTCCCTGACACTTATTTAAAGAAAGATTTTCGGAGCAAGAATATACCGTTAGCCAAAATCTCTGTTAAAGAGTTTATCTCTGGTGTCGAATGGTATCCGACCTCACAGCCGGCAGCCGTTTATGGAGCCTGGCCACTGATTTTAGGCACACTATGGGTCAGTCTCGGTGCGATACTTCTCGCTTTGCCGATTGGGCTGATTACGGCATTATATATGGCTGAGGTGGCGGGCCAGCGACTCCGTAACATGCTAAAACCGGTAGTTGAGTTACTATCAGGCATTCCTTCAGTGGTTTACGGGTTTTTCGGATTAGTCGTTCTGGTACCCCTGATACAACGACTTTTCAAACTGGATGTGGGTGAAACGGCGCTGGCCGGAAGTATCATACTGGCTATCATGTCGTTGCCAACGATCATTACCATTGCAGAAGATGCCATTCGTACCACGCCACGGGCGCTGAAAGAGGCCAGTCTGGCCCTGGGCGCCTCGCACTGGCAAACCATGACGCGGGTAACCATTCCGTATGCCAAGTCGGGGATCATTGCCGCAGTTATTCTCGGGATCGGCCGTGCAGTTGGTGAAACCATGGCGGTATTGATGGTTACGGGAAACGCTTCGGTAATCCCGCATACATTTCTTGAACC
>Ga0209373_10000648_pt1 | contig 51345 bp, 38 predicted proteins | sample Higcelweek5metaG_FD_187173 | JGI IMG/M metagenome (GOLD analysis project Ga0209373, IMG submission 187173) | Freshwater pond sediment microbial communities from the University of Edinburgh, under environmental carbon perturbations - High... | ecosystem: Environmental > Aquatic > Freshwater >... | reverse complement strand
CCGGTTTCGGAAGCCAGCAGTGTTTTTTTTAACGCGGAAACCTTGCTTGATCAGGAATCTCGATAAGGACGCAGGATGAACCACGACGCTGTGTTCACCCGCGAGCTTGGCTGCCAGTTCGGGCATCTCATGCTCGCCTCCCAAACGACGTGCCGCCGCACGACGTGGGGATCCCGCTTCAGTCGTACCGTAAATTCGAATCCAGAGATCCAAAAAGTAGCTTTTGCCCTCAGTGTAAACCTTTCGATGCCAATTTCAGGCTCGACTTTATCAATCAAGGGATGAAAGCTGTGTTTTTTTAAAATTTTATATGTGAGGCCATATGACAAGAGAAGTGCGTTCTCCGCCCGGGCTTTGGGGTAAATTTCGCGTGAAGGGCGAGAGCATCCTTTGGCATCCCCTGGCCGCCCATTGCTGTGATGTTGGAGCGGTCTTCCGGGGGCTCTTGTCTCTGGCCACCGTCCGCCGTCGCCTTGCAGCCTTCGGCGGGGTTGAGGATCTCGACGCTTTTCAAGTCGAACGTCTCTCCTGGTTGGCGATGCTGCACGATATCGGCAAGGCCAACCAAGGCTTCCAGCATGGCCGAGCGGGACATGTGCGGCCGGCTTTGGCACTACTCTATCTGCCGCTGAGGAAGGACGCGCTGCCGGCTCTCCGGTGGTCCGAGATGGCAGCCTGGGTCGATAATCCGCAAACGCTGGTTGGCCTTCTCCTCGCCAGCCTTTCCCATCATGGGACGCCGGTTTGTCCCGACGCGACGTCGTCTTTGCACACTCGCTTGTGGCAGGCGACGCCGGACCATGATCCGATTGGCTGGATCCGGGATCTGAGCCAGTTGGCCGAAGCTTGGTTTCCGCTCGCCTTCGCACCCGGTGGAGAACCGTTCCCCGAGCTAGCGAGGTTTCAGCATGGATTCGCCGGTTTAGTCAGCCTTGCCGACTGGATTGCCTCGGACGAAGCGTTCTTCCCTTTCGCAACGCCGGATGAAATTGCCGGCCGGATGAGCTTTGCCCGGGAGCGGGCCGCGGAGATCCTGGCCCGTCTCGGGCTTGATCCGACAAGCGCACGGACGGTGTTGAACGAGGATGCGGTCGAGCGGTTGCTTGGGGCCGGGGCGATCCCGACCCCGGCCCAGCAGGCCCTCGCCACTCTGGCCGTCCCGGGATCGGGCAGTCTGACCCTGATCGAGGCCGCGACCGGTAGCGGCAAAACCGAGGCGGCGCTGATCCATTTTCTGCACCTTTTTAGGATGGGGGCGGTCGATGGGATCTATTTCGCCCTTCCCACCCGGTCGGCGGCGGTTCAGATTCATCGCCGGGTCCATCAGGCGGTGCAGCGGGTGTTTGGAGCCGCAGCCCCAGCGGTGCTGCTGGCGGTGCCCGGCTATCTGCGAGTCGACGATATCGAGGGTTCGCTGTTGAGCCGCTTTGAGGTCCAATGGCCCGACAGTGAAGATTTTCCGGCGCGGGGCTGGGCGGCGGAGAATGCCAAGCGTTTCCTGGCTGGGACAATCGTGGTCGGAACGATCGATCAGGCTTTGATGGCGGCGCTCAAGGTCAAGCACGCTCATTTACGGGCCGCCGCCCTGACACGCCATCTTTTGGTCGTTGATGAGGTCCATAGTAGCGATCCCTATATGGGTTGTTTGCTTAAGGCTCTGCTGGAGCTGATGCGCGAGACACGGGGCCACGTCCTGCTGATGTCAGCTACCCTGGGGGCGGCGATGGCGGGGCGGCTGTTCGGCCGTCCGATCCCGCCGCCGCTCGATCTGGCGGAAATCCAGCCTTACCCGGCGCTGACCTGTGACGGCGAGTCCGCCCCGCGTCCGCTGACTGGGGGAGCCGAGCTTCGGCCGGCAAAGCGGGTTGCCATGCGGGCGGAACCAACGATCGACGATCCCGAGGCGGTTGCCACGCTGGCACTGTCAGCGGCGCGGGCTGGTGGCCGGGTTCTGGTTCTGCGGAACACGGTGGCCGGCGCGCTGGCGGTACAGCAGGCCCTGGAAGAGTTGGAGGGCGCGGACGGGCTGATCTTCCGCTGTGAAGGGCAAGCGGCCCCCCATCATGCCCGCTTTGCTCCGGCTGACCGTGTTGCGCTCGATTCGGTTGTTGAAGATTCGTTCGGCAAAGGATCGACGAAAGCAGTCGTTCTGGTCGCGACTCAGACAGTTGAACAGAGTTTGGACATTGATTGCGACCTGCTGATCACCGACCTGTGCCCGGCCGACGTGTTGCTGCAACGGATCGGCCGTCTGCATCGCCACCTCCGCGACCGGCCGGCAGGGTTTGCAGAGGCGCGCTGCCACGTTCTCTGTCCGGCGGTGCGCGATCTGAGCCCGCTGCTGCGTGCCGCTCGTCACGGGCTGGGGTTTCGACACGGCGTTCCGATGGCCTATCCCGACCTGCGGGCCATTGAGGCGACGTGGCGGCAGATCGAGGCGCGGCCAAGCTGGGTTTTGCCCGAGGATAACCGCCGTCTGGTCGAGGCCGCGACGCATCCCGATTCTCTGAACGCAATCGTCCGCACTCTGGGAGGCGGTTGGCGCGACCATCAGGCGGAGGTCGAAGCGGGAGGGATGGCCCAGAGGACGTTGGCCACAAACGCGAGGCTCGACTTTGGTGTCGGCTTCAACGCGCTGCGAGGATTTGACAAGATCGATGGCCGGATCACCACCCGACTCGGCACCGACGACACGGTGGTTTTGTTCGATCCCCAGCCACCGGGGCCGTTCGGGGCGGCGGTCGAGCGTTTGACCATTCCCGGTTGGTTGCGCCCCGAGGCCGAGGCCCGGCCGGAGATCTCCGGGATCGACCCGTTGCGCTTCCGGCTGGGAACCTTGGCCCTGATCTATGACCGCTGGGGTTTGCGGCTGGACCAATGAAATCCCCGCGTCGGCGGGGGAGCGATGGTCTGCGATACTTTTGCTTCGCAGCAGAGAGGTCTATCCCCGCGTGGGCGGGGGAACCGGGCTCCGACAAGGGACCGATACAATAGGTCGGGGTCCATCCCCGCGTGGGCGGGGGAACCGCACCGCTTCAGCGGCCAGGGCTGTCGCCCTATGGTCTATCCCCGCGTGGGCGGGGGAACCATGAGAAAATTTCCTGCCGCCATGTGTCACCCAGGTCTATCCCCGCGTGGGCGGGGGAACCAAAACGAAATCGATCTGGACACCGACACTTTCGGGTCTATCCCCGCGTGGGCGGGGGAACCTGAAATCGCGAAGGATGGCGACGTGACAGTGAAGGTCTATCCCCGCGTGGGCGGGGGAACCTATTCGGATTGAATATTGAGGTGACGCCAATAGGGTCTATCCCCGCGTGGGCGGGGGAACCGGCTTGGTGGATCTTGATGCCAAGCTGGGTGGGGGTCTATCCCCGCGTGGGCGGGGGAACCATCTGGCCGATGGCCACGGTGGGGGTAAGAGCGGGTCTATCCCCGCGTGGGCGGGGGAACCCGATTTGCCGAGCGGTGCCGATCGAATATTTGAGGTCTATCCCCGCGTGGGCGGGGGAACCCAGGCGGTTTGCCCAGATCTTTCGCCCCAAAGAGGTCTATCCCCGCGTGGGCGGGGGAACCTGAGCGAGGCAGTCACGCAAAAGCCAAGCCTAAGGTCTATCCCCGCGTGGGCGGGGGAACCGACACGTCAGCCCAAGTCGAGTGGGCCGCTTGGGGTCTATCCCCGCGTGGGCGGGGGAACCAGCGGGCGGTTAGCTTGACGATTTCCCATGACGGGTCTATCCCCGCGTGGGCGGGGGAACCCACAGTCAGCACGTCACCGGAGCGAGAAGTCAGGGTCTATCCCCGCGTGGGCGGGGGAACCGCCAAAGCGCGCCGTCTACCTCGGGCTGATAGAGGTCTATCCCCGCGTGGGCGGGGGAACCTTCGGATTCGCCGGGGGATTGTGTCTGATGGCGGGTCTATCCCCGCGTGGGCGGGGGAACCAACGAGCGGATGACGGTGACGGGCCTGTACTGGGGTCTATCCCCGCGTGGGCGGGGGAACCTTAGCATTTCAGCAGGAACAGTAGGCCCATCAAGGTCTATCCCCGCGTGGGCGGGGGAACCTCTATCGATTAATCCCATGATTTCATTCACTTGTCAAAGAGCATTCGCGTGCATTCAATTTGACGATTTTATCGTTTTACGATTAAACGACCATCGTAATCAAACTGATGGCAAGCGGGATGGTTGCGGCCTTTAGCATCACACCAGAGATTGAGCTTTACAGCGGCAGCCACCGCATGAGATTAATAGATGCGTAATATCGTCAAAATTCAATCGAAAAAGGTTATTTTGGGGCTCCCACCCCAAACCCCTAAAAATAAAGGGGGTTCGGGGACTCGCCCCGAGCGGGTGCGGGCGGCAGCCCGCTAAAAGCCTGCCGCCTCAAGATTAAAATTTCAGGCATAGAGCTTAACAAGGGACTTTTTTAACATTTTTAGGGCGTGAGCTTTTCACCCGAGGAGTTGCCAGATGCTTCATAACCTTCTGAGCGATCCTTTGATTGGCGTGTCGGCCCCGGACGGAACGGTGTCGAAGTTCAGCCTTCCTGGAGTGCTGGCAGAGCTGTGTGACGATCGGGGTGTCGGCTTTCCTGATCTCCGCCCGCATCAGGTTCACGCCTGGCACGCTTTTCTGGTCCAGATTGCCGCCCTGGCAGCGCACCGGGCTGGTCTCGCCGCCGCCCCGCGCGACGCCGAGACGTGGCGAACTGCCCTGCGCGGACTTACCCCCGATCATCCCGACGATTCTCCCTGGTATCTGGTGGTCCCTGACTGGTCGCGGCCTGCGTTCCTGCAACCTCCGGCCCCTGCGGGGGCAGAGCGCGACTATCGCGCCACCGTCACAAGACCGGACGAAATCGACCTGCTGATCACCGCCAAGAACCACGATGTCAAAGCGTCGCGGATCAGCGCCGCCACCCCCGCCCATTGGCTGTTCGCCCTGGTGGCGTTGCAGACGATGGAAGGGTTTCTAGGGGCAGGAAATTACGGCATCAGCCGGATGAACGGTGGCTTCTCCAGCCGCGCGGCGCTGAGTGTCACGCCGGATATTCGTCCCGACCGGCATTTCCGCCGGGATCTGGGGGTATTGCTGGCGCACCGCGCCGAATGGTTCCGCCGCTGGGAGGATTTCCCGCAACAGGGAGGGCTGGCCCTGATGTGGCTGGAGCCGTGGGATGGGTCCACCGCTCTGTCGGCCAGCCAGCTTGATCCCTGGTTCATCGAAATCTGCCGGCGGGTGCGACTGATGGAAAGAGACGAAACGCTAACCCTCCGGCGAGCCGGATCCAGTTCGACGCGCATCGCCAGCAAGGGTCTCTGCGGCAATATTGGTGATCCCTGGCTGCCGGTCGATACCGATGGCAAGGCCTTGTCCCTGACCGGGGCCGGATTTCGCTATGACAAGCTGAAGGATCTGCTGTTCGAGCCCTCCTGGATTCCGGCGCCGCTGCAACGTGGATGGCCCGATATTGACGGGCGCGACGCCGATCTTCTGGTGGTTGCCCGGGGGTTGGCGCGGGGACAGGGGCAGACCGCCGGCTGGCATGAGCGGGTTGTTCCGATCCCGGCCGAACTGGGCTTCGTGCTGAGGTTTGGCGAGGAGCGGGAACGGATGGGGGCGATTGCCCAAGCCCGGATCGAACTGGCGGGGCTGATGATGGACAAGGTGCTGCGCCCGGCCCTGCTCAAAATCAACGACGACCCGAAATGGGCCAGCCGCTGGAAGGGGGTGATGGATGCAGCGGTTGACGCCGCCTTCTTCCCCGCCCTGTGGGACGAGGCCAACAGCGCCGATCCCGAGGCGGCCCGGGCGGACTGGGTCAAAACCCTGTGGGATCTGGCCCATGGCACCTTCGATCAGGCCCTCACGGCGGTGCCGCGACACTCAGCCCGCGCCTACCGGCTCGCCGCCGAGGCGGAAGGGCTGTTGTGCGGTCTGCGCCGCAAGCATTTCCCCAATTTGTTCCCGCCTTCCAACGAGGAGGTTGAGTCCTGATGAGCGACGATCCGATTTCGACCGACTCCTGGTGGCAGCGACGGGCAGCGGCGGTGCTGGCCCTGGCGGAGCTGATCCCCTCGGAGCGGCTACCAACGGGGGAACGCGCCGCGCTACGCCGGCTCGCGCCCGACGATTATGCCGGCCCGGCCTTCTGGCGGCTGATGGTTGAGCGGGTGCCGGAGGAGCTGCGCCAGACCCTGGCGGCGGAGAGCCACTGGGCGATGCTGCTGCACGGTTTGGCGGTGGTCCACCAGAGGCATCAGCGGGGAGAGAGTCTCGGGCGGGTTCTGGCTGAGGCGAACTGGAGCGAGGCGCGGATGGAGCAGATCCTGCGCGCCCGCGACGCCCAATTCTGGCCGACCCTGCGGCGGATGTGGGCGGTGCTCGCCGTCCATGCCCATCCGCTCGATTGGGTCGACGCCGCCGATTTTGTGCTCGCCGATACCGAACCGGCGGCGGAACGGTGCCGCCATCGCATCGCCCGCGACTATTACACCACGCTGGCCCGCCTGGCCCATTGAGGGAGTTCGTCAATGACCGCCCGCTTCCTACAGATCCACACCCTGACCGCCTATCCCGCTGCCCTGCTCAACCGCGATGATTCCGGCTATGCCAAGCGGCTGCCGTTCGGCGGGGCAACCCGGACCCGGATCAGTTCGCAATGTCTGAAGCGCCATTGGCGCACCGCTGAGGATGAATTCGCCCTCGATCGCATCGGCCCGGCGATGTCGGTCCGGTCGCGCGAGACCTTCGCCCGCGAGATCGTCGCCCCCCTGGTTGCCGCCGGGCGGGATCCGGCGGTGGTCGCCGCCGCTGCCGGGGCGTTCATGGCCGCTCTCTTCAAGGAAAGCGCCAAGGCCAAAGGCAAGAAGGACAAGGGTGAGGGGCCAGAGGCGTTCAAGACCAGCCAGATCATCACCCTCGGCCGGCCCGAGGTCGATTATCTGAAAGCCGAGATTGAGACGATTGTGGCCGCCGCCGCCACGGCCGAAGCGGCCACCGCCGCCGCTAAAGCCCGGACCAAGAGCCTGAAGAACAATCTGAACGCCCTGGCGATCGGCTCCGGGCTCGATGCGGCTTTGTTCGGGCGGATGGTCACCTCTGACGTCCTGGCCCGCACCAACGCCGCGATCCACGTCGCCCATGCCTTCACCGTGCATGCCGAGGAAAGCGAATCCGACTTCTTCACTGCCGTCGATGATCTGGTGACGGGGATCGAGGAAAGCGGCGGCGGGCATCTTGGTCAGGTCGAACTGACCAGCGGCCTTTATTACGGCTATGTCGTCGTCGATTTTCCCACCCTGGTCTCCAACCTGACCGGCACGTCCCGGAGCTGCTGGGAAACGGCGGATCATACCCTGGCGGCGACGGTTGCCGAGCATCTGGTGCACCTGATCGCAACGGTCAGCCCGGGGGCCAAGCTCGGCTCGACCGCTCCCTATGCCTGGGCACAGTTGGTGCTGCTGGAAACCGGAAGCCGCCAGCCCCGCAGCCTCGCCAACGCCTTCCACACTCCGGTGCGGGCGGGACAGGACGGGATGCTGGCGGAGGCCGCTGCCCGGCTGGCCGGCCATCTGGGCGATCTTGACGCGGTCTATGGTTGCCGTGAGCGGCGCTGGCAGGCCGGCGGGCCGCCTCTTCCCTCGGCGGAACGTCTCGCCTTCGATCCGGCGGTGGCCGCCGCCGTCGCCGCGCTGGGTCGCTGAGATGCGCGCCCTGATCCTGCGGCTGGAGGCCCCGCTGATCGCTTTTGGCGGGGTGCTGGTCGATGAGGAGGGCGTGGTCTCGCGCTTTCCCGGCCGTTCGCTGCTGACCGGCCTGTTTGCCAACGCCCTGGGTTGGGACCAGTCGGAGGCGGAACCGCATCAAGCACTTCAGGCGCGGCTACGCTTTGCCGCCCGCATCGCGCGCGAGGGGCAGCCGCTGATTGACTTCCACACCGTCGATTTGGGACGGCGGCCTTTGGCCCAGGACGGTTGGACGACGCGCGGCGTGCCGGAAAAGCGCGATGGCGGCGACGCCGGGACCGCCACCCATATCCGCCGTCGCCATTACCGGGCCGATGGGACGGTGGTGGTGGCCCTGACCCTTGATCCGCCGGACGATTCCCCCACCCTGGACGATCTCGCTGCCGCCCTGGCCGAACCGGCCCGGCCGTTGTTCCTTGGCCGCAAGACCTGCCTGCCCTCAGTCTATCTGCTGGCCGGATGGGTCGAGGCCGAATCGCTCTGCGCCGCGCTCGCCCGGCCGCTCGACGACGAACCGCCAGGGGATCAGCCGGCGCGGTGGCCGGTCGATGACCCGGCGCCGGTCGGACGCGCGGTGATGGTTTGCGACGAACGCGACTGGCGCAACCAGATCCATGTCGGCCGGCGGACGATGACGGAAGGCCGAATCCGGGTGGAGGCCGCGTCATGACCCTGCACCTGATCCAGATTCGACTCGACAGCAGGGGGCTGTATCGCTGGTCGGGGCGAAACGGTATCCCGCTCGGTGACGGTGATATCGGCTATGCCGTCCACGCGGCCACCCGGGCGGCGTTCGGGGCGTTGGGGCCGCAACCCTTCGCCGTGCGTCACGCTCCCGGCCAGGATCCGGTTCTGTTGGGCTATGGGGGGCACACAGCCCAGGAACTGATCGAACATTGCGCGGTCTTTGCCGTGCCCGAGGTCGTGGCACTGTTTCCCCCCGAGGTGATTGACTCCAAGCCGATGCCGCTCGATTCGATCCCGGCCGGCCGTCGCTTGGGTTTCGAGGTCCGAATTTGCCCGATCCGGCGCCAGGATGCCGGGACTCGCGATCGCGCGCGCGAGACCGACGCGTTCCTGGTCCGGTTGCAGGCCGAGCCGGAGGCGGCACTGGACCGGGAACGGGTCTATCATGATTGGCTGGCGGAGCAGTTGGCCCGCGACGGGGCGGCACGGATCGAACAGGGACGCATGACCGCCTTTCGCCGCCTTCGCGTCAGTCGGCGGGGCGAAAAGCGGCGGCCGCACTCCAGCGAAAAACCTGACGCCACCTTCGTCGGTGAGTTGACCGTAGAGGATCCCTCGGCCTTCGCTGACCTGCTCGCCCGGGGCGTTGGCCGCCATCGTGCCTTCGGCTTCGGCATGCTGCTGCTGCGCCCGCCGCAGGACCGGGGGCCATGCTGAAGGGACGGCTGGGCCTGGAGACGGCACGGGTTCCGCACGCCGACCGGCATGGCCTGATCTGGCTCGCGCGCGGCGCCCTGTCGGCGCAGGACGGCACGTTGCGTTTCCTTTGTACCGGCGGGCCGGATCTCGATGCCGGGGACTATGGCATTCCCTTCCAGGGGATTTCCCTGGTGCTGCTCGGCCCTGGCAGCACCGTCAGCCACGATGCCCTGCGGCTCCTGGCCCGCCATGGCACCGGACTCGCGGCGGTGGGGGAGGATGGGGTTCGCTTCTATACCGCTCCCCCGCTCGGCGCCGACGATTCCCAGATCGCCCGGCGTCAGGCGCGCACTTGGTCGGATGCCGAGGGGGCTCGTTTGTCGATCGCGCGGCGACTCTATGCTTGGCGTCTAGGCGAGGTGTTGCCTCACCGCGACATCACCGTGTTGCGTGGAATCGAAGGCGACCGCATGCGGCACATCTACCGTCTCCTCGCCGACCGGCATGGCGTCGAGTGGCGGGGGCGTCGTTATGATCGGAGCGATCCGGAGGCAGGAGACCTTCCTAATCAGGCGATTAATCACGCGGCCTCGGCGGTCGAGGCGGCGGCAGCGGTGGCGGTTGCCGCCGTTTCGGCAATCCCGCAACTCGGATTCATCCACGAGGATTCGGCCAACGCCTTTGTCCTCGATATCGCCGATCTGATGCGCGACCAGATCACCCTGCCGGTGGCGTTCGAATCGGTCAAACTGGCTCGCGACCATCCCGAGATCGCCCTTGAACGCCATGTTCGCCGTCTGGCGGGCCGAACTTTCCGTGAGCGCGCGGTGATTCCCACGATGATCGACCGGATCAAGGAACTGTTTGATGCCGATGACCGTGCTGATCACCCGTGACGTGGCCGATCGCTTTCGCGGTTTCCTGGCCAGCTGTATGCTCGAACTTGCGCCTGGAATCTATGTCGCTCCGGACTTAAGCCCGGGTCTGCGCAAACGGATCTGGACGGTGATGGAAGACTGGCATGCCACATTGGGCGGCACCATCGTAATGGCGTGGCTGGACAAGACCGCCCCCGGACGCTTGGCGTTGGCCATGCTGGGGGAGCCTCCCAAGGATATCATTGACCATGATGGCCTTCTAATCGTAAAACGATAAAAATTATGCAAAAACACACGCTTATTCTTTTTGACAAGTGAATGAAATCATGGGATTGCTCGAGAGAGGTTCCCCCGCCTACGCGGGGATAGACCCTCGTCGATAAAATCTTCGGCGGTTGAGTCTGCGGTTCCCCCGCCTACGCGGGGATAGACCTGTGATCGTCATTACGTTCAAGTCTCAGATCGTGGTTCCCCCGCCTACGCGGGGATAGACCTGGCTAAAAATCACATCGAGCGCATGTGGCTGAGGTTCCCCCGCCTACGCGGGGATAGACCCTTGGCTTTTTCGGCCGCCAGATTTTGCAGGGCGGTTCCCCCGCCTACGCGGGGATAGACCCTATGTTGAGGTCTTCCGGGCGCGGGCGAAGCGGGTTCCCCCGCCTACGCGGGGATAGACCTGGCCCCTAATATTCGTGAGAGTACTTTTTTTAGGTTCCCCCGCCTACGCGGGGATAGACCCCCCATCCGAGGCGTCCCTGCCCTTCCCGAGGTGGTTCCCCCGCCTACGCGGGGATAGACCTCAGACCGCTGGCCGCGCCTCGGGGGTGCCACAGGTTCCCCCGCCTACGCGGGGATAGACCCGTCTTGGGGCTGGCGGGGGATTCGGTGTTCATGGTTCCCCCGCCTACGCGGGGATAGACCTTGGGCTACGTCATGGTGAGATTGCGTGTCGATGGTTCCCCCGCCTACGCGGGGATAGACCCCAGATCCACAAATTTCCTGGTGGCATTATCCAGGTTCCCCCGCCTACGCGGGGATAGACCCCAGATCCACAAATTTCCTGGTGGCATTATCCAGGTTCCCCCGCCTACGCGGGGATAGACCCTCTGTCGGCCACGTCGGGGTCAGGGCGGCGAGGGTTCCCCCGCCCACGCGGGCACGTTGTCAGACATGATAGCGATCTCGCGATTCACTCTGAGGCATCGCTCGTTGATCTTACGGACAAGAAAAAATTGGACCTAACCCTTGCTGAATGGGCCTCAACCGGGGGCCGCCTCTGAAGGCCGTGCATTCCCGGATACCCCTCTTCTTCGAGTCCCGCTACCTTGCACCAGCCCCGCGCAACTCCGGGCCAGTTCCAACCAAGAGGCTATGATGACCCGATCCCTGTTCCGTACCGTCCTTCTCGCTTTGGCCTGCACCACGGCCTTGCCCGTAGCTGCGGAAGAAGTCGGCTGCGTTTCGACCACATTTAAAATGCTCGGCCCCAATAACAAGATTTGCATCGATTCCTTCCGCGACCCGAAGGTCGAGGGGGTGGTTTGTCATGTCAGCCGGGCTAAAACCGGTGGAGTCAAAGGCGCGATCGGTCTGGCCGAAGATACTTCTGACGCTTCGATCGCCTGCCGTCAGGTTGGCCCGATCCGGATGGCCGGCGAACTGAAGGATGGCGAAGACGTGTTCCAGGAAAGCCGGTCCTGGCTGTTCAAAAAGCTCCAGGTGGTCCGCTTCTTTGATAAGCCGAACAATACTCTGGTCTATCTCAGCTATTCTGACAAACTGATCGACGGTTCGCCGAAGAATTCGATTTCAACGGTGCCGCTGATGCCCTGGAACGGGCAGTAATCTTCTGGGCTCCGCTCGTTTCCGGTGCGGGCGAGCGGAGCTTGTTTTAAAACCCTATATGGTTGGTCCCGGAGTGTGATGGTGCATTCTCAACCCGCCAAGGGGAGGATGTGCTATGGCAGGAATCCCTCATAGGAGCGCCCGCACGACGCCGCGTGTTTGAGCTGAACTCCGCGCGCCGAAAGAAAGTCCCACGACTCTTACCGAGTAAGATGGGCTGAATCCCAAGACGGTGGCCAAGTGGCGCAAACGGCGATGGGGGGTCGAAGTTCCGCCGCCGGACCTTGCTCTCCTTGGATGATTGCTATCGACGCCCCAGTGGATAACGGCTGATCTCCTCGTGACGTTCCCTTTCGGGGTCGACCAGCTTCGACACACGCAAACTCAATACTTTCATTATAGATTGGGCGCTGATCTATACCAGATAGATAGTTTTTGACAAAAGGTATAGATGCTTTGGTTTTTTCACAACATCAGATATAAAGCTATTTGTTGTTTTTTTAAAATTGATACCCTTAAAAAGAAAATGTAAATTTCGAGATAAAATTATTTAGCGATCATGCGCTAGGTCGAAAAGTAAAAATTATATCAAACGAGGGTCACATGCGATTTTTTGCAGTGCCTTACCAAATTCACTTTGACGACACGATGGCCTATGGAAGTCATCATTTTTTGACAAATTTAAAATTCCAGTGCTACGCACGAGAAATGTTATATTTCCGTGAAGGGCCTGATGGTATTGATCACTGGAAGCGTGATCTTGACAATATTATTCTGTTAACTCACGAAGGTTATTGCAAAAATATGGCCCCGGCAAGGCTTGGGGAAAAACTCGCAATTTTCATGAGTATTGGGGAGATATCTCGATCATCCATTACAATGTGCTTTCGGACAATCCGGGAGGATGGAACACTCATTACCTGCGGCTGGCAGAGAGTCATTGTCGTTGGCAAAGACGGGCAGGCGATGCTGCCGGTTCCACAGTCAATGACCCAATTCGGAATGATTAGAGAAACTTGTCCGAATTTCTGCGAGGACTTACTCAAAGGGGGGCGCCGTTTGAAGTCGGTGTTTCCTGCAACTTTGGTTGCCGCCGCTGGGGAGGTGGCCAGGACGTTGCGCAGTTCTGGGTTCGTCGACGTCACAGAGGCAGGCGTCGAATGGGACCCCCTTCCCGTCCTGGCAGGAGCCACCTTGAGCCACAAGGCCGAAGGCTTCGCGATGATGTTCCCTGGGCAGGGTGCCTTTCATCTGTCATCGCTAAGAAACCTTTATCAGTCAGAATCCCGCTTCCAACCTGAATTCGAAATTGCCGATCGATTAACGAAACAGCATTTCGGCCATCCATTTCTACCCTTGGTCGTCAGTGAGACTATGGAGGAAAGCCGTCTCGCGCTGGATGCCTTTCCTGACCTTGATCAGGTCGGTATTTTTCTATCCGGCGTTCTCGCTGCCCGGTTATTACGGGAAGAGGGGTTGGAGCCGACGGTTGTATTTGGCCATAGTTTCGGTGAAATCACCGCGATGGCCGTCGCCGGTGTATTCGATCTCGCGACAGGCATCGATATCGTGTGCCGCCGCGTCAAGGCGTTGAGACCATCTTCCCCCGGAATCATGGCCGCTTTTCCCTGTGCCGAAGCACGATTGCGGCCGTTGCTCAAAAGTCCAGCGGGGATCGGGGTCGACATTGCCGTCCTCAATTCGGAAACTCAGACGGTGGTGTCGGGACGGGCCGATGCCATGGCCGCTTTTCTCGAAGCCGCACGGATCGAAGGCCTGACCGGGGTCGTTTTACGCAGCCGCTATCCGTTTCATTCTTCGCAGCTGGCCTCCGCCGCCAAGGCATTCGCTGCAGATTTACGGGATATCCGTCCCGGCAAGGCTTTGATCCCCGTCTTTTCTCCCATCGATGGACGCTTCTACGAAGGAGACGTGAATGCCGCCGCCATCCTGCCCACGCATTTGACGCGACGGCTCGATTTCCAGGCGGCAATCAAGCGTCTCCATGTCAAAGGTGTGCGGCTTTATATCGAATGCGGCGTTGGCGATATCCTGACTAAATTGGTCAAACGCAATTTAGGGGACACGAGCGGTATCACTATCCTGAATTCTTTGGGGTTTGGCGAGACTATCGAAGCAGCCCGGAGCCGCCTTCGCATCACGTTGGCCAAACTGGCTGACGACATGCCGCCGGAAGCGACGAAAGCGGAGACCCCGCTCGGGAAACCAAGCCCCGTCAATGAACGGCCGTTGATGCCAATCGCCATCATCGGTGCCGGCATGGTTTTGCCGCAGGCCGGTTGTGTCGACGCTCTGTGGCGCAATATTCTGAACGCGGTCAATGGTGTGGTCGACATGGGAACCATCGATCCCCTGTGGCAGACCGATTTCGCCTCCGAAGGTGGAATCCGACCGGATAAGACCTACAGCACTATCAGCGGATACGTGTCCGAGATCACTCCGGATCTGTCCACTCTGCCCTGGAGCGAAGCCGAATTTTTGGCCTTGGGCCGGGCTCAGCGCATGTTGGCCCAGGCCCTGTCCCAGGCGCTGGCATCGACACAAAACTTGGGAAAGGGTGCCTGCCGCTTTGGGGTCATCCTGGGGTCCACCGCCGACGGTTATGGTGATACCGAAGGGGCGCATTTGAGAACCAGCCTGGAAGAAATCCTGTCTGGACTCGACGCGCCGCAGGCCCACCTGAACACCATCCTCGAGATAGTATCCCAAGCGTTACACTGGTCTCGCCCCGGACAGGCCAAAGGCCAGTATGCGGCTTGTCGGGAGGTGGTAGAGTCCCTGGCTGGAACGGCAGCAGAGATGCTGCTGGTGGATGCCGCCTGCGCCTCCTCTCTTTATGCCCTGGATCTGGGGATGCGTCGTCTGCGCAGCGGCGTCTGGGATACGGCCCTGGTCGGCGGAGTCTATGAAACCGGACCGGGCAATCAATGCTTGTTTTCCCAGTTCGGCGGCCTGTCCCCCACAGACAGCCGCCCGTTTGACGCCTCAGCCGATGGTGTTGTCTTCGGCGAAGGTGCCGGCGTTGTCGTCCTGAAGCGACTGTCCGACGCTTTGGCCGATGGAGACCGCATCCTTGGGGTGCTGCGTGGTTCGGGATTATCCAGCGACGGAAAAAGTCCAGCCGTCAACGTCCCTCAGTCGGCCGGTCAGGAACTGGCCATGCGGCGGGCTTATGCCGCCACAGGAATCGACCCGCAAAGCATACAGTTCATCGAGGCGCATGCCACCGCGACTCCCGTGGGAGATGCGACCGAGTTCGCGGCCATGAACAAGGCGTTCGCCGGCCGCGATAAGACGCTGCCGCCGATCGAGCTTGGCAGTCTGAAGGCACTCCTGGGCCATACCGGGTGGGTCGCCGGCATTGCTTCGCTATTGAAAGTTTGTCTGGCCATGAAGGATCGAACCATCCCTGGCCAAGCCAAACTGACCGAAGTCAGCTCCAAGCTGGCCCTGGCTGCTTCGCCCTTCACCATTAGTCGCGAAGCCAAACCGTGGCCGGACAACCGTTTCGGGCTGCCACGCAGGGCGGCGATCAACGGTTTCGGCTTCGGCGGGACCAATGCCCATGTGGTCGTCGAAGAGTTCGTTCCGGGCTTCCATCGGACATTGGTGGAACAAGCCGTGTCGCAGGCGGCAGCCCCTCATCAGCCGAAGTCTTGGGCGGTGGTCGGAGCGGGAACCGTTTTTCCGAGCGAGGGAGCCCGCTTCCCCCGCCAAGCCCTATCCCTTCCCAAAGGCCGCTTGATGTTGCCCGACGTGACTGATGCCATGGATTCCAGCCAGTATTTGGGGCTGATGGCGGCCGAAAAGGCTCTGGCGGGAATTGGCGATGGGCAAAAACGTGCACTCGCTGATGAAACGGCCGTTGTGGTTGGCATGGAAGGGCGCACCCACCTCGGCGTTCTCGCCAACGAGCGGCTCTATCGCGACCGCATCATGCGCACTCTGAGCCAAGCTATCGCCACGGCAGGTGGACAACGCGATGGTTTGAAGCCACTCGTTGCTGCCATCGGCGAGGCGATTGGGAACCGTTCCCATCCATCGACGCCTTATACCTTGCCGGGGGTCATGCCCAATGTGACCTCTGGCCGAATCGCCAACGTCTTCCACCTGCGCGGCCCTAATTTCGTCGTCGATACCGGCCGGGACTCACTCGCAGATTCGGTTCGGTTCGCCACTGAGTTGCTGGCGGACGGGACATCTCGGATGGTGCTGGTGGGAGGCGTCAACGCCGCCAGCACGCTTCCTGCCGCGCTGACGGCAAGTGGTGATCAGACCGTTCCTTTGAGTGATGGCGCGGTCATGCTGGCTCTGGTCCATCCCGACACGGCCGCCGAATTAGCGTTGCCTGTGCTGGCAACGCTGACGCTGGACGACGGCGATGATTCGGCTGTGGTTGAGACGGTCGTCGCCGAACCGGCGAATTTCCGGGGGGCTACTGGGGGCTGGACGATTGGCCGGGCCATCGATGCCGCCCGGGCCGGGCGGTCCCTGAAGATCCGGTGGGACGCCGAAACGATTTGGACCGTCGCTTCCGCCACGGTCAGGACGGCAGAGGACGTGGCCGATCGGGAATCGGCGTCAGGGTTCGTGACCAATACGCCGATCCGGTTCTTCCGGCCCGACCTGTTCGCCGTGGCGTCCTCCGCGCCAGCCGTGGACCTTCGGCGCGGCAAGGTTCTGCTGGTCACCGACCAGCCAGACCTCGTTTGGTCGGCCAGAGACGGTGGCGCGTTGGACGGTGTTTGGTGGCGGCTGGCGGTTCCGGCTGACGCCGTAGGCGCAGATGCCGAGGCCGTGCCCGTCGATCTTTCTTCCGAGGCCGCGCTGGCGGCTTCGCTGGCGACCCTGGATCCGAGCCAATTCGATCACATCGTCGCGGTTTGCGATCTGTCGCGGATCGAGCCCCTGTCGCTGTTAGACCAGCCCTGGGCCGAACAGAGTCGCTTCCTGGACCTTTTATTCGCGTTGGCGAGGCATAGCTACGGAGCCGTCCGTTCGGGAGCTTCGACCATGACCGCCCTTTGCCTGGGCGGACGGACCAGTTCCGGCCGGCTGCATCCCGTTAGCGGAGCGGTTGCGGGCTTCATGAAATCCCTGATCAGGGAACTCCCTGAAGGCAATTGCTGCTTGGTTTCCACGACCGAGCAGACGTTGGTGCCAGCCCTGGCCCAGGCGGCGCTCGAACTGGGACGAGGTCGATCCCACGGCACTGCGGCCGAAATCTGGTACTTGGACGGCGTCCGTCACCAGATCCGCTTTGTTCCTCTGGCGGCGTCGGATCCGGCGACCGGATCGGCGCAGGTGGACTCCGAGTCGGTCATCCTGTTGACCGGCGGTGGCCGTGGGGTAACGGCGGTGCTGGCCGAGGCCGTATTACAGCGTTTCGGCGGCACGGTCATCCTCGTCGGGCGCACCAACCTTAGCGACTACCCCCAGGACCAGCTGGAAGTGGACGAGAACACTTTCGCCGCAGGAGAAACCGAATATTACCGGGCCGCTCTGGCCGCCGAACCGGGGGTTAAAATGCCCGAACTCAAACGTCGGCGCCAAGCCCTCACGGCCGCACGCGAGTTGAAACGGGTTTTACAAAAGTTGAAGGGAGCACCCGGCGAGACTATTTATGTCAGCGCTGATATTACCGACCAGCAGGCGATTAATGAGCTTTTCTCTGAGATCGTCCGGCGGTTTGGCCGACTCGACCTCGTGGTGCATGGTGCCGGCATCCAAAGCTCGAAGCGCCTGCCCAGCCGCAAGCTGGCTGAGTTCCGCGCCATCATCGGCACCAAACTGACGGGTCTTCATGTCGTCCACCAAGCCTGTGAACGCTCTTTCCCTGGCCGTTCAGTCGGTTTTCACATGCTCACCTCCGCCTTCAGCTCGATCGGCAACGATGGACAACCGGATTACGGAGCCGCCAACGAGGCCATGAACCGCTTAGCCGAATGGTTCTCGGGCCGAGCCGGGCAAAAGCCGTGGTCGACCATCGCTTGGTTGGGCTGGAACAATATCGGCATGACGCGCGGATCGGAATATTCGACCCTGGCCTCGGGACGCGGCATCCGCGGTGTGACCGCAGGCGAGGGGGGAGACATCTTCACCACCTTCCTATCGGCACCTCCCCCAGCTCCCGTCAATATTCCCCTGACCGAGGGAGAGATCACCACTTTTCAGCTCGACATCGCGGGAAACGACGACGTGGCGGGCACCACTTTCGAATGGCCGCTCTCCCTTTCATCCCATCCTCATTTCCAAGCGCACCGCGTCAACGGCTTGCCGGCTGTGCCGGGCACATTCGAACTGGAATTGATCGCTCGAACCGTGGCCCGGATGGCTCGTGATTTCGTAGTTTGTGGGTTCAGAGACTGCGTTTTCCACAGTCTTGTTCGCTTGAAAGACATCGACGCCACGGCGTTGCGCATCGTTTGCGGGCCGTTACACGAGGAAGGTGCGGACGTCACCTGCCATGCCACAGTCTATTCCGACTTCACCCATGCTTCAGGGCGGGTGCTGCAGAAAAATGTGTTGCGGATTGAGGCGACCGTGCATCTGGCTCGGGTCTCTCCCGTCAGCCTGCCCCGCGCGGTCGAGAAGATGACGGTGGATGTCGGTACTCCCGCCCCCGATCCCTATACCCATCCGTCCGCACCAGTAAGCCATCAGGGACTATTCAGGCATTTGCATGCCGTTCGGCTGGGAACGCCCTTGAAAGAGGCTTTTTTCCATTTGGGGGGAGATAGGGCGCTCGATACGGATACCGATTGCCTGACCCCCTGGCTGCTGGAGGATGCCTGCCTGAGCTTCTGCATGCTGGAAATCAATTCCCATGGCGAGATGCCTGTGTTTGTCCCGTTACGTATTGCCTCCATCTCTTTTCTGCCGGGTGTAACCGATTGGACCATGCATGAACGATATGGAGCGATCCGGCTGGTTGCCCCGAACCTCAAACGCAACCGCGATTCAGAAACCGCTGAGGTTCAGACGGCCGGCTGGGTCCAAGCTGTCGACGCGGAAGGGCGGGTCCTGGTGGAGGTGAAGGGGGCCGTGGGGCGCCTGTTCACCCTGATTCCTCACGAAGCGGCATCCGGTTGGGTCGTGGAAACGGAGCCTGTATGACCGTCGTAACCGCGCTGCTGCCCGTGGAAGAGGGAGATAGCCTGCCTCCCGACCTGTTGACGGAGGGTGAATGGGCCTATCTGGCCACCCTTCGCCATCCTCGCCGCCATGCGGAATCGAAGGCAGCGCGCCTTGCCGCCAAATGGGCGTGCCATCACCTGATCAACGCAGGCGGCGGCTCCAAAGGGCGGCCATTTCGCTTAAGACGAACTGACATCTTGTCTTGCGATGCCGAAGTTTTTTCTACCATGGAAGTGATCCGGCGCAGCAGTGCGGACGATGCCCGCCCCAGATTGCTGGGCGCGCGCGTTCCCGGCGAGGTGTCTCTTTCGCTCGCCCATGCGGAAGGATTGGCCGGCGCCATGGTGGGATGGGGAAATCCAGTGGGGCTTGATATCGAAGGGCGCCGCAGCAAAAAATTATCCCCGCAAGAATGGAGCTGGCGTGAGGCTCTAGCCAAGACAGGCGTGCTTGGGCCGATTAATTTGTTCTATTTGCTCGATATGCAGATCGAAATCTTTCCAAGAGGAGGAAATAGTCGCGTCTTACGCTCGCCACAATTACCACCTTACTGCAGGGCCGAAATGGCCACCTCCCACCGGACTCGTCTCGCGATCACCGAAGTGGAGATTTCCTGGGACCAACCCGACCAAATGTCAAATTTTCTGCAAATGAAAGAGTAACAGCATCATGCTAAACGCCATGGGTGCCGCAGACATCAATCTGGCAGAATCAATATCATCCGTTCAAGAAATATTTTCTGAAATTACTCGCTATCCTCTAGACGTCCTGGACCCGGATGCCGACCTCGAAAACGACATGGGAATCGATTCCGTTAAACTTGGCGAAATATTGTCTGTTTTGCGGGAACGTTTCAATGTCTCCATCCAGACTCCCCCCACCCCAGACGAATTGAGGACCATTCGTCTGATCACTCAATATCTGGGACGTGAAACTATCACTGCCCCAGCCAAAAACATAGACGCGGATGCAAAGACATCGCCTGTCGTCCCACTATCCACGATCGCGCAAATACCTCCATCCTCGTCGCAAGGGCAGCGCTCAGACGAAGACAGGGCGCGATCGGTTGCCACTATCCAGGGGGTGTTTGCCGAGATTACTCGTTATCCGATCGACGTGCTGGATCCGGATGCCGACCTGGAGGGTGACTTGGGAATCGATTCAGTAAAACTGGGTGAAGTTCTATCCGTGTTGCGGGAACGCTTCGCCTTCACCACCTCCCAAGAAATCGCCCCTCAAAATCTTGCGACGATCCGTGGACTTGCTTCTGTTTTGGACCGTACCGAAGACGGGATGACTTCGGCCTGACCCGTCCACAGGCTACATACGGAGACAGTCGATGGAGCGATATGTCAAAGCCGTGATCCGGTACAGGATCATGGTATTGCTAACGGTGGGGGTGATAACGCTGGCTTTGCTGGCGCAGTTCCGCAATCTGACCGTGATCATCGATCCTGATGAAACCCTGCCGCAAGCTCATCCCTTCGTGATCGCGACCAACGAAGTGGAGCATCTTTTCGGCAGCAAATACACCCTGATGATCACCGTGTCTCCCCATGAGGGAAATGCCCTTCAGCCACTGGTCCAGGATAAAATCAAGGCACTGACCGCAGATCTGTTGGCGGCTCCCGGCGTGGTCAAAAGCAGCATGCTTAGCCTTGCCGTGCGCAAGGCGAAAAGCATTACTGGAACAGATGACGGGCTGGTGGTTCGCCCTCTGCTCGAAAAGGGCGCGACATCCCCCGAAAAACTCGAAAGGACTCTGAAAGATAACCCTGTTTTCCTTAACATGGTTGTTTCAGATGACTTTCGCGCTGCCGCCATTATCGTCGAATTTAAGAAATCTGCTGACGGGTTCGCCGGCATCGAGAATACGGTTCGCAGCATCATTTCACGTCATTCCGACAGCAAGATTGACATCGATGTCGCCGGCCAACCGCTCTATCTGTCCCTGCTGGAACGCTACAGCGGCCGGATGATCTATTTGGTGCCCCTCTCGATCCTGATCATCGGGCTGATCCATTTCGAGGCGTTCCGGACCGTGCAAGGGCTGATTCTGCCGCTGGTGACGGCGTTGTTCGCTCTGATCTGGGCCCTGGGACTCATGAGCTTGGCCCATGTTCCCCTCGACGCCTTCAATGCCACGACCCCGATCCTAATCCTGGCCGTGGCGGCAGGGCATGCTGTCCAGATCCTCAAACGCTATTACGAGGATTATAATCTGATCAGTGATGCTCCGACCCGCGCCGAGGCCAATCGTCGCGCCGTGATCCGCTCGCTCGCCAGGATCGGCCCGGTGATGGTCGCAGCCTGCTTGGTCGCGGCCGGCAGCTTTCTCTCGCTGTTGTTCTTTGACATTAGGACCATCCGTACCTTCGGTCTGTTCAGCAGCGTCGGTATTGCCAGCATTCTGATCATCGAATTGACCTTCATTCCCGCCCTGCGCTCGCTGTTGCCGGCGCCCGGATTGAAAGAGGCTGCGGGCGGGGACAAGGCCGTGGTCTGGAACCGGATCATCGCCGTGTTCATTGGCTGGCTGGCCCCAGGCAAGCGGGGCCGTCTGTTGACCGCCGCCGCTGGGTTCGCCGTGGTGATGGCCGCGCTGGGAAGCCAAGTTCGTATCGATAACGCGCTTCGCAGCAACTTCTTTCCGTCCGTCGAAGCCGTTCAGGAGGATGCGAAGGTCAATGACCGTCTCGGCGGGACCAATACCCTTTATGTGCTTATAAAAGGAGGCGCGGCAGATGCTATCAAATCGCCGAGCCTGCTGCGAGACATCGAGGCCACGCAAGACTTTCTTCGCCGTCAACCCAGCGTCGGTAAGGTCATTTCGATCACAGACTTCATCCGGAAGATCAATCAATCCATGAATGGCGGGAGCGACGTTTTCGACGCCATTCCGGACTCTCCGGAGCTGATTTCCCAATACCTGCTGCTTTATTCGATGGCGGGCGATCCCACCGATTTTGCATCCTACGTCGATGACGACTATCGCAATGCGTTGATCCGCATTTACGTCAAGGATGAAAGCTCGGCCGTGGCCGAGCCGCTGGAACGGGGCCTGGAAGAGTTTGTCAAAGGGCGGTTTCCAGGCTGCCAGGTCAGCATCGGCGGCAACCTGACCGCCATGATGGCTTTGACTGAGGTGATGGTCGACGGTCAGATGCATAAGATCATCGTGATCTCGATGATCGTCCTGCTCATTTCGGCGATTTTGTTCCGGTCCCTGATCACCGGGATCCTAGTCCTTGTTCCGTTGGCGATGACGGTGCTGACCAGTTTGGGGATCATGGGGGCCAGTGGTATCCCGCTCAACGTGGCGACGTCAGTATCGATAGCCCTGGCAGTTGGGATCGGCGCTGATTACGCGATCTATCTGACCTATCGACTCAAAGAGTATCTCGACATGGGCGAACCAGAGGATCTCGCTATCCGCAACACCTTGTCTTCCGCAGGCAAGGCGATTCTGTTCGTGGCAACGGCGGTCAGCGGTGGGTATGCGGTGCTCCTATTCTCTTACGGCTTCAATATTCACGTCTGGATCGCCCTTCTGATTGGAGCGGCCATGTTGGTCAGTTCGCTGAGTGCGCTGACAATTTTCCCGGCTCTGCTGCTGACCCTGCGTCCTACGTTCCTGTTCGGGGGAAGACAGACTCCACCGCCTGCCGCGCGGATCGGGGCCATCATGATGCTGGCCCTCGTCGTCGGGACCACGCCGGCCAATGCCGAGACTCCGGCCGCCGGGGAGATTGCGAGCCGCACTTTTCTGTCCAACCGCGTCCAGGACAGCCGCTTCGAGGCCCGGTTCAAACTGATCGACTCCTCCGGGGCCGAACGGGTGCGGGAAACGACCGGTCAGACCCGGCTAAAGGACAGGGGTGAGGATTCGCTCCGGCTAACGCGCTTTCTTTCCCCTGCGGACATCAAGGGGACCGCGGTTCTGATGGTCGAGAATTCGGGCGACGACGACGACATGTGGATTTATTTGCCGGCGTTGAAGAAGGTTCGGCGTCTGGTCGCGTCCGACAAACGGGACAGCTTCATCGGCACGGACTTCTCTTTCGGCGACATCATCGGCCATAAGGCGCAGGAATGGAACCATACCCTGGTGCGTGAGGAGACGGTGGACGGCCGGGATTGCTTCGTTTTGGAATCTATCCCGGCCAGCGCCCAGGTTCAGGCGGACAGCGGGTACGCTAAACGCATCGGCTGGATTCGCCAGGATAATTTCGTGACGATCCGGGGTGAGTTTTACGACGAGGACGGCCGGTTGCTGAAGCAATTCCGGGCCTCCGACCTCCAGCAGGTCGACCCGAGCCACCACAAGTGGCAGCCGATGCGCCTTGAAATGCTGAACGTCCAGACCGAACACAAAACTGTGATCGAGTTCAGGCATTTTGAGGTAAACCAAGGAATCGATGCGGCCCAATTCTCCCCCCGCCGCCTTGAAACCCCCTGATGACATCCGACGGCCCGTCACGACGGGGCTGCCGCCCCGCCTCCCGCCTGGAGGCTGGCGCCTCCAGACCTCCCCTTTTTCTAGAAAAAAAGGGGGTCCGGGGCATCGCCCCGGCCGGGTTCGGGCGGGAGCCCGATCCTCCGAAAAGGCGGAATGTGGCATGGCTGCTGGTGCTCGCGTTGGGCTTGCTGTCCTGTCCCGCCGTCGCCGACGGGGACCTGGACTATTCCCTGCGGGCTGATTATTGGAGTTCCAGTCGCGATCTGGATCATAACCGAACTGTGGGCCAGGGGGCTTTGTGGCTGCGGGATCGCACGGACCTCAGCGACAACCTGCGGATCAAAGCCGAAGGCTGGCTGTCCGCCAACGACCGGCAACAGGAAAAGACACTGCGGGGAGAGTTGCGGGAAGGGTATCTTGACTGGCAGGCTGACGACATTCACCTGCGGGCCGGGCGTCAAATCGAAGTCTGGGGCCGGGCCGACAAAATTAATCCCACCGATAGCCTGAGTTCCCGCGACTATACCCTGCTCTTTCCCGAGGATGACGACCAGCGACGCGGCCAAGCCATGGTTCGCGGCAGCATAGACTTCGGCCAGAACACCCTGAGCCTCTATTGGCTGCCGGAATTCCGCCCCAACCTTTATCCGGTACCGCCGGTCCCCAACGGGGTCTATTACGTCGCTGACGATGTTCCCGATACCCCATGGGCCTTTGCGGGAAAGCTGGACCACAGCGCCGCCGTCGCCGACTGGTCCTTATCCTATTACCAAGGCAGGGATCACAATCCGGATACCGCCATCAAATCCCTCGGCCCGAACGGTCTCGCCCTGCAACGAACCTACCAACCGATCAAAGTCATCGGGGCCGACATCGCGGCCACCACCGGAGGCTGGGGGATGAGGGCCGAGACCGCGTACACGCTCACCAGCCATTCCGATGGGCGCTCCCCCTTCGTCCGGCCACCGTTGCTGGCCACCACCCTGGGCCTCGAACATAAAATCCTGTGGGATGTCACCGCCCGAGCGCAATACCTGCTCCGTTATAGTATCAACTATCGGGATCCACGGGGAATTGCCGATTCAGCGGTACGAGCCGCAGCGATTCAAACCGCCCTGGATGGTAACCAACTCAACCGACTCGAACATGGCGCCTCCCTGCGCTTAGGGAAGAGCTGGTGGAATGAAACCCTGGTCGGGGAAATCACCGCTGTCAACTATTTCGCCGAAGGCGATTACATGCTGTCGGCCAAGCTGACCTACGCCTTTACCGATCGCCTGAGCGGATCGATCGGGGGGACCACCTATGGAGGCGGAGAGACATCGTATTTCGGCCGGCTTCGCCTGAACAGAGGTATTTTCATGGAAATGAAATACGGATTTTAGCATCCGTTCAAAACAAAAAGGTTCGACATGAATTTTCCGATAATCGCAAAAGCAGCCCTCATCTGCTGCATGCTAACGCAGACGTCAAGCTACTCTGGTGGGGATATCGTGGACAACATTCGAACTCTGCACGATCAGGCGATCAGTGATCCTCGGGCGATCGCTCCGGCCCTGGATGCGGTAAATTCCTTTCTCGACTCGGCGTCCGACGACGCCGTGGTCCTCGCCTACAAGGGAAGCCTGCTAACCCTGAAGGCGAAAGAGGCAACATTGCCCTGGAACAAGCTATCCTATCTACGGGAAGGCAACGCCCTGATGGACAATGCCTTGACCCGCCTGTCCCAGACTCCGTCACATGGTCTGACGGCTGACCTCGAAGTCCGGGTGATCCGTGGAATCACGCACGCCATGATTCCAGTGCTCTACGGTTATTCGGGCGACGCCAAAGAAGATTTGACCCTGGCGCTCAAACACACCGGCTTCCGCCACCTGACCCCGACCGATCAGGTCAGGGTGCGGGCTTGGCTGGCGGTCGTTCTGTATCGCGACAGCGAGGACCCGGGGCTCCAGGAAAAATTGTTGGGAGAGGCCCGGGCCGTTGATGCCGCCGAGGCGGATATGATTTGGGGCCAACGCTGACATCCGAGCTCAGAGTCCAACTCGAAAAGAGTTGAGCGGTTTCAGTGGGGGGTGATTCCGTTTTGTTGCGAGACGAAACGGAGAAATCAATGCTCCGGACCGAAACCGCGCGCCGTGAGTATCGTCGGGCGAGCCGCCGCGATGCAAGCGACCTGAGCGATGCCGAGTGGGCCTCGGATCGCACCGTTCATGCCGGTGCCGAACAGCGTGGGACGACCGCGCACGACGGATCTGCGGGAGGTGTTCAACGCGATCCTGTATCTGGCGACGACGCGGGCTGCCAATGGGTCCAGTTGCCGAGGACTTCCCGCCCTATTCGACGGTCCAGCGCTATTTCTACGACGGGCGGTGGGCGACGGCTGGTATCGGTGCCGTCGCTTCTCCGCTTGCTCCAGCCGGAACACATCTGACCCGGGCAGAGGGCAGTCTCTCGATCGCGGCATGCTTGCGGAGGGATGTCCCGTTCGGGGGCGGGTTTTCCGTGTAATTTCCGTACGAAACGACAAAGCCCCGCTCGAGGGCGGGGCTAAGTCATTTAAACCTTTGGCGTCCCCACGGGGATTCGAACCCCGGTTACCGCCGTGAGAGGGCGATGTCCTAGGCCTCTAGACGATGGGGACGCTGGAGGCTTCGTGCGGCGCGGTTTATGACGGAAAGAACCAGGGTTGGCAAGGGATTTTTTCAGAAATCGGCCGGATCGGCTCCCTCAAGCCCGAGGAGAGTGAGGGTTTCTACTTGGCCGGTGGTCGCATCGAGACGAAAGGCCCCCGGCAAGCCGGCGCGGGGGGAGCCCGTCTCATCCGGCTGAACCGGAACAATCAGCCAGATCAACGCGGGTTCCTCCGCGCAGGTCAGATCCTCGGCGGAGGGAAAGGCTCGCCCGTTGGGGTGGGAATGCCAATGGCCGACCACGCGCTCAGAGGTGCCACGCAGACCGCGCTGCACAGCGAAACGGACGGCGGGATCAAGTTCGAAGCGGTCGTTCCGCTGGCCAGCGCATAGATTGATCGCCGGAACCACGCGTGTCACCCGCACCGGATGGAGCCCCTGGCCGACCAGCAGCCCGCAGCCCTCGCCAGGAAAGGCGGTTTCCGCTGCGGTGGCGATGGCGCGCCAGTCGGCCGGAGACAGCAGGATCACCGTGTCGGAGCCGTCAGGGTGAAACGACCGACGATTTCGCCCCGTGCCGGATCAAGGATGATCAGGTCAGTTCCCGCCGGGGAGCTGACCCGCACTACCAGGCGGTCTCCTGTGGCTAAGATCTGTTCAATCTTCGCCCCGTCTGGCAGCGCCACCGCGACCGAGCCAAAGGCACTGAGGGCCGGGGAGGAGAGGGGAGGGGGCACCGTTCCTGCCGCATGGGGTCCGATTTTCGACGAAACGCCGTAGATCAGGAGGGCGATCCCCGCCAGGATCAGCAGACCGAGCCCGATTACCAAGGCTTTCAGAGCTTTCATCTTTCATTTCCCCTGTCGCCGCCGCCGGCCGGATCGGCGATGATGCGGCCATGACCGATACCGCTCGTATTCTCACCCCTGTCCCGGCCACGCCCGACGAGGCCGGCGACCGTCTCGACAAATGGCTGGCTGTCCGGCTGCCCGAACTGTCGCGTAGCCGGATCAAATGTCTGATCGAGGCCGGCTTGGTGGCTCTCGACGGCGCGACGATAGCCGACGCCTCCTACCGGGTCAAACCCGGTCAGGCCGCCCGAGTCGAGGTTCCGCCCGACGCCCCCGCCACGCCGGAAGCCCAGGCGATTGCTCTGGTCGTTGTCTATGAAGATGAGGACCTGATCGTGATCGACAAGCCGCCCGGCATGGTGGTTCATCCCGCCCCCGGCAGCCCGGATTCAACCCTGGTCAATGCTCTGTTGGCCCATTGCGGTGAGTCTCTGGCCGGGATTGGCGGGGTCCGCCGTCCTGGCATCGTTCATCGTCTCGACAAGGATACCTCTGGCCTGCTGGTGGCCGCCAAGACCGATGCCGCTCATCGTGGTTTGGCGGCACAATTCGCCGCTCACAGCCTCGAACGCGCCTATCAGGCCCTGGTCTGGGGTCTGCCCAATCCGGCCGAAGGCGAAATTGTCGGAGCGATTGGCCGCAACCCGCATGATCGCAAAAGCATGGCGATCGTCTCTCATGGCGGCAAGCCGGCCCTGACCCGTTACCGCTTGTTGCGTGGCTTTGTCGGTGGGGCGGTCAGTCTGGTCGAGTGCCGCCTCGCCACCGGACGGACTCATCAGATTCGCGTTCACATGACCAGTATCAATAATCCTTTGGTTGGTGATAGGACTTATGGTAGGGTCAGATCTGGCCGAATGGTTCGTCTTCCCGAGGCCCAGCGTCGAGCCCTGAACGCTTTTCCCCGTCAGGCTCTCCACGCCTATCTCCTTGGGTTTCAGCACCCTACCCGAGGGGAGGTGCTGCGCTTCGAAAGCCTTATACCTTCGGATATCAATGACTTGATGAAAATTTTAGAGACGATATAGAAAGTTCTATACTTGACCGTTTCGCTGTGGCATCTTCTTCGAAAGCGCGGGACACGGGAGCGACCTTCCTCCCTCCCCCGCCAAGGAGGGATCAACCCTCCCCGCCGGAAGAGGAGACACGACGATGACGGCCATGATTTCCAGCCTGTCGCTCGCGCCCGAGGGCAACCTCACCCGCTATCTGCAGGACATCCGCAAATTCCCGATGCTGCCGCCGGAAGAGGAATATCTCCTCGCCAAGCGCTATCGTGATCACGAGGATTACCCTGCGGCGGAACGGCTGATCACCAGCCATTTGCGTCTGGTGGCCAAGATCGCGATGGGCTATCGCGGCTATGGCCTGCCGCTCGGGGAAATGATCTCCGAAGGCAATATCGGCATGATGCAAGCGGTGCGGCGGTTCGATCCCGACCGGGGCTTCCGGCTGGCGACTTATGCGATGTGGTGGATCCGCGCCGCGATCCAGGAATACATCCTCCATTCCTGGTCGCTGGTGAAGATGGGTACCACCGCCGCACAGAAGAAGTTGTTCTTCAATCTGCGCAAGCTGAAGGGCCAGATGAACGCGATCGAGGAAGGCGACCTTTCCCCCGAAGTGGTGGGCCGGATCGCCGAATCCCTCTCCGTCAGCGAGGAAGAGGTGGTCAATATGAACCGCCGTCTCGCCAGCCCCGACCATTCCCTCAACGCCCCGCTGCGGGCCGAGAGTGAGGGAGAATGGCAGGATTGGCTGGTGGATGAACGCGAGGATCAGGAAACCGAACTGGGCGAACGCGAGGAATTGGGGCAGCGCCGTGGTCTTCTCTCGCTCGCCCTCGCCAGTCTCAATGAACGGGAGCGCGCCATCCTGACCGATCGTCGCTTGGCCGAAGAACCGGCTACCCTCGATGATCTGTCGCGCCGCTACGGCATCTCGCGCGAACGGGTCCGTCAGATCGAAGTGCGGGCTTTTGAGAAGGTGCAGAAATCGGTTCAATCCGCCGCCGCCGCCGCGCGGGTCTGAGCGAAGCCCGATCTCTGTTCCGGCAGACCAGAATCGCGTCATCGACGCAGACAGGGGGGACGGGGCTGAAGGCCGCGTCCCCTTTCTCGTCTGACGGTCCCCGCTTTCCCACTGGGAGCCAAACCTAAAAATCAAGGGAATCCGCCACAGTCACCGATCGGTTGGGGTCGGAGGGCTTGACTCCTGGGGCAAACCGGGTAGGCATGGGCCGATTAAGGCGGAGAGGAACCCCATCCATGAGCACTCATCCGGCGGAGGGGACGTCCCGCAACGTGCCGGCGCTGATGTTGGCAGCCATCGGTGTGGTGTTCGGCGATATCGGCACCAGTCCCCTTTATGCCCTCAAAGAGACCTTCGCCGGACCCCACCCCCTGTCGCTTGATCGGGGCAATGTCCTTGGTGTGCTATCGCTGGTTTTCTGGGCGATCACGATCATTGTCTCGATCAAATATGTCCTGGTGATCATGCGCGCCGATAACCGCGGCGAAGGCGGATCCCTGGCGCTGATGGCCCTGGTCAATCATGCCGCCGAGGGGCGGCGCGGTTTGTCGCTGTTCGTCAGTGCCCTGGGCATTTTCGCCGCCGCTCTGTTCTATGGCGATAGCATGATCACCCCGGCGGTGTCGGTCTTGTCGGCGGTTGAAGGGTTGGGTGTGGCGGCTCCGGCGCTGGAACATTCGATCCTGCCGGTAACCCTGGTGGTGCTGATCGGCTTGTTCCTGATCCAGCGCCAGGGGACCGGCACGGTCGGCCGGTTGTTCGGGCCGGTGATGTTCCTGTGGTTCACCGTGCTGGCGATTCTCGGTTTGCGTAATATTGTCCATGCGCCCGGTGTGCTGGCGGCGCTCAGCCCGCATTATGCTGTGCTGTTTCTCGTCAATCAGGGCTGGTACGGTTTTCTCGCCCTCGGTTCGGTGGTGCTGGCAGTGACCGGGGCCGAGGCCCTCTACACCGATATGGGCCATTTCGGCCGGCTGCCGATCCGGTTGGCCTGGTATCTGATGGTGTTGCCGGCGTTGATCCTGAATTATTTCGGCCAGGGGGCGCTGCTGCTGACCGATCCTGCCGCCTTGACCCATCCTTTCTTTCGGCTGGCGCCGGCCTGGGCAACCCTGCCGCTGGTGATTCTGGCGACGGCGGCGACGGTGATTGCGAGTCAGGCGGTAATCTCTGGCGCCTTTTCAGTCACCCGTCAGGCGATCCAACTCGGCTATCTGCCCCGAATGGAGATCATCCACACCTCCAAGGAGGAAATCGGCCAGATCTATCTACCGTTCATCAACTGGTTGCTGATGGTCGCGGTCTGCGCTCTGGTGATTGGCTTTGGTAGTTCGAGCAATCTGGCCGCCGCTTATGGGGTGGCCGTCACCGGAACGATGGTGATCGACGCTCTGCTGGTCGGCTTGGCGATGTTGCTGATCTGGAAATGGTCACACCGCAAGATCGCGATTTGGGTCGGGATCTTTCTGCTGGTCGATCTGGCGTTCTTCTTCGCCAATGCCACCAAGATCCCCTATGGCGGCTGGTTCCCGCTGGTGATCGGTCTTGGCCTGTTTGTCATTCTGACCGTCTGGAAGCGGGGGCGCCGTCTGTTGATGGAACGCTCGCGGGCGAACAGCCTGCCCGTGGCCGATTTCCTCGCCAGCCTGTCCGATCGGGTTCCCCGCGTTCCCGGGACGGCGGTGTTCCTGACCGGTTTGAGCGAAGGGGTTCCCGTCGCTTTGCTGCATAATCTCAAGCACAACCGGGTGATGCATGAACGGGTGGTGCTGTTGACGGTCCTGGTCGAGGAGACCCCGTTTGTTGCCGCTGAATCCCGGCTGGAGAAGCGGGATCTCGCTCCCAATGTGATTCGTCTGCTGCTGCGTTACGGTTTCATGGAGAGCCCGAATATCCCCAAAGCCCTGGCCCAGGCCACCACCAGCCAGCTTGGTTTCTTCTATGAGCCGATGTCCCTATCCTATTTCGTGTCGCGCGAGACGGTGATCCCGCGTCGGCGTCCCGGTTTGTCGGGCTGGCGCGAGCAGATGTTCGCCACCCTGGCCCGCACCGCGACCAGCGCCACCGACTTCTTCCATCTCCCGAGTGACCGGGTGGTCGAACTCGGCAGTCAGGTCGAACTCTGAAAGGGAACCCGATCCTGTCCGCTCCCTCCGACTCTCCCGTACCGTCCGCCCCCCCGCCGGCCCAACACAGTCCGACCCGTCTGGCCGCCCTGTCCCTGGCGGCGGCCGGGGTGGTTTATGGCGATATCGGCACCAGTCCGCTTTATGCCCTGCGCGCCTGCTTTGGTCCGGCGCTCGGCGTGGCTCCCACCCCGGCCAATGTCATTGGGGTGACCTCCCTGGTGATCTGGGCCTTGCTGCTGGTGGTCACGCTGAAATATGTCGGCTTGGTGTTGCGGGCCGACAATCGCGGAGAAGGGGGGATTCTCGCTCTGTTGGCGTTGGCGTTGCGGGCGATTGGACCGGGACGGCCGATGTCCGGGGTGTTGATGGCCCTCGGCCTGACCGGGGCGGGCCTGTTCTTCGGGGACGGGATGATTACCCCGGCGATGTCGGTGCTGTCGGCCGTCGAGGGGCTTGAAGTGGAAAGCCCGGCGTTCTCCTCCTTTGTGCTGCCGCTGACTCTGGTGATTCTGGTCGGGCTGTTCATGTTGCAAAGTCGGGGGAGCGAACGGGTTGGTCGTCTGTTCGGTCCGGTGATGGTGGTGTGGTTCCTGGTGATCGGTCTGCTCGGTGCGGTGCAGATCGCTGAACAGCCGGGGATTGTCATCGCCTTTGATCCGCGCCATGGACTGACCTTCCTGTGGCGTCATGGCTGGGCGGCCTTTGCGGTGCTGGGCGCGGTGGTTCTGGTGGTCACCGGGGCCGAGGCACTTTATGCCGATATTGGTCATTTCGGCCGGACGGCGATCCGGCTGGTCTGGGGGCTGGTCGTGCTGCCGGCGTTGCTGCTCAATTATCTGGGGCAGGCGGCGCTGTTGCTGGACAATCCGGGCGCCGCAGAAAATCCGTTCTTCCTGATGGTGCCGGAATGGGCTCTCTTGCCGATGGTGCTGTTGGCGATGGCGGCCACGGTGATCGCCAGTCAGGCGGTTATTTCCGGGGTGTTCTCCCTGTCGCGTCAGGCAATGCAGCTGGGCTATTCCCCCCGTCTGGCGATCCGCCATACCTCGGATGAGGAAGAGGGGCAGGTTTACGTCCCCCGGGCCAATTGGTGGCTGTTGACCGGGGTGATCGTGCTGGTGGTCGGATTTGGCAATTCGAATGCTCTGGCCTCGGCCTATGGCGTTGCCGTCACTGGAACGATGGTGGTGACCTCGGTGCTGGTGATGGTGGTGGCGCGCTTGTCCTGGGGCTGGCCGCTGGCGCTGTGCCTGGGGGTGGGCGGAGGGATTTTGGCGGTCGATCTGGTCTTTTTCAGTGCCAATCTGCTCAAGGTCGGGAGTGGGGGCTGGTTCCCGCTGGTGGTGGGCGCCGGGATGCTGCTGCTGATGGGAACCTGGCGCAAAGGCCGGGCGATTTTGGCCCGCCGTCTTGCCGAGGGAGCCTTAAGCCTCGACCAGTTCATCGCCCAGCAAAAGGACTCGAAAACGGTGATCCGGGTCGGGGGGACGGCGGTCTATATGACCGGCGTCGCCAATAATGTCCCGCTCGCCTTGCTGCATAATCTCAAACATAACAAGGCCTTGCATCGGCGGATTATCTTCCTGACCGTCCTGATCGAGGATATCCCCCGTGTCCATGGCCGTGACCGGATCGAGGTGGTGGCATTGGCCGATGGATTCTACCGGCTCGTGCTGCGCTATGGCTTTGTCCAGGAACCTGACGTGCCCCGGGCGCTGCGTCTCTGCAAGGCGCTCGGACTCGATTTTGATCTGATGGATACCAGCTTCTTTTTGGGTCATGAGACGTTGGTTTCGGGCGATCAGCATGAGATGCCGGAATGGCGCGAGCGTCTGTTTGTGGTGATGAGCCGCAGCGCCGTCTCGGCGACCGAATTCTTCCGCATTCCCGCCGGTCGGGTGGTTGAACTCGGCGCCCAGATCCGCCTGTGAATAAGGTTGGGGGCGGTGCGCGTCATCGGATCACGTCGCGCCGCTGTTTTTGCTAAAAAATCTATTGAGGTGGGGAGATTTGGTGGGAAAAATTGAGGGTCTTTCTGTCAGTCAGAACTACATCCCCTCGCTTGATGGGTTGCGTGGACTGTCAATTATTATTGTTATTTTGTCTCATATTGGTCTTCATAAATTCGTCCCTGGCGTTTTTGGTGTTACTGTTTTCTTTGTGATTAGTGGGTTTATTATCACATCGCAATTGATCGAGGAGATTTCTGCAACCCAAAAAATTGATTTCTACAAATTCTACATGCGGCGGATTATGCGCCTGGCCCCGGCGTTGCTGCTCTATGTCTTGGCGATGACGGCGCTACTCTTTTTTTCGAGAGATTATTTTTCCGGACGTGAAGTTCTGTCGGCTATTTTTTATTTAGCTAACTATTATGATATATTTATTGGATATCAATCCCATATCGAGAATACACCCCATCCTTTTGTGATTATCTGGTCACTGGCGGTTGAGGAGCATTTTTACATATTGTTTCCTTTTATTTTGTATTTATTCAAATCAAATGGACGCCGGCTGTTTTTATTTTTAATATTCGTAATATTTTTGGGGCTGATCTGGCGTTGGATCCTTTATGCTGACTGCCATTCGTCGGCGCCGGCTCTTGCGTGTGGCGTGTCTCTTCAGGCGCGCTTTGATCACAGCACCGATACGCGGTTTGAGACGATTGTGGTGGGCTGCCTGTGCGCCCTGCTCCTGCGCCTGAGCCGGGATCGTTTTCTGACCATCGCCTGCCACCCGATGATCTCCGGGCTCGCTCTGGCGGGATTGGCTTGTTCGTTTCTATGTCGCGATGAGCAGTTCCGCTCGGTTTATCGCTATCTGATCCAGGCCCTGGCCGTGACGGTGATCTTCCTCAATGTCGAGTTCGGGAATTGGGGGCGGCTGCGGGCCTTTCTCTCTGATCGGCGTGTCGTTTGGTTCGGGCAGCTCAGTTACTCTTTGTACCTGATGCATTTTGCCGCTTTGAGCGTGGCGGGACTGGCGACAAAGGGTCAAATTTACACGCTTTTTTGGTTTGCTATTTTTCTGCCGGCGACGTTCGGTCTGGCGATGGCCTCATATTATGGGGTCGAGCGTCCGATGCTGTCGTGGCGCAAGCATTTTGGTTCGCGCGCCAGTCGCTGAGGCCCTGACTCTGCGGATCGGTGGGGGCTCGCTCCCGCCTCTCAAGGGGGGATGTGCTGATGAAACCGGACCCCGAGGCGGCGGGGCGTGCCGCTCTGCGGATCGATCAATGGCTTTGGTTCAGTCGCTTCTTCAAGAGCCGTTCGCAGGCCCAGGCCGCCATTGCGGCGGGAGCCATCGGGTTGAATGGCCGGCCAGTGGACCGACCGGCCCAAGGAGTCCACCTCGGCGACCAAGTCACTCTGTCGCTTGGCCGCATCGAAAAACGCATTGTGGTCCAGGCCCTCGGCACCCGACGCGGGCCAGCGATCGAGGCCCGACAGCTTTACCAGGAGGTTGGCACCGCAGAGAAAGACGTTCGTCCCATGGAGAACGACCTCATTCCAGAGTGGCGTCGAGGCAGGTAACCCGGTTGCGTCCCTGCCGTTTGGCGGCATACATCGCCTCATCGGCCTGACGCTGGAGTTCGGCAACGCTGATGAGCCGTGGGTGGTCAGCCGCCACACCGATGCTGGCCGTCACCCGCAAACGGGTTTCACCGACCTCCGGCATCATCGCCTCAATCGCCTCCCGCACCGTCTCGGCCAGCCGGCGGGCATTGTCGAGAGTGGTGTCGGGCAGCAGAATCGAGAATTCCTCACCGCCGATCCGGCCAACCAGATCGCTCTGGCGTAACGTGCGACGCAGACAGGCTGCTACCGCCCGTAACACCATGTCGCCCGCCTCATGGCCGTAATGGTCATTGATACTCTTGAAATGGTCGAGATCGACAAACAGCACCGCGAACGGCCGTCTGTTCCGTTGCGCCTGCTGCCGGATCATCTCGCACAGGCGATAATAGGCCCGGGCATTGAACAGGCCGGTCAGGGGGTCGTGATCGGCCATTTCGGCAAGCTTGCGGTTGGCCTCGACCATCGCATGATGGAACGAGATCGATTTTGCGGTAAAGGCATGGAAGAACGCGCTCAGATAGATCAGCCCCATCAGACAGGTCACGACCGCACTCGGCGAATAAGGCTCGGCCAGCAGCGGATTGGCGGCGACCACGGCCACCCCGGTCAGGATCGTCACCACCACCCCGGCCGCTGGCCCAATCACCAGATAAACCCCGGGCAGATTGAGCACGAACCAGATAATCCGGAGTTCATCCGGGGTATTGAGGAGAAATGTGGTCAGGTGCAATGCCCAGGCGATGGCCGCATAGGTCCAGGCGACAAAAGACAGCCGTTTGGGATGACCGCGCAGCAGCAGGTAATAAGCAACACTGAGTCCCAAAAAACAGCGGGACACCATCAGGTAGGTCGGATCAGACCGCGCCATTCCCTGAAGCACAAAAAAATGAAAAATCGCCGTCACGGCGGCACTGAACAGCAGGATCGACAGAGTCAGGCGATATTGGAATTTCCGATATTCCTCCCCTTCACCAAATGAATCGACGCTAAACAGAATCTGTTGCAGATGCATTTTCCGTCTCTCCGCCCTGTTAACTGGTCGATCGGAAAATGCGGCCGAGCGCGATTCGGACATTCCGAACCGATGCTGCTGCTGGCGGCGGGCCCGGTCAGACGGCCTTGATTTCCCGCAGAACCGTTTCGACCGAGGTTCGCAACTGCGCCGCCTCGTGCGAAAGCTGGTCTGCCAGGCTATTCATCGATTCCGCCAGCGCATGCAGGTCCCGCGCGGAAGACAAAATTTCACTAATTCCCCCGGTGATGTGACTGTTGCCGGTGGCAGCATCGTGAATGTTGCGGGCGATTTCCCGAGTGGCCGCACTTTGTTGTTCCGCCGCTGCCGCAATCGAGGTCACGACATGGTCAACCTGAGAGATGGTTTCGGCCACGCTGGCAATCGCCTGGGCCGCTGCCTGGGTCGTGGTCTGAATGCCTTGAACCTGCTGGGCGATATCCCCGGTCGCTTTGGCGGTCTGATTGGCCAGAGTCTTGACCTCGCCGGCCACGACGGCGAATCCTTTGCCCGCTTCGCCGGCTCGGGCCGCTTCGATCGTGGCATTGAGCGCCAGGAGATTGGTCTGGCCGGCAATGTCATTGATCAGGGTGATCACTGCGCCAATCTGCTGAGCCGCCTGACTGGCCGACAGAATCGTCTCACGGGTGCGGTTGATGCCCTCAACCGCCTCGCGAGTGATCCGGCCGGAGGTTGCCACCTGACGGGCGATTTCCTGCTGCGAGGCGGTCAGTTCCTCCGTGGCACTGGCAACCGCCTGAATATTGGCATCGGCCTGTTCTGCGCTGTGGGACAGATCGGCGCTCCGATGTTCGGTCCTGTTCGAGGTCTGGCGCAGCGTATCGGCGATTCCACGGGCGCGGGTCATCGTTCCCGTCACCGTTTCCAGCATGCTGCCGGCCGCCGTGTCAAAATCGAGCAGCAACTTCATCCGCTTGCGTGATTTTTCCAGGCCGGTTTCCTGCTCGGCCCGGCGGCCCGCTTCGGCGTTCTCCCGCGCAGTGATGGCCTGACGCACGGCTTCGAGGGCGCTCCAGGCCTTTGCCGAGACATCCTGTTTTGCGTCAAGGCGGACGCTATTGTCGCCGGCAGCGAGGCGTTCCAACGCGTCAGTCAAAGCCGCCGGACTCTGCTCCGGACGTGCGGCAATCAGGAGAAGACCGAGTGCGAGTCCTGAGAGTGCTAAAGTGGACCATCCCCCCGCCGGTACAAATCCATGCACCAGACCTGCTCCGATGAGCAATCCGATCACACAGAGAGATATCCGCATCCGCCCCATCCCCACGGCATGCCCCCCATATCCATTTAGTCTAAGCATAATGGCGTTACGGCAGGGCGGACAGTCCGTAAAACCCCTTATTTTTCAATTTAAACGCGCAGATGTTTGGCAGTATCCTTATACTTAGCGGTAAAATTATCGCTCTTTTTTAGGGGGTATGATCTGAATTTTAAGCGCAATAGTATTGATCGGGGCGGGGCGAAATGATTTAAATTGCCCCCCTCCTGATCCGGAAGGGCGGAGCCTCAGGAAACAACCATCACAGCGGGGGAAGAGGGGGAGCGTCATCTCATCGGCGACCTATGGAAGGGAAGCCTGAATCTCGATGACGTCACAGGGGTATTTCCCATCCCTATCTCCTCTTGTCGAACGGCGTCATACGTGGCCGGCACATCAAAATCAGGCACTCACTCCGATGAAGAACACCATCACATTTCCGGTTTCCGGTGCGGGTCAGGGGGAACCCTATCCTTGTCCCCAATGCGGCCGAATCACCCGCCACCACGTCACCCGCGACCGGGTGTTGGCGCCCGTACTGTGGTGCCTGTCCTGCTTCCACGTTCACCTTGAGATCAGCGAACCATCGAGGCTCGAAACCTGGCGTGATGAATATTTAGGATCAGCCGTTCAAGGGGGGGCTTCGCATGGGAGGCTCGAAACATATGCTTAATTTTTCGGACTTGCCTCATTTCGGGGCTGCCGCCCCGATCCCCGCTTGGGGACTGACGTCCCCAAACCCCTGCTTTTTCAGAAAATAAGGGGGTTCGGGGCTTTGCCCCGAGCGGGTGCGGGCGGCAGCCCGCTCTTAATCGACCTTGATGTAAGGCCGTCCCAATGCTGCGGCAACCGCCGGGTGTGCCACCGCGCCGGCATGGATATTGATCCCGGCGGCAAGATGAGGGTCACGACGGGCCGCCTCCTGCCAGCCCAGACTGGCCAGGGCCTGGACATAGGGCAAAGTCGCGTTGGTCAAGGCCTGGGTTGAGGTGCGCGCCACGGCGCCCGGCATGTTGGCGACGCAATAATGCACCACGCCTTCGATCACAAAGGTCGGGTCGGAGTGGGCGGTGGGATGGCTGGTTTCGAAGCAGCCGCCCTGATCAATCGCCACATCGACCAGCACCGACCCCGGCCGCAGCAGGGCAAGCTGGCCGCGACGGATCAGCTTGGGGGCGGCGGCCCCCGGTACCAGGACCGCTCCAATCACCAGATCGGCCTCGGGGAGGAGACGCTCGATTGTCTCGGTGGTCGCGAAGACGGTTTTCAGTTGTGGACCATAGAGGGTGTCAAGTTCGGTCAGACGCCGCATCGAGCGATCCAACACCACCACCTCGGCACCGATCCCAAGGGCAATGCGGGCGGCATTGGTTCCGACCACACCACCGCCGAGAATCACCACCCGTCCCGGGGCAACGCCGGGGGCACCGGCCAATAACACGCCGGCGCCGCCGTGTTCTTTTTCCAGGCAGGCGGCCCCGACCTGGACGGCCATCCGCCCGGCGATCTCGCTCATCGGGGCCAGCAGGGGCAGGCCGCCCCAGGGATCGGTCACGGTCTCATAGGCGATGGCGGTACAACCGGACTCTAACAGCAAATTTGCCTGTTCCGGGTCGGGGGCAAGGTGAAGGTAGGTAAACAGCACCTGACCGGGCCGCAGACAGCGGCATTCCATCGGTTGCGGCTCTTTTACTTTTACAATCAAATCGGCACGGGCGAAGATTTCTTCCGCTTCGGCCACGATCTCGGCCCCAACGGCACGATAGGATTCGTCGTCCAGACCGATCCCGGCGCCGGCTCCACTTTGCACCAGCACACGCTGGCCGGACTCGACCAGTTCACGGACCCCGGCGGGAACCAGTCCGACCCGGTATTCATGCACTTTGATTTCCGTGGGAACCCCGATCAGCATGGCTCTCTATCCCCCGACACGCGCGGATGACCAGATGATGATGTCTCTTTAACAGAAAATACTTATATTTATAGGATAAGACTTGTAACAGACTTTGTGAAGTTTGTTTTGGGCCGGACCGGCGGCAAGGCGGTTGACGTCTGCGGGGAAAGATGATTGACCAGAGCGGCGCCGACGGAAGGCCCGAATGGGTCGGTCCGTCCCACCCCCACGCCAGCCAGAGGCCGACGATCATGAGCGAGTTCGCCTATCACGATCTTTTCCCGCTGGGACCGGACGAAACCCCATACCGCCCGCTTGGGGCCGAGGGAATCGCCACCGTCCGCTTTGATGGAAAGGACGTCCTCACCGTCAGCCCGGAGGCGATCACCCGGCTGATCAAGGCGGCGATCCGCGACACGTCGCATCTGTTGCGTCCCGGCCATCTGGCGCAGTTGCGGACGATTCTCGACGATCCCGACGCCTCGGATAATGACCGGTTTGTCGCCTATGATCTGCTGAAGAACGCCTGTATTGCGGCAGGCGGGGTTCTGCCGATGTGCCAGGACACCGGCACCGCAATCATCATGGGCAAGAAAGGGGAACGGGTCTGGACCGGCGGCGGCGACGAGGCGGCGATCTCGCGCGGCGTGGCCGAGGCCTTTACCGAACTGAATCTGCGCTATTCCCAGACCGCGCCGCTGACGATGTATGAGGAGGTCAATACCGGCAATAACCTGCCGGCCCAGATTGACCTCTATGCGACGCCGGGCAGTGCCTACAAATTCATGGTGATGGCCAAGGGCGGCGGCTCGGCCAACAAGACCTTCCTCTATCAGCAGACCAAGGCGCTGCTCAATCCGACCAGCCTGTTGACGTTCCTCGATGCCCAGATCCGGACTTTGGGCACGTCGGCCTGTCCGCCCTATCATCTGGCGATCGTGATCGGCGGCCTCTCGGCGGAAATGGCCTTGAAGACGGTCAAGCTGGCCTCAACGCGGGCGCTGGATTCGCTGCCGAGCGAGGGCAGTGCCGGCGGTCAAGCGTTCCGGGACCGTGAGCTTGAGCAGATCGTGTTGCAGATGACCCGGGACATGGGGATCGGTGCCCAGTTTGGCGGCAAATATTTCTGCCATGATGTCCGGGTAATCCGCCTGCCGCGTCATGGCGCCTCCTGCCCGGTGGCGATTGGGGTGTCCTGCTCGGCGGACCGGCAGATCAATGCCAAGATTACTGCCGAGGGTCTGTTCCTCGAACAGATGGAAACTGATCCGGCCCATTTCCTGCCCGACATTGATCCGGCGAGCTTGGGCGGGCCGGTGGTCAAGATTGACCTGAACCAGCCGATGGACGAGATCCGCCGCACCCTGTCGCACTATCCGATTCGGACCCGGCTGGCGCTGACCGGCTCGATGGTGGTGGCGCGCGATATCGCCCACGCCAAGCTGAAGGAACGGCTCGACCGGGGCGAAGGGCTGCCGGATTATTTCCGCCAGAGCGCGGTGTACTATGCCGGCCCGGCCAAGACCCCGAGCAATTACGCCTCGGGCTCGTTCGGCCCGACCACGGCGGGGCGGATGGACAGTTATGTCGATCAGTTCCAGGCGGCCGGCGGTTCGATGGTGATGATCGCCAAGGGCAATCGCTCGAAGGCGGTGACGGAAGCCTGCAAGACCCATGGCGGGTTCTATCTGGGCTCGGTCGGGGGCTCGGCGGCGCGGCTGGCCCGGGATTGCATCAAGAAGGTTGAACTGCTCGAATATCCCGAGCTGGGGATGGAAGCGGTGTGGCGGATCGAAGTGGTCGATTTCCCGGCCTTCATCGTGGTCGATGATAAGGGCAACGATTTCTTCGCCGAGTTCACCCACTAAGCGGGGCTGCCGCCCCGCCCCCGCTTGGGGGCAGGCCCCCAAACCCCCTTTTTTTCAAAAAGAAAGGGGGTCCGGGGCCTCGCCCCGGCCGGGTTCGGGCGGGAGCCCGACAGGCAACTCAGGCGGTGCGGACCCCTTCCAGGAACGAGCCAATCACCTCTTTCAGACGATCAGCCTCCTGTTCCAGAGAGCGCGCTGCCGTCAGGACCTGACCTGAGGCGGCTCCGCTCTGACCGGCGGCCGCACTGACTCCGGCAATATTGGCCGAAATCTCCTGCGTGCCGTTGGCCGTCTGCTGGGCATTGCGGGCAATCTCAGCCGTGGCCGCCGCTTGCTGCTCGACCGAGATCGCGATGCCGGCGGCAATCTGGTTAATCTCGTCAATCCGTCCGGTGATGCCGACAATCGCCGCCACGGCCTCTTCCGTCGCCGTCTGAATCGCGCCGATCTGAAGGGCGATATCGTCGGTGGCCCGGCCGGTCTGAGTCGCCAGACTCTTGACTTCATTGGCCACGACCGCAAAGCCCTTGCCGGCCTCACCGGCGCGGGCCGCTTCGATGGTGGCATTCAGGGCCAACAGGTTGGTCTGACTGGCGATGTCATTGATCAGGCTGATAACGTCGCCAATCCGGGTCGAACCGTCCGCCAGACTGCGGACAATGCCATTGGTGCGGCCAGCATCCTCGGCCGCCGCGCGCGAGGCGCTGCTGGCTTGAGCAACCTGACGGCCGATTTCCGAGATCGAGGCCGACAATTCCTCGGCGGCGCTGGCAACGGTTTCGACATTGGCCAGAGCCTGGGCCGAAGCGGTCGCCGCGGCGTGGGCCTCACGATCCGTCCGCTCGACATTGGTACTCATCGTCTGGGCGGTGCCGGTCAGGGTCACGGCGGCCCGCGACACTTCATTCAGCGCCCCGGAAACAGTGTGCTCGAACCGTTCCGCCAAAGTGGTGAGGGCACGGGCGCGGTCGGCCTGCTGCTGGCGGTTGGTCTCGCGTTCAGAGCCCAAGCGGTCCGCTTCAGCCGACTTATCCTGCAAAACCCGAATCGAACTGGCCAGCCGGCCAATCTCGTCGGAGCGATCGGCATAAGCCACCGCCAGCCCGCGTTCGCCTCCGGCGATGCGCACAATCGTGCTTTCCAGAACGCTCAACGGCTGGGTGACCCGGTGCTGAACCAGACGCAACACCAGCGTCACCACCAGCCCGGTCAAACCGATCAGTCCAAACGACAAGGCCAGATTGCGCCGATCCTTGTCGGCGACGTCCTCAAGATGGATTTCCGCCTCGTGATAAGCGGCATCGCGGGCGGCAACGAAATAAGTCAACCGACTGACGAAGCGTTTGATCAGCTCATTGCCATCGAGTGAAAAGGCTCCGCTGTCAAAAAAAGCCCGTTGTTCGTCGATATCCTTAAGGGTCGGTTCCAGCCAGTTGGTTCGCATCGCAGTCAGGGCGGTGCGGAGTGCCTCAGGGGTCCGGCTTGATTTTTCTTTCTCGACCAGCAGGGCCATCAGCCCGGTGACATTGCCATAGAGCCGTTCCAGCTCGATCCGCTTTTCGAGGGGGACCGGCTGTTGGGCAATCAGCAGGATCTGCATCTGCTGGGCCAGTCGGCCGCAGGCAAAACGGGTCTCCAGCAGGAACGAGGCGGTATCAACCGTCAGACTGGCCAAGCCGTCGATCTGGGCCACTTCAAACGATTGGGCGCGGATCAGGTCAACCGCGCGGGTGCTGACGGCGCTGACCAGATCGACTACCCGCGACACCCGGGTCGAATCGCGCTGATCCAGCGGCAACGCCATCTGCGCCTGACTGAACGTACTAAAATCCTTCACTTGTGCGGCGACGCGGCCAATGGTCTCGTTTAAAGCGACGCGGTCCGGTAGCCCGTTCGCTTCGGTTCGGGCTGTCGTGACCAGCCCGGCGACCGCCCCCTCCAAAGTCTTGCGTTTTCCCTCGAAATCCAGCTTGTCCGGCTCACCCGGAGCGAGGCTTGACAGAGCCATCACGGCGGCGCTGCGAACGACGGAAATTGCCTGATGGATCGCGGCAGCCCCCCGGATCAAGTCAAGTCGGCCCAGCGCGGCCTGTAATTGCTGATATTCAGCCCATCCGTGCGCGGCAATCGCGCCGCCAATGACCCCGGGGATCAGCCCGAGGATCAGGATGAACAGAGTCAAGCTACGACGGATGTTCATAGGAATCTCTCCAATGGCGGAGCGCCTTTTGGGTCGGGACGACTGAAAAAAGATTTTTAATAGTTATAACAATCAAGAGGACGGCATGACCTGTTCGAAACGTCGATACTGGGATTTCCCTGTCCCCTTTATTGGATCGGATGTCGCGATGAAGGCATGAACAGGATCAACCAACGGGCCAAGCCACGCGCGCCCGACGGGCGCAGATCATCGTCATGCGTTACGAGTATCAGCTGGATCGGGCGCGAAAGGCAAGAGCCGCGATGTGCCGCCCAATAAACAGCGGACGACGCTCGAAGACAGTATGAGAACTTCTTAAAGCACGTAAGAGGGGAAGGGGTGAAAAGCCAAGGGTGAAGGGGCACTTCACCCCATCACCATCAGCAGGGGCGTGACGATTTTATTAAAAATCTCCCCAATGCGGGCGTTATTCCCAATAAGAGATGTTATTCATCTTAATTTCAATCGATCAGAGCTGTCGGGGTAAGTTGCGGCCGCCCGTCTGTCGCTGGCCGAGGGGAGGGCAGCCCCGGAGCGGTTTACCGCTGAATTCGCCAGCTATCGACGCTGTAGAGGGTGATCGCTGCCCAAATACAGGCAAAGGTCATCAGAATTGTGGGGGAGGGCTGTTCCCCATAGGCCAGCACCGCGAGCAGGAAATGCCCGGTCGGCGCAAGATATTGGAAAAAACCGAGGGTGCTGTAACGCAATCGCACCGCTGCGGCAGCGAACCACAGCAGGGGCAGGGCGGTGACGGGGCCTCCGGCGAGCAGGGCAAAAGCGGTGACGGGATCTTCTCCGAACAAGGGCTGGCCGGAGGCGGTTTCAAACAGAAGATAGGCCAGGGCGAGCGGGGCCATCAGCCCGGTTTCGACGGCCAGTCCGGCCAGCGGCGTCACGGCCGGCAGGCGTTTGCGTAGCAGGCCGTAAAGGCCAAATGACGCAGCCAACGCCAGCGCCGTCCAAGGGGGAGTGCCGCCGACCAGGATCGGCCCGACCAGACCGGCGGCGGCAATCCCGACCGCCAGCCATTGCAGCGGCCGCAACCGCTCCTTCAGCACCAGCACGCCGAGAGCGACATTGACCAACGGGTTGAGAAAATAGCCCAGACTGGCTTGCAACACTTCACCGTCGGCCACGGCCGCGATGAACACCAGCCAGTTGAAGCTGATGCACAGGGTGCTGACGGCCAGCGTCAGCACAATCCGGCGATTGCCGAGCAAGACCAGAACGGCACCGCCGCCCCGTCGCCAAGCCAGCATCGCAGCCACCGCCAGCAGCGACCAGAGGATGCGATGGGCCAGCACCTCGGCCGGTGGCACAGAGGCCACCAGCTTCCAGAAGGCGGGAAACACGCCCCAGGCGCCATAGCAGGCCAGGGCATAAAGCACCCCTTCGCGGGTGCGGGCAGAAGACGGCAGCATCATGGCGGGTCGCGACCAGAGTCAAAGCCGGTGAACCGGCCGCCCCCGAACCGGTTATTCGGCAGCGGCGCTTTTCAGACGTTCGATCCGGGCGCCACAGGCGGCGAGCTTTTCTTCAACCCGCTCGTAGCCCCGATCGAGATGATAGACCCGGTTGACGATGGTTTCGCCCCGGGCGGCGAGCGCGGCCAGGACCAGCGAGACCGAGGCCCGCAGGTCGGTGGCCATCACTTCGGCCCCTGACAAGGCCGGCACGCCGCGCACGATCGCCGAAGCGTCATGGACATTGATGCGCGCGCCCATCCGGACCAGTTCGGGCACATGCATGAAGCGGTTTTCAAAGATGGTCTCGGTGATCATCGAGGCCCCGCTGGCGGTGGCCATCAGCGCCATCATCTGGGCCTGCATATCGGTGGGAAAGCCGGGATAAGCCTCGGTCTTGATGTCAACGCCGCGAATCTCGCGCCCTTCGGCGACAATCCGCATCCCGCGCGGGGTTGTCTCGACCAAGGCTCCGGCTTCAACCAGCACTTTCGACACCGATTCCATCAGATCGGGCCGGGCACCGACCAGTTCGATATCGCCCCGGGTGATCGCGGCGGCAATGGCATAGGACCCGGTCTCGATCCGGTCGGCCACCACCGAATAGGTCGCGCCGTGCAACCGGTCCACGCCCTGCACGCGCAGGGTTGCGGTCCCGATTCCGTCGATTTTGGCCCCCATCGCCACCAGACACTGGGCGAGGTCGGTGATTTCCGGTTCGCGGGCGGCATTGCAGATCACCGTCTCGCCCTGGGCCAGGGTGGCGGCCATCAGCACGTTCTCGGTTCCGCCGACGGTGACTTGGGGAAATTCGATCCAGGCGCCTTGGAGCCGTCCGGCGACGCTGGCGACGATATAGCCGCCATCGAGAGCGATCGTCGCCCCCATCTTTTCCAGGGCCTTCAGGTGAAGATCGACCGGACGGGTGCCGATCGCACAGCCACCGGGCAACGAGACCCGGGCGGTGCCGGCTCGGGCCAACAACGGCCCCAGGACCAACACACTGGCGCGCATCTTGCGGACCAGATCATACGGTGCGGTGGTGCTGGTGATGGTCGCGGCAGTCAGATCGAGAACGCGCCCGGTCGGGCCACCTTCGGCCGAGGAGCCGTTCAGCAGCATCGCCACCCCGTGCTGGGCCAGCAGATGAGCCATCGTGGTGATATCGACCAGATGCGGCAGGTTGGACAGCGACAGGGTCTCGTCGGTCAACAGACAAGCCGGCATCAGCGTCAGTGCTGCGTTTTTGGCCCCGCCGATCGGGATCACACCCCGAAGCGGCGTGCCGCCGATGATGCGAATCCTGTCCATGGTGCCGTCCTTCGTACGCCGGAGCTTTGGGGAAACGCTCCGTTTATCCCTGCGCCCGATCCGGGTCAAGGAGATTACGGGAAATCGGGGCTGCCGCCCCGACCCCCGCCTGGAGGCTGAGGCCTCCAGACCTCCCCTTCTTTTTAAAAAGAAAGGGGGTTTGGGGCTTTGCCCCAATCGGGTTCGGGCGGAAGCCCGACAAAACCATTTTCCGCGCCCCGGATCGATGACATCATCCGCCGATGATCCTCTCTCCGCTCTCAGCCTCCGCCTTCGACCGTCTCGCCGCCGATTTTGCCGCCGGATTGAGCGATTTCCCCCTGGCCGCCGCCGTCTTCCGCGCCGTGACCCGGGTCCGTCCCGAAGGTTCCCTCCTCACCCTCTCAACCGATCCCGGCCACCATGCTCAGGCGGTCGAACTCTGCCGCTCCTTCGGCTTCGGCCTGCTCGACCTCGAACCCTCACGCCATTTCACCTGGGATGGCCAAGCGGTGGCGATCCGGATCGAACCGAGCGTGTTGATCCACGAAATCGGTCATTACCAGCTCGCCGCCCCAGCCCGGCGCACCCTGTACGATTTCGGCCTCGGCGCCGGGCCGGAAACCGGACGCAAGGCCGAGGCCGATGCCGTGCAATCCCTGTTCCTGCCGGAACGCGATGTCGAAGAAGGGCTCTGCTCGCTGCTGGGCATTCTGTGGGAAGCGGAACTCGGCCAGCCGGCCCTGCTGGCCCTGCTCGAACAGAACTGGCTCGAAGGCGGCGTCAGCCCGCACAATCTGGCTCATTTCCGCAAGGTGGTGCGCTGGTTGGCCGAAATGGGGCTGATCGATCAAACCGGGCATCCGACCCGGAAGGTTCGAATCGAAGGCGATGAGACCTTCTTTCAACGCTGGTACGCCGAAGGCTAAGTCCGCCTCAGTACCACAGATTCATCACCGCTCCGGCCTGGATGGCCGTGCCGGAGGTGACCTGAATCACTTTTTCGTAAAAGCTGATTCCCCGCATCAACTGATCACGCGAAACTGATCGATTGGAGGTGTCTTCATTGGCCGATGCCAGCAACTGCACCTTGCCATATTGGCTCCGCCAGGAGGGGCCACTGGCGGAGGGGCGCTTGCGTCGGCGATCGGTCGGAACCGGCGTGGCATCGTCGCGATAACGCAGAATCGCTTCGTCGCCCAAACTGGTCTGATGGGAGGCATCGATCCGTTCAACATCGTCCCGCGACACCGAGGCGACGTTACGGCCTCCGCCCCCGACATAGCTGGTCGCGGCCGCCGCATTGGGGCCCGTGACCTCTCCGACTTGTTTGGAACCAAGCGCCATTGCCTCACCTCGTCAAGCCGAAGCTGGGCTGACCTCGGTCATGGTACGGCACCACTCCCGACAAGAAAAGGGGCGGAAAAAGCCATAGGCCATTATCGCGTCTTTCCGTGCAGCCGATAAGATTGCAACCAGGAAATGATGCGCTCCAAAGTAGGAGCAACCCAGGCGGGATCAAGCATCACGCCATGCGGGGCCCCCTCCAGGACTGCTAACTCGGCCCGGAAGTGAGCCGCCGTCTGATGCAACGCTCCCAGCGGGATCAGTGGATCCGCCGTCCCGCCCAGCACCAGCACCGGGACCGCCGGGTCCGGCCGGGGCAGGGGGGGCGGCGTCGTCAGATCAAACGCGATCCGCAAGGATTCGCTCTGGAACCGGGGCAACAGGCGCAGAACCTCGGCATCAGGGGTTTCATCCGCAAATAGCGCCTTGCGGATCAGCGCGGCCGACACGGCTGCCGGCCCCAGACTCTGCAACAATCCAAACTGGAACCACAATTCCGGGCTGGCCAGCATCATGTTCAGGGCCGCTCCGGCCAATCCGTTCGGTGGCACGCTCGACAGCAGGACCAGCCCGGCAAGACCATGGCCGGGGCGCAGGCAATGCTGGGCAATCAACCCCCCCATCGAATGGCCGATCAGAATGCACCGTCCACCAAGCCGGTCGATCGCACTCTCGACATCCTGGATATAATCCGCCAGCGAGGCAAAAGTGGCATCGCCTTCGCTGCGGCCATGGCCGCGCAACGACACCGCATAGGTCGGATAGCCAGCCTGGGCCAGAGCCGGCAGGAAGCTTTCTTCCCACACCCAGGCGCCACAATAGGAGCCATGCACCAACAGCAGCGGCGGACGATCCGTCGCCGTGGCGGGCAGGGCATGCAGTAATTCCAACTTCACCGGGGCAGTGCTGGGCACGATCGGGGCTCCCTTGCTCGTCATTCCCCGCCCCGCCGGGACGGAAGACGGGCGCGGATCGCCCCCCTGCTTACCACGAACACCGGACCGGAACCGATTTTCTTCAGCGGCCAGATGCCTTAAGGCCTATTTTTTCTCTTTTCGCGAGATAGGGCGGCCCGATCCAACCCTTCCGGGTCAGAACAGGACATCGTCATCAAGATGCGACGCCTGGATCTCGATCACATCGGCACTATCAAGGCTGTAACGGGCAAACACCCGGACCCGGGGCGCCTCTTCCGCAATCAGAGTGGCGAGCTCGATCAGATACATCGATTCGCCGGCCATCAGCGGGTGAATTCGGTGGGGACTGGGAGCCACGGTGACGATCGCATTCATGGTCGTTCTCCCCTGAGATGTCCTTTAAACCGTGAGAGTCACCCTAACACCGAAATATAAGCGAGGTTCATGGCGGAAATGAACAGCCGGTAAACGGGCGGATTGTTTTCCGCCCGTTTCGCGCGAAACCGTCAGGGCCGAACCGGCTGGACCCGGGCCGCCACCTGTTTGGCGCGGGTAATGGCCTCATCGACAGTCGGTGCGGTGGCCAGCGCCACCCCCATCCGCCGCTTGGGGAAGCTCTCCGGTTTGCCGAACAGCCGCAGGTCGCTGCCGGGCACCTGGAGGGCTTCGGCCAGTCCCTCAAAGGCGATTCCTGTGGCGTCGAGCCCGCCATAAATCACCGCCGACGCGCCGGGGCTGGTCTGGCTGACATCGACCGGCAGGCCGAGGATCGCCCGGGCATGCAGTTCGAATTCAGACAGGCGCTGGGAGCAGAGGGTCACCATTCCGGTATCATGTGGACGCGGGCTGACCTCGGAGAACCAGACCTGATCGCCCTTGACGAACAGTTCGACCCCGAAAATGCCGCGTCCGCCCAGAGCGGTGGTAATCCGGCCGGCAATATCCCGTGCGGCCGCCTGGGCCGCCTCGCTCATCACCTGGGGCTGCCAGGACAGGACATAATCGCCCTCGACCTGAATATGGCCGATCGGTTCACAGAAATGGGTTTCGACCGCTCCGCTGGCGCCGACCGCCCGCACCGTCAGTTGGGTGATTTCATAATCAAACCGGATGAAGCCTTCGACGATCACCCGGGGCAAAGTGACCCGTCCGGCCTTCATCGCGTGCGCCCAGGCCACATCGATTCCATCCAGCGAGGTCACCACGCTCTGTCCCTTGCCCGAGGAGGACATCACCGGCTTGATCACGCAGGGGAAGCCGATCCCGCCGAGAATCGCCGCCTCGACCTCCTCGCGGGAGTCCGCAAAAGCATAAGGCGAAGTGGGCAGGCCGAGGGTTTCGGCCGCAAGGCGACGAATTCCTTCGCGATCCATCGTCAGCCGGGCCGCCCGCGCGGTCGGGATCACTTCGGCGATCTGCTCCTTTTCGATCTGAAGCAGGGTTTCCGTGGCGATGGCCTCGATTTCCGGCACCACCAGATGCGGCCGCTCCAGCTCGATCACCCGACGCAGGGCGGCGCCATCGGTCATCGGCAGGACGTGACTGCGGTGCGCAACCTGCATCGCCGGGGCATTGGCATAACGATCAACCGCGATCACCTCGACTCCCAGCCGCTGCAACGCGATCACCAATTCCTTGCCCAGCTCGCCCGCGCCCAGCAACATCACCCGGGTGGCAGAAGTGCTGAGGGGGGTTCCGATACTCATGGCAGCTGTTCTCCCGAGGGGTTCATGCAAGGGGGCCACTCTAGAGCGGATCCAGTCCTCACTGAAAGATCTTACCGCGTGAAACGCACGAGGCTCATCGCGTCCATCGCGTGCTTTTGCGGCGGCCGGGGCGGACAAATCCCGCCGCTCTCCCCATATCCTGTCAAGAGATCACGGACTGTCGCGAGGTGCCGATGACAATTCAGAGCCGCTGTCACCCGGCCTCCCCTCTGCCCGCCGCTGGCACTGCTCCTCCGGCGCTGCTGCTGATTCATGGTCTGGGCGGAACCCCGGCCGAGATGCATTCGATCGCCCGCGCCGCCAGTGCGGCCGGCTATCCGGTGGTGACCGTGCAACTTGCCGGCCATTGTGGCAGCGAGGCGGATCTTGCTGCCAGCACTTGGCAGGATTGGTTGGCCAGCGTCGAATCCGCCCATGCCCTTGCGGTCGCCCGTCATGGTGCGGTGCTGACCGCCGGTCTCTGTCTGGGAGCCATGCTGGCTCTGGCTCTGGCGGTGCGTCATCCGCAAACAGTGCGGGGCCTCGCGCTCTATTCGTTGCCGCTGTGGTATGACGGCTGGGCGGTGCCGTCCTGGTCCCGGCTGCTGTTGCCCTTGCTGTTAACCACCCGTTGGGGCCGGGCTTACCGGTTCGCGGCCCGGGACCCGTTCGGGATCAAGGATCCGCACCGGCGGGCGATTCTCGCGGCGGCCAAGCACCGGGGCGACAGTCCCGCCGCTGGCACCGCCGCGATCACCGGTGGCGCGCTGATCGAAATGCAGGCCCTGCGCAACCATCTTCTGCCCCGCCTGCCGACCATCTCCATTCCGGCCCTGATCGTCCATTCCCACGAAGACGACATTGCCGGGCCGCGCAGCCCGCGTGCTTTGGCTCGGGCGCTCGGGGGTCCCAACCGGATTCTCTGGCTGCGGGATTGCTACCATATGATCACCCTCGACCGGCATCGCGATCAGGTCGCCTGCGAGACTCTGGCCTTTTTCGCGGAAACGGTCGGAGGAATGGCCTGAAATCCGGCCGGATCACTCTTCATCGTCCCGGGCGGGCCGGCAGCGGGCTCGGCTGACCCCGGAAATCTGGCATTCGGTGCGCTCGTCCCACCGCCGCAGAATCAGCCAGGTGCCCTCTTTGCGATAATCGAGGCGGAGATTTTCGAACGCGTTTCCCTGGTAGACCGGACGGGTTTTAAGGTCGCGGAACACCAGCAGTGGACAGGCTTTGACCCGGTCGCAGAGTGTGACGGATTCAAAGCTGATCATCACGGTTGCGTCAGACCGGGCTACCCGCAGGGTAACGGGACGACCAGCGGCTTTGGCCTGGGCGAACAGGGCTTTGCCCCAGCGGCGGGCCGCGATGATTTCAGCCTGGGTGGGCGGAAAGGCGGTTTCGACATAGAGCCGGCTGCCGATCGGGGTCTCCGCTCGAACCGGGGGGATCGCGAACAGTCCGGTCGCCAGTGCCACCAGAACGATCGAACCAACAGGAAAGCGAGGCTTCATCCGGCAAAAATACAGAGTGATGTCATCAATCCGACGCCTTTTGGCAACCGGGTCGGGATATCCTACCCGATGGGGGTTTGCTATGGTGAGCCCCGAATATGAAATGAATGAGGGTGAGACCTGTCCATGCGACGGAACCGCAATGCCAAGATCA